>Ga0081539_10000334_pt1 | contig 104401 bp, 100 predicted proteins | sample TabmetS4T2R2_FD_71023 | JGI IMG/M metagenome (GOLD analysis project Ga0081539, IMG submission 71023) | Tabebuia heterophylla rhizosphere microbial communities from the University of Puerto Rico - S4T2R2 | ecosystem: Host-associated > Plants > Roots > Rhizosphere ... | reverse complement strand
GCTTGGCTCAAAGGCGCAGAGGCGCAGACGTTTTCGATTCAGCATCGAAGCTGGAGGTGGAAGTGGGAAGTGGGAAGTGGGAAGTGGGAAGTGGGAAGTGGGAAGTGGGAACTTGGGAGTTCGCGGCGCGTTGATCTCTTGCGACGCGCCACGTTCCGTGGCACCATCTGACGCGGACACCCGCACTCTCACCAGAGGACCACATCGGATGGCAAAGCAGGCTGTGGCGCGTACGGTTGATCTCGAGCCGATAGATCGGCTCGAGGAAAAGATCAAACTCCTCGTCAGCGTTGTCACGCAGCTGCGCGCCGATCACGCCCGGACGCTCGACGAGAACGCCCGGCTCACCCAGGAACTCGACGCTGTGCGCGGACGGCTGGCCGATGCCGAAACCGCGACGACTGAGCTCGATGCGCTGCGCGACGAACGCGACGTGATTCGCACGCGCGTCGCCGAGATGCTCGAGCAGCTCGAGACGATTTAATCGATGACGACACGGGTGGTGGTCGTCGAGATCGCGGGGCAGCAGTACCCGATTCGCAGCGCGCTCGACGACGGGTATGTTGTCACCCTTGCCGCCTATGTCGAGCAGAAGATGCGCGCCGCTTCCGACGTCGCGCCCACCAGCGATACCCTCGGGCTCGCGATTCTTGTCGCGCTCAACATCGCCGACGAGCTGTTCCGAGCGCGCGCCCAGCAGTCCTCCACCGGCGGCGAGTTGTCAGAACGTGCAATTCGTCTCGAGCGTCTGCTCGATGATGCACTGGCGCAAGTGAACGCTCCGGACGCGCTGGCGCTCCTTGACCACCCCCGGACCGCAAGCTAAGATCCTTCAAGCTTCTGCTTTGCTCGTGATGGGTTAGAGGCTCGTCTGAGCCGATGTAGTAACCCCAAGCGAGCCGCGGGGTCGCGTGTTGTGCATGCCTCTGTTCCGAGGAAGCCTGAAGCGCGGCCGATAACAGCGGTTCCACCTGCTTCCGCAGGTTCAAACGACCTCCCCACACGGCAAAGCGGGGCTTTTCCATTTGTACGCGACTGTCTCCTCCCTTGGCGAGCGCGCGCTGATCGCTCGAATCACAGCGCGGCTGGCCATGCCCTCCTGGGTCGTCGTCGGACCGGGTGACGATGCGGCGGTCATCGAACCTGAGCGGGGCGCGCTTGATGTCGTGACCACGGATGCGCAGGTCGAGGGTATTCACTTCGACCGGCGTTTCGTCCCGCCTGATGCGATCGGACATCGGGCGTTGGCGGTCAACTTGAGTGATCTGGCCGCGATGGGTGCGCAGCCGCGAGCGGCGCTGCTTTCGCTGGCGCTGCCCGATGCGACGCTGGTCAGCGATCTCGACGGGATACTCGACGGATTGCTGGCGCTGGCCACCGCGCAGCGGACCGCGCTCATCGGCGGGAACGTGACGCGAACAACGGGACCGTTGATCATCGACGTGACGGCGTTCGGGTCCGTCAAGCGGAGGCGGATTCTGACGCGCGCGGGAGCAAGACCCGGCGATGACGTGTATGTAACTGGAATGCTCGGCGACGCCGTCGTGGGGTTGCAATCGCTGCGTGAAGGAGGCGCCAAGGCAGGCGATCCCGTGAATGTCTGTGAGGCGCGGTATTTGCGTCCCGAACCGCGGGTTCGTGCCGGCCTGGTCATCGGTCGCAGTCGCGCAGCGTCGAGCTGTATGGACCTGAGCGACGGTCTTGCCGATGCGGTGCGTCAGGTAGCTGAAGCCTCGGACGTCGGTATGGCGCTCGACGCCGCAGCCATTCCGATTTCGGAGCCGTCACGTGCCTGGCACGCGCGAAACGGCTCGGACGCCCTGTCGACGGCGTTGAGCGGCGGCGACGATTACGAGTTGCTGTTGACTGTCCGTCCGGCGCAGCGGGGCCGCTTTCATGCGGCGCGGAAACTGTGTGGGCATGTTGCGATGACGAAGATTGGTACCGTCACGAAGGGACGAGAGCTCGTCGTCGGCTACGGCGACCAGTCGGGACCGCTGCCGCAGGGATACCAGCATTTCGCCGGGTCGCCTGAAGCCGGTCCCCGACGCTGAATGAAACGAATTCTCTCGCACTCGACACGACGCAAGGCAGTGGCGTTGCTGATCGCCATGTTCGGGTTCGTGTTGCTCTACGAGACGCGCATCCTCGATTCGCAGTACGAAGTGCTGCAGGGATTCTTCTTCAGCGATCAACCGTTGCCGGGCAAGCGTCTCAATTTCGCCGCTACCGCCTACTGCAAGGGATCGACGACGGCGTCCGGTGTCGCCGTGCGCACAGGCGTTGCCGCCGCCGATCCGCAACTGCTTCCCGTCGGCAGCGTCGTCAATGTGGCGACCGGAGAGAAGAAATACAACGGCGTCTACACCGTGATGGATACCGGACCGCACGTCCAGGGACGCGAGCTCGATTTGTACATCTGGAGCTGCCACGAAGCGTTGCAGTTCGGACGGAAGAACATCGAGGTGACGGTGTTGCGTCTCGGGTGGGATCCGCAGGCCAGCTCGCCGAGTCTGGTCGATCGCCTGTTCCGGCGGCGCGAGGCACAACGGCGCATCCCGCCGGCCGACGCGCCACCACCGGCGGGTGTCGCGCCGGCCTCACCGACTGAGGAAACGCCGGCGGGCGCGATACGTACCGAAGGAACCTCGGGTGCGACAACGGTTTCCGGCGAGTCGCGCGGAAATTAAAACCGCCGTCCTATCCTCCGGAAATATCGATCCGACGTCCGCGCCGCGCTTCCGCTGACGGTGCCTGCAGCACGACTTCCAACACGCCATCGTGGAACGTGGCCTTCGCCGAATCAGCGATGGCACCGGGCGGCAACGGAATCGTGCGCGAAAAGCTGCCGTAGCTCCGTTCCGTCCAAAACAGCCCTTCCTGATCCCGCTGCTCCGATCGCCGTTCGCCGCTGATAGTCAGGGTGTCGTCGCCGACTTCCACCGTCACGTCATGACGCGTGATGCCCGGAACCTCGAGGCGAACCACGAGGTCGCGGCCGCGTTGAAAGACTTCCAGCGGCGGCGACCAACTCGACGACGATCGCCGGCGATCACCAACCAACCGGCTGAACCATCGATCCATCTCGTCGAGTCCCTGTCGCATCAGCGCGAATGGACTGTAGCTGCTCGACCCGGACGACGAGTCGCGGCGGTAGGGCTCATACCGCTGCGATCCATGACGGTGTGTCCGACGAACGATCGGCTCGCCGGCCTTGCGCCTCTCGGTCGCCATGATGCGTTCCTCTGAGCGCGAACCTGACAACGTCGGCGCTACCGGATGTCCACCGGCGAATCGATCCGTACGCGGATGATGGAGCCCGCCGGCAGCTCGATATCCTTGCCTTCGGTCGCCGCGATCGTTCCTCCGGCGCCAATCACCGCGCCGATGACCGCGCCTTTCACACCGCCGATGATGCCGCCAATCACAGCACCGACGCCGGCGCCGGCACCGGCTTTCGTGCCTTCCTCGCGAATGCCGCCGCTTTCGAAGACCCGGGTCGCCATGCCGCGAATCGGATAGTCACGACCACGGATGGTCAGGCGATCGAAGGAGAGCGTCAGCCGTCCCGCGCGATCGATCCGGTCTGCTTTATCGACGCTTGCGACGACGCCGCGCAGCGTCGATCCCGCCGGCACGAGGACGCGCCCATCCTGCGTCAGATCGACCACCGTCGTGGCTTCGAAGCGCTGCTCGGGCTGCGCCGTTGCGGAGCTCAACGTCGACTGCAGCCGCACGTCCAGTTCCTGACCGGACGGGATGACACCCCGCGCGCTAGGGTTGACCTGCGTTGACGTCGAGGCTGGCGGTGTGTCAGCAGGACGGGTGGACGTCGGCGGCGTGTAGACCGGCCTTCCTGGATCGCGTGTGGTCGCACCGCCGCACCCGACTGTAACGAATGCGCTCAACAATGCCGACGCGCACACCAATCGAGACATATGACCTGCTCCCTTCTCGACTGCTTTAGTAGCACTTGCTGTTCCAGGTTCCTCCGAGCCGCCTCCACCAAGGCTACGGCGGAGCTCGCCGAAGGCCGCTTCGCGGAGGTGGGCCCGCCGGAGCTAGCTCGATCGCATCGAGGGTTGACGCCGCTCCGCGCCGCGAGTCAGCAACTCCCGCACCTCGTCATCGGTTGTCTGGTCGAAGCGCACGTACCACTGGCCGACCGCCGAAAAAGGCTCGGGCATGCTGGCGCAGACCACTTCGTCGGCAAACTGCCACAGATCCCGGCACGTCTCGGGCGCGCCGACCGGGACTGCGACCACGACCCGGCTTGGCGCAAGCTGCTTCACCGCCTGGACGGCTGCCTTCATCGTCGATCCGGTCGCCAGGCCGTCATCGACGAGAATGACGATTCGATCCTTCAGCGCCAAGGGGGGCCGCCCCGCCTTGTAAGCCGCCTCGCGGCGAACGAGCTCCTGTTCCTCCTCGCGTGCGACGGCCTCGATCTGATCGGGCCTGATGTTCAACCAGCGGATGACCTCGTCGTTCATGACGCGCACGCCGCCGGAGGCGAGCGCGCCCATCGCCAACTCACGATGACCAGGGGTACCGAGCTTCCGCACGAGAAACACGTCGAGCGGCGCGCCCAACGCTTCGGCGACGTAGTAACCGACGGGAACGCCGCCGCGTGGAAGCGCGAGGATAACCACGTCATCACGACCCGCGTATCGAGCGAGATGCTGCGCCAATGCGGCTCCTGCGTCTGCCCGATCCTGAAAGATTGGCGCGAAGTTCATGGCTCGCGATCACCTCCTTCACCGCGCAACGTGCTGGTGAACCACCGGATCGCCAGCTGCTCAACCTGCTCGAGCGTCCCGGGCTCCTCGAACAGATGCGACGCACCCGGGACGACTTCAATCGTGACGCGCGCGCGCATCTGCCGCATCGCATCACGGTTCATATCGATGACCGGTCCGTCATCGCCGCCGACAATCAACAGCGTCGGCGCTTGCACCTTGGGCAAGGCCAGTCCAGCGAGATCCGGACGGCCGCCGCGCGACACCACGGCTCTGCAGTCGTCGGGCCGCTCCGCGGCGGCAATCAGCGCAGCGGCAGCCCCTGTGCTGGCGCCGAAATAGCCAACCGGGAGCGCGTGGACGCGTGGGTCGGCGCGCGCCCAGTCTGTTGCCGCAATCATGCGGCGCCCGAGGCGTGGGATGTCGAAACGAAACTCGCGCGTGTACAGGTCGACCGATTCCTCGTCTTTCGTCAACAGGTCGAGAAGCAACGTCGCGAATCCGGCGCGATCCAAAGCTTCCGCGACCTGCCTGTTGCGACTGCTGAATCGGCTGCTTCCAGAGCCGTGCGCAAAGATGACGAGACCCGCGACATTGTCGGGAACGCGGAGATCGCCATCGAGTCGCGCGCTGTCCTCGAGAATCTGCACCGCATCGATGAGTGGGTGGACCATCTCATACCCCCGTCGGATATGTTTCGGGAACGTCTTCCTCGCGCCGCGACCACCGCTCGAGCGGCGCCAGTGCACGCGTCTGGTCGATGTGGATGAGCAGATCGAACTGGCGCGGAAGGTGCGCGCGGAAGTAGTGGCTCGCGCGCTCGGTCTCGGGCACATAGATGACGCCGATCGCGCGTTCGAGCCGCGTCGGCATCAATAGCGCCCGAACCGGATCGTCGCGAAGACGAAGGAAGAAGCGATCGATGCCGGTGTCGTGAAAGAGCCGCTCGTAGCTGCCCTCGATCGACGGCCGCACCTGCCGCTGCTCGGCAGGTCCGTCCCAGTCGCGCGCCGCCGTCACCGTGCCCGTGTGTGTGGAGAATCCAACCGCGAAAGCCCGGTCCGCGTATTTCTGCCGCACGAGCTGCCCGACGTTCAACTCGCCCCACTCACCCATCTGCGTCGCGCGTGCATCGCCAAGGTGCGAGTTATGCGCCCAGACCACGGCCCGCGCGCGACCGGACTGCCTGGTGGTCCACTCGCACAACGTATCGAGCGTTTCCATCATGTGCGTATCGCGCAGGTTCCACGATTCGACGCGTCCGCCGAACATCGACCGGTAATACTCCTCCGCATTGCGCACCAGGCGCGCGTTCTGCTCGGCGAAGAAGAAATCATCCTGGGCGACGCGACCATCACGGGTGGCGTACTCCGCGGCTCGTCGCCGCAGCTCGATCAGCTGCGCGACCACATCGTCTTCGCATGAACGCGACAGGCCAACCGCCGCCGCATAACCGTACGCCTGAGAGTCCTCGGCAAACTGTTCGAAGCAGGCATAGCGATGCCGTGCCCGGTGTGCGGCTTCCGGATCGACCTTCGCAAGATAGTCGAGGACCGCGGCGATCGATGCGTGGAGGCTATAGAGGTCGAGACCATAGAATCCAACGCGCCTCGCGGGTTCACGCTGCTCGTTGAATGTGTGCAGCCACGTGAGGAACTCGACGACGACGTCGTTGCGCCACATCCACCGGGGAAAGCGTGTGAAATCGCCCAGCGCCGCCGGGGCGTCGGTATCGCGCGACATTCCGCGGACCCAGCGATTCACACGGTAAGCGTCGGGCCAGTCCGCCTCCACCGCGACGAGGTTGAAGCCTTTCTGTTCGATTAGCGCTTCAGTAATGTCGGCGCGAATGCGGTAGAACTCATGCGTACCGTGTGTCGCCTCACCGATGAGCACGACCTCGGCGTCGCCGATCGCTTCGACAATCGCGTGCGTACCGTCGCGGCCGTGATCGAACCATTGAGCGGCATGACGCACGACGTCGAGCGTCTCGCTCGCCATGGGCTACAGGCGATCCGCCGCCCCGGAATAGCCGCTGTGTCGCGCGCAACTCGCACAGCAGTACATGTTGCCCCCTGCCTCGATGCCGTGTCCGACGATCCGGCAGCCGCAATGCGCGCACTGCGGCGCGAGGCGATGAATGGCGCATTCAAAGCTGTCGAATGTATGGCTGCCTCCGGAGGCGCGAACCTCGAAGGACTTGTCGTAATCATTGCCGCATACCTCACACCGAGCCATGACAGATCCTCCCTCGCGCGTGGTGTCCGGGTTCCGCCTTCGCGTAAAGCTTCGGCGGATCGCCGTAGCCTTGGTGGAGGCGGTCAGCCGGACCTTGATCAAAGAGACGGTGCAAGCGAGGTGCCTCGGGTCATGCAACCTCGGCCTTGTCCTTGAACTGTAGCTGGTAGAGACGGTGGTAGATGCCGCGTCGGGCAAGCAGCTCCTGATGCGTTCCCGACTCGCGGAGCTCACCCTTGTGCATCACGAGGATTCGGTTCATGTCCTGAATGGTCGAGAGTCGGTGTGCGATCGCGATGGTCGTCCGGCCGCGCATGATCGTCTTCAATGCCTCACGGATGAGCAGCTCCGTCTCGGTGTCGACGCTCGACGTCGCTTCGTCCAAGACGAGCACGGGTCGATCGAAGGCCAGCGCCCGCGCGAACGACAGCAGCTGCTTCTGGCCCACTGACAGCGTGGCTCCGCGCTCGGCGACCGGCGTCGCAAGGCCGTGCGGCAGTTCATTGACGAATGCGCCGGCGCGAACCGCATCGATCGCGCGCCGCACGTCGGCGTCGGTGATCGCGGTTTTCCCGAGTCGCACATTGCCGCCGATGGTGCCTGAGAAGAGGTGCACGTCCTGGAGGACGAGGGCGAACAGCGATCGCAGCGCCGCCAGATCGATGTCGCGAATGTCGGCGCCGTCGATCGTGATGCGACCTTCGTCCACGTCGTAATAGCGCAGCAGCAGGTTGACGATCGTCGTCTTTCCGGATCCGGTCGCGCCGACGATGGCGATCCGTTCGCCGGCCTGCACAGCGAACGAGACGTGCTTCAGAACCGGCTCTCCGGGGACGTAGGAGAAGGTCACGTCCTCGAATCTGATGACCGTACGCGGACCATAACCGCCTCCACGCTTCGCGCCGCTGTCCGTGACAGCGAGTGCAGGGGCCGCGTTCGCGCCTTCGCGTGAAGCTACGGCGCGTCCGCCGAGGCCTTTGGCGGAGGCGGACAGGCGGGCCGCGCCAATCTCTACGGGTGTATCCAGCAGCGCGAAGATACGCTCGGAGGAGGCCATCGCGCCCTGCAGGATGTTGAACTTCTCGGACATGTCACTGATTGGCCTGAAGAACCGCTGCGCGTACTGCAGAAACGCCACCAGCGAGCCGAGCGTCAACGCACCGTCAGCCACCCATGCGCCTCCTTGCCAGATAATCAGAGCGGCCGCCAGCGCGCTCACCAGCTCGATCGCGGGATAGAACACGGCGTAATAGAAAATCGAATCGATATTGGCGTCGCGATGCGCGCGATCGATCTCGTCGAAGGCCGCGAAATCGCGCGCTTCACGCCGGAACAACTGCACTGTGGCCATTCCGGTGATCCGCTCCTGGAGAAACGCGTTGATCCGCGCGATCCAGGCTCGCACGCGCCGGTACGACTCGCGCACGTTCACGCGGAACCACTGCGTCACGATGACGATGAGCGGCAGGACCGAAAAAGCGACCAGTGCCAGCCGCCAATCCATCCAGATCAACACCACCATGATGCCGATCAGCGTGAACGCGTCACCGAACACTGATACGACGCCCGACGTGAAGAGCTCGTTGAGCACATCGACATCCGTCGTCACGCGAGTCATCAATCGACCGACGGGATTGCGGTCGTAGAAGCGGACGTCGAGGCGCTGCAGATGCTCGAACACCTGCAGCCCCAGGTCGAACATGATCCGCTGCCCGATCATCTGCATCGTCCAGGTCTGGGCGTATTCGAGCGCGAAAGATCCGATCAGTGCACCGAGATACAGCGCCGCGATGGTCGCCAGACCGGAAACGCTTCCTGCCGGGATGTAGCGATCGATCACGAGCTTGCTCAGATACGGCGGTACCAGCTCGATCAGCGAATGGCCGATGATCGCGGCGATGGCCAAGACCACCTGCAGCCGATACGGACGCAGATAGCCGATCAGCCGCCGCATCAGACGGCCGTCGTAGGCTTTGCCGAGTGCCTCTTCCTCGTGCATGTTCCTCCGGCCGCCTAAGGGCGGCCCCTGCGATCCAGGATGTGGCGCTTCACGAGGCCGCCAATTCCTCCTCCAGCAGCTGCTTGCGATACAGCTCCGCGTACACGCCGTTGCGCCGAATCAACTCGTCATGCGTGCCGCGCTCGACGATGCGGCCGCGGTCGAGGACCAGAATCTGATCAGCATCGCGAACGGTCGAAATGCGATGCGACACGATAACGCTGGTGCGCTCGCGCATCACGCCGGTAAGACGGTGCAGGATTTCCTCTTCGGTGTAGGTATCCACGGCCGACAGCGCATCGTCCAGGATCAGGATCTTCGGATCGAGCATGAGGGCGCGAGCGATGGCCGTGCGCTGCTTCTGACCGCCGGACAGGGTGATGCCCCGCTCGCCGACCACCGTGTCGTACCGGTGTGGAAAATCGGCGCTGTCCTTATCGAGTCGAGCGATCGCCGCCGCTGCCTCGATGCGAGCACGCAGGGGCCCGTCGCCACCTTGATCGGACGACGGCACGCCGAACGCGATGTTGTCGGCGATCGAGGCGCTGAACAGGAACGGCTCCTGTGGGACGAATCCAATCGCACCGCGCAGAACCGCCAGCGGAATCTCGCGCACGTCGACGCCGTCAATGAACACCGTCCCGGCCGGCGCGTCGTGAAGACGCGGCAACAGCGCCAACAGCGTCGATTTCCCCGATCCGGTGGCGCCGACGATTGCCGCTGTCGTGCCGCCGGGAATAGTCGCATTGATGTCGTGCAGCACGATCTGGTCGCCGTACGCGAATGTCAGATGTCGAATCTCAATGTGTCCGCTGATCGGCGACACGGCGGCTCTCGCGTTCGCGTCGTCAATGGAGGGCCGCGCATCGAGCACCTCTAGCATTCGCTTCCACGACGCGGTACCGCGCTGGAGCAGGTTTGTCACCCACCCGAACGCGATCATCGGCCACGCGAGCATCGTCAGATAGGAGTTGAAGGCCACCAGCTCGCCGATCGTCATGCGCCCGGCAATCACCTCGCGGCTGCCCAGCCACAGCACGAGCAACGAGCCAATGCCCATCAGCAGGCCCATGCTTGGGTAATACACGCCCTGCAGCCGTATCAGAGTGCGATTTCGGCGGAGGTACTCCAGGTTGGCGCTGCGGAAACGCTCGATCTCGAAGGGCTCCTGACCGTACGCGCGCAGCACCCGCACGCCTGCCAGCGACTCTTGCGTGATGTTGCTGATGTCGGACAGTTCTTCCTGGATCGCCTGAAACCGCTGATGAATCGCCGCGCCGAAATAATGAACCATCAGCGAGACAAACGGCAGAGGGATCAGCGCCACCAAGGTGAGGCGCGCGTCGATGGACACCATCAGCACGATGGCGACGACGAAGGTCAGCGCGGTGCTTGCCGTGTACATCACCGCCGGCCCGATCATCATGCGCACGGCGTTCAGGTCGTTGGTGGCGCGCGACATCAAATCGCCGGTGCGGTTCCGTTGGAAGTAAGCGAGGTCGAGACGCTGTAATGCGGCGAAGAAATCGTTGCGCAGGTCGTACTCGAACTGCCGGGACGCGCCGATGATGATGCGGCGCATGAGAAAGCGAAACACACCCCCGACCAGTGCCAGCGCGAACACCGCCACCGCATAGATCCGCACCTTGCCGAGCGTGACGCCCTTGGTCAGGTCATCGATGGCGTACTTCAGCACCCACGGGCTGGCCAGCGAAATCGCTGATGCCGCAACGACGCATGCAAATCCGCGCGCGAACGCGCTCCGGTGGCGCGCCGCATACCCCAGCAGTCGTCGAGTGGAGGTGACTCGCGTCATGAAACCGGGTTTAATTTTCCCTTGCCGCCTGTGGAAAGTTAAACCCGGTCTCCTTTGGATCCGATACCGCCATCATGCACACGCGCTTGACGCTCGTCACCAGCATGGTGTGCCTCCTCGCGGCAAGCCGCGCGGACGCACAATTCAGGCCTCCCGCCCCATCACCGGAAGACTTCCATGTCGAGCTCGGACTGATGTTCTTCACGCCCACGCCGGAGCTGACGCTTACGACCGGCGACGCGCGGGTCGGCACCGTCGACTTCGTCCAGGAGTTCGGCCTCGGCAAGGACACGTTTCGCGAGTTCCGCGCCGTCGTCAAAGTGGCGCGCAAGCACAAGATCCGCTACGCGCGGCTGCCGCTCGAGTACGACCAGTCGGCAGTGCTGCTGCGCAACATCACCTTCCAGAACGTGACGTTTCCGGTCACGGCAAACGCGATTGCGGCGATCAAGTGGGACGTGCAGCGCATCGGCTACGAGTGGGACTTCGTGCGGCAGACGTACGCCTTCGTCGGTCTGGTCACCGAGCTGAAATACAACACGGTCAAGGCGGCGGTCAGCGCGAGCGGTGTCGTCAACGGCCCGACACAGACATTGGCCGCCTCGGTCGACCAGAAGGCGCCGGCGCCGACGATCGGCGGCATTGCCCGCGGCTATCTGGGAAAGAACGTTTCGATCACCGGCGAGTTCACCGGTTTGAAGATCGATCGTCAGGACTTCCTGGCGAAGTTCTACGATTTCGACATCTATGGTGCGGCACACCTTGGCAGGAACGTCGGCCTGCAGGCCGGCTATCGCGCGATTACGGTGGACTTCCTCGTCGACAACGACCAGGGCAGCATGAAAATGAAGGGGCGCTATCTGGGTGGGTTCGTTCGTTTCTGAAGTCGCACATTTCGATCGCAACAGGCTGCACTCGCGTACGACACACTGAGGCACCGAGACACGAGCCCTCAGTGCCTCAGTGCCTCGGTGCGTCGGTGCGTCGTGTTTCGGGTGAATGCCGCCGCGACTCACGGTTTGCGCGCGACCACCAGGAGCGAGCTCCCGAACGGCATCGGCATTCGCTGCGCCAACGCCGCTTCCTGTCGCAGCACCCACGTCAGCGTCGCGTTGACCGGCGGCGACGGCACTGCAATATCCGCATCGAGCCGCGGCTTCCGGAGTGGCCGCAACAGTCGCTGCAGGCCACGCACTGCCAGCATCAGCGGCACCAACGACGCAAACAGAAACTGCACCCGCTCGACGCGCAACCCCGCCTGCGTCGCAAGCTGGCGCGCCATCGCGGGCGTGTAACGGCGAAACTCCTCCCATTGCTCGGAGTGATCGCCGCGCAACAACTCGAAGGCGGCCATCGTGATGACCGCCACACCTCCCGGCTTCAGCAGGCGCGCCATTTCGCGAACCGCTTCCCGATCGCGCTCGGTGCACTGCATCACGTCAAAGGAGGTCGCGATGTCGAACGCCTCGGCCGGGAACGGCGCGCGGGTGATATCGGCGCGGGCGACGGAATGGCCGCGCGTTTGCGCATGCGCCAGACCGCCGATCGTCAGGTCGAACCCAACGGCCCGGCCATACGGCGTCAGCAATTCAAGGTTGTGTCCCGTGCCGCACGCGCAATCGACCAGCCGGAGATTGCTTCGGCCTGCTGTTACGTTGGCGATCACCGGGCGGATGTAGCTGCGGAAACCGTGATACCAGAAATGATGTGCCTGGGCTCGCTCGGTCAGCTCGAGCAGGCGATCGACTCGAGTGGTGTCGGATGCCGCAGGCCCTTCGACTTCGCTGAGGGCAGGCCCTTCGATTTCGCTCAGGGCAGGCGCGGGCATTCAGCGCCGGGCGGTGCGTCGGCTGCGGGACGGCGTGCGAGCAGTTCCCTTCTTGGCAGACGTCTTCCCGCGGGGCTGCGCGATCGCCGGCTTCTTGCGCGCCGGGGAGGAAGTGGCGCGCACTGACGGGCGGGTGGTCGTCCCATCGACGTGCAACGAAGCAGTGGGATCCAGCAGCCCGCCGCCGTAGAGACGGCGGTAGTCCTCCGCGATCCCGATGATGCGCTTGACGTAATTCTGCGTCTCGGGAAACGGAATGTCGTCGATGAATTCGTCCGGCTCGAGATCCTGCTTCTCCTGCATCCAGCGGACGACGCGACCTTCGCCGGCGTTGTAACTGGCGAGCGCGAGATGGACTCCGCCAAAGCGATCGATCAGGTCCTTGAAATACTGCGTGCCGATCCGCACGTTCGTTTCCGGCTGCGTCAGCGCGGCGGTGGCCAGGCGCCGCATGCCCATGCGTCGCGCATAGCGATTTGCCGTGCTCGGCACCAGCTGCATCAACCCGTACGCATTGGCCACCGAGCGCACGTCGGCTGTGAAGGTCGACTCCTGAAGGACGAGCGATGCCACCAGATAGGGGTCCAGGTTATGCATCGCCGAGTACTTCGCGATAAGCGGCCAGTAGTCCAGCGGAAAGATGATCCGCAGCACGTCCGGCGGCAGATCTTCTCCACCCGCGGCCATGAACTGCGGATAGGCGCGGCGCATGGTCGTGATCGCGCCACGCAACGCATTCAGCCGATCGAACGAGTTCAGCTCCAGCGCCTGATTGTGACGAATGAAGGCGATGGTCGCCTGCAGTTGCGGAGTGTCACCCCAGACGCGCTGCGCGTACTGCACTTCGCGGAGCGCCACGTCGTACAACTCGAGCGCCACGAGCTGGCGAACCACGGTGTCGGTTGGGATCGGATTCGACGCCGCGGCTGCCCCACTCGTCAACACCACCGTCTGCACAACCGCCGGCGCGTTGCGCGCGGCCAGCTGCTTCGATGCCAGTCGTCCGTAGTAGGAGTTCTCGTAGTCGGCTACGACCAGTTGATATCGCGCGTCCGCCGACGGCTGATCGTTCATGCGATCGCGCGCGCGAGCCGACCAGTACAACCAGGAGGGGCGGTAGTCGGCGCGCAAATACGTCGCCGCCGCCCGCTCGAAGGTCTCTGCGGCTTCTTGGTAGTTGCCAGTCCGATAGGCACGCCACCCGATCTTCCACGCCGCGCGCTCCGCATATCGACTCTGTGGAAAGCGTTGCAGCAGATCCCGGAACACGGCGTCGGCCGCATCATCGTCATCGACGATGATGTAATGCGACGCCAGGTTGTTGAGCACTTCCTCCGACCACGAGCTGTCGGGAAAATCCGTAATGAAGCCGCGCGCGAGCTCGAGATAGGTGTCCTGCTCGCCGAGCGCGCGTGTCGCCGTCAGATAGAAGAACCGCGCTTCCGCCTCACGCGAGATTCCTTTGAGGTATGGTCGCAGCTCGTCGCGGGCCGCACGCGGCCGATCGAGGTAGTAATCACATTCAGCGATCCGTACGGCCGCCAGCGCCGCGTCGTCGCCCTGCGCCACTCGTGACAGCGGTTCGAATGCGGCACGCGCCTGCGCCCACCGTTTGGCGGCAAACAGCTTCTCGCCGCGGGCCAGCTCCAACTTGAATCGATCGCTCGGAATCAGATCGGGCGTTTGTAGCCGTTCGATACCGGCTTGCGCGTCCGCCGCCTGCGCCGTGAGCGCGTACTCGTAGTACACGCGCCGGTACGCCTTCAGGGCCGTCTCGCGATCGTCGGCTCGCTCGGCCGCATGACCAAGCTGGAGCCACGCTTCTTCGGGCGCACTGAGCTTCTCGGTGGTCAGGTGCTCGAGGATGTCGACAGCGCGCTTCGCCTCGCCACGCGCGAGCGCGAGCTGTGCCTGCCGCATCGGCAAGGCTTCTTTCAGGTAACCCTGCGGCTTGCGCGCTTGCAGGAGCGTAAGCGCGGACTCGGCTTCTGTGTAACGTGACAATCCGAGCAGCGCGACCACCTTGTAGTACAGCGCGTAGTCACCAAGCGATGTGCGAGCGAGGGCGGTTGCGTCGATCAGGAACTGGCCTGCCTCCAACTGCCCCATGTCGATCGAACGGACGCCACGCGCAAATCGTGTTTCGGGACTGTCTCCCGATCCCGAACCGATCGTCGTTCGCGCCAACGGCGCGTCCGGCACAAGCCAATACAGAGTCGGATGTCCCGGCAGGGGTGGATGCGCGGTCGGCGCAAGGCGTGGCGTGGCGCGGCGCGCGAGCTCGTCGGCGCGTTCCTGCGCGCGAACGGCAAAGGATCCGCCCGAGACGAGCGCGGCCAGCGCCGCACACACCGCGATGCGCTGTCCCTTCACGAATGCTGCTCCAATGGCGCGCTCCTTTTCCTCAATCGACCGAGGAGTGCTTGCGAGGAGCCTCAGCGGGCTGCGAAGCACATGCCACATCCCCCTCGACACGCTGCGTGCAAAGAAATCGGATGGTCGAGCCGATTTCATAGAATAATAGCCAGCTCAGCCATCCTGATGGGACAGGTGCGATGGACACCCATGAGGATTATACGGGACAGGCGCTAAATTCCTGACCGGTAAACGCTTGGTTCGGAGCTGGGCGTCAGCGGCGCTATCAACCACGTGCGCGGCACTGGCACGGCTGCCGGATAATGGCGGCAGGCTCGGTCGAGGCGTCGGTTGTCCCGCGTCGGTGCCGCCGGAGCGACACTTGTGGCGTAGAGCGTCGCCCGGCCGTATGACGGGCTGAGTCAGTCGACATGGATTTTCGTTCCGGCTTCCTGGAGTCCTACCGAGCGGAGCGTCGGCCCGCGGCACGTCTCGAGTATGTGCTCGCCGTCGCGCGGGCATTCCTCACCATCACCGCGTTCATCGCGATTTATCTCGATCCGACCGAGCCTCCGCGTCTTGCTTTCGTCACCTATGCGGTTCTGGTCGGCTACGCCGTCTTCAGCATCATCGTCCTGGTGCTGGTGCGGCGCGCCTCGTCGCTGAGCAAGCGGCACATCATCCTGCTGCACACGCTCGACATCATCTGGGTAGGCGTCCTGACGTTCGTCAGCGACGGCCCGATCAGCCCGTTCTATCTGTTCTTCCTGTTTGTCTCGTTGTCGGCCGCCTATCGCTGGGGTCTGCGCGAAACCATCGGCACGGTCATCGTTACTGTGCTCCTGTTCCTGCTGCAAACGACCGCAGCCCTGGCGGGCCCATGGCCCGCGTTGCTGGTTGGCGCGCAGTTCGAGTTGAACCGCACCATCTTTCGCGTCGGCTATCTGCTCATCACGGGATGCCTGGCAGGGTATCTCGCCGAACAGGAGAAATGGTTCCGCGCGGAGATGGCCGCCATTGCCGAGGCCGTGCAGCAACCACGCGTGGAGCTTGGACTTGGCGGCTCGGTCACGTCACTGGCGCGGATGCTGTTGCGCATGTATCGTGCGGCCGCCATCGATGTCGTCATCTACGAGAAGGACACCGACCGCGCGCTCTTGTGGCACGTCACCAACGGCTCCGACGACGAGGCGGCGCGCACGGCGGCGCGCATCGAGATGGGGCCAGGACAGGAACGCGCCTGGCTGTTCGAAGACGGCGGCTCGACATGGCAGGCGGCAAACGTCGCTCCGGGACAGCGGGTGCGGGCGCGTGCCGTACAACCGGGAGCGTGGTCGCTTCGCTGGTTGACGGTGCAATTGCCCGCAGGGTTTCCCGGGCGCCCCTGCCACACGATGACGGTGGCCAACCTGGGACTCAGCGAAGAATGGCGCGGCCGCCTGTTTTTGTACGACCCGCGCCGAACCGGCGCACTCGAGCGAAGGCTCCATTTCCTGGAATCGTTCGCGTCGCAGGTGACGGTGGCGCTGACCAACGTCGTGCTGCTGCGACGGCTGCGGTCGCAGGCGAGCGCTGCCGAGCGCGCCCGCGTCGCGCGCGAGTTGCACGACGGAACGATCCAGGCGCTGTTTGGCATCGAGATGAAGCTCCACGCGTTGCGGAAGCAGGTGGACGACAGCGATCCGGTGCTTGCGGCGTCGCTCGCCGACGTGCAGGAACTGCTTCGCGCCGAGATTCTCGGGGTGCGCGAATTGATGCAGACATTGCGGCCAGTGGAGCTCGACGGAACGCACCAGCTCCCCGACGTGCTGGCCGGTGTCGTGGAACGGTTCCGCCGCGACAGCGGGATCTCGGCGCGCTTCGTTTCGAACGTCGAGGCGATTCATCTGACCCCTGCCGCCTCGATCGAAGTCGTTCGCATCGTGCAGGAGGCACTGGCCAACGTCCGCAAGCACAGCCGCGCCCGCAACGCGATCGTTCGTCTCACCGGACAGGACGAAAGCTACACCCTCATCATCGAAGACGACGGCCGCGGGTTCGAGTTCGAGGGCGCCTATTCGCAAGAGCAGCTCGATCGCGCCAGGCTCGGCCCGGCCATCATCAAGGAACGCACGCGGCTGCTCGGCGGTCACCTCACCGTGGAGTCAACGCGCGGAGCCGGCGCGCGTATTCAAGTCACGTTCGGAGCTCCCGTCCATGCCTGATCCATCCCAGACCGTTCGCATCGCCATCGTCGACGACCACCCGATCTTCCGCGACGGACTGCGGCGCCTGCTCGAAAGCGAGCGCGACTTCAGCATCGTCGCCGAAGGAACCGACGGCATGGACGCGATTCGCATCGCGCGCGAGGACCGTCCCGACGTCCTGCTGCTCGACGTGGCGATGCCGCGTCTCGATGGTGTGAACGCGCTGTCGGCGCCGGAGATGGCCGAGACCAAGGTCATCGTGCTCACCGCCGGACTCGACGAGCGACAGGTCAGCAAGGCGATCGAGCTCGGTGCGCGCGGGATCGTGCTGAAAGAGTCGGCGACGCGGCTGCTGATCGACAGCATTCGCGGCGTCATGGAAGGCAAACTGATGCTCGGTCCGGATGTCGCCGCGATCCTGGCGCAAGCGGTGGCGCGCTCGGGCGAGCGAGAGCAGCGGCCGTTCGGCTTGACGGCGCGCGAGGTGGAGATCGTGGCGGCCATCGCCGAGGGCAAGTCGAATCGCGACATCGCCTCGCATCTCGGCATCAGCCTGCAGACGGTGAAGCACCACCTGACCAGCATCTTCGACAAGACCGGCACGACCAGCCGTCTCGAGCTCGCGCTGGTGGCGCTCAAACAGCACCTGGGGAAAAAAGCTTCCTGACAAGCGGCGCGTCCACATTCGAACGCATCACGAATCAGAATCACGAATCACGAATCACGAATCGCAAATGGATTTGCGCCTCTATCCCAATTCGCGGCGGCCCGGTATCGGTCAGAAGCCGCGCCGGGAGAGTCAGCGTCCGCTGCTGCCGCAGCATGCGCGGCACTGTCCGGTGCTCGAAGCCGGCAGCTCGCTCGGCTTTCTGGTGTTTCCGCCCCTCGGCGCCAACGAATCGTTCACAATCGAGTTCCAGGGCGAGGGACGGTATCAGTTCTCGTACCTGATGAAGAACCCGGGCGGTCAATGGCAGCCGCTGTTCGCGATCGCGATGATGCTTCCGGTGGGCGGCGTCGGCGTACTGCGGGAGGACGTCACGTTCATGATCCGCGATGCGCCGCTGTCGCGCGAGGATGCGCGACAGCTGGCGAGAGCGTTCATCGTGCCGGAGGATCTCGGCACACCCGCCGGCGGCGTGACACTGCGCGGGGCGACGAACTTTCTGACGCCGCAGGGCTGGGACACTGTATACGCGCCGGTCTTCAACAACATCGAGCGGCCGATTGCGCCGATGCTCGTGGTGCGCGTGGAAACCGACTGGTATGCCCACGAGACCGAATTCCGCTACGTGCTGCAACCCGGTGAAGCGATTTCGGCCGAGCACAGCCTGCCGATCGGCCAGGTGTTCTTCGTGCCTCGCGAGGACATTCGTGTGCGCGACTGCAACGACACGGAGATGGAGGTGCTCTACAAGTCGCGTGAGAACTTCTTTCGCGAGAAGGCCGCGCACCGGGTGAAGACGCCGTACGGTCTCGAGTACAGCCCCCACTATCTGCGTCAGAGCCGCGCGCACAAGGATCAGCCAAAAGATCGGAAGGATCACTGACGCAAACGACACTGCGTGCAGTTGCGCGCAGCGATGTTCGCGATCCGGGCCGGCGGCGGGCGTGGTCGGTCACGTGCTCCAGATGGAACGGCCGCGTGCCGATTACTCGGGGGCCATGCCAGAACGGCCCGGCCAGGAGCGCCGCGGCTCGTACGATCGACGCGCCCTGCCGCGCGTGACGCGGTGCGGCCAGTGCCACGCCCATCTGATCGTCGATCGTCGCGGGCCGACGGTGGCGCTCTACTCCGCTGCCACCTACATTCCGCTGGCGGCACGCAGTCTCGAGCCGCCGACCGAAGCGCCGCCGCGCTGTCCGGCGTGCGGCGCCATGCTCACCGCCAGCTAGTTCCCGCTCGAGATCATCGAGCCGTTCCTTTCCGCTGCCGCACCGCCGGAAACGTTCGAAAAGTCGAAAAGTCAAAAGTCGACAATTCACGACTATCGAAAAATTGTTATTGTCTATCGGTAACCATTTACTGTATAACGGCAACCAGTCGGAGGGACACATGACCACCCGCACGAATCGGATGGCGTCGATCGTTCTCGGGCTCGTGAATGTGGCATCGGCGGTCATGATCCTCGGGCTTGTTCTGACGCTGGCGGTTCTTGTTATCGCCCCTGCCACAAAAGGACCGGTGGAAGTTGACGCAGCATGGCTCGGGATTGGAACAAGGATGACGATCCCGGTGGCATTCAGCGTTGACCGCCGCACGCACCACGTCGCCGCCCCCTCGCTCAACGTCGACGAGGCCGAGATTCGCAGCGCAACCGGAGCCCTCAGGTTTCCGTTCCGCGGCGGAGCGTTCTTCCTTGGCAATGCGATTCTGCTGGCGGTGCTGTTCGGTCTCGCGCTGTGGGTGCTCGGTCAACTGCGGGCGGTCTTTCGCACCGTTCGCGACGGCCACCCATTTGTGGCCGCCAATGCCACGCGCATCCGCTGGATTGGGTGCGCCGTGATCGTCGGCGAGCTCGTCCGCGCCGCGATCGTGTTCTTCGAGCACGTCTACGCGAAAACGCATTTCGTCGCCGACGGTCTGCGTTTCGAGGCGCGGCCGGAGCTCAACCTGATGGCGTTCGTTTACGGGTTGATCATTCTCGTCATAGCGGAAGTGTTCAGGACGGGCACGCGTCTCGACGAAGACCAGTCGTTGACGATCTGAGGACGCGATGCCGATTCGACTCAAACTGGACTACATGCTCGTCCATCGACGCGTGACACTCACCGAGCTCGCCGATCGCGTCGGCATCACGATCGCGAATCTGTCGGTCCTGAAGACGAACAAGGCGCGCGCCATCAGGTTTTCAACGCTCGATGCCCTCTGTCGTGAGCTCGATTGCCAGCCCGGCGAGCTGCTCGAGTGGACACGCGACGAGGAAGCCGACGAGCGCGTCGCCAAGCGGCACAAAGCGGCCACGCGTCGCCCGCGTCAATATTCCGCGAACGCGTCGTCCGGATAGCAGTAGAGCCAACGTTCGCCTGGCTCCGCCGACGCGATGACCGGGTGACCCGTCGCCCGTGCATGCGTCGTCGCATGGCGGTTGGGCGAGCTGTCGCAACAACGGGTGCCACCGCACTCCTGGCAGGTCCGCAGGTGCACCCAGCGCGCGCCGATTCGTACGCAGTCCTCACATTCACGACGTTGCGGATGCTTGACGCTGGCAACGGCCGCGATGTGAGGGCATCCCTGATCGGGCATAATCGGGCTCCTCTCCTCACGATACTTGTGAACGGAAGCAATGTCATCGAGGGCGTGGAATTCCGCGACGTGTCGTATCGCACCGCCGGCGGCACGCGGGTCCTCGACACCTTCTCGCTGACCGTGAACCCCGGCGAGGTGCTTGCGCTCGTCGGCGCCAGCGGGGCCGGAAAGACGACGGTTCTCAAACTGGTCAATCGATTGTTGGTCGCCGATACGGGCGAGGTGCTGGTGCAGGGCAAGGACACGCGTCAATGGGATCCGATTCGTTTGCGTCGCGCGATCGGCTACGTGATTCAGGAAGTCGGGCTGTTCCCTCATCTGACCGTCGGCGACAACGTCGCGGTCGTGCCGCGCCTCGAGAAATGGCCGGAGAAGAAAACGCGTGCGCGTGTGCACGAGCTGCTGCAGCTGGTGGCACTGCCGCCGGATATATATGCAGACCGCTGGCCCGACGAACTGTCCGGAGGCCAGCGCCAGCGTGTGGGCGTGGCGCGCGCGCTCGCCGTCGATCCGCCGGTGCTGCTGATGGACGAGCCGTTCGGCGCGCTCGATCCCGTGACGCGCCGCCAGCTGCAACAGGAGTTCCGGGGCATCCAGTCGCGCGTCCGGAAATGCGTCATTCTGGTCACCCACGACATGGCCGAGGCGATGACGCTCGGGGATCGGATCGCCGTGATGGACAATGGCCGCGTGATCTGGAGTGGCCCGCCAAAGGAAATCCTCACGTGTGACGACGAGCGCGTGCGGCAGCTGGTCGAGGCAGTGCTGCCGCTCTCGCCATCGCAGGCGCCGACGAGATCAACGTGATCAGCGTCTTCGCGTTCTGGCGCTCGCACCTGCAGGAGCTTGCCATCCTGACAGCCGAGCACATGCTTCTGGTCGCGATCTCGACGATCGTCGCCGTGGCGATCGGTGTGCCGCTTGGCTTGTTCGCCGCGAGACGGCCGCGTCTTGCGGCTCCGTTTGTGGCCGTCGCCAACATCGTGCAAACGGTCCCGAGCCTGGCGATGTTCGGTTTCCTGCTGCCGGTGCCCGTCATCGGCGGCGTCGGCGCGCGAGCGGCGCTCGCGGTGCTTACGCTGTACGGTCTGCTGCCGATCGTGCGCTCGACGATCGTCGGCATCACCGGGATCGACAAGGCGATCCGCGAAGCCGGTGTCGCGATGGGCATGACGCCCGGCGAACTGCTGCGGCAGATCGAGCTGCCGCTGGCGCTGCTGTCGATCGTCGCCGGTATCCGCGTGGCCGCCGTCGTGGGTGTCGGTTCGGCGACGATCGCCGCCGCGATCGGAGCCGGCGGCCTTGGCCAGTACATCTATCGCGGCCTGTCGATGGTCGATTCGACGGTTATTCTCGCCGGCGCCATTCCCGCCGCGCTCCTCGCGCTCGTCGTCGACGGCGGGCTGCTGTGGCTGGAACGCCGCCTGTCGGCGCGCCAGCACACCAGCTCCCGCCGCACGGCGATCGCGGCCGCAGCGTCGATCGCGATCCTCACGCTCTTCGGCAGCGCGATCGTCTCCGCCCGCTCGTCGGGCGCAATCATCGTCGGCTCGAAGAACTTCACCGAGCAGCTCATTCTCGGCGAGATCGTCGCGCAGACGATTGAGCGCGAGACCGGCCTGCCGGTGCAGCGGCGCCTGAATCTCGGCGGCACGCTGATCTGCGATCGCGCGCTGATGACCGGCGACATCGACGTGTACGTCGAATACACCGGCACGGCGCTGACCGCGATCTTTCATCGACCAGCCGCCGCCGATCCGACCTCGGTGACGTCTACCGTGCGCGAGCTGTATGCGAGCAGCGGCCGCACGCTGCTTCCACCGCTCGGCTACGACAACACGTTCGCGATTCTCGTGCGCGGCGCGGATGCCCGGGCGCGCGGGCTCCGCACGATAGAGGATGTGGCGCCGATCGCGCCGCAGTGGCGGGCGGGGTTCGGCTACGAGTTTCTCGAACGCCCGGATGGTTATCCCGGGCTGGCGAAGATGTACGGGCTCGATTTCCGCAGTCCGCCGCAGGTGATGGACGTGACCCTCAGTTATCGCGCCCTCGCGTCGGGGCAGGTCGATCTCATTGCCGGCGACGCGACAGCCGGTCTGATCAAGGGTCTCGATCTGTTTCAGCTCGAAGACAACCGGCATTACTTCCCGCCGTATGAGGCGGTGCCAATCGCGCGCGCAGACACGCTGCTGAAGTATCCGCAAGTGCGGAAAGCGATCGAACGGCTGGCCGGGCGCATCAGTCCGGCGGCCATGCGGGAGATGAACTACGCCGCCGACGGGCAGCACGAAAATCCCGCCGACATCGCGCGCAAATTTCTGACTGGTTCGTGACGAGAATCTCAGACCGCCAAACCGGTCCGCTCGAGCGCCGTGCGGTCCCAGCGCCCAAGCGTCGCCGCCCGATCGTAAGTACTGTCGAGAAACGCGCCAATCGCTTGTTCGGGATCCGTCGATGTTCGCACCGCGTCATAGGGAAGGATGAACTCGCCCATCTCCTTGTGGTAGTACGCGGCAGCCGGGTCCACCTTGGCATCTCTCAATCCTGGCGGCTCGGGTACCGCGTACGCGTAGAACGCAGGCTCGAGAACCGCGCCGCTGCCGGGCCAGAATCCGTGGCTGATCACTTCGTGCGAATACGCGTCGCGCATGAACGCAGGCCCCTCGCGCGGCGGCGCCGGGCGTCCGGAGAAGCGTGTGACCGCCAGATCGAGGCTGCCCCAGAAAAAATGCACGGGACTCGTCTTACCGATGAACGTGGCGCGCCGTTGATTGAACACTGGCGCAATTTTCGTGAGGATCCGCCAGAAACGGCCCGCCTGTTCCGGGTTGTAGGTGTGATGGATTGTGTCCTCCTCGAACCGGATCACGTCTTGCTGGATTTCGACGGGCATCGACCAGATCCGAACGGGCAGCTGCATATCGTGCAGCAGTGTCATCACCGCACGGTAAAAGTCGGCAACCGACTGGTTCTCGAGCGGCAGCGTCCGCCGCGGGCCGTCGCAGACGTGGACGACGAGCTGATGCTCGGTGAAGTCGAACTCCATTGCGAACGATCGCGTGCCGTGCGGCAACAGCGGCGTCGACAGCCCGCGCGGCGTGAGATGCAGTGCAGCGGCCCACGAGTGATTGACCGGCGGCGCCTGCTTCAGCGCCACTTTGCCGACGATCTGCATCCAGCGATGCAGCGTGGCGTAGGTGTCTTTCCACCCGTCGTACGGCAGAGCCGGCCAGCCTCCAGTCATGTGATGACCGCATGATACGCTCGCCAACGCGTGGAGATCACGATGAACGAGCCACTACGCGAACAGCTGGCGTGCCTGCTCGACTGGCAGGAGGCGCACGTCGGCTTCGACAAAGCGGTCGACGGCATTCCGCCCGATCGGCGTGGTGAGCACGCCGACGGCTTTGAGCATTCGCCGTGGCAGCTTGTCGAGCACATGCGCATCGCGCAGGAGGACATCCTCGACTTCTGCGTCAACGCGAACTATCAGCACTCGATGAAATGGCCGGACGACTACTGGCCGAAGGATGCGACTCCTGGCGACGCAACGTGGAAGAAGAGCCTCGCGTCATTCACCCAGTCGCGCGAGAAGCTGAAACAGCTTGCGCACGAAGTGAAGGATCTCACCGCGCCGGTCCCGACCGGCAAGAGCAACCAGACCTACCTGCGCGCCCTCCTGCTCGTGGCCGATCACACGGCCTATCACGTCGGTCAGCTGGTCGCCGTGCGTCGGGCGCTGGGTATCTGGAAAACAGCCTGACCTGGCGGTCAAGAGGGAGATCCATGACGACAGCGGCGACAGGATTGAATCGGAAGGTCCTTATCGACAGGTATCTTCAAAACCGGCAGCGATCGCAGCACTTGTTCGACCTCGTCCGGCCGGAGGCGTATTACTCGCGTCCGATCACGCTCCGCAACCCGATCGTCTTCTACGAAGGCCACCTGCCTGCATTCGCAGTCAATACGCTGGTCAAGAAGGCACTCGGCCGCCCGGGCGTTGACGAACGTCTCGAGCGACTGTTCGCGCGCGGCATCGATCCGGAAGACGAGGCGTCCGCGAGCCGCAGCCAGCGCAGCGAGTGGCCGTCGCGAGACGAAGTCCGGCGCTTCGCCGACGCGTGCGACGACCTGATTCTCGACGCGCTTGCAAATGGAGCGATCGATCAGCCGGGCCACGCGCTGCTGAACGAGGGCGAGGCGGTCTACACGATCCTCGAGCACGAGGCGATGCACCAGGAAACGATGCTCTACATGTGGCATCAAATGCCGTATGAACACAAGCACGCAGCAACCGAAGACGGTGATGCCGGCGGCATACCGCCATCGCCGGAGAGGGTGACGGTCGCGCCGGGTCGCGCGACGCTCGGCGCTCGTCGTGGCGAGATTCCGTTCGGGTGGGACAACGAGTTCCCCTCCGTGATCGTCGAGGTGCCCGCCTTTGCGATCGACGTTGCCAACGTGACGAACGAGCAGTTCATGGACTTTGTGGAGGCCGGCGGCTACCAGCAGCCACAATGGTGGACGCCAGCCGCCTATTCCTGGCTGCGTCAGGAGCATGTGGAGCATCCACGTTTCTGGACGCGTCGGAACGGAACCTGGAAATGGCGCGGCATGTTCGACGAGATCGACCTGCCACGCGCCTGGCCGGTCTATGTCAGTCAGGCGGAGGCCGCGGCGTACGCTCGATGGACGGGCGCACGTCTGCCGAGCGAGGCCGAATACCATCGCGCCGCCTTTGGCGATCCATCCGGTCATGAGCGGCAATACCCCTGGGGAGACGCGGCGCCGGCCGCCTCGCATGGCCTGTTCGACTTCGCATCCTGGAACCCTGTTGTAGTCGGACAGCATCCGGCGGGTGCAAGCGCCTGGGGCGTGCACGACCTGATGGGAAATGGCTGGGAGTGGACGTCCACCGAGTTCGCGCCGTTCGACGGCTTCCGCGCGATGGCCTCTTATCCGGAATACTCAGCGGACTTTTTCGACGGCGAGCATTTCGTGATGAAGGGTGCGTCGCCGGCGACAGCCGCGATGCTGCTGCGACGCAGTTTTCGCAACTGGTTCCGTCCGAATTATCCCTACGTGTATGCCACGTTCCGCTGCGTGACGCCGATCGGTTCATCGCGATGAAGACACACCCGTCAATACCAGCATCGCCGGCCGGCGTTACGCTCGACCGGCGCTCGTCAGTCACTGGCGATGAGCGACTCGCGTTCGCCAAGGCGATCCGGTTCTACCTGCAGCTGAACCCGCGGCAACTGCCGTCGCGTTTCCTCTACGACTCGCTCGGCTCAGCGCTGTTCGACGCCATCTGTCATCTGCCGTGGTATGGCATCACCCGCGCCGAGGGTCGGCTGCTGCGGCGCCACGCGCCGCGAATCGGCGAGCTGTTCCGCGGAGCGGGACGTATCGTCGAACTTGGTTGCGGCAATGGCGAGAAACTGGTCACGTTGTTGACGCACGGCCACCTGCGTGGCGTGCATGCCCACTTGATCGATCTGTCCGAGGCGGCGCTCGCGCGGTCAATGCAGGCTCTGGCGCCCCTCGAGCCGCTGGACATCCGCGTGACGACGCACCAGGCCACGTACGAAGACGGGCTGCTCGCGTTGACTGCCGACGATGGGCATCCGACGCTGGTTCCATTCCTCGGCTCGAATATCGGGAACTTCGATCCACCAGGTGCGGCCGCCTTCCTCGGCCTGGTGCGCGCGGCCCTTCGGCCTGGCGATTACCTGCTGCTCGGCGCCGATCTCGTCAAGCCAGAACGCGAACTGCTGCTCGCCTATGACGACCCGCTCGGCCTCACCGCCGCATTCAACAAGAATCTCCTTCTGCGCATGAACACCGAGCTCAATGCGAACTTCGACCTCGATCGGTTCGTTCATCGCGCGATCTGGAATCGCGACGCGTCACGCGTCGAGATGCACCTGGTCAGCCTGATGGTCCAGGACGTCGCCGTGACGGAGTGCGAGCTTCATTTCCGCTTGGAAAAAGGCGAGAGCATCTGGACCGAGAGCTCGTACAAGTACGAACGAGAAGAGATCCGGCAACTCGTGGAACCCGCAGGTTTCCTGCAGCGGGATCAATGGATCGACGAGCAGGCACGGTTTGCGCTGACGCTGTTTCAGGTGGTCTGACCGTTGACCCAGGAGTTCGATGTCGTTTGCCTCGGTGGTGGCGTCGCTGGAGAAGCGATCGCGGGAGGCCTCCGGGACAGCGGCCTGACGCTGGCGGTCGTCGAACGCGAGCTGGTGGGAGGCGAGTGCCCGTACTGGGGCTGCATGCCATCCAAGACGCTGCTTCGCTCGGCGGAGACGTTGAGCGAGGCCGATCGCGCTCGCGTCCTCGCCGCGTCTCGCGTGGAATGGACCGTTGATTTTCCCAAAGTGTCGAAGCGCGTGCTGTGGATGGCACGCGATCTCGACGACAGCCGACCTGCCGCCGCGATGGAGGCGACCGGGGCCAGACTGTTTCGCGGTGAAGGGGCGCTGACCGACCTGCGCACGGTCACGGTCGGCGGCGAACAGCTCATCGCGCATCGCGCTGTCGTGATCGCCAATGGCAGCACGGCCGCGATTCCACCCATCTCGGGCCTCGACACCGTCGAGTACTGGACCAACCGCCAGGCAGCGATCCCCAGGGAACTGCCAGCCTCGCTTGCGATCCTCGGCGGTGGCGCCATCGGCATCGAGCTCGGACAGGCTTTCGCGCGCCTCGGCTGCAAGGTCACGGTGATCGAGGCGGGACCGACCTTCCTTGGCCTCGAGGAACCCGAAGCTGGAGCCGCGCTGCGACCACACCTGGAGGCGGACGGCATCACGCTGATGGTCGGCGATCCGTGTGTTTCGGTCGAGCGCGAATCCGCGGAGCGCTCACGCCAGCGTTCGGCCGTCGTCGTCTACTTGAAGTCCGGCGCTGCAGTGCCGGTGGATCGGCTGCTGGTGGCCACCGGCCGTCGTCCCAACGCCGAGGCCTGGCGAGCGGCCGGACTCGCACAAACCGAGCGCGGCTGGTTGAAGGTTGACCCGGCGACGCTCGAAGCGCGGCCCGGCGTGTTCGGAGCCGGTGACGTCACCGGACTCGGTGGGTTCACTCACCTCGCCTACTACCACGGTCAGGTCGTCGCGCGGCGATTGCGCGGCATCGATGCGACCGCGGATCACAGCGCGGTCCCGCGCGTGACATTCACCGATCCGGAAATTGCTTCGGTTGGATTGTCAGAAGCAGCGGCGCGCGCACGAAGCATCGACGTCATCGTCGCCATCGCCGATCCGGCAGAGAGCGCTCGCGGCTACATCCACGACTTTCACAAGGGCGTGCTCAAGCTGGTTGCGGACCGCGAGCGCGGCGTCCTGATCGGCGCGACGTTGGTGACCCCGCGTGCGGGCGAGATCATCGGCGAGCTCGTGCTGGCCATCAAGCTGCGCACGCCGCTGCAGACGCTGGCCGATGTCATTCACCCGTTCCCTGCCTTCAACCGGGTGCTCGGCGCCAGCCTCGACGAGCTCGCCGGCAAAGCAGCCGTGCGACCGACCAGAGCGTGACGCGAATCGGTTGCCTGGCCGAACCGGCCGCCATTGATCATCTGCGGCGGCTGTGGCGCCGACGCTGACCAGTTCGACGTTGGCGGCACCGACGGCGAAGCACTGCTCGATGATGACGTCGATAAACGATCGTCGTGCCTTTCGTTGAAGAGATCAGAACGACACACCGACAAATAGAGCCCGCTCAGCGCTCCGATACGGCAGCCGCAGCAGCGACACCAACTGGCGCGTCGGCGGTTCGCGGACGGAAGAACAACGCGAAGAGCAGGAGCACGCCGGCGGCGCCGGCTGCAGGTATCACCCAGATGCGATTCCACGCGTGCGTCGGCGGTTCGGCAGACACGAGGAAGGCGTCGACCACACGCCCGGAAATCAGCGAGCCGATGAACATTCCGACGCCAAGGGTCACGAAGGCAATCAGGCCCTGCGCCGCGGCGCGCAGATCGCCGGGAGCTCGTTGGTCGACGTAAATCTGACCGGTGACGAAAAAGAAGTCGTAGCAGACGCCGTGCACGAGGATGCCGGCGTAGAGCATCCACACTAGCGTCCCGTTATCACCGGCCGCGAACAGCAGATACCGGGCCGTCCAGGCCGCCATCCCGACGAGCAGCATGTATTTCACGCCGAGCCGACGGAAGAACCACGGCATGACGAGCATGAATCCGATTTCCGACATCTGACCCAGCGTCATTTTGCCCGCAGCATTGGTGAGGCCAATCTCGTTCAAGAAGGGATTGGTGAAGGTGTAATAGAACTGCAGCGGAATGCAGATGAGGAACGAGCCGGTGACAAAAATCGCGAACGAGCGGTCGCGCAGCAGTTGCAGCGCGTCGAGTCCGAGCACGTCACGCGCGGTGACGCGCGCCGCCACCTGGGCCGGCGGCGTGTGAGGCAGCGCGAGGCAGAACAGCCCGAGCGCCAGCGAGCCTGCAGCGGCGAGGCGCATCGGCAACGCCGTCGCCTCCAGACCGAGTGTCCCGATGAACAGCCCCGCGACGATCCAGCCGATCGTGCCGAGCACCCGGATTGGCGGGAACTCACGTGACGGGTCGCGCATCTGCCGGAACGAGATCGAGTTGCTCAACGCCAGCGTCGGCATGTAACAGAGCGCGTAGAGGAGGAGTGCCCAATAGAAAAGCCCGAACGTTGTCTGCATCGAGGCCAAGAAGAGAATGGCAGCGCCCACCATGTGCAGTCCCGCGAGCAGCTTTTCCGTCGCGAAGAACCGGTCCGCGATCATGCCGACGAAGAACGGCGATACCATCGCCGCCACCGCGGTGGTGCCGAACGCCAGACCAATCTCCTGGCCGCTGAAATGCAGCGTCGAGCCGAGCCAGGTCCCCATCGTCACCGACCAGGCGCCCCACACGAAGTACTGCAGAAACATCAACACCGACAGTTTGAGGCGCGTGCTTGGTGGCATCTCTCCGTCCAGATCACGAATCACGAATCACGAATCACAAATGATCTACGTCCACCAGGCGTCGACAGGCGGCTCGGTGAGCACAACACGACGCAGGAGTTCAACGGCAGCGTTCAACCCTTCGTCGACCGAGGCGAGCGCGTCCTCGTGCTCGATGCTCATGACGTAGTCATAGCCGGCGAGACGAAGCGCGCTGACGATGCGTTTCCATTCCAGTTCGTCGTGTCCCCAGCCCACGCTGCGGAACAGCCACGACCGCTCCGCCATCCGCCGGTAGCTCTTTGCGTCGAGCACGCCGTTTACCGCGGTGTTCTGACGATCCAAGGCGAGGTCCTTCGCGTGAACGTGAAAGATCGAGTCGCCCAGCGCGCGGATCGCCGACGGCATGTCCACACCCTGCCAATAGAGATGGCTGGGGTCGAAGTTGATGCCGACATTGCGGCCCGTCGCCGCCCGCAACCGCAGCATCGTCTCGACGTTGTAGACGAGAAACCCCGGGTGTGCCTCGAGAGCGATCTTCACGCCGTGATCGGCCGCGAACGCCGCCGCCTCGCGCCAGTATGGAAGCGCCTTGGCCTCCCACTGCCAGTCCAGCACCTCGAGGAACTCCGGTGGCCAGGCGGTGGTCACCCAATTGGGATGCGCGGCGGTGTCGGAATCACCGGGGCATCCGGAAAACGTAACGACGACGGGCACCTGCATCTTCTCGGCAAGATGAACCGTCTTCCGAAACAATTGGTCATCGGCCGCAGCGCGTGCCGCGTCCGGATGGAGCGGGTTGCCGTGGCACGACAGGGCGCTGATAGTCAGTCCCGCATCGGCCACCTTCTGTCTGAACGTGGATGCGCGGCAAGCGCCGTTGATCATCTCTTCGAGATCGTCGAGATGCGCGCGCCCCGGCCAGCCACCGGTGCCGATCTCGATCGCCTCGACGTACCGCAGCGAGCGCACTTTCGCCAGCATGTCGTCGGCCGTCAGCGTGGCGAACACTGGCGTGAATACCCCGAGCTTCATCGAACGCTCCCTGCAAGCACCGGCTCGTTCACCTCAATCCACATACCCCCGCGCCGGTGACTCTCGAGTACGGCGTCCACGACTCGGGCGATCCGATATCCGTCTTCGAACGTGGCGAACGCGGGCCCCTCCGCAGGTACGAGCGCGCCCGTCATCTGCTGCCGCACCGCCGAATAGATATCGCGCAGCACGTTGCAAAATGCGTCAGACCAGCCCTCCTGATGACCACCAGGCAGATGCGCGTAGGAACGCGCGTCCGCTGCCAACAGTGACGGATCTTTTGCGAGCACGGCATTCGGCTGGTCGCGACGTCCGATCCACAGCTCGTTCTGCCGTTCCTGCCGCCAGCCAAGCGATCCAGTCGCGCCATTCACCTCGAGCCGCAGATCGTTCTTGTGACCGGCACAGACCTGACCGACGATGACTGTCCCTTTGACGCCGCCTTCGAATCGAAGCAGCAGCGTTGAGAGGTCCTCGCCGCGGACGGTAAACGGCTGGCCGCCTGCATCGTCTGTCGTCGAGAACGCCTGTCGCGCCCGCGTGGGCCGGTACCGCGTGGGCACGACGGTCGTGAGATCGGCCAGCACGGCCTCGATACGCTGGCCGGTGACATGCTGCGCGAGATCGCACCAGTGCGATCCGATGTCTGCCACCGCGGAACTGGGGCCGCCGCGCTCCGGTTCGAGGCGCCATGAGTAATCGGTCGGCTTCAACAGCCAGTCCTGCAGGTAACACCCGTGGACGAAGTGCACGCGCCCCACATCCCCGGCGGCGATCATGGCGCGAGCCTGTTGCACGAGCGGATTGCCGCGGTAATTGAAGGTGACGGCGTGCACGACGCCGGCGTCGCGCGCCAGCTGCCACAGCGTCAGCGCTTCTGCGGCAGTCGACGCCAGCGGCTTTTCCGACACGATGTGCTTGCGGTGCTCGATAGCGGCGCGGATGACCGGACCGTGCAGGAAATTCGGCGTCGTATTGTGGACGACATGCACCTCGGGGTCGGCGACCAGCGCCGCGAAGCTGCCGTACGCCTTCGGGATGCCGGCCTCGTCTGCTTTGCGGCGCGCGAACGATTCGTCAGGATGCGCGATGGCGACGACATCAACGAACCCGAGTCGTCGCACCGCGTCGATGTGATGCATCCCGACGAATCCGGGGCCAACCAGCCCCATCCCGATACGAGCCATTCACACTCCTAATCCTGGAGCTCGCTTCAGTTGCGTACGAACCACGAAGGTCGCTTGGCGACGATGATCACAGCGCGGCCTAGCCGCAATGAAAGGCCGCGCTGTGATCAAGATCCTGTGCTCCTGGTGACACTAACGCGCTCTCGATTCTTTGTCACAAAAACAAACTTCAGCGCGTTAGTGTCACGAAGAATTTGCCTGTGTGTGCAACCGGCTGCGATGGTAGCAGCGGCCGCCGCACGGCACAATGACGTGCCCTTCAGCTCCCACCGGTGTCACACGGTGTTGTAACCGGTTGCAGATGCTACCCGATGGTCGACTGCCGCGCAAGACCGCGTGTGTCGCCGGTCCGCGGTCGCCTCTTCTCACCCTCGCCACTTCGCCACTTCGCTGCCTGGCCACGGTATGATGAGTGCGCGCGGCGGCTGGTCCACGCATCCTCTCCACATGGCCGATATCTACGAAGTCGCCAAACGCGCCGGCGTGTCGACCGCCACCGTGTCACGCGTGTTCAGCCGGCCGGAGGTCGTCGCGCCGCGGACCCGTCGTCGCGTCCTGCAGGTGTCCGAACGTGTCGGCTTCACGCCCAATGCAGTCTCGAAGAGTCTGCGGACGGCGCGCACGGGCAAGCTGCTGGTGACCGTGCCCGATATCTCCAACCCCTTCTTCTCGCTCATTCTCAAAGGGATCGAGGATGCGGCGCAGCGCGATGGGTATTCGGTGCTGCTCGGCGACACTCAGCATGCGGAGGCACGCGAGGAACGCTATGCCGAGATGCTCCGCCGGAAGGAAGCGGATGGTCTGATCTTCCTCGGTCATCGGCTCCCGAAGGAAGCGGCGTCGCTGATCAAGAGCATGGCTCCGAAATGTGCGCCAGTCGTGAATGGGTGCGAGTTCAGCCCGCGACTGGGCATTCCGAGCGTGCATATCGACAACGCCAAAGCGGCCGGGGAAGCGATGGGCCATCTGTACAGCCTCGGCCACCGGCGCATCGGCATCGTCACTGGCCCGCTGGTCAGCCCGCTCAGTCGCGACCGGTTGGAGGGCGCCACGGCGCGCGCCAAGCAGCAGCGCGCCGAACGTGATTTCATCGTCATGAACGGCGACTTCTCAATCGAGTCGGGAGACCTGGCCGCCTCCCGTCTGCTCGGGCGTCGCGAGCCGCCGACGGCGATCTTCTGCTTCAACGACGAGATGGCGATGGGCGTCTACCAGACCGCCCATCGTCTCGGCATCCGCATCCCGGGGGAACTGTCGGTGGTCGGATTCGACGATATTCGCTACGCCGCCTGCATGATTCCGCCGCTCACCACCATCGCCCAGCCGATGCGCGAGATCGGCGAAGGTACCGTCCGTCTGCTGATGCAGATCCTGAAGGATCCCACCGTGGCGCCGGAGCCGGTGACGCTGCCACACATCCTGACCATCCGCTCGAGCACCGCGCCACCCTCGCCGGCTCGCTGAGGCGCCGACTCGCATCGGCGCCAGGCAGCGGCGAGTGGGTGGATGTAACCGGTTTCAAATCGTGTATCAACGTCCCATGCTGCAGCGCCTGCAGGACACCGCCTTCTCGATGTGGGTGGTGACGCATGTTCGATCTTCAAGTTGCAATTTGCGGGTTGAGTGTCGACGTGCGAATGTGCGCCTGTGCTCAACTGAATGGGTGCAGATGGATCGCCCCCGTTTCAGTGCACAAATACATGCACAAATTCGATCGTCCAATTGTCAATGCGCAACCGATCAAATCAATTCTCAAATCGTAATCGCGAAGATCGAAAATTTACGCGTCTATTGCGCCTGGCCCTCGCCCTTGGGTCGCGCGATGTCGTGATACAGCCGCTTTCCATCGGGCAGGATGACGTAGAACAACGAGATGCCCTTCGACCCGTCCTTCATCGGATGACCGACCAGTGTGATCGCGTCACCGGACTTGAAGGTCGCCCGCGTCCATCCCTGCCGCCCCATGATGTTCGTCGACCCGCCTTCCACGTCCCATGTGCCAACCGTCGCCTGCACAACACCGCGTCCGGGTTTGATGTCGACAGTGATATGCACGTGCGGGTTCATCCACTTGTATTCCGTGACCACGCCCTTGTAGGTAACGTCCTGATCCATGTCGAACATCGAGAACGAATGATGGGCAAAGAGGACACCGCCTGAACCAAGGGTCCACAGCAGCGCGGCGAGCAACGAAGTCACGCGAGCGTTGATGGCGTTTCTCCAGGCGACAGCGGCCCGAATGTAGTGCATGGCGCAACCGGTTACAAGCATCGCCGCAGGACGTTCACGCGATCGACGTCGAACGTTCACGAGGCGAACAGACCGAACGCGTACAACGTGTCGCCGGCGGCGACCAGCACGTACTGCTTGCCGTCGACCGTATACGTTTCCGGTGCATTCGTCGTGTTGGCGCCGAGCTGCGTGTGCCACAGCGGCGTGCCGCTCGCCGCGTCGTAGGCCACGAAGTTCCCGCTCACGTCTCCCGCAAACAGCAGCCGTCCCGCCGTGCTCAGCAGACCAGCGGTCAAACCGGTGTTGGCCACGGTGCGGTATTGCCGCTTCCACACGATCTTCCCCGTCTTGTAATCGATGGCCGTGAGGTAACTGCCGGTGGTGCCGACCGACCGCTCGTCTTTGCCGCCAAGGCCGGACGCGCCGCGCGGATCGGGGTCCGTCAGGTAGTACATCGCGTAGGTCTCGGTGGTCGGCACATAGAACAGCCCGGTCTGTGGACTGAACGCGGGCGGCGGCCAATTCGCCGCGCCTTGATTGGCCGCGGAGACGAGGGCACCACCGATGTGGAAGTCCTTCTCTGGAATGCGCACGGGCTGACCTTTCGCATTCAGTTGCGGCTTGGCCCAGTTGGCCGACTCCGAGAACTTGCTGGTCAGCAGATGCTCGCCGCTGAGCCGATCGACCACGAAGAAGTAGCCGTTGCGCGCCGCGGTCATGGCCATCTTGCGCGGACGCCCGTTGAAATCGCCGTCGACGAGCGCCGGCGTCTGCGACGAGTCCCAGTCGTGGGTGTCGTGCGGCGAGGTCTGGTAGTACCACGCCATCTTGCCAGTGTCGACGTTGACGGCCACCAGCGCGCACGTGAACAGATTGTCGCCTTCGCCGCGCGACGCGGATGTGTACGCCGGCGTCGGATTCCCCGTGCCGAAGATGTAGAGATGCGTCTCGGGATCGTAGGAACCCGGCACCCATGGATGACCGCCGCCGTGAATGGCGGCATCGAGACTCTTCCAGGTATCGACGCCCGGATCGCCCGGTTTCTGCGGCGTCGCAAACCACTTCCACTGCAGCGCACCGGTTTCCGGATCGAACGACTGCAGGAAACCGGGCATGTCGAAGTCATTCCCCGAGCCAACGAGCACGTGGTTGTCGATGACCATCGGCGCCATCGTGTGGAAGTACTGCTGCTGGAAGCTCGCCAGCTCCTTGTGCCAGCGCTCGGTACCGGTCTTCGCGTCGAGCGAGATCAGGTAGTTGTCGGGCGTGACGAAGAACAGATAGCTGCCCCAGATACCCGCTCCGCGATTGCCGATGTGCGTGCCTCCCTTCGTCCTCCAGAAATAGCGCCACAGCAGGTGACCGTCATTCGCATCGAGTGCCCACAGGTTGTCGGGCGCGGTCACGTACAACACGCCGTCGACTGCCAGCACGGCGCCCTTGACGGTCGTGGCGCCGCCGTAGGCGACGCTGCCTTCCCCGCCGGTGATGACCGGCGGCTCGCCCGGCGCGCGCGGACCTGTCGGTGCCGGCCCGGCGACGAGACGACGGGTCCAGGCGAGCGCGAGCGTCTTGACGTTGCCCTGATTGATTTGCGTCAACGAGCTGTACCGCTTGCCGGAGTAGTCGCCGGAATATGTCGGCCATGCCTCGCCAAGCGGCTTGTGCAGCAGGTCGCGGGAGACGCCGTGCGCCGACAGCGCGAGCGTCGCGACCAACGTGAATGCGATCGCGAGCGATTTGGTCATGGCCGTCCCCTCAACGACACGAGATAGGCGGTGACATTGTGGATATCCGCGTCGGTGTACTCGCGGAGCAACTGCTTGTGCGGCGCCAGCGGATCTCGGATCTCCACCTTGATGCCAGTGCCTTCTGTGCGGAAGGTGCGGAACGTGCCGTCCGCCTGCTTCAGGCTGACGGTGAAGTCGTCGACACGGCTCAATTCACCGGTCACGATCTCGCGCGATGGCAACGTGACGGTCACGGAAATCGGCGGCGCCGGAATCGGTGCCGGGCCACCCCCACGCCCGCCGGCGTTGCCCGGCATCAGCCACATCTGCTGCAGCATCTTCGGATCGTCCAGCTTCGCGGCGAACGCCGTCAGCGCCGCGGTGGTGTGGCACGAGGCGCATTTCGCCGCGACGTACGCCGCACCCTTCCCTGCGTCGCCGACGACGATGTTCACATCTGCCCGACCGGAGCGGCTGCTCACGGGGAAGCTATGCAGGAATTCGGCGACGTCGGCAAGCTGCGCGTCGGTGAGCTGGAATTTCGGCATCGCCCCGCGCCCCTCGCGGATCACCGGCGCAATCCGCTCGCCTTTCTGATCCTCGAGCACGATCGTCGAGCGAATGAGATTGGGACCTCCGCCATCGCCCCCGCGGGCGTCGAGGCCATGGCAGAAGGTGCAGTTGGCGCCGTAGAGCGCCTTGCCACGTTCGATCGTCGCCGGGTCGCCCGGCGGACGCTGCGGGTAGGCGACGAACCCCTCACCCTGACCAGCACCAGCGCCGCCCTGCCCCTGCACGAGTACTGTCACGCCGCAGCAGCAGACGGCCAGCACCACACCGGCCATGGAAAGTCGTCGCGCGTGCACGATCACCTCATGCTGAGGCCGTGATGAATGCTTGCACGGCCTCGAGAACACACAGAACTGTCACACGCTGCTATTTCTGCGGCGGTGGAACGATCGATTGCCTCTCGATCGGATCGCCTGCATCACACCAGTCTTCGAACGCATAGCTTCCCGCCGGCAGACGATCGAACACGTAGGAATAGGTATGCGGCTTCGCATAGATCTTCGGGTCCTGCCACGTGTATGTGATCGTCATCGTCTTGCCGTCTGCAGCAACTTCGAGACGCTCGATCAAGTGAGTCTCCGGCGTGCGCACGCCTCCTCCGGGTGCTGCCGCCGACGTCAACCCGACTGTGTCGACCATCAGTGTGTCGCCTTCATAGCGTCCCACGGAGTGGCCGGCCAGCGTCGGCACGCGGCCCGCGAGATTCGGGTGCGGCCGACCATCGAGCCAGATATGGCGGACGCCGCCGCGCTCCCCGGCGAGGATCACTTCGTCCTTGTGCTCGATGATGTGGATGCCACCGGAGTCCGGATTGATCAGAAGCGCGCCATTGCCTCGCCCGGGATTGGCGCACGGCTGCTCGACCACGATGTACGGAACACCCGCCGGGTTCGGTTTGGACGCAGACGGCGGCCCGCCGGCACGCCGGGCGCCACCGCCACGGCCAGGGCCACCGGCGCGACTTGCCGCGGCTTCCGGCGTGAGCTGCGCCGGCGGAATCTGATTGGCCAGGCCGCCGAAGCTTCCCGCTCCGCCGATGTCTTTCCGCACCCAGTGACCCTCGATATGTCGATCCGGCGCAGCGGCCGGAGTCTGCGCGCGCACGGATCCGGTGACAAGCGTGCTCATCACCAGCAGCACCGTTGCACCGAGCTTCTTCGCAGCCGACATGTGTCCTCCGCGGACCGGACAACGTTCGCACGACAATGCCGTGAGGCGCATCAGAGACATTACCTCCGGCCGGCGCCGGCCCGCGGCGCGGGGCCGTCGAGAAATTGTGCGCGTCCCTCGTCGAATGGGTCGCACGGGAGCCACGTGCGCGGTTCGTAGTCGGCGGGAAGACGGTAATAGCGGAACTCGTAGGTATGCGGCGTACGAAACACTTTCGGATCGGTCCACGTGAACACAACGGAGAGAACCTGGCCATCGTGGAGCAGCCGATACCGCTCGACCAGGTGCGATGTCGCCGTGCGATAGCCGCCCCCCGGAATCGCCGTGATCCCGTGATCAGGGTGAAAGCCGATCGTGTCGGCCACCAGCGTGTCGCCCTCCCAATGCGCAATCGAATCGCCGTAGGTCGTCGGATCGAAAACCTCCTCGCTGACGTGCGTCGATCGATCGAGGTAGAGGTAGCGCGGTCCAGACGCGTTCTCCGGCACGATGATCACCGCGGTGCGGCCCTGGCGGATGTCGAGCGGCCGGCCCGAATCCATCACGCGTGGCATGCCGACGACATTGCACCAGCGGATCGCGTAGGCGTCCTTGTTCGCCCGCGCGGCACGAGCGGCCCGGGTGACTGCGGGAAGAAGGTCGGCGTCGGGGATGCGGCGGCTGTCGAAGGACAGCTCCCAGAATCCGGACAGGTCCCGCGACGAGGGCGCGGGCGCGCTACCGCGGTTCTGCGCGTTCACGGACGGGCCGACCAGTGTGACCAGCGCCACACCGAGCAGGAAGGCGCCACTTCGGTTTCGATCCATAGGGCGGTGCGGCGAGGGGAGCCGCCTGTAACCGGTTGCAGAGAGTAGCGGAAAAGGCTTGCCGCCGCAAGTGGTTCTCATCCGCTACGACGTCTTCCGTCGCGCGATGTTCACATCGGTACATCCGGCGATCACATCGAGGAATTTCTGGTAGTTGTCCTGGCCGACGACGTACGGGTTCGGATCGCCTTTCTTCCGCGCTGCCAGCTTCGCCAGCTTCGGTTCGACTGGATCCATCAGCGGATGGTTCTGCAGCACGATTTCGACTTTGGCCTTCTTCGTCTCTTCTTTGAAGTGTGCGACCGATTTCGCATACGTCTGCAGCCCCTCGTCGGAGATCGGTCCTGGCGTCAGAATCGTGCCGCCGTACATCGCGGCCATCCGCGTCTTGCCGTTGTCTTTCACCGGAAAAATGAATCCCATCGAACCGGGTGTATGTCCCGGCAACGCAACGGGAGTGATTTTGAAATCACCAAGGACGATCGGCCGTCCTTCGGCGATCACCTGATCGTGCTTGGGAGCAGGAACGGCCGCCGCGGCCCGGCCGCCGCGCGCCGGCGGCGGGTTCTCCATCACATTCCAGTCGGCCGCCGAGACATAGACCGTTGTCCGGTAATGCTCCTGGAAGTAGGACGAGCCCCCGAAGTGGTCCGCATGTCCATGGGCGACGACGATCGTCTTCACCTGCCCCGGATCGAGACCGAGCTTCATGAATCCCGGCAGCAGTTGTGACTCCACTTGATTGGCGCTCAGCGCGTCAAACATCAGCAGTCCGGCCGACGTCTGCACGACGTACACCACCGTGCCCGCGTTGCCGATCACGTAGACATTGTCGAAGATCTTCGTCGGCTCGATCGGCGGATCGTTCGCACTGTTCGCGCGCGGCGCCTCGCAGAAGAAATGTGCCTCCTCCGCCCACATCGACCCGCCAGCTTTCTTCGTCTTTTCGATGAGCGCGACGACTTCCGGCGAATCGGGTTTCGCCGGGGCGGCGGGAGCGCTCTGGGCATCGGCCAACGACGGCAACAGCACGATCGCCAGCAGGGCGGCACGCAGCTTTGTCGACATGATCGTGTCCTCCGTCCGGTCCAAAGTATCGGCTTGTGCAGCCGCGTCCGCGTCAGTAGTACTTGCTCTGAATCGGGCACCCAGGCCAGTAATTCCCCGTCGCCAGTTCCGCGGCGCAGTGCTGGCGCGCGCGCTCCGTCCCGCCCTTGAGCAGTTCCTCCGCCTGCTGATACGTCAGGACGTCGGGGAACTCGCGCGAAACCGAGTGGACGGGCGAGATCTTCTGCACCTCGAGCTTGTAGTGCGCAATCGAATCGCGGAACGTATCCGGCCAATGCTGCCAATCGTAGGCGGCAGTAACCATGTCTCCCTCGATCACCAGCTTCTCCGACGGGACATACGCGAAGACGACGTCGGCCATGTGGCCGTTGTTGCGTCCCCAATACACGTCGACGGTTTGTGTGTCGTCGGCGAGCCGCAGGTGCTCATCCACCGGCGTGAACTTCAACGCTTTCGGATTCTTCGCCAGATCGTCGGGAAAGTCCGGTGCCGGATGGGCGGCCATCTCGCGGAAGATCGCGGCGCTCCCCGGACGCTGGACGATCGTCAATCCTTCGGCCACCGCTTCGCGGAAGCCGGCCGTGTGATCGAAATGATGATGGCTGATGATGAGATACGTCACCGGCTTGCCCGGCACCAGCGATCGCGCGTGATCGATGACCGCTTTCGCCTGGCCGCGCGCGTTCACACCCAATTCGAACAGCACGAGGTGATCTTTGAATTCGATGACGGTGGTGCCGTTGCTGATGCGCCAGAGGCCCTTGCCGATCGGCTTGGAGGTCACCGCTTGAACGGAGTACGACGGCGGCTCGGGTGCCGACCGTACCGCGGTGGGCGCGGCGAGATCGGGGATCTTCGAGTCGACCTCGTAGGCATCGACGTACACCTTGAAGAAGTCGATATTCCTCCAGTCCATTCGCGTCTGATAGGCGAGCGGCATGATCAGGCCGGCGGTGTCGGACCAGCCGCTGAAGGAGGTCGTCAGCGTCGCCTGACCGAGGTTCGTCTGCGGATGCGTCCACCGTACCCACGCCGGCATGTTGTCGCTTGCGAACGCCGCGGTAAGCTTGTCGCCTTCCTTCAGCGTCACGCCGATCGCCGTGACGCCGGCCGACGGCTTCGGCGCGGAGAGCTTCGTCGCCGGATCCAGCATCGCGCGAACCAGCACCACCGGATTGTTCATCATCCACATACGGCGCATGTGCACGCCGTCCATGATCAGCGCGCCGTCGAGGAACTGTGGAAGACGCTGCGCACGGTCCCCGTTGATGTCGAACGCAATGTCGCCGTCGAGCCGATTGTCGTTCAGGGCGAAGCTGTGGCCGAAGGGAGCGAGAAACGGGAACAGCATATTGCGCCGTTCGCGGATCTGGAAGCGGCCGTTCTCCAGGTCATACACGCGGCTGAGATCGTTGGCCGCCATGTACTTCTCAGGTGCGTCCGGCGCTGCCGAGATGCGGCCGCCGCCCATTTGGTACGCGTATTGACCGTAGCCGTGAAGCGTAATGTTCCTGACCGCGCGGATCCGTTCGATGCCGCCCAGCATCTTCGCCGCCCCTTCGACCACCGCTCGCGCTGAAGGCGTCTGCGCGCGGCCCGTGTGCACGGCTACCGCGCCGGCGAGCGCCGCGACGACAATTCCGCCGGCGATTACCCTCGTCCGGTCCGACATTGATTACCTCGTTTCTGTCGACGAGCGCCCGCCGATCTACCGCACCTGCACCGGACAGCCGGGGAAGTAATCACCTTTGGCGACGTGATCGGCGCAGAACTGCTTCACCCGCGCGATCCCGCCCTTGACCATCTTCTCGACCTCGTCGCGGGTCATCGGCGTCATGTGCACCGGCACGTTTCGCTGTACGTCGATCCTGCGGTAGGCGATGTTGTCCAGCCAGCTATCGCCCCACCACTGCAGCTCCTCGGCCGCGGTCGCGATGTCCCCCTCGATCATCATCTTGTGCTCGGGGATGTAGGCGAACAGCGCCTCGGCCATGTGGCTGTTGGCGATGACGTGATACAGGTCGACGGTCATCGTTGCGTCCTTCAACTGCAGGTGATCGTCGACAGGAATGAACTTCATCGTCTTGCCGCTGCGCGCGAGATCGTCCGGGAAGTTCGGCGCGGGCCGCGAGGTCATCTCGCGGAAGATGACTCCGTTGTCGCGGCGAGAGATGACGGTCAGTCCCTCGGCCACGGCCTCACGCAGGCCGGAACTGTGATCGAAATGGTGATGCGAGACGATCACTTCGGTCACCGGCTTGCTCGGTACGATCTTGCGTGCCGCCTCGATTACCTGCTTGATGCGTGCGGGCTGGCCATCGACCTCGAACAGCGTGATGTGATCGGCAAACTCGATCGCCATCGTGCCGCCGGTGATCCGCCACACGCCGCGCGCCATCGGCGTCACGTCGATCGCCGCGTTGCCGCCACCGCCACCACGCCCGCCACCACCGGCTGCACCTGGCGTCGCGTTGGTCGCGGCTACGGGGGCTGCGAGGTCGTCGATGTGCGAGTCGACGAGATAATTGTCGACATAGATCTTCACCTGCTCGACCTCGGGTCGCCAGTCGAAGCGAGTCGTATAGCCCATCGGCAGCTGCACGCCCTGGAAATCCTCGTAGCCGTAGAACCGCGTCGTGTAGATCACTTCGCCCAGGTTTACCTGCGGACCGATCCAGCGGACGAAATCCGGAAGGTTCGACTGCGGCCGAATGCCAATCGTCAGCAGGTCGCCTTCCTTCAGCTTCAGATCGACGAGGGTCAGCCCGCCTTCCTCACGCCGGTTGCTCAACCTATTGCCCGGATCAAGTGCCGCACGAACCGCGACCACCGGATTCGTGTGCATCCACATGCGCCGGTCGCGTACGTCGCCGCCGCGCGCAGCGTCGCCCTTGGCGTTGATGTTGTAGGCAACGGTCCCGTCGAGCAGCTGACGCTGCAGCGCGAAGTCGTGCCCCGCGTAGTTGGCGAACGGGAACAGATCGTTGCGCCGCTCCTGGTGGAGCATCCACCCGTGCTCCAGGTCGTAGACGCGCCGATAGTCGTTGGCGGCGATGTATTTCTGCGGCGCCCCCGGCAGCGGCGAGATATTGCCGCCGCCATTCTGATAGGCGTACTGGGCGTAGCCGATCAGCGTCAGGTTGCGGAGACGGCGAAGCTTGTCGCCGCCGCCGAGCGCCGCGGCGGCGGCGTCGATCGCGTCACGCGCGCTGGTGCCGGCGACACGAGCGGCTGGCGCTGGCGCGTTGGCGGGCTGTTGCGCGCCTGCGGCTATGACGATGGTGGCAATCGCCATCGTGGCAAGCAGAATGTGCGTTCTCACGTTCATCTCCTTCCGCCCGCAGCGGCTGATCAAGGGGTCTGATTGCCGGTTGCGGCGCCCGCGCGTGGTGGCACCGTTTCACATGACGTCGGCGCGAACTTCGAACCGTCCGACTCTTTCTTGAACGACGAACTGGTGATGAACGGCTGCGTCAGATATTTCGGATCCTCGACGACGGTGGTGACGGTGAACCATTCGATTCCGAAGTCCGAATGCCGGTTGTAATACTCCGTCACAACGGCTGCATCGCTGTACGGCACACCGTTCCATCGCAGGTATCCGGGCCGCATACGCGTCGTCACGACTTTGAGCACGCCCGCGCCCTGCGCCGCGCCCCCGCCACCGAAACCAAGGCCTCGACTTTGCGGCTGCTTGAACCAGCTGGCCATGGACATCCCCTGCCAGGTGGCCTCAGCGGTTGCCGGACCAGCCGGCGTGAAATGAAACAGGCGCGTCTGCGTGCCGGCATCAGTCTCGATCTTCAACGTCATGTCGTCGGCCCACGAGATCCGCACACGGGTGGGCACGCGCATGATCGCCGCGGCGCCGAACGGACGGCACTGTTCACCGCTCGCGTTGTCCTCGGCCAGATCCCACGTGTCGGCCACGCGGCGACCTTCCGGATTCAGCGGCACGCTCGCGTAATCGCCTTTGGCAGGCGTCACCATCCGCCACCGCCAGTCCTCGCTGACCACGGACACCCACGTCCCGGTCAGATCGAACTGCGCGCCCGCGCGTCCGGTCGGGGGCGGCCCACCTTGACGTCCGCCGCGTCCGCCTTGCTGCGCTGCCACGCTGACCGTGACGAGCGTTGCGATCATCACGCCGTTCAGCATTCCCCTCATTTCGTGACTCCGCCGGCACTGGTTCGAGCTGGCGCTGACGCCGGCTTCGCCGGCCTCAGCGTGCGATACGCAGCTTCGATGAAGGCCTGTCCCTCACGCTCGCCGTACACGACGTCGTAGTCGGCCGTCGGCTTCGACGCTTTCACCTGGTCGAGCGTCAGTCCCTTCTTCACCATGTCGCGCACGCGATCGCGAACGATCGTCACCATGTCGCGATACTCGGCGACGTCGGCTTCATCGGCGAGATGTCCGCGCCCCGGCACGACCATCGTGCCGCCCTCCGCGTTGAACTCGGGTACCGTGAGATCGATGACGCGGTTCAACGCAGACACAATCCCGTCGACCGTGCCGCCGCGCGCCACGTCGATCACGGGATAGCGTCCCGGCGTGTAGATGTTGCCGACGCTGAGGACATCGGTGCGCCGGAACATCACCAGCGAGTCGCCATCGGCATGGGCAGACGGAACATGCATCAGCTGCACCGGCTCGCCGTTGAAGAACATGTCCTTCTGCGCAACGAAGTACGTGTCGGTCGGCCAGCCTGCGGCGTCGCTGCCGGCCTCCGTCAATCGAGTGAGGACATTCTCGTGGGCGTAGATCGGCGACCCACCAGTGCCGTACACCACCGCGGTCCGCTGGTTGCCGCCGGACAGGATCTGGCCAGACTTCTTCAGCGCCGCGTTGCCACCGATATGGTCGGCCGCGATCGTCGTGTTGACAATCATCCGGATTGGCTTGTCGGAAAGCGCGCGGATCTGCGACAGCAGCGCGTCAGCGAGCGCCTCGGTTTGCGTATCGACCACCAGCACGCCGTCACGCCCAACCTGCACGGTCGTATTCGACGTCGGCCCCGAGATCATGTAGATGCCGCCGCGCACGGGGAGCACAGATAGGGTTCCCTGAGCCTGGATAGGAGACCCATTAAGAACACAAAGAACGGTATAGCCACAAAGAACACAAAGGACACAAAGGGCGAACTTCGACGCGGCGCCGCGCAGCGGCGCGGTGAGGCATGCAACCGCTGAACGAGCACCCTGTCCCGCTCCAGTGGTTGTTCGTTCAGCGGTTGCATGCCTCGCCGAACGGCCTGCGTAGCAGGCCGCCCGCGTCGAAGTTGTCGGTCTCTCGACCTCACAGGACACAGCGGCTTCGTGATCTTTTTCGTGATCTTCGTGTCCTTCGTGGCTAAAACCGTTCTTCGTGTTCTTTGTGGCGTCCATCAACGCGGTCTCTCGGCAGATGAGGTGGGCGCGGGCTTCTTCAACGGGGGTGGCGGAGTCATCGCCTGCAGCTTCTTGCGATACTCCGGGTACATCGTCTCGGCACCGCCTCGCGTGGCTTCGTAGGGGATCTGGAATCGCGCGGCGAACTCCTGCAGGAAGGGATTGGTCCCGGGCAGGTAGTGCGGAATCTCTCCTGCCGGACGATCGACTTCGACGTCAACCGAGCACGGATAGAGCGTTACCTGATAACCGGGGTCGTAATAGAAGTTGCGGCTCTTGATGTAGGGCTCCGTCAGGTACGCGGGATCGCTGACGATGCTGATCCAGGTGAGCACGTCGCCGTTGCGGATGAAGTGCTCGCGGAGAACGGCATTCTCGCTGCGTGGAAGACCGTTGCGCCGGATGTAGCCGGTCTTCAGATGCGTCGTTTCCACCGTCAGCATGTCGCCTTCCCACTTGCCCGTCGAAAAGCCCTCCCAGGTGAGTGGCGCGTTTTCAGGTGGATGCGGCCGGCCGTCCATCCAAATCGTGCGAATGGGGTTCATCCACGCGATGTTGGTGTGGTACGCCACGACTTCTTGCGTCACCGGATCGACATCTTTCCAGATGCGCACGTGGGAAAAGTTCGGCCCGTAGTCGGCCGGGTGAGGAATGCATTGGTGTTCGGGAACCGTCCAGATCGACGCGTTCCACGCCTCGCCATGTTTCCGCGCGGCGTCGTTGATCGGCAGTCCTTGGTACTCGGCGATTTCCGGGCCACCTCCGCGCTCCGGCGCATCTTCATGCTGTCGCGCCGCCCAGTTTCCCTCGATGTCGACCTGCCCTAGAGCCGGCGCCGAGATCATAGCGAGCGTAAGAGCCGTGGCCGCGCACACAAATCGATTCATCCGCGAGTCCCCCAGGGGTACCGGCTTCCGACTACAGGCGAGGGGCCCGAAGGCCGAAGCCTGCAAGTATCAGAAATCGAAGTTCACACTGAATTTCACCAGCCGCGGATTCAGCACGCTCAGCGGCTGACGGAACACGGCGAAGCTCGCATTTTCCGTCAGCACCGCGTTGTCGTTGAAGGCGTTATAAATGTCCACGTTCAGTGCGGTTCGCGTCCTTCCGAATTTGAGGATCTTGCCGACACGGAAGTCCAGCTGATTCAGCCGATCGCCAAATTCCGTCGACGGCGCGATGACGTTGACCTGCGCGGTGGCGGCGTTGCCCGAAAGCGGCCTTCCGAGCGTGTTGGCGATGACCGCAGATGGGTAGACCACATTTGCCTGGACGACAGGCCCCGGGATGCTCTGAAACGTGCCCGCGAACTGCACGTCGATCCGCGGAACCGTGTAAGCCCCGAGCATCTTGAGCTGCGTCAAATACGGTTCTTCGACGCGGCAATACGCCTGCGGCGTGACGAGGCCGCTGGGAGCGACGTTCAGCTCGGGTAACGCCGCCCGGATCTCGCAGGCATCGGTGAGCCGCCGCCCGGTACTGATTCCGCCCTGTGCCAGCACGCCGCCGCGCAGCCGCGCGTTGACGCTGACGTCGACGCCCTGCCAGTTCTCGATCTGCGTTCCGTAGTTCTTCGCGAACGTCAGCAGGTTGTTCGTCTGTCCGAACTTCGTTGGAACAACGTTCACCAGCCCCGAGATTGTCTGCCCGCCGCCGCCCGGCAGTCGCGAATCGCTCGGGGCGACAACGCTGAACTGATTGAAATCAGCGGCCGCGAGCGCCAGGTTGTCGGTCGCCAGGAAGTTCCCGTACCAGCGACGGAAGTAGCCGACGTCGAGCGAGACATTCCGATACAGCTCCTGCTGGACGGCTACCGAGCCTTCCCAGTTGTATCCGCGTTTGCCCCAACCCTTCAGGATGTCGGGATCGTAGGTCGTGCTCGGAACGGGATTGCCGAACGCCAGATTGCTGATCTGCCCGCACTCGCCGTTCAGCAGCGGGTTGAGGAGATCGCACTCGACGATGAAGTTCCGGTTGGCGTCGGTCCAGGAACGGTTCACCGACTGCACCGTGCGGTTCGCCGGGTTCGCCGCGTCGCCGTAGGTGCCGGTATAGGTGAGCTGCTCCACGTATTTGGCGAGCGACGCCTTCAACGCCGTGCGGCCGTTGCCGAACAGGTCATACGCGACACCCAGCTTTGGTGTGAGGTCGTTGAAGCTGGCGATGCTGTCGCTCTGGAACGTCACGTTTCGGTTCGGCGTGTAGATCGTCGGTCCCAACGTCTGCGTCGGATAATTGGTGCGATAGAAGTCGTAGCGCACGCCGAGATTCAGCGTCAGCCGCTGAATCGTCCAGCGGTCCTGCGCGTAGATGCCGCCATCGTGCACGTGCGTCTCGGCGTCGTACGGCGCGCGCTCGGTCAATTGAATGGGATTGCCGGCGTTGAACGTGTACGAAAGATTGCCGGCGACCGGAAGGTTGAAGTGATTGACGGCGCTGCCGGCATGGTCCTGATACCCGAGCTTGAACGCGTGCGCGCCGGTGATGTACGAAGCAGAGCCGCGCCAACTGCGATCCGCCAGTTCTGCTTTGAACCGCATCGAGGAGCCGAACAACGGCCGCGGCCCGCGGTAGAACACACCGGTCGCCAGATCGTTGATCCCGACCAGCGCACTGGCATCGTCGCCTCCCTTCGGCTGGAAGTATCCCCAGTCCTCGAGCTTGTACGCATAGCCCGCTTCGAGCAGGATGCGGTTGGAGATCGGCGAGGTGTAGGAGGCGGTCACGAGCGGCTTCCAAGGGAATTCGAAATTGGCCCCGGCCTCGGGTGAGGTCAGCGCACGCGTGTCGATGCAACTGCAGCGGTGCTGTGCGTCGACGAACAGGCTCACCTTGTGTTTCTGCGCCGCTTGCCACGTCACGCGGCCATTGAAGTTGGTCCACGTCGTGTCGCGCGAGCCGCGGAAACTCGGGTCGGGCGCATATACGAAGCTGTTCGCGTTGCCGGCGTTCGCGTTTCGCAAGGCGCCGCCAATGTAGTTGCTCACCAGCGACTTGCGCGCGGTGGCGAAGAACCACACGCGATCGCGCTTCACCGGCCCGCCCAAGGCCGGGTTGACTTCCCAGTTCTTCTTCACGGCGCTCGCCGAGATGATTCTGCGGTCGCGGAGCTGCTGGTCGATGTTGTCGCTCTGCAGGCTGTCGCTCGTACCGGTGGCGAAGAACGTACCCGTAAACGTGTTGCCGCCTTCGCGCGGAACGATGTTCATCCGCACGCCGCCGGCGCTTTGTTCCGCCGACCCGGCGGCGATCTCGACGACAACTTCCTGGACCAATGCACCGTTGGGAGCGAAGGCGCTCACCGAGGTCCCTTGCGACTGCATCGACAGGCCATCGAGCATGCGTCGCATGTCGCCGCCGCGGCTGCCATGGATCGAGAGCGTCTGCTGCACCTCGCCCGTATTGCCTCCAACGTCCTGCCCTTCGCCGCTGAACGTCGTCGACAGCTGCATGCCTGGAATCAACGCCGCCACATTGAGCGTCGTGCGTCCGGTCGGCAGCGTGTCGATGACCTCCTTGTTGAGGACGCGTTGCTGCTGCACGCTCTGGACGTCGACGACCGGGGCGGCTCCCGTCACGGTGATCGTCTCTTCGACTCCGCCGACACGCATGTCGGCGTTCACCGTGGCGGTCACCGAGCCCTGCAGCACGAGGCCTTCACGCTTGACGGTGGAAAAGCCCGCGAGTGTGAACGTGACCGTGTACTCTCCCGGTCGCAAGTCCACGATGCGGTACAGGCCGCTTCCGTCGGTCGCGACGGAACGAGTCCTTTCGATCAGCGCCGGACTTGCCACTTCGACGGTCACCCCGGGCAGCACGGCGCCCGAGGCATCGCGGACCACACCAGTGATCGACGCTTGGGCATACGCCAAAGCAGGAGCGAGTGTCGAGACCATGAGGAACAGAATGGCGACCACGTCACGTCGCCAGTCGTGGGTCTGCATGTGAGTCTCCTCGTACAGAAAGCTGCAGTGTCGGAGCAGGCACTGTATGGATCGCGACCGAGGGGAGGCGTGATCTGGCGGTGAATCGCCGCTGAATTACGGCTGAATGGACGGTGAAATCGGCTGGTTCACGCCGACGTTCCGCAGCTGTACAATCGGTGGTCCCTTAGCAACCGGTTTCATAAGGGGAAGGTCCATGACGACTCCCACGGCAGCCGACGAACGGTATCTGTTCGGCGTGTTCCGGCTCGACGTCCCCGCGCGCGAGCTCAAGCGTGAGGCCGACGTTGTTCCACTGACCGCGAAAGCGTTCGACACGCTCGTCGTGCTGGTGCGCAACCGCGATCGGGTCGTCGACAAGGAAACCCTGATGAAGCAGGTCTGGCCCGACGCCTTCGTCGGTGACGACAGCCTCACTCAGAACATCTCCGTGCTGCGCCGGGCGCTCGGCGACGACACGATGCAGCCACAGTTCATCGTCACCGTGCCACGCTGCGGGTACCGATTCGCCGCGCCGGTGACGACGCCAGTCGCCGACGGAGCGGACGGGGCGGCCACGGATCATGTCGCAACGGCAGTCGATCGAGTACCCGAGACACGTTTCTCACAGCGGCAATGGTGGACCGTCGCGACGGCGTCGGCTGCAGCCGGCCTCGCGATTGCCGTCGTGATCCCCCGGCTGGTAATGACCGCCGGCGCAACGGCGGGCGTCGGCGTAACCGCGCCGCTCCGATTCATTCAGGACGCGCCAGCCAATCACGCGATCGCGTCGGGCGCCGTCATCTCGCCCGATGGCAAGTACTTGGCGTTGGTCGCTCGCGACGATCGAACGGGCACGCCGCAGCTGTGGCTGCGCGGTCTGGCGTCGACCGACCTGCGCGCGTTGCCGGGAACAGAACACGCCTTCCGTCCGTTCTGGTCACCCGATAGCCGAGCCATTGCCTTTTTCGCCGCCGGGAAACTGCGACGGATCGGGATCACGGATCTCGTGCCGCAAACGATCACTGACGTCGGCTACCTACCGTCGGGAGGTACTTGGTCGACTTCAGACGTCATTGTCTATGCGGATCGGCAGTCGCCGTTGTTTGCCGTTGCCGCGTCGGGCGGGCACGCGACGCCTGTGACGATGCTCGATCGGTCGCGGGGAGAGGTCGCCCATCAAACACCCTCGTTCCTCCCCGACGGTCGTCACTTCCTCTTCTCGGTCGTCACTGCGGGACAACGGAGTGGCACGACATTTGTCGGGTCGCTCGATGCTCCCGATCGCATGCAGCTGCTGGACACGGGAGCGGGCGCCGTGTACGCGGCACCCGGCTACCTCCTGTTCGTGCGTGACGGCGCGATCGTGGCGCGCCGGTTCGATCCCAACGCGTTGCGCTTTACCGGTGCGGCGGCGATCGTGACGACAACGAGCGCGAGCGCGGTCACGGAATCCGGCGTTGGAACTATCTCCGCCTCGAACACCGGTCTGCTGACGTATGGCGGCGACACGCCGGAAACCCACCTTGTGTGGTTCGACCGCGGCGGCCATTCGCTCGGCGGTATTGCCGCGCCGACGGCGCTCCACAATCCAACGCTCTCCCCCGACCAGCGTTACTTGGCCGCGGATGGCTCGCTGGAGCACCGCGGTGTCTGGCTGGTGGACCTGATGCGGGGTGTGCCGACGCGGTTCGGAGACGGCAATCTGCCTGTGTGGGGACCTGATGGCCGGCGACTCCTGTTCACGAGACGCGGCGAGACCGACGCGGCGTTGCTGGCGCGGTCCGTCACCGGCCCCGCAGATGTGGAATCGGCGCTGGTGCGCAACGTCGAGATGAAGATCGGTGGTGCGTGGACGTCGAAAGGTGATGTCGTCTATACCGCGTCGAATCCCACCACGCGGCTGGACCTGTGGGTCGTGTCCGACTCGGGCAATGGACGCGCCGTGCCGTATCTGCGGACACCGGTCAACGAAATGCAAGGGCAGGTCTCGCCCGACGGCCGTTACCTCGCATACGCGTCGGACGAATCAGGTGATTGGCAGGTCTACGTTCAGACATTTCCCGAGCCCGGCGGGAAACGGACGATTTCAATCGCCGGGGGCGCAGAGCCGCAGTGGCGGCGCGACGGCAAAGAGCTCTATTACCTGTGTCCAACAGGGACGCTGATGGCCGTCGACATCCGGCTCGCGCCAACGTTCGACGCCGGCGCTCCACGGGCGCTGTTCCGCACGTCGATCCCGGCGGACATCATTACGTATCGCAATCACTTCGCGGTGACCGGCGACGGGCAGCGGTTCGTCGTCGATTCAGCCGGCACCCGTGAACCGATCACGGTGGTCGTCAACTGGAACGCGCTGCTGACCCCCTAGTCGCGTTGACGCAGGCTGTTCCTAGTTGGTCGACACCTGCGGCCCCAACGGCGCGCGCTGGACAATCTCGATGCGCGTACCCCAGGGATCGGTGATGTAGGTGAGGGTACTGCCGGTGGCACTCTTGCGAACTGGTTCGTCGAGCTTGATGCCTTCGGCTTCGAGCCTCTTGACGAAGGCTGCGTGGTCTTTCACGTCGAACCCGATGTGGTCGAGCACGCGGCCCCGAGTCGGCGTTTGTTTCGTGTCGGCCTTGGCGAACCGAATCTGTACGCCCGGGACATCCACGACCGGCGCACCGTTGCGGGTACCCGGCTTCCCTCCGAACGTCTTCGCGTACCAGGCCTGCGCCTTGGGCAGGTCGGCCTCAGTCACCCACAAGTGGACATGCTCGCCCCGGATCGGCATCGGTTGCATCGTGTCTTCGAGGATTTCGATGCGCACGCCGTCCGGCGTGACGACGAACGCCTGATCCAGCCGGTTGTTGTTGCCGGGGAGCACGGTCACGCCCGCGGCTTTCCATTCGGCGACCCGCTTCTGCACGTTGTCGACGATGAACCCGACATGGTTCACAACCGATCCCTCGGTGCCGCCCTCACCTTTCTCCGTCCCGAGGTTCAAGTTGATATAGAGCCCCGGGAACATGATCAGCGGGTTTCCGCCAGGCAGGTACAACTTGCCGCCCATGGCCAGAAAGAGTCTCTTGTTCGCTTCCACATCCTTCGACGCGATGTGCCAATGGCCCATGGTGACCCCGATCTCGTTGAACGGGGCCGGCTGCGCAGCGGCAGTGCCTGCGGTCAGCGTCGAAGCGACCAATAACGCGACGAACATATTCGTCTTCATGGATGCCTCCGTGGCGAGCCGCATGGCAGCGGCGGAATGGGATCGGCCGGATCGGGCCAGTACACGCGCGACAAGTAATGCAGCGCGATGCCTGCGCCCCATCGGTTGGGCGCCGTCCAGACCAGCACCGCCAACGATCCACCGACCATCGTCAGTCCCAGCACAGGATGCGAACGGACCACCCCGAAATAGATCAAGACGATCAGCACCGCGATAGGCACCCGATCGCCGAGGATGGTGAAGGCCCACGTGTCACCGGGATTTCGTGCGAAGACCAAACCGCAGATCGAACAGCGTTCACATAGCGACCAGCCGGAAAACAGTCGCCCTTCGCCGCAGTGCGGGCAGCGCTTGCGCAACCCGCGCCGCAGCGCTGTGCCGATCAGTTTCGAGCGGGCGGCCAAGCCGCGAGCCTAGAACGGGTAACCTTTGAGCCTTCGCGTCTTCGGCTTCCAGTCAGGCAGCGACGCGTATGCGTCGCCAATCGGCATCCTGACCTTCGGAAGACTTTGCGCGTCGAGGACGGTGTCCTCCGGGATTACGTCGTTGATGTAGAGGAGAAAGGCCGTCAGCGCGTAGACGTCGTCGGCGGTCAGCGTTCCCTCTTTACCGAGCGGCATCGCGCGATTGATGTAATCCCAGACCGTCGTTGCGAACGGCGACCGGACCGGGAGCACTCTGCCGCGGTCCCAGGTGTCGAGGTTCGATGCAGCAGGCTTCGCTTTCAGCTCGGGTGCCGCTCCGCCGGTCCCCGTCTTGCCGTGACACCCTGCGCATCCCTTGCTTTGAAAGAGCTGCGCGCCTTCCTTCGCGCTCCCCTGTCCCGGTGGGAGTTCCGCTCCATCGGGACCGATCGAGATATCCAACGCGCGGATTTCTTCTGCGGTGGGCGCGCGTCCGACGCCATATTTCGGCGAGGACTGCGACGACTGCGCCATCACCGAGCTCCCGCACAGCACGCCTGCCAGGAGCAACACGGACGCGGAGAACCTACGCGTACCCATTGTGCACGCTCCCATCGCTGGCGATCCGCCACGGCTGAATGGTGTTGTCCAGACCCGGCATGTTGAATGGGTCCACAGGAATGTTGAAGAACTTCGCAGCCTGCGCTCGCGTCGGTTGCACCTGGCCGAGTTCGTCAGTACAGCGTGACAGCAGCTCGGTCTGCTGACCGTCCCAATTCCATTGGTAGCCGAACCGGGTGTGCGCCATCCGCTGCGGCGTCCCCTTGATCTCGGCGTCGTTCCAGTGCTTGCCGCCGTCAGTGGAAACCTCCACCCTGCGAACAACGCCACCACCGGACCAGGCCAGTCCGCTGATCTCGTAGAAACCTTTGCCGGCCAACCGTTGTCCGGCAGACGGGAACGTGATGACCGACTTCGGTCCGACCTGATAACCCAACGCCGCATCTTTCTCGTCCTGACGCAGATGCCCGTAGTCGTTGTAGTTCATGTAATACCGATCGACGAGCTTGATGCGCCGGACATACTTCGTCGAGAAGATGCCTTCGAAGCCGGGCACCACCAGTCGCAGCGGGAAACCCTGCTGCGGCCGCAACGCTTCGCCGTTCATACCGTAAGCCACGAGCACGTCGTCCATCGCCTTGGCCACCGGCATGCTCGACGCGCCCTTCACTTCCTCGGCGCCTTCTGCCACGAACCAGGTTGCGCTCCCCTTTACGCCGCACTCTTTGAGCAGCGTGGACAGGAGTACTCCGGTCCATTCGGCGCAACTCGTCATGCCGTGCGATTCCTGAACCGTCTTCGCTCTCGGCGTCGATCGGTTTCCTGCGCACTCGATGAAATGAAGACGCGTGACCGAGGGCAGGCGCTTCAAGTCCTCGATCGTGAACGTCAGCGGACGATCCACCAGCCCGTGGATCATCAGACGATGCTCCTTCGGATCGATCTCAGGGATGAAGGACCCACGCGTCGTCCCCACGTAAAAGAGCGAGGAGGGCGTGATCACACCGACCGAATCCTGCAGCGGGGCTGCCACATGAAAGACGAGGCCGAAGGCATCCGGCGACGGCCTTCCACCGTGGGGTATTCGTACGGACGTCACGAAACGCGAGCGCTCGCCGTAGGCGATCATCTCCTTGTTGCCCTTGATGAACGGTGTGGAGCCGGGTGTCTGGGCGCTCGCGGGTTCGACAGCTCCCAGGGTCAAACCACCTGCCAACGCCGCGCCGCTCTTGAGGAGTTCCCTACGACCAGGTCGCTTCGAACCCATCGGACTCTCCTTCGCACGTCCCAGGAATCGGTCGCGCGGCGAGAGTATACGCCCGTTCACCCTGAGCGCGTCGCAAGACGCGCCAAGCGAGAGGTCTCGAGGCGTCGGAAAACTGACGACAACCAGGCCGTCTTCTGGCAGTATTGCACCCGCCATCCCCGTCCTCCGAAGCCGTTGGCGAAGGAGGAGAGCAGACAGGAGGTCTCATGCGCCGGATAATATTCACAACGGCAGCGTTCATCCTGGCTGTGGCAGGAACATCGTTCGCCCAGGGGTTTATCCAGTACATCAGCCGTACAGACTTCTTCGCGGTCAGTTTCCCTGGTGAACCGAGCGTCCGCGAAACATCGTGGACGTCCGAACAGGGGATCACCCTCCCCGCGCACGTCTACAGCGTCGAGAATGCGCGAGGCCGTTACTCAATGACGGTCGTCGACTACAAGGACGCCGAAAAGCTCCACACCGACCGAGCCGCGCAGTGCGTGAAGGCCAAGGGAGAGGGTGACGCCTGCAACAACGGGTGGCGCGGCGACGTGGCGGGCGCGATCGCCTGGGGCACCTGGCAGTTCCTCAAGCGAGATGCGAAGGTCACCTTTTACGGCTGGTACGTCGCGGACCTCGTGCAGGGACAGTGGCTACAACTCCTCAATCCGGACCAGTCACGCACGTTCGGCGCCGTCAACATGCACGGCACCCGGCTCTATCTGCTCGAAGCGACCGTGCCGAAAGGCGCGCCCGCGCCAGGACTCTTTCAGCAGTCGCTGATGTTCCTCGACGATGAGGGCAAAGTTATCCGCTACCGGAGCTATTACTCACCGCACTACTCCGACGAATGGAAGTTCCCCGCTCCGCCACCAGCGCGAGCGAGGTAATCGTTGCTGAGAGGAGAGGACCATGCTGACGAGATCGCTGTGGCTTGCGCTGGCGTGCATTGCATGCGCGGTGCTGCCCGCATGGGCGCATCATTCGCACTCCAACTACGACACCTCGACGTGGACGACGATGGAGGGGACCGTCACCGAGGTGCATCGACTGGTGCCGCACTCATGGATCTATATGGAAGTCGCGGACGCAAAAGGACAGAAGGCACTGTGGTCGCTCGAGGCAACAGGGCCAGGCGGGCTCGAGCGGGCCGGCGTCAAGGTAAATGACGTGATCACGGGAGACCGCATCAAGGTCCGGTGCCACCTACTCAAGGATGGCGCAACCGGGTGCCTGCTCGGATTTGTGACGCCGATGCATGGCGATGCGGCACGCGGGCACGGCATCGAGCGGGATTGGGACGGCGGCGGCGGTGCGGGATTCCCGGCGACGGGTCCGTTTGCCGAGCGTCCGGCGCGGTAAGCGCCCGCAACCCAGATCGAAGCGGTCGCTGATACTGTCGATAACAGCTTTCCCGCCTCCAAGTAGCGGACGGATCGATCGCCGAGATTCGCCGATGAGGTAGCGCACCCCCACAGCTGCTCCGCCCGATTGCGGCAGTGCCAAAATGGGCTCGGGCACATACCGTGCATCGGCGGTCCGCGGAACTGAACCACTGTTCTGAACGACGCGTTTCTCCTGCGCTTCACGGGGGTCGCATGGCTGTTGTCGATCTATGGTGGCTGTCGCTTGGGATTTTTGCGGCAGTGACGGTGATCGTGGCTCTGTTGCTCGGCCTCATCATCGCGACAGCAAAGAGTATCGACCGCCACGCAGGAGCGATCTGGGTCGTAGGCAAGCAGATCGCCGGGAACACCGTTGCCATCTGGATGCTCGAGCAGACCGTCGGCTCGATTCAGCGGCTGTCAGATTCTGCCCGCCGCCTCGAACAGAAGATCGCCGGCCTCGACACCACACTCGGAACGAGGCGATAGCGTGATTTCCGTTCTCACGGTCGCGACGCTCGTATATGCAGCGACGCTCGTACTGGTGCTGGTGTTGGTCCTCACGACGGTTGCGGTCCAGCTCTGGCTCATTTCTCACGCTCTGCGCGACACACGTGTGGCGCTGGATCGCGTACGCGAACACACCGCCGACCTTCAGACGAACGTGGCCGGCGTCGCGGAGCTCACCGAACACAATGTGCAGCGACTCGAACGTGCGACGTTCACCATCGAAGAGACTCTGCAACCGGTGATTGCACCATCAGGAGTACTGGTGCGATAGGACGTGGACTGGAGACGCTGATGACCACCGCCATCGTGGTTATCTGGATCCTTGGCCTTCTTGGCGCGCTGCCTGCGACCCTCGTCATCTGCAAGGAGTCGCTGCTGCTGATACGCACGCTCGACGACATTCGCCGCATCGCGAACGTCACCGCCAGCACCGCCGACGCGGTGGAGGTCAACACGCGCGCGGTCTCGTTGGTGCGCGGCATGGGCGAGACGCTGCGGCCGCTCGACGCCGCACTGGACCGCGTGGCGACCCCACTCGAGCAACTGTCCGGAAAACTGGCGGCGGGGCTGCGGTGAACGACGCATCGATGTACCTGCTCCTGACGATGGTTTCGGTGCTCGCGCTGTGGGCGTTTCTGACGTTGCTGGCTGTCGGCCTCCTGCTGATCCTCAAACCGCTCGAGGCGGTCCGTGGTCATATGCAGCGGATCGTTGCCGGCGTACGCGCGATCGAGCGGGAAACCGCGCCCATCGGCGATCTGGCGACCCGGTTGCCGGCGGCGGCCGCCACGCTTGCCGGCGGCCTCGATTCACTCGCACGCGCCGTGCATGGCTTGGGCACCTCGATCGAACGCGGTCATCGTCTGCTCCACCGCTTGCGGAGGCACTGATGCCGGAACAGATGGTCACGGTGCAGATGTTGGCGCGCATCGACACACCGCTCGCGGGCGAGCAGAGCCGGCACGAGCACGGACAGTTGGGCAACGTTGGCGGCGCGACGATGGGCGAGCTTGCCGATCGCATCCACGCCACCGGCGGCCGGACGTTGACGCATGGACCGCTGACGAAGGTGTACGCGTTCTGGCTGTCGGGAATGAGTTGCGATGGTTGCACGATCTCCGCCCTCGGAGCTACTGAACCGTCAGTCGAGGAATTGCTCACCGGTTCGATGCCGGGGATGCCGATCCTCGTGCTTCACCACTATGCGACCGCGCTCGAGTCGGGCGATCACTTCACTCACGACATGGTGCGCGCCGAGCGCGGCGAGCTCGACGCGCCGTTCGTCATCATCTATGAGGGGTCCATCGCCGACGAAAACCTGACGATCGACGGCGAGCCGTGGGCCGCCGAAGGAGCGCTGCCGTTGTGGCAGCCGGGCGAGCAGCGACGCCGTATCGCGACGGCCGAATGGGCCAGACGTCTGGCACCGGGTGCGGCCGCAGTAATCGCCATCGGAACGTGCGCATCGTGGGGCGGCATTCCGGCGGCGTACGGCAACGCCACCGGGTCGATGTCGATGATGGACTTTCTCGGCCGCGATTACCGCAGCGCGTACGGACTGCCCGTCATCAACGTGCCAGGATGCGCGCCGCTCGGCGACAACTTCACCGAGACGGTCGCCATGCTGCTCCTTTTTCTCAACCGTCACGGCCCGCTGCCGGAGTTCGACGAAATCGGGCGCCCGGCGTGGCTGCTCACCGAAACGGTCCACCGCCATTGCCCGCGCGCCGGCTGGTACGAGGAAGGAACCTTCGCCAAGGAATACGGCGAGAAAGAGTGTCTGGTCGACGTTGGCTGCTGGGGACCGGTCGTCGACTGCAATATCGTCGAGCGCGGTGCGTCCGGTCACATGGGCGGGTGCATGGTCGCCGGCGGTGTGTGCATCGGCTGCACGATGCCCGGCTTTCCCGATCGATTCACGCCGTTCTACAAGCGACCGCCCGGATCGCGGTTCTCCACGGCACTCGCCAAGTTCGTCGGCAGCTGGACACGCCCGCTGCGACGGCTCACCGAATCAGAGCGAAACCGCGAGATTCGCTGGACCGACCAGGTGCCGAGTGGCTGGGGGATGGCGCTCGGCAAGCCGACGCTGGCGCATCGAACGGCCGAGTACTTCTACGACAAGATTCAATATTTCGCCTCGCAGCGGCCAGGCCGCAGCGGCCCGTACGAGAAGTATCGCAGCGGATGGGTCACGCCCGCGGAACGCGCCTACGGTGAGGACTATCAGGTCCTTCCTGCCGATCGCAAGCGGTTGGCCGGCCAGCGCCGCACCCCACAACGCCGCGGGCTTTCTCCGCAGGCCGACGGCTTCGACGTGCCGCTCGAGACGCCTGAAGAAACACGCGCCAGGCACGACCGACGCGCGTAGCCATGTGCTTCCAGAATCTGCCGATTGAATTCGATCCTGATGGCACGCCGCGCCTGGTCGGCAGTCCCGACGCGTTCTCCTACACGCCAGTCGAGATCGATCGCTCACAGATCGAGGAGCTCGTCAAGCGCAACGCGCACGTGCGCGACTTCGACATCGATCCGGTAACGCGCGTCGCCGGTGCCCTCGCGTTTCATGCGGTGGTGGATCTCCAGAATCGGCAGGTGCACGAGGCGAACTCGAGCGCGACGCTCTTCCGCGGTTACGAAGTGATTCTGAAGGGGCGCGACCCGCGCGACGCGATGTTCATTTCGAGCCGCGTCTGCGGCGTGTGCGGCGGCGTTCACTCGGTCGCCTCGTCGCTGGCCATCGAGATGGCGTTCGGCATCGTGCCGCCGCCGATGGGGCTCGCGTTGCGCAATATCCAGCTTGCGCTCGACTTCATGCTCGACAACCCGCTCCATCTGTACGTGCTGGCAGGTCCCGATTACTCGCAGCTCGTGGTGCAGCGAACGAACCCGTCGTTGTGGGCACGGGCGCAGAGGACGACCGCTCCGCACGGCGAGATCCACGGCCACAAGACGATCGGCGACATGATGACCGCGCTCAATCCCCTCACCGGCCAGCTCTATATCGAGGGGATTCACATGACACGCATCCCGCGCGAGGCCTACGCCTTGCTGTACGGGAAATATCCGCACCCGCAAACCGTCGTCCCCGGCGGCCTGTCGACGACCGTCAGCTTGCGCGAGTTGAACGAGACACTCAACCGCATCGTTCGCGTGATGGATTACGCCAAGCGCGGCATCTTCTTCTGGGACGATCTCACCTGGTTCTTCTATGAAGCGGATCCGAGATACCAGCAGGTCGGCACACGCGCGAAGAACCTGATCGACTCAGGGATCTGGGATGACCCTTTTACATACGACGGCGCCTACGCGAGCGCCTCGCAGTGGGGAGAGCGGAGGTGGGCCACTCCAGGCGTGATTATCGACGGCAAACTGGTCACCACCAACCTGCACCACATCAACATGGGCGTCGAGGAGTTCGTCGAACATTCGTACTACGACACCTGGCAGAACGAGGGCTTTCCCTATCCCGAGGATCCGGCCGGTAACCCGTTGTCGCCTTACCACCCGTGGAACAAGGAGACGAAACCCGCGCCCGTACACAAACGCAGCTGGAAGGAGCGCTACACGTGGGCGACGTGTCCGCGATGGGACCGTCAGGTGGTCGAGTGCGGCACCTACGCGCGCATGTGGACAACGGCGGCGGCGGCCAAGCTGCCGCACACGCGATTCCTCGAGGCGACCGGCACCAGCTTGAAGCTGCAGATGCCGAAGACGCTGCTGCCGGCGATGGAATTCGAGTGGAGGATTCCCGACGTGTGGAATGCCTTCGAGCGAAACAGAAACCGCGCCTATCACATCGCCTACTCGATGCTGGTCGCGTACGAGAACGTCCTCATCGCCTTCGACCTGATGAAGCAGGGTGAGACCCGGACGGCGACACCCTATGAGATTCCGCGCGACGAGCGTATTGGCGTTGGCTTCTGGGGCGCGGGCCGCGGGTGGCTCACGCATCACCTGGTCATGAATCGCGGCGCGCTGACCAACTATCAGGTGATCACGCCGTCGACCTTCAACGCATCGCCGCGGGATCCATTCGGACACCCCGGACCCTACGAGGAGGCGGTGCTGTCGACGCCGATTCTCGAGGAGTTCAGTCACCCTGAGGATTTCACGGGGATTGACATCTTTCGCGCCCTGCGGTCGTTCGACCCTTGCATGCCGTGCACCACGCACGTGCACGCCGACAAGCGCGTCATCACGCGCGAGATCAATACCTGCGCGTGTGGAGCGGAATGAGTGGCGTGATGCGCGTCCTGATTGGCGGCGTCGGGTATCGGTGGATGGGTGACTCGTCGTTCGGTGTCGTCGCGTCGGACGTGCTCGCGCGTCAGCAATGGCCGGCGGGCGTGGAGGTCGCGGATCTTGGATACGGAGCGCTGTACGCCGCGCTGGATCTCGTCGACGCGCGGCCGCGCTACGACCGGCTCATTCTGCTCGCAGCTGCCTGCCGCAATCGCCTCCCCGGGCGGCTGTATTCGTATCGATGGGCGCCGTCGCCAAGCGACGACGCGGATCTGCAAGAGCGCATTCGGGAGGCGGGTGCCGGTGTGATCGGCATCGACCACCTGCTGCAGATCGCCCGTCACTTTGCCGCACTGCCTGACGACGTGCTCTGCATCGAGCTCGAGCCACACGTAACATCCGACGTGAGCCGGACCTCGTTAGAGCCCGGTGCAGTCTCCGGCTTGAGCCGGATCTCATATCCCACCGGCGACACCCTCACCGCGTCTGCCGCCGCATGCCTGCACGACGCGCTGCGTCTTGTGCGCACCGAAGTTCTCATACCCGCGGTCGCTCACCACGAGGGTCGGACATGCTGATCCCGAAAGGACTGCGCCCCGTCCGACCGATAGTCCTGAATCCGCGCCCGGGCCTCGTGCTGACGCTCCTCGGCGGGTGGGTCGGCACGATCCTGCTGAACGCGGCGATGTTCGCCGCGCCGCTCATCGGCGTGCCCTTCATCGACATCCCGCACCTGATGGGCGGCATCTTCTTCGCGTCGCCGAACGCGGCCTTCTGGGTCGGATTCTGGCTCAACTTTCTCACCGGCATGATTGTGTGGCCATCGCTGCTCGCCGTCGCCTGGCCTCTGCTCCCCGGTTGGGACATCGGCACACTGGGCTCTGTAATCAAAGGACTCTGTCTTGGAATCGGTCTGTGGTTCCTGTCGGGCGGCCTGCTTCCGATTGCCGGCTGGCTGAATCGGCTCGACCCGGCGCTCGTCCATCCGCCCGGGTTCTTCGCCGTCAACGCCGGCCTCTCCGGTGTTGCCGGCGTCTTCGGCGGCCACATCCTTTACGGCCTCGCTGTCGCCATCGTCGCGGGAATGGGTGAAGGCATTTTCGTCCTCGAAACGCTTGGTTGGCCGACGCATCGGCGAGCGGAAACGCCGCCGTCCGGTCTGCTGTACCCGGAGCCGGGGTTTCCTGAATATCCGGCTATCGGTGAGCGGTGACGCCATGTTGTACGAGCACTATCTCGATATCGCCGCGGGGTTGAATCAGGTCATCGCGTCGCTGCGCGCACATCCTGATGCACGCGTGCGCGACGAGGTCGAAGATCTGCTGCAACGCGTCGACCTCTTGCACCGCGAGGCGCTGGTGCGCCTCGTCGACGCGCTGCGATCGGCCGGCGCCAATGCAGCCGTGCAGCAGGCCAGCGCCGACCCTGTCGTGCGCGTGCTGCTCGGACTGTACGAGATCACCGACATCGCTCCAGTCGATGCGCCTGCGGTGGTTGGATTCGTCCCGTTGGACCACCTTCGAACGCATCGCGCCGAGGCGGCCGCCGCTGCGCGACGCCCTGAGGAGACGCCGGCGTAATGCGCACGGTCATTGCCGGCTTCGGTAACGTGCTGCGTGGCGACGACGGGTTCGGCGTCGAAGTGGTTCGACGCCTGGAGCGCGCGGGTGTTGCCGACGATGTGCGGCTGATCGAGGTCGGAACAGGCGGATTCCACCTCGCACACGAGTTGCTCTCACCGTGCGACCGTCTCGTGGTGGTCGATGCGATGACCCGCGGCGGACCGCCGGGGTCGGTCTATGTGAGCGAGGTGCTATCGGTGGATCTCGTGCCAGACGCCGACATGCACGCAGTTCTCCCGGGGCAGGCACTCGCCTGGGCAAAAGCGCTCGGCGTTCTGCCGCAACGGATCGTGATGGTTGGATGCGAGCCCGCGAACGTCGACGAACTTACGCTCGCGTTGTCCGACCCTGTCTCCGCGGCGGCTGATCTCGCCGTGCATCGTATCCGCGATCTGCTCTTCACCGGGGCGGCACATGAGTGACGCCGGGGCCGATCGCAATCGAGGCGATATTGCGCTTCGCGACGAAGTGCTCGAGCTCCTGTATTGGTTCGAAGGAGAGGGATTCCACGATCACGCGAGCGTCGCCGGAATGACCCGCTTTCTTGCGTGTTCGGAAAGTGAAACGGCTGCGGCGGTCGCGCGACTCGTTGACCGAGGCGATTTGGTCGAGGCTGACGACAGCACCTACCGGTTGAGCGCAACCGGACGTCGCGAAGCCGCGCGTCGCTTTGCCGATGACTTCGGGCCATTGCTGCATCAGGGCCACGGCGAGTGCAACGACCCGGACTGCGATTGCCACAGCGAGCCGTCGCGAACCGCCGCCGAGTGTCGAAGTCGGGTTGCGCACAGTGCGCATCCACGCGGCACCTGACAGGAGCAAGACGCCCGATGGCGCAGTTGTTTCCGCCGCGCGCCGACATCGTCGTCCGCACGGTGCTGGTCGTCGTAGCCGCCTTCATCGCGTTCGTGCCGCTGGCCGTGTGGGCGTTCGCGCGCACGCCTGCCGCAACGGGCCAGTATCACGCCGAGCGGCAACCAATCCCGTTCGCGCACACGCTGCACGTGAACGGATTGCGGATCGACTGCCGATATTGTCACGCCGGCGCCGAACGCGCGCCCATGGCGGGTCTGCCGCCGACCAGCGCGTGTGTCCCCTGCCACGTCGACGGCCTGCTGAGAACCACCCTGTTCGCCCCTGTTAGAGAGAGCCTGTCAACCGGTACGCCGATTCGGTGGCGCCGCGTGACCCGCTTGCCGGATTTCGTCTTCTTCAATCATGCGGTGCACGTGCGCAATGGCATCGAATGCAGCACCTGCCACGGCCGTGTCCAGCGGATGCAGGAGGTGTATCAGGCGGCGCCGTTGACGATGGAGTGGTGCGTGGAATGCCACCGCGCGCCGGAGCGGCGATTGAGGCTGACGGACGCGGACACGCCAGACTGGACGCGCGCGGATGTCGCCGCCAGCGCAAGGCTCGCGGCGCAGTACGACGTCGCCCGATTGACGTCCTGCACGACCTGTCATCGCTGAGACAGGAGTTCGCACGTGCCGTCATTACCGGGTAGGGAGGACCGTCGTTGAGCGTAAGCCGGGAAGAGATGGCACGACGCCTTGGCGCCGACCAGGCGTGCGGCATCGACACGGTCGGCCGTCGCGACTTCGTGAAGCTGCTTGGCGCAAGCCTCGCGCTTGCTGGCGTCGAGGGCTGTTCACGGATGCCGGCCTCCAACATCCTTCCCTACGTCAATCAACCCGAGCTGACGCCGGGACTTCCCCAGTACTACGCCACGTCGATGTTGCTCGACGGCTACGCGACTGGATTGCTCGTGGAAAGCCACGAGGGGCGGCCGACGAAAGTGGAAGGCAATCCCGAGCACCCTGCCAGCCTCGGCGCCGCTGGCGTACGCGAGCAGGCGGCGGTGCTGCAGCTGTACGACCCTGACCGCGCGACACGGGTGCGGCACGGGACAGGCACGGCAAGCTGGCGCGAACTGGCGACCGTCCTGGCGCCTGATTCGCTGCGATCGCGGCTCGGCAACGGCGGCGCCGGACTGTTCCTGCTGCTCGAGCCAATCTCGTCGCCGCTTGAGAGCGAGTTGCTCGATGTCGTCCGCGAGCGTTACCCAGCCGCCGGTGTGCACTTCTCTGCGCCGCTGGCCAATCTCGTCGACGCGCTGCTTCCGCAGTATGACTTCCGCGAAGCGGACGTGGTCGTGACGGTCGACACCGACGTCCTGGCGAGTGGTCCCTTTCATCTCCGCTACGCGCGTCAGTTCGCCGAGCGCCGCCGCCCCGAATCGTCAGGCCAGGCGATGAACCGGTGCTACGCCATCGAATCGTCGGTGACGCTGACCGGAGTCGCCGCCGATCATCGCTTCGCGCTGCGACCGACACAGATCGGGGCTGCGCTCGAGCGCCTGCTCGCGCGCGTGAGCGGTGACGCTGGCAGCATCGCTGCCTCGGATACGTGGATCGATGTCGTCGCGCGCGATCTGCGGGCACACGCGGGGCGAAGTCTGGTCGTCGCCGGACCATACGTGACGCCGCACGTGCGGGCTCTGGCGCTGCAGATCAACCAGACGCTTGGCAACATCGGGCGAACCGTGTGGTTGACGCGGTCGCCGCTGGTCGGCGCCGGCGACGCTCGGCAGTCGCTCGCGTCGCTGGTTGATGCGCTACGTGCGCGGGCCGTGGACACGCTGGTGTGCGCTGGTGGGAATCCGAGCTACACCACCGCGGGCGCGCAGGATCTCAGCGCGCTCCTTCGACCTGTGCCGCAGAGCGTGTATCTGGGGTTGTACGAGAACGAAACGGCGAGCGACTGCCGGTGGATGGTGCCGGCGGCGCATTTTCTCGAGAGCTGGGGCGACGGTCGCGCGTACGACGGCACGCTGTCGATCGTCCAGCCCCTCATCGAACCGATCCGCGGCGGTAAGACGACGAGCGAGCTGCTGTCGCTGTTAATCGGTGCACCCGACGCACGCGCGTACGATTTGCTGCGTGAGTCGTGGCGCCGCCGTCTGAGCGCGGGCACGGACTTCGAGGATTCCTGGCGCACGGCGCTGGCGCGAGGGTTCGTCGAGGGATCGGCATTCCCTCGCGAACCGACGGCAACCGCATCGGCGCCACCGGCTGTCCCGCCACAGCAGCCGCAGCAGATAGACGTGGTGTTCCGGCCCGACCTTCGCGTGCACGACGGCGCATTCGCGAACAACGGCTGGCTCCAGGAACTGCCCGACCCGGTGACCACGCTGACCTGGGACAACGCAGCACACCTCAGTCCCGCCACGGCGAAACAACTGGCCGCGGTCAGCGGCGACATGCTGGAGATTGGCGCGGCAGGGCGACGCGTGCAGATTCCTGCTCTCGTAGTGTCGGGTCACGCCGACGATGCGATGACGCTGCATTTCGGGTATGGCCGTGACGGCGCGGAACGAGTCGCGCATGGCGTCGGCGTGAACGTGTACCCGCTCTGGCGAGGCGACAGCTTCGAACTCGCTGGCGCGAGCGTCTCCCGAATTGCGGACGCGAGTCGCACGCTGGCCATCACGCAACCGCACCGGACGCTCGACACCTCGATGCCGGCCCGCGCGATTACGCTCGACGAGTACGGCCGCCTCCAGCCGGCGCGACGCCCTCGTGCGCTCACCTTGTATCAGCCACCGACGTCACTGCCGGATCCTCCTGCCCCGCAGCAGTGGGCGATGACGATCGATCTCGGCGCGTGCATCGGCTGCGGCGCCTGCATGGTGGCCTGTCAGGCCGAGAACAACGTGCCGGTGGTTGGGCGCGACGACGTTCTGCGCGGACGCGAGATGCACTGGCTGCGGATCGACTGGTACGCGCCAGGTGACAAGAGCGGGCCGCCGGCGATTGCACAACCGATGCTGTGCCAGCATTGCGAGAAAGCGCCCTGCGAGTACGTGTGTCCCGTCGAGGCGACCGTCCACAGCCGCGACGGGCTCAACGAGATGATCTACAACCGCTGTGTCGGGACGCGCTTCTGTTCGAACAATTGTCCCTACAAGGTGCGGCGCTTCAACTGGTTCGATTACAGTGCCGGCCGCACCGCGTCCGAGCAACTGGCGAGCAATCCCGACGTGACCGTGCGCGAGCGTGGGGTCATGGAGAAGTGCACCTTCTGCGTCCAGCGCATCCGGCAAGCGGAGATCGCGGCGCGAGTGGACGGGCGCCCGCTTCGTGGCGCCGACGTGCAGACGGCATGTCAGCAGGCCTGTCCCACACAAGCGATCGTGTTCGGATCGTTGAGCGACCGTGACGGCGAAATGATGCGCGCACGCAGCAGCCCCCGTGCGTACGCGGTGCTCGACGACCTCGGCACCGAGCCGCGCATCCGCTATCTGGCGCGGGTGCGCAATCTGAATCCCGAACTGGAGCGGGGCGCGTGACGTCGCCGGCGCTGGCACGGGTCGAGCCTGAGACGGAACTCTCGCTGACCACCGACGATCGCGCGATGGTCGAGGCCATCCTCGCGCCGCTCGATGGCACGCCACGCTTCTGGATCGCGTTGATGGCGCTGTGCGCCGTCGGGACGCTGCTGTGGGTCGTATCGGTCGGCTACACGGTGACGATGGGGATTGGCACGTGGGGCAATAACATCCCGGTCGCCTGGGCCTTTGGAATCATCAATTTCGTCTGGTGGATCGGCATCGGTCACGCCGGCACCTTCATTTCGGCGTTTCTTCTGCTGCTCAATCAACCGTGGCGGGCGGCGGTGGCGCGGATGGCGGAGGCGATGACCGTCATCGCTGTGGCGATGGCGGCTACATTTCCGCTGCTGCATCTCGGACGTCCGTGGTTCTTCTACTGGCTGGTGCCGTATCCCGCCACCACGGGTGTGTGGCCGAACTTCAAGAGCGCCCTGCCATGGGACGTCGCCGCGATCGCGTCCTACTTCCTGGTGTCGGTGCTGTTCTTCTACCTCGGCCTCGTCCCGGACCTCGCCACCGCCCGAGATTGGCTCGCCGGCCGCGCGCGTCGCCGCATCTACGGTGTGTTCGCATTGGGGTGGAACGGCGCCGGCCATCAATGGCGGCGGCGCCATGCGGTGCTGAAGATGATCGCGGCAATTGCCGCCGCCCTCGTCGTCTCGGTGCACAGCATCGTCAGCCTCGACTTCAGCATCGCCCAGGTGTCCGGCTGGCATTCGACGATCTTCCCACCCTACTTCGTGCTCGGCGCGATCTACTCCGGCTTCGCGATGGTGCTCGCACTCGCGATACCCGTTCGCGCCGCATACAGGCTGGAACGCGTCATCACGATGCACCATCTGGAACGTCTTGCGAAGCTGGTGTTGACCATCGCGTTGCTGGTTGCGTACTGCTATGCCATCGAATTGTTCACGGCGTCATACAGCCGCGATCCTCGCGATCGCGAGATGCACCTGATGCACTGGCCCTTCGGTCCGTTCGCGGGCTTCTACTGGGCGATGCTGGTGCTCAACGTCCTCACCCCTCAGCTCTTCTGGTTCGGCCGCTTCCGCCGCAGTACTCGTGTGCTCTTCAGCGTAGCGATTGCCATTCTGATTGGGATGTGGCTCGAGCGGTTCGTGATTGTCGTCTCCTCGCTCTCTCGCGCCGGGCTTCCGTCGAGTTGGTACGAATATGCGCCGACGTGGGTCGACTGGGGAATTCTGGTTGGCTCGCTGAGCATCTTCGGGCTCTTCTTTCTCTTGTTTCTCCGGTTCGTGCCCGCTGCGGCGATCAGTGAACTGCGCCGCGATCGGTTCGAGAAGGTGGTGGAGTTGCAGCCGTGAAGGCGTTCATCGAGTTCGGTGCGGCCGAGGATGCCAGGCGCGCCGTTCACGCGCTCATCGCCCGCGGCTATCTCGATCTCGAGACCCACGGGCCGTTTCCGCTGCGGGACGAAGATGCGCATGCGCCGCGAGGGTGGTTTCCGGCGGCATTCTTTGCCTTTGGTGGCGGGATGTTCGCCTTGGTCGCCGCGTACGCGATTCAGTGGTACGCCAACGTCGCCTCGTATCCGCTGAACATCGGCGGACGTCCGGCGGACGCGCCGGCGGCATTTGTGCCGGCGACGTTCGAGACGATCTGTCTGTTCGCGGTGTTTGCGCTGGTGGTCGGGTTCCTGTTCGCGGAACGTTTGCCCCGACTCTGGCAGCCGATCTTCGAGATCGACGGCTTCGAACGCGCCAGCATCGATCGGTTCTGGATCGTGTTGGATCTGGGCCGTTCCACCACGGTTCCCGAAGGCGTCATCCGCGATGTGGCGCCATTGCGCCCGGTCCGCATGATTGTCGGCGAGGACCGGACATGACTGGTCGACTCGTCATGCTCGCGATGACGGCGGTGCTCGGGGTCAGCGGCAGCGTCGGCTGCTCTCGATGGGTCGACTTCGAGCGCATGCGACAGCAGCGACGCGCGGATCCGTACGCGGACAGCGCGTTCTTCTCCGACGGAACGACGATGCGCGTGCCTCCGGCGGGAACGGTGACAGCGGATATGCGCGATGGTTCGTCGGTGATCGCAACCGGTGTCGAGCGCGGCCTCGCCGTCCGCGAGATTCCGATGCCTGTTACGCAGGACGCGCTGGCGCGGGGCCGTCACGAGTACGAGATCTTCTGCGCGGTATGCCACGGCAGCGACGGGTCCGGCCAGTCGGTAATGGCATCCAACATCCCCGGTTCTGCTCGGTTGTCTCTGCTCGGTGATGACGCGGTTGCCAGCCCCGCAGGTGAACTCTTCGTCGTCACCTCGCGTGGAAAGGACCGAATGCCTCGCTTCGACTGGGCGCTGTCGCCGACCGACCGCTGGGCTGTCGTCGCTTACCTTCGCATGCTGCAGTCGCGGCGCTCGGCCGCGGCCGGAGCGGCGCCATGACGGCGTCCCGTATCGACGCACGCGTCACCACGCCAGGTCTCCTGACCAGTATCGCGGTCACCGTCGCCGGCGCGTTCGTGTTGCTTGCCGGCTTGCTGATCGCGCCGGAAGCGATTGCGATCTCCTATCTCGTCGCGTACACGGCGACGCTGGCGGTCGTCCTGGGCATGCTGCTGCTCGTGATGATCGCGCACTTGAGCGGCGCGATCTGGTTCGTCTTGCTGCGGCGTCGAGCCGAAACCGTTGTTGCTGCCCTTCCCGCCTTGGCGGTATTGATGGTGCCGCTGCTGGTGGCGCCGCAGGCGTTCTGGCCGTGGGCGGCGCCCTTCGACTCATTACCAACCGCATTGCAGGAGGCGCTGCGCCCGAAGCGGACGTATTTCCAACCGGGATTTTTCATCACGCGCGCGATTCTGTATTGGATCGTGTGGCTTGCGTTCGGAGAAGCTCTTTGCCGTTTGTCGCGCCGCCAGGACAGCGGCACCGATGGCGTGCCGTCGGATCGTCTTCGCGCGATCAGCGCGGGTGGCATGCCGCTGGTCGGGTTCGCGCTTACCTTCGCGGCGTTCGACTGGATGATGTCGCTATCTCCGGGCTGGTCTTCCTCCGTGTATGGCGCCTACTACTTTGCCGGCGCGATCGTCGCGGCGCTGGCGCTGCTGGCGATCATGGCGTCGAAGGCACGAGCGTCGAGCTCTCAATGGTCACTGACGACCGAGCACTTTCAGGCGCTCGGCCGACTCACGCTCGCCTTCGTGTTGTTCTGGGGTTACCTGTGGTACGCGCAGTTCTTCATCGTCTGGATCGCCGATATCCCACACGAGGCGAGCTGGTACCTGGTGCGTCTGACCGGTGCGTGGGGCACGATGGGATTTTCGGTGCTCGCGGCCGGCCTCCCTCTACCGTTCGTCGTTCTCGTGTTCCGCGCCGCGCGCGGTTCGGCGATGGTGATGTCACGCCTGGGCGCGTGGCTTCTCGCCGTCCACTACGGCGACGTGTATTGGCTGCTCGTCCCGCCGCTTCGCGCGGACTGGTCGTTCGTACATCTGCTCTGGGACGTCGGTGCGCTCGCCTTGGTGGGCGGGAGCGTCGCCGCGGTGGCGATCTGGCGGCAGGCGTCGGTGCCGTCGGTCGCCGCAGGCGATCCCCTTCTGGAGTGGTCGGTGAGATACGAGGCGCCTTGATCGCGTATGAAATGGTCGAGAGTCGCGCGCGGCGGAGTGCTTGCGGGAGTGGCGGCGGCCCTGATCATCGCCGCGGCGGGGTGGCTGCTCGGTGTCGGAATCACACCGTGGTCCTGGTCTTCAACGGTCACGGGCGCTCTCGGTCGGAGCATCGAACTGGCGCGCGTGGCTATCCTTCTCACACCGATTGGTGTGATGCTCGGGACCGTCGTCGCCTTCGCCTGCGCGCTCGTCTTCGAGTTCGTGACACTTCGCGCTGGCTCGATCAGGGGCAGTATCGTCGGCCTCCTGCTCGGTATCGCCGGCGCGATGCTGCTTGGCCTGATACCGTGGTTCGCCGACTGGATTGGCTACATGTATGTGCCGGCCGAGGCGCCGCTCGGGCCGCACGACCCGGCCTGGCTGCTGGCCGCATTCGCCGTCGCCGGAACAATAGCGGGCGCGATCGCTGGCGCGTTGTACGGTACGCCGCGGCACCAGCTCCAAACGCCCGACGCATTCCGATGGCGCGAAGTCTATCCGACGCGTCGCGTTCGCTAATTGCGTGACGTCTGCTATGCCGACCGGGAGGCGCGTCGGGAGAGGCTCGCCGCCGTTCGCGGATTGGTCAGCAGATCCGCGGCAAAGGATCGCCGGTCAGCATGTCGAGCACACGCGAGCCGCCGACGTCCGTGCGCACGATCACCATGTCTGCAGGACCGTCGAGCACCTCGCCGATGATCGTCGCGTCGACGCCTTTCGGGTGCGCGCGCATCGCCGCGCACGCGGCAGCCGCCTGCGCGGCGGGAACGATGGCGACGAGCTTCCCTTCATTAGCGATGTGCAGCGGATCGAGTCCGAGGATCTCGCAGGCGGCTCGCACCTCGGCCCGCACCGGGACCCGCGCTTGGTCAATCGCAATTGCGAGGCCAGCGAGCTGCGCGATCTCGTTGAGGCAGCTCGCCATGCCGCCGCGCGTCGGATCCTTCAGACAGCGTGTCAGCGGCGCAGCGTCGAGCAGAGCCGCGGCCATTTCGTGCAGCGGCGCCGAGTCGCTCTGGATATCCGCTTCGATCTCCAGCGCTTCGCGCGCCAGCATTACGGCAATGCCGTGGTCCCCGACCGGCCCGCTGAGCAACACCCGATCGCCGGGGCATATCTGCGTCGCCAACAGTGAAACACCGTTCCTCACTCGACCGATCCCGGTGGTGTTGATGAACAGTTGATCCGCCTTGCCGCGGTTCACCACCTTCGTGTCGCCGGTAACGACCGGCACACCCGCCGCCCTCGCGGCGGTCTGGATTGACTGCAGCACGCGCCGCAACACGGCCACCTCGAGTCCTTCTTCGAGAATCAATGCGAGCGAGAGCGCGATTGGAACGGCGCCGGCGGTTGCCAGGTCGTTGATCGTGCCGTGCACGGCGAGCGATCCGATGTCACCGCCGGCGAAGAAGAGCGGGCTCACGACGTAGCTATCGGTGGTGAACGCGACGCGACCGGTGCCAGCGAGATCGAGCACGGCGGCATCGTCGCATCCATTGAGCACCCCGTGGCCGAGGGTCGGCACCAGCAATCCCTCGATCAGGTTGCGGCTCGCTTTGCCGCCGCTACCATGGCTGAGGGTGATTCGCTCGTCCTCGAGGAGGTAGCGGCGACGCCGCGCCTCACGAGCGCGCTCGATGCGGTCCAACTGGTCTACGAGCGGCGATGGCGGCAATGTCATGAGACTACGTGTTTGGCGGCGGGCGGCCGTGCGCGCGCGGACAGCGAATAGCGTCCGTAGTTGAAATATGCCGCGCAGGCGCCTTCCGGCGACACCATGCAGGTCCCGATCGGCCGATCCGGCGTGCAGGCGGTCCCGAACACGCGGCACTCCCAGGGCTTGATGACACCTTTGAGCACCTCTCCGCACTGGCACGCCTTCGGATCGGTGACACGCACGCCCGGCACCTCGAACCGCAACTCGGCGTCGTACTCCGCGAACTCCGCCCGCAGCTGCAACGCGCTGTAAGTGATGAACCCCAATCCGCGCCACTCGAAATACGGGCGCAGTTCCATCGTCTGGCCGATCGCGTCGAGTGCACGCCGGTTGCCCTCCGGCCGAACCACCCGCGCGTACTGGTTCTCCACGCGCGCAATTCCACCAGCCTTCTGGCGGAGGATCATCACGACCGACTGCAGGATGTCGGCCGGTTCGAAGCCGGAGATCACGATCGGCCGACGGTAATGCTCCGCGACGAACGCAAACGGCTGCGTGCCGATTATCGTGCTGACGTGTCCAGGACCGATGAAGCCATCGATCTGCATGCCCGGCGAGTCGAGAATGGCCTTGATTGCCGGAACGATGGTGACGTGATTGCAGAACACGGAGAAATTGCGAATCGCCTCCGCGCGAGCGCGGAGGAGAGTTGCCGCCGTCGCAGGGGCGGTTGTCTCGAAGCCGATCGCGAAGAAGACGACTTCGCGCTGTGGATTGTCGCGCGCCAGCTTCAGCGCATCGAGCGGCGAATAAACGAAGCGGACATCGGCCCCCGCAGCCTTGGCATCGAGCAGGCTGCCGCGTGAGCTCGGCACGCGCATCATGTCGCCGAAAGTCGTGAAGATCACGTCCGGATGGCGGGCAATCGCGATCGCGTCGTCGATGCGGCCCATCGGAATCACGCATACAGGACATCCGGGACCATGCACGAGATCAATGCACGACGGCAACAGATCCTCGAGGCCGTGTTTGTAGATGGCATGCGTGTGGCCGCCGCACACCTCCATTACTTTGACCGGTCGCTCGCCCGCCCGCCGGTGGATCTCGGCAAGCAGCGATCGAATCAGCTCGGGATTGCGGTATTCGTCGATGAATCGCAGCGCCGGCGCGTCGCTCATGCCGATCTCTGGTCAACCCCGACGCACGGGTCGACCGTGACTGTCGCCGGCGTGTCGTCAAGCAGCGCGCGCACGACGCGAAGCATCGCGTGCCAGGCGCTCGCATGCGCCTCCTGGATGCGGGGGACGTAGTCGGCGGGCGCGGTGACGCTGAAATCCACCGCCGACGAGTGGGCGAGCGCGCCACCGCCGGTTCCGCTCAATGCCACGGTCAGCAGGCCGCGCGCTTTCGCCACGTCCATCGCCCGCACGACATTGCTCGACTCGCCGCTGGTGGAAAAAGCAATCGCGACGTCGCCGGCACGCCCGAACGCGTCTACCTGTCGCGAAAACACGTGCTCGAAGCCGACATCATTGGCAACGGCCGTGAGCACGCCGACGTCGTTGGTCAGCGCCAGCGCCGCCAGCGGGCGCGCCGACCGATCCGCCGGCGCCATGCAATCGGCCACCACGTCCTGCGCGTCGGTCGCGCTCCCGCCATTACCGAAGGCGAGAATCCTGCCGCCGGCGGCGACGCGCGCGGCTATCGCCCGCGCCGCCTCGGCCAACAGCTGGGCGGACGATGCGGCCATCACCTGGCGAATGCCGGCGATGTCGCAGCCCTTCCGCTGAATCGACTCGCGCGCGTGATCGCGCGCAGTATCCAGGCGGGCGTCCACGGCAACGGCGGCGAACTGAAACGGGTTCAGCGCGCCGCGCGCTTCGAAGAACACGTGGACGACCTCCCAAAGCACGTGATAGAGCGTCTCCTCCAGCTCCTGCACGAGCATCGGGTCATCTGCAGGTATGTGGAATTCGCATTCGGCGATGCGGCGAGCCGGCTCTCGGGATCCGGTGGCGAGCACGGTCAGCATCCCACGACGCCGGGCCGCGGCGAGGGCACGTTCGGTCGGTTTGTCCGTTCCCTGACCACACAGACCCAGCGCGATGTCCGCCGCGGTGCCCAATACCTGCAGCGGCGCGGCAAAGTAATCGTCGGGGTCCTCGCCCCGTGCTGCGGTCAGCACCGCGACATCGCTGGTGAGCGCAACGGCCGGCAGCGCGCGCTTGCCGACGACGATCGGGTGTACGAATTCGACGGCAACATGGTGCGCATCAGTGGCCTGCGCTCCGCTGCCGAACACGATAAGCGTGCCGCCGCGCTCGAAACGATCCGCCATCTGCCGGCACGTCGCCGCAATGGATGGCGAATGTGTCGAGAAGAATGCCTCGGCAGCCGTGGCGCTTCGCGTCAGATGCTCACGGACCATCGCCGCGGCATTCATTCGACGCGACTCCTTGCCAGCTGCTCGAGCTCCCGTTCGTACGCGTCGCCGAGCTCCTGGAGAAAGGCTACCGTGCGGCGTGCCTCTTCTTGATCGATACGGCTGATCGCGAATCCAACGTGGATGAGCACCCAATCACCGGGTTCGAGACCGTCCGGGGCGACCAGGCCCACATTGATCACGCGACGCACTCCACCGACATCGATGCGCGCCATTTGGCGAGCCGCATCGGTGAATTCGACTACCTGGCCAGGGATGCCGAGACACATGATGATCGTCCGCGTTGGCAACCGAGCAGGCGCGCTGCGCCAACAGCCTGGCCGAGCGACAGGCCGCCGTCGTTCGACGGAACGCGCTGATGACGCAGCACGTGGAGACGGCGCGCCTCGAGGGCGAGGGAGGCCCGCTCCGTCAGCACGCGATTCTGGAACACGCCACCAGTCAGCGCCACATCGTGAATGCCGGTCGCGCGCGCCAACCGACTGGCGATCTCGCCAATCATTTCCGCAACACTGCTGTGAAAGGCCGATGCGATCCGCGGAACGTCAACGCCGGCACCGAGGTCCGACACGATTGATCGAATGACGGGTGCCGCATCGATCGTCCACGGCGTCGCGCTCGTGTCCAGGCCGAACTCATACGGTCGATCCGACATCGCTGGCGCCTGCGCCTCGAGCAGGAGCGCCGCCTCACCCTCAAAACGGCTGGCATCGCAAAGACCCAGCAGCGCCGCGACGGCGTCGAAGAGGCGGCCGATGCTTGACGTGGGCGGCGCGATGCCGCGGTCGCAGATCTGACGCAGGAAATCCGCGTGTTGTATCGAACGCCGCTGGAGCAGACGGGCGACGACGGGCTCGCCCTCCCGCCCAAACGCGGCAATCCCGTGCGCAAGCGCCATTCGCCAGCCCTCGCGTGCCGCGCGATCCCCACCCAGCAGCGGGACGTACGCCAGGTGAGCCGCACGCGTCCATTCAGCGCCGTCGACGATCAGGAATTCACCGCCCCAGATCGCTCTGTCGGTGCCGAGACCGGCACCGTCGAACGCAACGCCGAGCACAGGTCCGGCGTGACGGTGCTCGGCCGCGCACGACAGCACGTGCGCGTGATGGTGCTGTACGGCGATCCGGCGTTCAACAGGATATTCCGCCGCAAATCGCGTCGAAAGGTAATCCGGGTGGGCATCGTGCACAACCACCCGTGGGACCGTGTCGAAGACGCGGGTGTAGTGTTCGACCATGTGCGCGAGCGCCTCGTAACCGGCGACCGTGTCGAGGTCGCCGATATGCGGCGAGAGGACCGCATGCGCGCCGGTCATCAGACAAAAGGTGTTCTTCAGGTGTGCGCCGACGGCCAGCACTGGTTCCGGCGTCATCTCTGCGAGTGGCAGGGCATCGGGAGCGAAACCGCGCGCCCGGCGGATAACGGCCGGTGCCTCGCAGATGACCGCCACCACACTGTCGTCGCATCGCATTTCGATCGGACGGTCGTGCGTGAGCCACAGGTCGGCGACCGCTCGGAGCCGCTCCACAGCGTCCGCATCTTCGTAGGCGATCGGTTCGTCCGCGCAATTGCCGCTGGTCATGACCAGCGGCAGGTTCACCTCCTCCAGCAGGAGGTGATGCAGCGGCGTGTACGGCAGCATCACGCCGACCGCCGGACACCCCGGGGCGACGCTCGGCGCCAAATGGAGTGCGTCCGCACACCCGCGATCGATGAGCGTGATCGGCCTGGCGTGCGACCACAGTGTCATCCGCTGCACACCCGCCGCGGCAAGAGCAAGTCGATCGGCCAGGCGCCGCGGCACCATGACAGCAAAGGGCTTGGTCTCGCGCCGCTTGCGGCGGCGGAGCTCGACGACCACGGCCTCGGCCGTTGCATCGCACGCGAGGTTGTAGCCGCCGAGACCCTTGATGGCGACAATCAGACCGCGTTCCAATGCATCGACCGCCGCCCGCAGTGCCGCGTCGTTACCCTGGATCGTTCCCTCTGGCCCGTGCAGCGCGAGCGTCGGCCCGCAGTGGGGGCAGGCGATCGGTTGGGCGTGAAAGCGGCGGTCGCGCGGATCCTCGTACTCACGGCGGCACGCATCGCACATCGGGAAGGCGTCCATCGTCGTGCGGCCGCGATCGTACGGGACACCACGGATAATCGTGAATCGCGGGCCGCAGTTGGTGCAGTTCGTGAAGGGATAGCGGAAGCGGCGGTCGCTCCGGTCGAAGATTTCTGCCCGGCACTCCTCACAGGTGCCAACGTCGGGAGCGATCTCCACGTCGGCGACATGCGTGTCCGTGCTACGCCGGATCGCGAACTCTTGGTGGTTGACGAGCGGCGCGTCATGCGCCGTCACCGCCTCGATGCTGGCAAGTGTGGGCGCGTCCGTTCTCAGCCGACCGATCAGAGTCTCGATGCAACGGCGTTGACCCTCCACGTCGATGAGGACATCCGAACCGCAGTTCTGGACGAACCCGCGCAAGCCAAGCTCGTGTGCGAGGCCGTACACGAACGGCCGAAAGCCAACGCCTTGTACTCGCCCGTGAACTTCGATCAGCACGCGACCCGTCATCCGAGCACCGCCGGCCGCTCACTGGCATCCGCGGCGAGGTCCACTATATGGCTGCGCCGTAAGTGACCACAATGGTCGGTACACCTCAAGCTCTGCCGCCGGGCGTGGCAAGATATCCGGCGAGCCTTGGGCCGGCTCGCTGGCGTTTTGCGCCACAAAGGAGCAGACATGACCGACGGCCGGTTGCACATCGCCGTGGCGGGGAAGGGCGGCAGCGGCAAGACCACGGTCGCGGGTACGCTCGCGCGGCTATTGGGTCGCAGCGGGCGTCGCCTCGTGGCCGTCGATGCGGACACGAATCCGAACCTCGCGGCGATGCTCGGCTTCTCTGCAGACCGCGCAGCGCAGGTCGTGGCCCTTCCACGCACGCTGCTCGCGCGCGAGCAGCAAGACGATGGAACCGTGAAGACGCGATTGGCGCGCGATCCGCTCGATGTGATCAGCGAGTACGCGGTGAGTGGGCCCGATAACGTGCGTCTGGTCGTGATGGGTGCCGTCAACCACGCGGCCGCCGGTTGCATGTGCGGCGCGCACGCCACCGCGCGTAACTTCGTCAGCGAGCTGATCGACAAGCCCGACGCGCCCTACGACGTGCTGATCGACACCGAGGCAGGGCTCGAGCACTTCTCGCGCGGTACCGCTCGACACGTATCCATGGTCCTTGCGGTGGTCGAGCCGTACTACCGATCGATGGAGACGCTGCGTCGCATCGCGTATCTCGCACGTGAGCTCGGAATTGGCGACGTGCGCGCCGTCGTCAACAAACTGCGCGACGGCGCAGACACGGACACCGTGCGATCGTTCTGCCAGGCCAATGGCGTCAGCATCGCCGTAGAAATTCCGTCCGATGAGGCGTTCGCCGCGGCAGAGCGGGCCGGTCAGGCAGCACTCGATTACGCGCCGCATGCCCCAGGCGTCGAGGCGATTCGACGGCTCGCAGACCGCCTTCTTGCGCCAGCGTGATGATTGAGCCTCCAGCGCGAGCCGCAGGTCTCAAGGCTTCCTTTGCCGCATACGCCGCGATCCCGTTGACCTACAAGTTTGCGGTCGCTTTCGCCGCGGGCGCGGTCGTCGGGTGGCTGTTCGGTCCCTCTGCCGCCGCGCTTCAGCCGCTCGGTGACGTATTCATTCGCCTGCTCCGATGGCTGGTGTTCCCCGTTGTGATCACCACCATCCTCACGGGCATGTCCTCGACCGACGTCCGTGCAACAGGCAGCCTCGGCCTCATTGTGATCGTGTTCTATCTATCCACCACTCTCGCGGCAACGGCGACCGGCACGATTGTCGCCGCGCTCCTGCATCCAGGTGCCGGCATGGTGCATGCCGACGCCCCAGCCGCTGCTCACTCTGCCGCGCGCATCGCTCCCGGCGTCTCCGGGGTGCGCGTCCTCTCTGGCAATCTCGTTGCGGCGCTGACCAACGGCGGCCTCCTACCGGCGACGGTGACGACCATTGCCATCGCGCTGCTCGTCGCGAAATTGCGCGACACGCCTCGATTCGACCGCCTCCGGCCCGTGACACGCAGTATCTCTCTGTTCGATCGCCTGGTCCGCGGTGCCATCGATGCGGTCATGCTGTACGCGCCGATCGGAACCTTCGCGCTCATCGCGGTGACATTCAGCAACGCGAACACCGCGATGGCAAACGATCTCGCGCGTGTGTTTGCGTCGGTGTACCTCGGTCAACTCGCTGTCGTCGCGGGATGGCTGGTCGTGGTGGCACTGGTCGGTGTGCCGGTCTGGGCATTCGTGTCGCAAGTCCACCCTCCGCTGCTCACCGCGTTCGCGACCGGCAGCAGCGCTGCGAGCCTGCCGGTAGAAATCGAGACAGCCCGGCGTTCGCTGGGCGTGGCGCCTGGGTTGTTCGCTTTCTCACTGCCGCTTGGCGTCGCCATACACAAGACGGGCACCGCGGTCCACCTCGCCGTGACCGCGGCGTTCGCGTCGAATATTGCCGGTCAGCCGATGTCGGTCGAGCAGGGAGGCGCGATCGCTGTGGCAGCGTTGATCGCCGCGGTCGTTACGCCACCGGTCTCCGGTGGCTCGTACGTTGTCATGGCGGGCATGCTTCAGGCACTCGGTCTGCCGCTCACGGTGATCGCGATGGTCGCCGGAATTCCATTTATCGGAAAGCTCAATACGCCCATCAACGCGCTCGGCAGGCTTGCTTCCACCGTTGTCGTCGCGCAAACCGCACGCCGGCACCCTGTGGTGAGTACAGGGACCGGCCGCAACGGGTTATCAGTGCGCAAGGACAGCGCAGAACCCGCCGAGCATTTCGTTCCGTAAGGGTAAGGACGGGACCGCCTGCTCGTCACCGCGTAGTCACGCGGCGGCCTGTTGCAGGCCGCGTGCCCACCCGAGGGCATCACGGTACGCCGCGGACAACCGGTCCGGGTCAGCGCCCACCCGCTGCAGCAGCGTCGCTGATGTTTCCCACTGCGCGCGCTCGTAGGCGATGACCGCATCGAGCACGCAACGGGCGAAATTCGGCTCGCCGAGCAACGCGCCCCTGATCTTGTCCGTGACCGGCAGATCGGAGACGGCTTCTTTCATCGGTCGTCCCAGCATCGCGTCGAGCAGCGAGCACAGTCCAAGCAGGAAGTACTCGGCAGCGTCTTCGCGACCGACGATCGATTCGCCAATCAGCTCGCAGCACCGTGCGCGGACGACGGCAGTGGTCAACACTTCGGGATTGCCGCCGACGTTCAGACCGGCAAGCACCCACACCGACGCCCACTTGCGCACCTGGTCGAGTCCCAGCAGCACCAGCGCCTGGCGGATCGAATCCAGTTGCCGGCGAATGCCAAAGGCAGCGGAGTTCACGCACTGCAGCACCCGATACGTCAGCGACGCATCGCGCTTGATCAGTTCCTCGACCTCGAAGACCGTCGCCTCTGGTTTGTTCAACACCACGAGCAGGCGCGCGTAGGTGGTGGCAGTCGCCGAGAGTGTGCGTGCCTTGAACGTGGCAGGGCGGCAGAAATAGTAGCCCTGGAACAGCTGATAGCCGGCCGCCGCGGCTTCCTCGAAGACGGCCGCGGTCTCGACCTTCTCCGCGATGAGTTTGATCGACTTCGGCACCATCGACACGATCGTCGCGCGTTCCTGCGGCGTCGTCGACAGCATGTCTACCTTGACGATGCTGGCATACGGCAGCAGTGCCTCGGTCGGACAGCCGGGCGTAAAGTCGTCGAGTGCGAGCGTGTAGCCCTGCGCCTGGAGCCGACGGCAGGCGTCGATTACTTCCTGGTCGACCGCAATGTCCTCGAGCAGTTCGAGGATGACGGACTCGGAAGGCAGCACGGTGGCGATGTCGCTGAGCAGAACGTTGCGAGAGACGTTCATGAACGCGCGGCGGCCCGCAGTCAGCGTGTCGAGACCCATGGCGAGCACGGCGTCGCTGAACACGCGCGCCGAGGCGGCTTCCGTCGCGACCGTGCAGGCAGTGTCGCTGCCGATCTCCCGGTACAACAACTCGTACCCGAAGACACGACCGGCGGAATTCAGGATCGGCTGCCGGGCGACGTAGACGTTTGCACGATGTGTCGGGGTCTGAAGTTGCGACACCCGCTTCGGGCCGCAACATCGATGCCGCGGCAGAGCTGCGACAGTGTGCGACGCGCCGGGCAGTCGTGGAAAGACTCTTCGACCGATCGACGATGGATCTTGGACTGGACTAACGAAATTGGGATATCGCTCGCGCCGGAGATACGCCGGCCGTCAGAAGACTCAACGTGGTGATTTGTGTTCGATCAGCTCGATCGCATTTCCGGCGTTGTCGCTGACGAACGCGAACGCGGTGGTCGGGGTGTCGCGCAGCTCGAACGCCATCTTCACGCCTTTCGCCTTCAGCTCCGCGAGGACCGCAGGCAGGTTCTTGACTTCGAAGCCGAAGTGCTTCACCCCGTGCGTGCGGAAGTCTTCTGACGGGTTGCGGCGTGAATCAGGCAGCGGCGCCGCGTCGGGCAGCTGAAATAATTCGATGGTGATATTGCCGCGCCGAATCGCCGCGGTCTGCTGGCCTGAGGGCTGGCCGCCCCGTCTGACCTCCTTGAAGCCGAGCATCTTCTCGTACCACGCGATCGATTCGGAGATGTTCGGTACGCTGAGCCCGACGTGGTCCCATGCGATCTCGAATCCGACGGTGTCGCCGGCATGCGCCTCGGCCGTCTGCTTCGATAACTCCTTCTCGAACGCCTGTTCGCGCTCGGCGACGTAGGCTTTGTATCCCGCAGGATCGACGAACACGTTCGGCCCAGCCGCGCTCATTTTCCGTAGCTTCTCCTGCAGGTTGAAGTACGCCCCATGAGCCCCGAGGAATAGATCGACCGGCAGCGCCTTCAGGAGCGCAAACGTCTTCACGTAGTCGGCGGCAATCTGCGGGTAGTTCCTGTTGTTGACGAGGACGTAGCCGGCGTTGACATTCGGACTCCCGATGATGACAGCAGTGAGCATCCGGCCGCCCTCTGCGACCTGCATCGTCCACGTCGTGCAGCCCGGAGTGTGACCGGGGGTGAGACGGGCCGTGAGCGTCGTGCCGTCCAGTTCGACGGTGTCACGATCGTGCAGCACGCGGTCGACCTTCGCGCCAGGCCGCCCGGGCGCGGTGCTTTCGACGGCGGCCACGTCTGCGTCCATCACCATGAGTTGGCCGCCGGTTTCCGACTTGATGCGGCCGACGCCTTCGTCGTGGTCGCCATGGGCGTGGCTGATCAGGATGATTCTCGTGTCGGCGTACTTGAAGCCGAGCCCCTCGATGCTGCTTCGGATCGCGGGCACATCCTCTTTGAAGTTCCCGTTAATCAGGATGTTGCCTTGCGGGGTGGTGATCAGATACGCCGCGAGATCGGCGGTTCCGACGTAGTACAGGTTTCCCGCAATCTTGAAGCCGGGAATGCGGCGGTGCCATTCGGGATTCGCTTGCGCGCCTACTGCGGTCGGCAGCAGGACGCCGAGCGAGACCAGGAACGCGATGGCCCCTAAAACAGGTCGCATACGGGTCTCCTGATATTTGATTGCCGGGCGCGGATTATAGATCCGAAGGCGATCGATCACGCAGCCGACTTCGGTAAGAGGCAGGCGCGTTTCAGACCTTTTCTTCGACTCGGACAGTAGCGCGGGCAAATCGCCGACCGGAGGCGGATCGGACGCCGCACAGCGACATCGCCGAATCACTTCGGCGGCATCGCGCACGCGAAGTTCGCCGCGTCATTGATGTCGCCACCGCTGTAGCGCGCCTGTCGTGGATACGGGCAGAGCGGACGTGTCATCGTCTTGGTCGGGTCGAGCGGCGACGGGCCAGAGCCGATCAAGCGATCCGGCGCGACGCCTTGCTCGACCCAACGCTCGAGTGCGGTGAAGATGTCACGCTCCGGATCTGTGCTGCCCGGCGCCGCGCCGAAATCAGTCGCGTCGTTTCCGAAGTGAACGGGACCGGCACCCTGGCTGCAGTGAGCCATGCCAGGGACCATGAATAACCGATAGAAGGCATCGACCGATTTCACCGTGCTTCTCGGATCCGGAGCCGCGGCGAGAAACGACGTGACCGCCTCGTAGTACTCGATCGAGCTCGGAGCGGCAATCGCGGCATCGGCCCACCCGTGATACTGCAGCAGCTTGCCGCCGTGCGCCCGGAACGTTCGCAGGTCTGGATTGGTGGCATTGACGATCGGGGCCACCTTCTGATCGCTGACGCGCACGTCGCGGTCGAAATCCATCGACTGCAATTCCCAGCCCGGTCGTTCGAACACCACGTCGCGGTAATACGACAGGCCGAATCCCGCTTGGGCGCTGCGGCCGGGTGCGGTCCCTAACACCCACAACGGCCAGTTCATCGGCATCGCTTCTGCCCCCGAGGTGACGAGCCCGGGAAAGATCGACTTGTTCGTCTGTGGGTTCTTAGGACCGGAATAAAGCGCCTTGACCGTGTCCACCTGCTCCGACGACAAACAGTCTTTCCCGTCGCCGCTCTTACACGCGAGCACGGCTGGATCGAAGCGACACGCGGGCGGATTGGACACGAGGCCATCCTTCAACCCATCGGCAGCGTCACAGGCGGCCACCACCGCTCGCTGCACAACCGCAAGTTTCTCGACCGGAAGCCGATGCGCCGCGTCCTTGGACAGCGCCAGCTCGTTCCACACGAATTGGGTGAACAGGTGCGACCAGTCGTTGGCCGGCGCGCCCGCCAGAATGCCGTCGAAGTCCTCAGGAAAGCGCTGCGCCTCCATCAGCGCTTCACGGCCGCCCTCCGAACATCCGACGAAGTAGCTGCGCGTCGGTGCTCTTCCGTAAAACGCCGCCGCAATCGCTTTCGCTTGCTCGGCGGTGTCGTGAACGGCGCGGTAGCCGAAGTCAATCACCTTCTCGGGGTGCCCCACGGCAAACGTCCCCTGCGGCGTCTTGCTCGCATCGTGCCCGTCGTCGGTTGCGGCGGCGATGTACCCGCGCCGGACCGGATCGACGAGCCCGGCACGGTTGATCGCTCCGGCGAAGCCGCCGTTGCCTTTCTGCTGGTACTTGCCATTCCATCCATTCACCGGAAGCCAGACGTCGAAGCCGATTTCCGAGTCCGACGACGGCCGGCTGATCCCGTGCACTTCGCAACGTGCGGGAACATCGACCGTCACCGGCCCCTGAATGGTGGGCATGGTGATCGGGCCGGCCGCGATCGTCTTCGCGGACACGATGGTGGCATGCGGCAGATTGAGCATGGTGAGGCTTTCGCAGCTCCGCGTTGCCGCGGTCGTCTGCGCCTGCAGCGACGGTGCGGCAACGATGCCCGCGATCACCAAGGGAGCGGCAACCGAGCCTCTGATGGGCATGCACCCTCCTGGAGAAGACACCAACAAGTACTCCTCGCCGTTCACGCCGACGCGAAAGCGCTACGCGGTCCTCACCGCATCGGCGCCGCTCAAGCCAAGTTCTTCGACCGATATCTCTCGCATCCTGAACTTCTGAATCTTGCCCGTGACCGTCGTGGGGAATTCCGTCGCAAAACGGATGTATCGCGGAATCTTACAGCTGGCGATCTGACCGCGGCAGTATTCGCGCAGTTCGTCCTCCGTCGCCTGCTCACCCTCGAGCAGCCGAACCCACGCGCAGACCTCCTCGCCGTACTTCAGGTCCGGCACTCCGATGACCTGCACGTCGCTGATTTTCGGGTGGGTGTACAGAAACTCCTCGATCTCGCGCGGATAGATGTTCTCGCCGCCGCGGATGATCATGTCCTTGATACGACCCGCGATGTTGACGTAGCCATCGTCGCGCATGACCGCAAGATCGCCGGTGTGCATCCACCCAGCCGAATCGATCGCCGCGGCTGTCGCCTCAGGGTTGTTCCAGTAGCCGAGCATCACGGAGTACCCCCTGATGCACAACTCACCCGTGGAGCCTCGCGGCACGACCTCGCCTCCCTCCACGTTGATGATCTTGCATTCCACGTGTGGGTGAATCCGGCCAACCGTGGAGACACGCGCCGCGACAGGATCGTCCACCGCAGACTGAAACGATACCGGCGATGTTTCCGTCATCCCGTAGCAAATCGTGATCTCGGGCACGTGCATCCGGTCCATCACCTGCTTCATCACCTCAATCGGGCACGGCGCACCGGCCATGATCCCCGTTCGAAGCGAATCGAGGCGAACGTGTCTGAACGTCGGATGATCGAGCTGGGCGATGAACATCGTCGGCACGCCATAGACCGACGTGCACCGATGCGTCTCGATCGCCCGCAGTGTGGCCTCTGGCTCAAACGATTCGGCCGGTACGACAACTGCGGCACCGTGCGTGACGGCGGCGAGGTTTCCCATGACGCAGCCAAAACAGTGGTAGAACGGCACCGGCACGCAGATGCGATCCGCCGCCGTGTATTTCAGCATCGCGCCGACGAAGAAACCGTTGTTGACGATGTTGTGATGCGAGAGCGTCGCGCCTTTCGGCGAGCCCGTGGTGCCGGAGGTGTATTGAATGTTGGCCGGATCATCGAACTGAAGGACGCGCTCACGCGCCGCGAGCTCGAACGCGTCGACCGCGTCGCCTTGATCGAGGAATTCCGTCCACGACCTGCCGCCTGGACTCGACTCGTCGCCGATGTAAATGAGGTGCCGCAGTGACGGAATACGTTCCGTGGCCAGCGTCGAGCGCCGGGGCGTATTCAACTCCGGCATCAGCGTCGCCAGCATCTCGACGTAATCGCTCTTTCGGAATCCGCGCGCGGCAATCAGAACCGCGATGGCTGATTGATTGAGCGTATATTCCAGCTCTCGCAGCCGGTATGACGGATTGATGTTGACGAGAATCGCGCCGACTTTTGCCGCAGCGTATTGCGCGATCATCCATTCGGCGGTATTCGGACTCCAGATGCCCACGCGATCACCGCGCGCAACTCCCACGCGCAGAAGGGCGCGCGCGGCACGGTTCACCTGTTCAAGCAGTTCGGTGTACGTGTAGCGGATGTTCTGATGACACGAGACGAGGGCGTCGCGGTCGCCGAATCGCGCGGCGGCTTGGTTCAAACACTGGCCGATCGTCTGTCCGAGCAGGGGTCTGGCGTCAGAACCGTGAACGTACGACAGCATGCCTGTTGCCTCTGGACACATGATGCCGTTGCGTGCCAATCGGCGCCGCTACTTCGCCGCCCCGTTCGCACGCTCTTCCGCGCGCGCAGCGCTGAGGATGTTCGCCAGTCCGTAGTTGTGCTCGTGGCACGCCCACTCGAAAATTGGTCCCTTGCTCGACATCATTGGAACCATCGCGCTCCACGGTTTCGCGAACGTCGTTGGATCGATCACCGTGAATTCATAGGTAAGAGAATCCGGACCGGTGCGCGTGAAACGCTCGATGAGGTGCATGTTCGCGCCGGCGCCGCGGAACTGCGCCCGATCGATGAAGTTGGTGGTGTCGACGACGAGCGTGTCGCCCTCCCAATGGCCGCGGGAATCGCCCAGCCACGAGCGGATGTTCGAGCTGACGTGAGGCCGCCCATCGACCGGAACGAGACGCGGCTCGTGCAGGATCTCGTTGACGATGACGACGTAGCCCGGGCCCTGGACGATCTCGTAGTTGCTCACCAGCGTGTTGAACGGCGAATTGTTGGCAAAGCTGGGGAGCATCGGCGGACCAACCGCCATCCACCACAGGCAGCGTTCGATATACGTACGGTCCTCCGGCGATTCGGCAGGGCGCCGCAGCCTCGCCTGGCTCTCCGCCAGTCTGGCTTGTGCCGGCGCAGTGAGCGCGGGAATCCTGCCGTCCGGCGGATCGGTGATCAACGCCGTTCGCCGATCGGACGCAATCTTCGCGTCTGCATCCCACCACACGCTGCCGTACGCACGGGCGAGATCCTGCGCCGCCCCACCGTCGCGGCGATCGCGGTCCCATTGGATGAGCGTCTTTTTCACACGCTCGTCCGCTTCTTTTTCCGTCAGCATGGCCTTGCCCGCGTATTCTGCCGGCCTCTGTAACGGAACGATGGTGGCGTTGGTCCAGATCCCCTCGAGATCCGGCTGACCGTCTGGCGTGCGCGGCTGTACCCACGTCGATTGCGACGGTGCTGCCTGCGTCTGCGCCAGCGCGCTCGCGGCGAGCACGGTGACAGCGGCGATCGTCGCTGCCGAGACGCGGGCCCGGGAAGCCAGGAGTCTCCCACTGCGTGACACGAGTGTCTCCCTTCGGGAGCCGACGCGAAATGCGGCCGTATGATAATGCCCGCCATCCGGGAGCGGCAATACGATCCGCACCAGACGTGAAACGCCGTTTTCCTGCATCGGGGGCCTTGTAATGCGAGTCCTGCTGCGCCGCGCCAACCGTGCTGCATCAGGCGTCTGTGCCGTCGCGCTGCTGGGTGCGACCTGCGGCGTGCTGCACCCGGCGAACGCACAGTCGCCCCCGCTCACCTTCACCCGCGACATCGCCCCGATCGTCTTCGAGCACTGCGCGTCGTGCCATCAGCCCGGTGGCTCTGCTCCGTTCAGCCTGCTCACGTACGAGGACGTCAGCGCCCGGGCCGATCGCATCGTCGACGTGACAGCCCGCCGATACATGCCGCCGTGGAAACCAGAGCCGGGCTACGGCGAGTTCGCCGACACGCGGCGGCTCACCGACGAACAGATCGCGGCCATCCAGCGCTGGGTCGCCGAAGGGCGACTGCGCGGCGATCCGACGGCGATGCCGCGCCTTCCGCTCCTGAGTACAGGATGGCAACTCGGGACGCCCGACCTCGTGATCACCATGGATCGCCCTTACGTGGTGCCCGCAACCGGCGACGACGTGTACCGTCATTTCGTCATTCCGATTCCAGTCACACGGAAGAAGTTCGTCAGGGCGTGGGAGCTGCGCGCCGACAACTCGCCGGCGCTGCATCACGCGACGATGGAGATCGACCGGACCGGCATGTCACGACATCTCGACATGGAAGATCCCGCGCCGGGATACGAAGGGCTCATCGCCCACACGACAATGGCGCCGGACGGATACTTCCTCGATTGGGCGCCGGGCCACACGCCGTATCGGGCTCCGGACGGCATGGCGTTTCCGATCGAGCCGAACAGCGACCTCGTCGTGATGCTGCACCTTCGGCCGAGTGGAAAGGCGCAGCCGGTCCGGGTCAAGGTCGCGTTCTATTTCTCCGACACTCCGCCGACGCGCGTCCCTGCGTTGCTGCGGCTCACGCGCCAGGATCTGGATATCCCCGCCGATGAATCACGGTACGTCGTGACCGACACTTTCCGCACGCCGGTCGATCTCGATCTGGTCACCGTTCAACCACACGCGCACAACGTTGCCAGACAGATTGAAGGGTTCGCGGTGCTGCCAGACGGGACACGCACGCCGCTGCTTTTCGTGAAGGACTGGGACTTCAACTGGCAGGGCGTGTACCGGTATCGCACGCCGGTCTTCCTGCCGGCCGGGAGCGTCGTGACCGGCCGATGGACCTACGACAATTCAGAATCCAACGCGCGAAATCCGAACCGGCCGCCGCGCGCGGTGCACTTCGGACAGCGCACCTCCGACGAAATGGCGGAGTTGTGGTTTCAGGTCGTTCCACGGGACGGATCGGACCGCGACCAGCTGACGCGTGCGCTGCACTCGCACCTGCTGCCGGAAAACATCAAAGGCTACGAGATGATGATCCGAGCCGACCCGGCCAACGCGGCGCTGCACGACGACGTCGCGCTGTTGTACGCGGAAGCCGGAAACGCAGAGGGTGTTGCCACTCACTTCGCCGAAACGGCGCGCCTGCGGCCAGGTTCGGCGAGCGCTCATTACAACCTGGGCAACGCCCGGCTGGCGCAGGGACGTCGCGACGAGGCGCGCGCGGAGTTCGAGCGGGCAATCGCGATCGATCCTGCGTACGCCAACGCTTACCGCGGTCTCGGGATCGTCCTCTACCGCACCGGCCGGTTCGACGACGCCGCACGGGCCTATGAGCGGGCGATCACGCTGGCGCCCGCGGACGTGGCAGCGCACCACAATTACGGCGTGCTGCTCCACGCCCAAGGGAAGCTCGCCGAAGCGGCCGCGCACTATCAGGCGGCGCTTCGCCTCGACAGCAGACATGCGGACGCCCACTACGGGCTGGCGCTCGTGTTCAAGGCGCAGGGACAGACGGCGAAGGCGATCGAGCAGTACCGCGACGCGCTGCGCACCATCGCCGACTGGCCTGACGTGATGGCGGAGCTATCGTTCGCGCTCGCGACCGCGTCCGAGCCGGCAATCCGTGACGCGCAGGAGGCGTTGCGGCTGGCCGAACGCGCCTTCGCGTTGACGACGTCGCCGTCGACGGCGATCCTCGACGCGCTGGCGGCAGCGCTTGCAGCTGCGGGACGGTATGCAGAGGCGGCCGATCGCGCTCGTCAAGCGCTCGCGTCGGCCAGAGCGTTGCGCAACGACGCGGTGGCGCGCGCAATTGAGGAGCGCCTCCGCTTGTACGAGGCGGGGCACTCAATCGGCGCCACGCCGTGAGCGCATTACTACAAGCGGCGATTCCGGGCGCCACCGCAGCCCACGGGGAACGACTCAGTTCCACCGCCCGTCTGTAAAAAAGAAGATGGCGGACGCCCGAGTGTCGATCCGCCGGCCCGCCATTCGACAATGAATCAGACGGAGGTCTCGTGGTGCTTCAAATCACGCCGGAGGAGAGACTCGTCCTTCAACTCCTGGCGCAAGGGACCCCAATGAATGGCATTGCGGCTCAACTCGGCGTCACCAGTCGTGATGTCGAGAGGCAACTGATCAAGCTGTTTGAGCAGCTGGGTGCCAGCGGCCGAACCGAGGCGATCGCGGTTGCGTCGCGTCGCGGTCTCTTGATCCCCGACCAAGTGAGCTGATCCGCCGAAAAGTTCTCGACCTGCCCCCGAGCCAAGCCGTGGAGCGTGTTCGCGAATTGGGTGTTGGCCTCAAGCGCTGAGTCAGACGGCGGCGGCCTCGGTGAGAATCCTTTCTGTCGGTATGGGCGGACGACGGTTCTTGAACAGCGCGAGTGCAACAGGAATCGCAACGGCAGACGTTGCGGCAAGGGAGCCCGTGGCCGCGATGATGAGGCGACGAGTCTTTCGATCGATGGAAAACCGTTCGCACGCGCCGGCGATCGCCATCAGGCGGTTCCGCTTCGTCAGATACTCGGCATGGAGGCGGGCGATGTCCGCAGTGAGGATACTCACCAGAACCGCAGTTTCCTCGCGCGGCACCGTCTGATCGATGAACTCCTTCACACGCTCGACAAGCACTTGGTTGTCGTGCATGTCGCCGAGGATTGTTTGAATCTTCCTGAGGTCGCCAAGCAGATGGGGTGGCGTCCAGACACCGATGTCCAACGCCACCTCGACGGCGTACCGAAGCTTCTTTACTGCGATACGCGTGGCATGAAGCCGATGCGGGAAATACACACCCGCGGCGTGTTCGACCGCGGTCCGCAATTTTTGCGCCCGCTGGCCGATGCGATCTCTCAGCATCGACTCCGATCGCGGGTCGGCGACGATCGCGAGCGTCAGCGAACGGGAATGAAGGTGAGGACGTTTGCGCAAGGCGGAGACTCGCGCCAGCTCGAGATGTTCGAGTGACTTGACCAGTGCGCGGCGCTGCTCTCGAAGGCGCGCCAACACCGCGCGCCGTAGCAATGCAATCGCCAGCGCCGCCGCCGGAACGACTGATTCGGCCTTCGCCAACAAATCCGTCATGACGTCGAGATCGCGGACTCGTCCGAGCTCTCGGCCAGCTTCCGTGAGCACGTGGTAAGCCCGAACCGCATCACGGTCCTCTCCAACGATCGGAAGCAGTTCGCGGAGCCTCCGACATGCCACCCGGGCCTCATGCACGCTATCCGGTTGGCCGTCGCGAATACCGGGCAAGTGTCGAAAGAACTCGTCGGCCCGCTTGGAAATGAGAGCCAGTAACGCCGCCGAGTTCCTTGCCAGTCGCATCGTCGTCACGCTCCCGCAGTTCACGCAACGAAAGTGCAACACTCGATCCGATTCGTGATGGCAAACGCGCCGCTTCGGAAAGGCAACGACCGGCGCGTTGGCACGATTCCCGAAACTTGTTACACGCCCAACAGGATTTACTGCGCGTTTGCCGAAACGATCTGCGGCTCAACGACCAGCACGTTCGGGCCATGGGTGTCGAGGCGTATCTTGACCCGGTGTGTGTTCCGCGCGCCGAACGTCTCAGTGCCAGTGAAGTTGCCCAGCACGCCCTCTCACTGTCTGATTCAGCAGCTTGTCGGCCCTTGAAGTAACTGCAGGATGGACGCGATGTTCTTGTCGCCGCCCCGCGGCGTCGGTCGAGGATCGTTGCTCCTCCCGCGCTGGCGTGCCTCGGGTCTTAGCTGAGATCTGATTCGCTCAAGGCGAAAGTGTCGGATCCGTCCACCGCTTCCGCGACGGGCCCTGGCGACTCTGTGACCATCGCCTTGGAAGGACGGGCCGGGCGTCGACCGGCGGCTGCCCGCTTCGCGGTCCGGCGACGCGCGCGCATCGCGGGAGCGGTCTTCTTCGCAGCCGCCTTTCTTCGAGAAGCGGTCCGGGGAGCGGCTCTGTTCGCCGCGCTTTTTGTCGATGCGACGGGCACCGCACCACGGTCCTGTTTCGGTTTGCCCTCTTTCACCGATCTGGCCTCTGCCTTCGCGAGGCGGGAAGCCGCTTTCGTGAGCGCCTCACGCGCCGCCTTGGCCGCTTTTCGGGCCTTCCGCGCCGCCTTGTCGGCCTTCTTCGATTCCTTCTTTGCCTTTTTCAGCGCCAGCCTCGCCACGTGCGAGCGTTCCTCCGCGTCAGCCACCGCGCGCTCGCTGGATTGCTGATCTCGCTCGGCGGCACGTGCTCGGGCTCTCGCCTTGCGCACCAGTGAACCGACGTCGTCCATGATCACGTCCTCTCGTTGACAGGAACACCCATGGAAAGGTGAGCATATCGCAAACCGGTGAGAACGGCAGCGGAGCGGCGGCTGATCGATGCCGTATCACCGGCAACGCGCGCGGTCCGCGGTGCATCGCCCAAAGGGACGAGATTCTGTTCCTCCAAAAGGGTGGACATCAGCTCCGCCACAAGCGTGAGCATCCGATCGCGCTCACGCTCGATTGTGCGGTGTTGCTCGGTCGCTGAGTATTGGTAATGGCGAAAGGCATTCTGAGATTTGACTTGCCGCGCCTACTGGCACGGGGCGCCGGTTTGCGAATTCATTCCGCTCATTCATGTCACGCAGGCCGGCGTCAGCTCCTGCATCGGAGTAACGCCACTGATCACGTTCCAGTGAGGTTCTCGTATCCGTCGGGAGCGCCAGAAACCGCGGAGCCCACGAGTGTGATGTCAGTCGTTCGCAATTCAGGTCATGGCGATGCGTCGGTCCTCGAGATGGGAGGCCCTCTCTTGGGACGCGCAGGGGCCGAGCTGCGGGACAGAATCGACGATCTGCTTCGTCGCGGAACACGAATGATTGTCCTGGATCTAACCGGCGTCGCTGATATCGACGCAGCAGGACTTGGCGAACTGGTGATGGCCTACAACAGCGCGATCGCCGCCAAGGCCGTCTTGCGCGTGGCGCATGTGGATGGAACGACGCGGGAACTGCTCGCTCGCGTCGGTCTGCTCGATCTTTTGACCGACACCGACGATTCGGCGTGACGAGCGTTCCAGCACGGTGGGTTGTTTGCATTTGTGTTACACGGACGTCGCACCGCCTTAGTACAATCCGCGTCTTTTCGCGCTCCCACCGGTGCACACACGAGCTTTGGTCACGCCGCTGCACACGGTCGTTGCCGGACGCGCACGGCTACGAATAACAGGCCTGTATCGGTCGTTCGCGCTGAAGCATTTCCTCGAAGCCGCTTTGGTGGATGGGGAGATTATTCTCGGCGTGTCTGCGAACATCCTGACTGGAACGATCCTCGTCCGGTTCAGTCAGCATGTAGAGCTTTCCGCGATGATCGCGCGCGTCGAAGTGGTGATCATCCGGTTCGTCGAGACGCCTCCGGCACTGCGGACGGGCAGTCGCGCGCTGACACGCCTGGCTGTGGAACAGCCACCCTGGCACGAAATCGATCCCTCAAGTGTGGCCGACACCCTCAGCACCTCGCTGCTTCGCGGGTTGGCGACGTCTGACCTAACACAGAGGGCCCGACGCTATGGACCGAACGTGCTTCCCACACGGTCGCCGCGATCGTCGGTTCTCGCGTTCCTCGATCAGTTCGCGAGCCTGCCCGTAGTCCTCTTGCTCGCGGCCGCGGGACTGTCAATCGCGACCGGTGGATTTGGTGATGCCATCGCTATCGGTGCGGTGGTCCTGCTGAATGCGGTCATCGGCTTCTTCACCGAACGACACGCGGCCTCACGCATCGCCGCGCTGCTGACCAGCCCACGGCTGATCGCTGCGGTCTGTCGCGATGCACACGTGCAGGAGATTGCCGCGGAGCAAGTCGTCCCGGGCGACCTCCTGCTGTTGCGGCCCGGTGCACCGGTTGTTGCCGACGCCCGCGTTGTTCGGGCGCACGCGTTGCGGATTGACGAGTCGGCGCTGACGGGCGAGAGCTTCCCCGTCGAAAAGACATCATCGTCGCTTCCGCCCGGGACGACGCCTGTGGCAGATCGCATCAACATGGTGTACCGGGGAACGGTCGTGACTGCCGGCGACGGCGTGGCGGTCGTCGTCGCGACTGGCAGCAGTACCGAAATCGGCGCCCTGCAGCAACTGATGTTCGACGAACAGGAGCCCGTGACACCGCTGCAACGACAGCTCGCCGAGCTGGGCCAACAGCAGGTGTGGGTCGCGTCGCTCATCTGCGGCGGCGTGTTCGCCGTCGGCATTCTGCGCGGGCACTCGGTTCTCGAGATGTTGAAAAGCGCCGTCTCGCTTGCTGTCGCGTCGATTCCGGAAGGTTTGCCGGCGATCGCCACGACGGCGCTGGCGAGCGGGCTGAACGCGATGCTGCAGCACCAGATTCTCGTTCGACGGCTGTCCGCGGTCGAGACGCTGGGAGCGATTCAGGTTGCGTGCCTCGACAAGACCGGGACGTTGACGCGAAACCGCATGTCGGTGGTCGCCATCTCCGCCGGCACGCAGATGTTCGACGTGGTCGATGGCCTGGTGATGAACGGCGACGAGCGGCCGTTCGACACACATCCCGATCTTCGGCGTCTGCTCGAAGTGTGCATCCTGTGCAGCGAAACGGCGCCGGGATACACGTCGGCAAACGGAAAAAGCTCCACCGAAGCCGCGCTGCTCGAGATGGCGGTGACGTCAGGGGCGGATGCGGGAGCGGTGGCCGCGGCGTACCCGCTTCGCGCCCAGCGATACCGCAGCGACGAGCGCCTCTACATGATGACGTGGCACGACTCGGCGGCTGGAACGTTTATCGCGATCAAAGGCAGCCCACTCGAAGTACTCGGCTTGTGCAGTCGGCGGCTGCAGGACGGGAATGTACGTGACCTCTCCGACGCCGACCGTGACAAGATTCGCGCGACAAACGAGCGGATGGCAGACGAGGCGATGCGGGTCCTCGGGTTCGCGTACGTGGAAACAGTCAACGAAACGACCGCTTTCGAAGGCGACGCCGTGTGGGTTGGGCTGATCGGGATGGCGGATCCGATCCGCGATGGGATCGCCGAGGTGCTCCGTGGGCTGCGGCACGCGGGAATCACGCCAATCATGATCACGGGGGATCAGAACGAAACGGCGAGAGCCATCGCGCGCCGCCTGGGTCTCGATACCGAGACCGAAGTGTTTTCACGCGTGAACCCGTCGGACAAGCTGCGGATCGTGCGCCGGTTCCAGGATTCCGGTCACGTTGTCGCCATGACCGGCGACGGTATCAACGATGCTCCCGCTCTGAAGGCGGCCCACGTCGGCATCACGCTGGGGCAAAGCGGCACCGAAGTGGCGCAGGACGTCGCCGACATCGTCCTGGCGACGGACAACATCGACAGCCTTCTTCCAGCGGTTCGCGAAGGGCGACGCGTGGCGAACAACGTCCATAACGCGGTCGACTACATCACGGCGACCAATTTCAGTGAAATCCTGATGGTGTTCGGCTCGATCGCGATCGGCCTCGGCCAGCCGCTGAGCACCCGCCAGCTCCTTTGGATCAATCTGCTATCGGATGTCTTTCCCGAGCTTGCCTTCGCCCTCGAGCCGGGGCGCGGCGACTTGCTCGACCGTCCACCGCGCGCAGCCGACGCGCAGCTCATCGCGCCAGCCGATCGCCGCAGATTGGGGACGCAGGCAGGGGTGATCAGCGCCTCCGCGCTGGCCGCTTATGGGTACGGCGTCGGCCGTTACGGCATTGGCGCGCGGGCGAGCACGATCGGCTTCCTTTCGCTCGCGACGGCGCAGCTCCTGCACGCCTTCACGATCAGATCGGGCACCGCGATCCTGAATGGCGCGTCACGAGGTCGGGTTCCCGAGGCGGCTGGTATGGGTGTGGGCATCCTGGCGACCTCACAGATCTTGCCCGGTGTGAGCGAGGCACTCGGCGCAATTCCGCTTGGAGTCGGCGACATGCTGGTCTGCGCCGGTGCTGCGTCTCTGAGCTTCTGCGTCAATGAGTTCTTGAAACGCGTTCGCCGACAAGCGCCACCTGTGCTGGATTCACGAACAAGTGCAGCTGCCGTCTCGGCAACCGCATGATTCGCTCGCCGGTAAGGAGTTGGTGTGATGGCCATCCTCGAAGACGAACAGCGTTTGGTGATCCTTGGAGTGGTTGCCGGTGTGGTGGCAACCGGCGTGGTGAAGTATCTCGGTCCCGCCTTTAGTGGTACCGGCCGGCCGCTCCTCAAAGGACTGATCAGGACCGGGTTGCTGACCTACGAAGGCAGCCGCGAAAAATTCGCACAGGCGAGTGAGGTCATCGAAGACCTGATCGCCGAGGTGCGCGCCGAGCTCGACGCGGAATCGCAAACCACCACTCGGCAGCAGGCTGACCCCGCCACCCAGACAAATGGAGAGCAGTGATGCTACCGACAGCTCGAATCACACATCAAATGCAGGGACGCCTGCGGATTCGAATCCCCGATCGGCGCCGCGACGACGGGTACTTCGATCAGGTGAGAGACCAGCTGTCGCGGTGTGAAGGCGTGGACTCGGTGTCCGTCAATCCGCTTTCGGCGAGCGCGTTGGTGATCGGGCACGTCCCACCAGATGAGGTCGTGTCATTCGCCAGGCGGGCGGAGTTATTCGAGATGGACAATTCGGTCGCGCAATGGGCCCCGCCGCTCTCGGATCGCGTCGCGAATGGGTTCGAAGACGCCGATGTACGCTTGCGCGGCGCTACTCAGGGGCACCTCGACCTGAGCGGCCTCGCATTGATCGGGCTCGTTGGCGCCTCATTGTGGCAACTGACCCGACGTCGCGTCCTGCCTGAGGCGTTGACGATCCTCTATTACGCCGCGTCGCTGGCCGCGCGACCGATGGCCGGACCACGCGCCGGGGGTTAGAAACGCTTATTTATTTATCACGGATTTAACACGGAGGTCGCACAAAGTACATGGCAAACGCCTTAAAATTACTAATGAGGTAAAGGCGTGATCCAGTACATGCACGACATTGCCGGGAGGCTCCGCGTCCGCTGTCCCCTGCTCCGGAAGGACGTGGAGAAAATGACGGAAGTCAAAGAAAACCTGGAGTCCACCTGCGGTGTCGAATCTGTCGCGTTCAACGCCGTGACCGGTAGCTTCACGATTTTCTATGACAGCGCGCGGACGACGTCCGTGGAGTTGCTCGCCGTTCTCGATGAGCACGGATGCCGGATCGACGACGCGACACCGGCGGCTCAGGTGGAACGTCGGCGGCCGAGGCCAGTCGCGGTCGTTCGCGGACGAGCTCTCTCCGCGCAGACGCCCGAGATCGCCAAGGCTGTCGCCGGCTTCGTGATCGAGCGAGCGATTGAGCGCTCGTTGATCGCGCTGGTCGCCGCAGTGCTCTGAGAAGTCGCTTCCCTGTTCCTAGTCCGCGTGCGACTCGCGGCTCCGCTTCCCTTTTGACGCGAGCTCTTCGATTCTGTCTGCGAGCGCTTGAAGATCTTCCCGTGTTGCCACGTCGATCGCTTTCAACGCGCTCGACAGTTTCTCCTCCACAATCTTGCCGATTTCTTCGTGAACGTCGGCGCTCTTGAACCATCGGCCGACGCCGGTCTCGATGTTTTTCACTGATGCGCCGGCGCGCCCGACGAGCGTATTCGCGGTCTCGCCCGCCCGTTTTAACGGAGCGGTGACCGAGGGTTCGAGCTCCTCACCCCTGTGTTCCAGCGTCTCGAACGCGGCGCGCATCTGATCCGCAGCCACCCCGACAACGCCGAGGCTGGCGAGCCACAGCCGACGCGCCCCGTGAATCATCGTTGTCGTTGTTTCATCCGCGGCGGCCGCGATCCGATCCGAAGCCGTCATTGCGGTTATCGCTTCAGCCATGAATGTCCTCCGTCTCGAACGTCCGGTTCCTCTAGGCTCGGTATAGCGCGTCCGACGACGGCCGGTCAACTATCGAGAGATTTTTGCCGTCACACGAAGTCCGAGAAACGGCGAGAGTCCTACGTCAGCCGTCCCGCGTGTCACAACACCTGCGGGTCTCGAAGCACGCACACCTCGTCACCGATCGCGCCGAGGGCCAACGTCGGCGCGATCGAGAATGTCCCTGACGACGATCGTGTCGTAGCTCTTGTCGTGGATCAGCGACATGAGCGCATCGTGCAGGAGCGTGTCAGTCTTTCGCACGCGTCGATCCGTCGAACGGCGTTTTCGTACCGCCATGATTCTCTCCACCGGCCCCGGTATCACAGATTCGGAATCTGGAACAACTCGCGGGCCGTTGTCCCGTACCGCACCCAGCCGCGATCGCTGTCCACCCGTCGAAGTCGTTTGAGCGTACCCTCGACTGAAATGATGAAGATACCGCAGCCGCCGGTGCACGCGACGACGGGGCGAGTACTGCACGGCGCAAGACTCTACGATCTGCTGGCGTTCTTGTTCACCCGAGGCCGAGAGCGGCAGCTCCGCGAGCGAATGATGCAGCTGGCCCGTCTCGACGCTGGCGACACAGTCCTCGACGTCGGCTGCGGGACGGGCACCCTCGCGATTGCGGCCAAGAAGCGAGTGGGATCCATGGGCGCGGTGTTCGGCATCGACGCGTCGCCGGCGATGGTCGCGAGGGCAACCGGGAAGGCAGTCAGAGCCCGCGTCGACGTCACGTTCACGAACGCGGTCGTCGAGGCACTGCCTTTTCCAGATGCGCGCTTCGATGCCGCCCTCAGCACGCTGATGCTGCACCACCTGCCGCGACAGGTGCGGCGCCAATGCGCCACCGAGATCCGCCGCGTCCTGAAGCCGGGCGGTCGACTGCTCCTCGTCGACTTCGGCCGACCGCAGACCAGGAACGGAATCCTCAAGCATTTCCATCGCCACGGTCACGTCGACTTCGCCGACGTCAGGGCGATGTTGACCGATGCGGGCTTCGCCATCACCGAGCATGGTCCGGTTGGATTCAGCAGCCTGCAGTACGTGCTCGCGTCGGTACGATGAGACGACACCGGGCGTTATTCGTGCGTGTCTGGCTGCCGGCGGCGGTCGTGTTCGTGGTCGCGGCTCATCTGATGTTTCCAATGGCACTATCGCATGCCGGGCTGTCAGTAGGCATTCTGTCGGCGAGCGCTGTTGTTGCGATCGCGGCACATGCCGGTCTGCTGACGCTATTACGGAGACCTCCGGTCGTTTTTCTCGCGGCGATTGTCTCGGGAATCGCGCTGAACCGGGAGTGGCCGCTTCCTTTTGTGCCGCCGGCGCTTTGGCCGGTGGGCGTCGTTCTCGTCGTGGGTGCCGTATCGCTCTTCTTACTTTCGTTCCAGGCATTCCGCGCGGCTGGAACGTCTGTGCAAGGACACAAGTCGACCACGACGATCGTGCGTACCGGACCGTATCGGTTCAGCCGGAATCCGATCTATCTGTCGTTCATTCTGCTCGGGATCGGATTGTCGATTTGGATGAACGACCTCTGGCTGCTCTTCACGCTTGTTCCGCCAGTCGTCTTCATCGCGGCGGTGGTGATTCCGCGAGAAGAGCGACACCTGGCCCGGAACTTTCCCGAGTACGCGAGCTACAGAGCCGCTGTCCGGCGTTGGGTGTAGTCAGCAGACGTTGCGGCGCGAGTTGCGCTCGAAGCGCCGCGGACGGATCCCGCGCCTCATACTGTCGACGCGTTCCAAGAGGGTCACCAAAGGGGTAATCGTCTAATCCGCGTACGTGCGGCTAATGCGTGCGGCGATCCGCTCTTGTATTGCGACGGCGGTCGGCCGCACCGTGACGCCGCTCCAAGGTTGCACGTCCCTCTTCGGGCGCGACGGGCCATTCGTGACTGCACGCGCGGCAGCACCACGTCAACAGCATGTCCGAGCCTCTGACCGTCGTTTGCAGCTTGACCGGACCCGCCCCTCTGCACTCAGGGCATTGCTCGGGAAGGCGCAAGGCCAGGCGGGAATCGGCCACCAACCGACGCTACCACATCAGTGCGTTCAACCCCATTAAGGGCCGTAAAGATATTGCAACACACTGGTCCCGATGACGGGTCTAAGTCCGCCGCTTCGCTGACCTATCATCGCTCGTCGATCGGATGGGTCGTGGCTTCGCACGACGCTCCTGCCCTTGGTCGGCGATGGTCCAAGTGTGTTCGCATTTTCCGCAGTAGAACTCGGTTACTGACCGACCACCGACCACGACGTGTTCCGCGCGGACCAATCCGATCATCCCGCAGTGAACGCAGGCGATGCGGTACGGCATGAATGAGTGTTGATTCTAGGAAAGGCAGCGTCGAAGTCAATGTGCGCCGTAAGGCCGCAGTCGCGTCACTCCGATGGCGGAGCGACGCCGCTATCCGCGCCGTTCAGAGGAGCGCCGTAGCAAGCGATCCAGGGTCACAGCGATTACGGCCAGTGCTTGCGGTTTATAGAACACGTATGCACGGTTCTGAACGATCATATTCTCCTCCTCCTCGGTCAGCTGCAGCGCTCGCGTCAAGACGATCACCGGCAACTCGGCAAGTGTTTTGATCGATCGTACGAACTCCAGTATTTGCAAACCCGATTCGTGGACCAACCTTGCGTCCAGAATGACGGCGTCGACTCTCTCCCGCGTCAGAATCTCGCGCGCCGACGATGTGTTGTCGGCGGTGAGCACGCTGTAGTCATGCGCGGTCAGCGATCGCGTCAACCACTGCAGGATAGACGGCTCATCGTCGACGGCGAGCACGGTGGACCGCAAAGCCGTCACGACGAAGACCCTTCGAGGGTTGGGCGCGACGCGGGTCCAGTCATGCGCTGCACGATCGCCATTTCGGATCCATTTCAAGCACCGACGCCGCCGTTACTGGCGTGACGACGTAACGTGCTCACGGCAATCACCTAGAGTGTGGAGATACGCCACAACTCCGCAGACTGTCTGTACAGCGCTGTACGGAGCAGAAAAAAGTCCTCGGCTAACGGATCGACCGCCCGTAGCACTCGCAGGCATTGGCAACCAGCACGCCCCGGTTCAGGATGTCGATCCGGCCGCGGACGTGCGCCACCGCACCCCACTTTTTAAGATGGTTGAGCCCGATGGTGACCGCATGCCTCGGCCCGCCAACGAGATCGGCAAGCACGTCGTGCGTGATCGGCAACGATGACTGTTGTGCCTTGTCGCTCATCACAAGCAGCCACCGCGCGAGGCGGTGACGATGCGAGTGCACGCGAGAGCAGGCGGCAAGGGTGGCGATTTCCGTCAGCAGGTGCCCGACATGCTCGAGGGTGAACACGCGCATACTGACGGATTGGTCGAACGCCTCCAGCAGGCGCTCGGTTGGCAGGCGGTACCCCGCCGATCTGAGGAGCGACACCAGCCGAAACGGGTGATGTGTGACGTTGAAGAGCGGCTCCAGTCCGAGCACGCCGTCCTCCCCGACCACGGTGACGGCGCAATGATGGCCGGTTGCCATTTCACTGATTGACGAAATGAGGCCAGTCTCCGGAAAGAAGGCGGTGGAGACGAGTTCGCCAGCTCGGGCAACGGTTTCTCCCGCCGGCAGCACCACGTATTCGGCGTCTTTCAGCAGCGCTGTCCGCTCGGGGGCAGGCAGATGGCTCAGGATGTGATTTGTCAGGGCAGCGACCGGGCGCCGGATGCGAGCGACGCGGGTGGGCACCAGCTTGCCACCCACCATCGCATGTCGTCCGTACAGCCTTGTACGTCCGATCCGATGCGTCGAAATTCATTCAACGTGCGCAGCGGGCCAGCCGCCATCCGTAGAAGTACCTATTTTGTAAGGGAGAAGTCCCGAGCGACTCCTGGTGGCCCCGCGCTTCCACCAAGAACCTTGGAGGAGTAAGGTGAAGCGCGTGCGCGAATCGACGGACGTCATCCTGGAAGGCGAGCGTCACGTCCTCGAGATGATCGCGTTGGGCGCCGCGCTGCCCGACGTGCTCGCCGCGCTGTGCCGGGTCATCGATGACCAGTCGGGCCTTCGCTCTTCGATCTTCCTGCTCGATCGAACGGGTAAGCGCCTTCATCTCGCGGCGGCTCCCTCCTTGCCCGACAACTGGAGGGAACGCGTTGCATCGTTTCCGATCACGCAAACCGCCTGTGGCGCTGCCATCACGCGGCACGAACAAGTGATTTCGCCGGACATCTCCATCGATCCGTTATTTGACGGCTATCACGATGTTGCTGCCGCCGCGGGCGTCCGCGCCGGCTGGTCGACCCCCTTCGTCTCGAACGACAACCGCGCACTCGGTACGTTCGCGGTGTACAGCCCGGTGACCGGGTATCCCGATGCGGCACATCTGCGCATCGTCAGTCGCGCGACCCATCTGGCGAGCATCGCGGTCGAGCGTCATCAGACGGACAAAACCCTGCGCGAGAGCGAGCGCCGGTTTTCGACTGTGTTCTACGCGGGTCCCGCAAGCATGAGCGTGACGCGATTCGCCGACGGACGGTTCATGTACGTCAACGACAAATTCGTGACGATGTTCGGCTATTCGCGCGAGGAGCTGATTGGCAAAACAGCCATCGGATTGGGTCTTTGGGTCGACCCCGCTCAACGCTCACACCTGTGGCAATCGCTCGGCGAGCGTCGCGGCGTGCGTGACTTCGAAACACAGGCGCGAACGAAGTCCGGTTACCTGGTAGATGTGATCGTATGGATGGAACGCATTCAGATTCTCGGTGAAGAATGCGTGCTCGCGATCGTCTGTGACATCGGCGAGAGAAAGCGGGCCGAGCAGGCACTGGCGTACAGCGAGCGCCTCCTGCGCGTCGTCCTTGACGCGCTGCCCATCGGGGTCCTGGTCGTGAATCCCGCCGGCGACATCGTCCTCAGTAATCCGGCTTCTCGTCAGATCTGGAGCGGGTTGATACCGTCCGGAACGGAGCGTTGGACAAACAGCGATGCGTGGTGGCATGCGACGGGTGAGAAGCTCAAGCCGACGGACTGGCCGTGGGCACGTGCCCTGGCGCGTGGTGAGAGCGCGATCAACGAAATCATCGAGATTGAGCCGGCCGACGGGACCCGAAAGATCGTCCAGCATTCGGCGGTTCCCATTCGCGACGCCAGCGAACACATCACCGGAGCCGTCGTCGTCAATGAGGACGTGTCCGCCCGCCAGGCGGCGGAACGTGAGCTGCATAAATCACTGACCGATTTGCGCACGCTCACTGGCCGCTTGATGCACGCGCAGGATGACGAACGCCGCCGGATCGCTCAGATGCTCCACGAAACGACGGCACAGGATCTCGCCGTCCTCAAGATGCACCTGGCCCGTCTCCAAAGGAGCGATGCCAGCCTGTCTCCGGATGACCGCGCCGCATTGAGAGAAAGCGTAGACCTCGCCGAGCGCTCGATGGCGGGAATTCGCACACTGTCCTATCTCCTGCATCCGCCCTTTCTCGACGAGGCAGGTCTCCTGTCCGCAGTACGGTGGTATGCCGCTGGATTCGCGGAGCGAAGTGGTATCAAGGTGGAGCTGAATCTGGCGCCAACGCTCGAGCGCCAGCCGCGCGATGTGGAGCTGGCGCTTTTCCGCATCGTCCAGGAGGCATTGATCAATATTCACCGCCACGCCGAGAGTCCACTGGCGGTCATCGACCTGCGCGCCGATGGCCGGGAATTGACGCTTCAGATCGAGGATCGCGGCCGCGGCATGCCGCAGGAATTGGTTGCGCAAATGCCCAACGGGCTCGGCTCCTTTGGCGTTGGCGTCGTCGGCATGCGCGAGCGTCTCAAACAGCTTGGCGGCACACTTGAAATCGAGTCGAGTTCAGGCGGCACGATCGTTCGCGCGCGCGTTCCCCTTGCGGCGAACACGGCATGACGCCCGGCTCTCTGCGCATCGTGATCGTCGACGATCACGCGGTGGTGCGGCGCGGCGTGGCTGCTCTTCTGGAGTCGCAGCGCGGGTGGAAGGTCGTCGGCGAGGCCGTCACCGGCCGCGAAGCCGTCGAGCTCGTCCGACGACTTCGGCCGGACGTCGTGGTCATGGATCTGAGCCTCCCCGAGTTGAATGGGCTCGAGGCGACCCGTCAGATCGTGAAGGAATTTCCGCAGACCGAGGTGCTCGTGCTCACCATGCATCACTCAGAACAGCTCGCACGTGACGTGCTGCAGGCCGGCGCGCGCGGATACGTGCTGAAATCGGATGCCGACCAGAACCTCATTGCCGCTGTCGACACGCTGCGCCAGCACAAGCCGTTTCTCACGTCGAAAGTCACTGAATTCGTGCTCGATGGGTACATGCGAGCCTCGGAAGAAGCTGACGATCGCACCGCGTCATCGGCGGTGACCCCACGCGAGCGCGAAATCATTCAACTGATCGCGGAGGGCCATTCGAACAAGGAAGCGGCCTCGACACTCGGCGTCAGCGTCAAGACGATTGAGGCCCACCGCGCGAACATCATGAAGAAGCTGCGATTACGCTCGATCACCGACCTTGTTCGTTACGCGATCCGCAACAGGCTGGTAGAGCCATAGCCCACCGCCTAAGCATCGCGTGTCGTTCGGAGCGCCGATGCTTTTACTTGCGGAATGGGTAAAACCCGACGCCTACATTCGCATGGACGTTGCTCATGTGCCATTCATCGCGAATGACTGCGTTTGGCGTCGTCACCGTGACGTCCGGCTCCAGACGGACGTAGTCGACAGAGGTTCTGAACGTCACCTTCGGAGTGATGAAATACTCGGCCTTGAACTCCGGCCGTACGAGCCAGGCGTCATCGGCGTGCACAGTCGCTGACGGTCCAAACACCGCCGCGGCGTTACCGTCCATACGGGCGTGATTGAACGCGTACCCGACTTCGATTTGCGGCCCGACGCTCAAGCGGCCGAAATGCCACCCATAGCCTATGCCGGCCAGTAACGCGCGGGTGCGGACGTTGGCGAATTGAGTGCCATTTGCGCTGTGCAGCTCCTGGCTGAACATCGAGAGAGCAACTGGAACCTTCCACCCGTTGCTGCGTCCCGGGCTCAGCCCAATCGACGGACCAAACGTCACCCCGCGCGACACGTCAGGGTCCGTCGGATGGCGGAACCCCATGTTTCCGTGCACCCCCACCTTCTGAATCCACATGATCGCGGTGTCCCGAATGTCGCCAGCACCAGCCGAGGGTGGGCACGTTACGAGGAGGAGAATGGCGACACAGCCAACGCGGGCGCAGGTGTACTTCACCGCTGAGACCTCTCGCAAAATTCAGACCTCTGCCGAGCCAGCACGGCTATCTTCATTTCCTGCAGCTCGCAGGAAACCGTCGACGCAATCGCCTAGGGTACACCTCATCGCGACCCGGCGGTCCAATGGTAACGGATGCACCGTGGCAAACGCGATGACCAGCCCAGCAACGATTGGAGCGACGATCTATTGGATCGTCGCCAGACGCAACTCATTTACCCGCGGATCGGTTAACCCGCTCGGTTTCGTTGAGTGGGTCGCCTGACGATCCCAACGATCGCGCGAACAGCTTGCCGAGTTCCCTGACCCATAACACCGAGCTCGCAATGCCGATACACCGTAGCCAGTCCCCGGCGCCGAGTCCAACGGTTCCGAATGCCTTCTGAAGAACCGGGACGTAGACGACACTCACCTGTAGGGCGACCGACAGCGCGATTGCGGTCCACAGCCAGTGATTGGCAAACAGTCCGGCGAACGCACTGATGTCATCGGGAACATCAAGCGCGTGGCATCGGCAGTCGGTGAGGGCTCGATCGCGATTTCGTTTGTCCATCGGGTGCTCGCCGACTAGACGTGAATTCACTTGTGTTCGGTAGCGACGCGAGCGGGTGTCGCCGGGTGGGGCCGCCCCGCCCGCCGCGCAGGCGCCTCCCCGTTGCGCGTCTTTCCCGGCGCCGTCCGCCGGGGCCCCCGACGCGCGTTTTGGGCGCGTTGGGGTGGCCGCGGGTGGGGCAACCCGGCGACAGGACCCGCTCGCGTGGTATCGAACACAAGTGAATTCTGGCCTCATGATTTATCACATCGTCGCGCGTCTTACACGCCGGAGCGGGCATCGACATGTCGGCCGACGCCTCCGGCTCCGCCCGCCGGAAACTCGCCCTCCGACTCGGTACTCTGTCGCCCGCGCG
>Ga0081539_10000333_pt1 | contig 104623 bp, 86 predicted proteins | sample TabmetS4T2R2_FD_71023 | JGI IMG/M metagenome (GOLD analysis project Ga0081539, IMG submission 71023) | Tabebuia heterophylla rhizosphere microbial communities from the University of Puerto Rico - S4T2R2 | ecosystem: Host-associated > Plants > Roots > Rhizosphere ... | reverse complement strand
ATCCTTCGCGAGATCCACGCCTAGGGCGTGTTTCATGAGGGTCGGTCGAGCCGAGGCGGAGTCCAGGCGGCGTCCGGGGGTGCCGGGCGGAAGGTCGCATACCGGTGTTGTATGTGGCCTTTCGTCCGGTGCCGCCGGTCGTCGTCTGGGCCCGCCGCAGGCCGGGCATGCCCTTATGAAACACGCCCTAGCGGGGATGTCTTCTGGGGGAGGTGCCATGGCGACGATCTATGACGTCGCGCGGCGGGCGGAGGTGTCACCGGCGACGGTGTCCCGCGTGGCCAACGGACACGCCAATGTGGACCCGGCCTTGGCGGAGCGGGTCCGCGACGCGATGCGCGAGCTCGACTACCGGCCCAACGCGGTCGCCCGCAACCTGCGGCGCAGCCGCACCACGCTGTGGGCGGTCATCATCTCCGACATCGGCAACCCGTTCTTCACCTCGCTCGTCCGCGGTGTGGAAGACGTGGCGCAGCGGGCCGGCTACTCGGTCGTGCTCTGCAACAGCGACGAAGACCCCGGCAAGGAGGGGCAGTACGTCGACGCCGCGCTCGCCGAGCAGATGGCCGGCGTGATCATCTCCCCCGCCGGAAAGGCCAACCACGTCAACCGGCTCGTCGACGCCCGCGTGCCGGTCGTGGTGATCGACCGCCAGCAGAGCGGCACCCACGTCGACACGGTGCTCGTCGACAACGAGCACGGCGCGTACCTCGCCACCACCCACCTGATCGAGTCCGGCTACCAGCGGATCGCCTGCGTCACCGGGCCGGTCGGCGTGTTCACCGCCACCCGGCGCCTGCGCGGCTACCGGCGGGCGCTGGAGGAGCACGACCGCCCGTACGAGGAAGAGCTGGTGCGCCACGGCGACTTCCGGGAGGAGGGCGGCTATCGGGCGATGGCCGAGCTGCTGGGCCCGCGCCCCCGCCCCGACGCGCTTTTCGCGGCAAACAACCTGATGACCGTCGGCGCGGTGGAGTGCCTGGTCGACAGCCGCATCGCGGTGCCCGACGAGATGGGCGTGGTGGGCTTCGACGACGTGCCCTGGGCCCACCTCGTGCGCCCCTCGCTGACCACCGTCGCCCAGCCCACCTACGAGCTGGGCCGCGAGGCCGCGAGCCTGCTCACCCAGCGGATCGCCGACCCCGAGCGCCCGCCGACGACGATCACCTTGGAGACCAAGCTCCAGATAAGGGACAGCTCCCTGCGCCAGCCCCTGGTCTGACCAGTTCGCCGCCCCCTGGCCCGATGCCCTCACAGCGCCTTTGTAACGCAGCGTCACCGGACCTAAGGTCCGGGTTTCCAGATCTTGGAGAGTTAGGGTTGAAATAGCGCCATAACTTTCCAAGATCTGAAACCTGGTGCCGCTCACCCCGTCGCGGCGGTCACTCAGGGCAACGGAAGTCGCAACGATCTCGCCGCCGCCGCGTCCAACAGCGGACAATGTGGACAAAGCGCCGACCAACCAAAGCACGCGCGCCCACTCGCCTGTGCCATCCTGATGGACGAAACGAGCCCCCTCCCTCGTGGGGAGGAGGCCCGCTTGGCTGGGTTTGCTAGAAGCCGGCGGTGATGCGGGTGAACTCCCAGTCGGCCTGGGCGATGCCGCTGCAGTTGGAGACCACGCCGCCACCGGCGCAGCCGCGGTCGCGGTTGACGGCCCAGAATGCCAGCCGCGCCAGGCCGCGCGCCTTGGCCCAGTCGCGGATCTGGGTCCAGGTGGCCGGGCTGGTCAGCTCCTGCTGGTCGGAGAGCCCGTTCATGCCGGAGATGCCCATGTGGGTGTACGCGACGGCGTCACTCCACCCGAAGGCCGTCTTCAGCGTGTTCTTCAGCCCTTCCGAGGCGTTGACGGTGCTCTGGTACATGTTCGCGCCGCCGCCGAAGTCGAACGGCATGATCGTGAACACGTCGATGTTGGCCTGCAGGGCCGCCGCCTGGTTGACGAGGCGGGTGCCCCACCACGACGGGCCGGACGTGGTCGTGCCGAAGGTGATGATCGTCTTGATGCCCGGGTTGTTCTGCTTGACGATCTTCATCGCGCCGAGGATGCGGTCCTGCACGGCCTCGTTTTCGAACTCGTCCGTGTTTTCGATGTCGACGTCGATCGCCTTGAGGCCGAACGCGTTGATCACCTGCTGGTACGCGCCCGCGAGCGCCTGCGCCGAAGAGCAGTTCGGGCCGAGCTTGTTGCCGCTCCAGCCGCCGATCGACGGGATCACGTCACCGCCGGCCGCCCGGATCTGGCTGATGTAGCTCGCGTGCGTGCCGCCGGTGAGCGGCGCGTTGCCGTCCCAGCCGGGCGTGCAGCCACCGGCCGAGAGGATGAACGCCATCGTGAACCACCGGATCCCGGTCGCGCTCATCACTGTGGACGGTGCCGGCGGGTTGCCCCAGCCCGGGTACACGTACGGCGCGGCCGCCATCGGACCGCCGCCGGTCGGGCAGCCGGTCGTGGTGGCCGACACCGCGCCGGAGCGGGCCGACTCGCCAACGGAGTTGTACGCAGCCACGGTGTAACTATGCGACGTGCACGTGCCGAGCCCGGAAACCGTGGTCGACGTGCCGGTGACCGTGGCCCGCAAAGTCGAGCCCTCGTACACCCGGTAGCCGCTGACGGTGCCGGTCGAGGCGTTCCAGGCCAGCGAGATCGACGTGTTGGTAGTGCCGGTGACCCGGAAGTTGCCCGGCGTACCGGGCGCGCCCGGGTTGGTCGGCCCACCCGAGCAGGAGGTGCCGTTGACCGTGCAGTTGGTCGGATCGCCGTTGCCGGTGACGATGAAGCCGAACGACGCGGTCCCGTTCGGCGCCACCGTCCCGTTCCAGGACCGGTTGGTGAAGGTCTGGTGCTGCCCCGACGTGGTCAGCAGCGCGTCCCAGTACGTGCCCATCGTGCTGCCGGCCGGCAGGTCGAACTGCACGTTCCAGCTGGTGATCGTCGTGGACGTGTTGTTGGTGATAGTGATCTTGGCTTCGTAGCCGGTGCCCCAGCTCGACGTGCGGGCGAAGGTGGCGGTCGCGGCCGACGCGGGTGAGGCGAGTGCCACGGCGGCGGCAGCGGCCACCACCGAGAGCACCGCGAGGGTACGGAGTCTTTTCACTGTGGTCCTCCTGCTACGGGAGCGTGCCGAGGTGGGGCTTGACCGTGCGGGCGAAGCCGTTGCCGTTCGCGACGTCCCAATTGATCGACCAGGTCATCGCTCCCCGGATGCCGGGGTATGTGCGCGGCGGCCGGAAGCTGCCGCAGTTGGTGCCGCGGGCCAGGCAGTCGAGCGCCTGGTTGACCACGCTCGGCGCGACGATCCCGCCGCCGGCCGCGCCGGGTCCGGCCGGCAGGCCGAGCGCGACCTGGTCTGGGCGCAGGCCGTTCTCCAGCTGGATGCAGGCGAGCGCGGTGAGGAAGTTGACGGTGCCCTGCGAGTACGCGAACGACTGGTCGCAGCCGAGCATCGAGCCGGAGTTGTAGTACTGCGTGTGTACGACCGTGAGGATGTCGCGGATGTCCAGCGCCAGGCGGAAGTACGACGCGCCGGTCGACTGCATGTCGATGGTCTGCGGCGCCATCGTGATGATCAGGTTGGCGCCCGCGCGGGAGCGGAGCGACCGCAGCGCCTGGCCCATGAAGGTCGGGTTGAGGCCGTTCTCCAGGTCGATGTCGACACCGTCGAAGCCGTACTCCTGCATGATCGAGAAGACCGAGTTGGCGAAGTTGGTCGCCGCGCCCGAGTCACCGACGGAGACCCGGCCGGCCTCGCCGCCGACCGAGAGGATGACCCGCTTGCCACGCGACTTCAGCGTCTGCACGTCGGCCTTGAAGTCGGCGTTGGTGTAGCCGCCGAGCGCGCTCGCCAGCCCGGAGTCGACACCGAAGGTCACGGCGCCGGGCGTGCTCGAAGCCTCGGCGAAGGCCACCGCCACGAGGTCGTACTCGTTGGGGACGTCGCGCAGCCGCCGCTCGACGGCCGGGTTGACGAAGTTGTGCCAGTACCCGGTGAGGAAGTGCTTGGGCAGCGGCCCGATGTCAGGGGGCGGCGTGGTCGGCGGCGCGCTGGTGGTCGGCGGCGCGCTGGTGGTCGGCGGCGCGCTTGTCGTGGGAGGGGTTGTCCCTCCCCCGCAAGCCTGGCCGTTCAGTGTGCAGTTGAGGGGGGAACCCGACCCGCTGCCCAGGAAGCCGAAGGACGTGGACGCGCCCGGCGCCAGCGTCCCGTTCCAGGAGCGGTTGGTGAACGTGTACCGCTGGCCCGACGAGGTCATCAGCGCGTCCCAGTACGTGCCGACTGTCGTCCCCGCCGGCAGGTCGAAGACCACCGTCCACGACGTGATCGTCGAGGTGCCGCCGTTCGTGATCGTGTACTTGCCCTCCCAGCCGGAACCCCAGTCGGACGTCTTCGTGAACACCGCGGTGGGCGTCGCCGCGGACGCCGCGGGCGCTAACCAGATCGTGGCCGTCGCGGCCAGGAGCCCAGCGGCGAGAGCGGAGACGAGGGAACGGGACACGGCAACCTCCCATGGACGGTTGCCTAATTATTAGGACTGTTAACAGAAACTGTAAAGACCCTTGCGGGGTTGACAGTCATCTCTAAAGCTCATTATCTATTTCCACGCCCTGACAACGTTGTCCTCAGGCCCGGGAGGAGCCATGCGGTTCTCGACGTTTTGCGCCACCATGCTGGTGGCGGCGGGAGGGGCGGTCGTCCTCGCCCCCGCACCCGCCCAAGCCGCCGTCCTCAACCTCACGCCCCACGTCAACCCGTTCATCGGCACCGACGACAGCAACTCCCCCAACCCCGTCCCCGGCGGCGCCGGGGGCAGCACGGTGCCCGGCCCCGTGGCGCCGTTCGGCATGGTGCAGCTGAGCCCGGACACCCCCAACGCCTCGCCCTCCGGCTACAGGTTCAGCGACACCCAGATCCAGGAGTTCAGCTTCACCCACTTCAACGGCGCGGGCTGCGCCAACAACGAAGACCTCGGCATCCTGCCCATCACCGGGGCGATCGGCGCGTCTCCCGGCACGAGCTGGACCACGTACTCCGCCACACAGACGAAGAGCGCCGAGGTGGCTCAGGCCGGCTACTACAAGGCCGTGCTCAGCAACTACGGCAACACGCAGGTGGAGCTCTCGGCCACCAAACGCACCGGCGTCCTCCGCCTCACCTACCCGGCGACGACCACCGCGCGGGTGCTGGTGAACCCGAGCCGCAGCGCCACCGGCAACCGCAGCGGCACGATCGCGATAAGCGGAAGCACTGTCACCGGATCCGTTACCGGCGGCGGCTTCTGCGGCAACTCCAAGCCGTACCAGATCTTCTACCGCATGGAGTTCGACCGGGCACCGTCCAGTGTGGGCACCTGGCTCGGCGGCACGGTGAGCGCCGGCTCGACCAGCGCCAGCGGCGTCAACTCGGGCGGCTACCTCACGTTCGACACGTCGAGCAACGCGGTCGTGCAGGCGAAGGTGGGCATCTCGTTCGTCAGCCAGGCCGGCGCGCAGGCCAACCTCGCGGCCGAGCAGAGCGGCTTCAACTTCGCCGGGGTACGGTCGGCGGCCGACACCGAGTGGAACACCATCCTCAACCGGGTGCAGGCGACCGGTGGGTCGGCGGCCGACCTGCAGAAGTTCTACACCGCGCTCTACCGCGTACTCATCAACCCGAACATCGCCAGCGACGTCAACGGCCAGTACCGCGGCTTCGACAACGCGATACACACGGCGAGCCACACCGTGTACCAGAACTACTCCGGCTGGGACATCTACCGCTCGTGGGCCTCGCTGATCGCGCTGATCGCCCCCGCGGAGGCCAGCGACATCGCCAAGTCGATGGTGCTCGACGGCCAGCAGGGCGGCCTGCTGCCGAAGTGGTCCCACAACCACAACGAGGCGTTCATCATGACCGGCGACCCCGGCCCGATCATCGTCTCCAGCCTGTACGCGTTCGGCGCGCGGAGCTTCGACACCGCCGCCGCGCTCAACCTGATGCACGCGAGCTCCAACGGCGGCACCGCGCAGGGCAGCCCGATCCGCGGCCTGCAGAGCGGGTACGTCAGCCGGGGCTACATCCACGAGGACCCGTCCGACTCGCTGGAGTACTCGGCCTCGGACTTCGCGGTCGCCCAGTTTGCCCGGGCGCTCGGCGACACCGCGAAGTACAACACGTACATGCAGCGGGCGCAGTTCTGGCGCAACGTCTTCAACACCGAGTCGCAGTACGTGCACGACCGCAACTCCGACGGCACCTGGCCGTGGCCGCTCGACCCCGCCAACCACAGTGGATACACCGAGGGCAACGCGTCCCAGTACACCTGGATGGTGCCGTACAACTTCGCCTCGGTCATCAACCTGATGGGTGGCCGGGAGACCGCGGTGCAGCGCCTCGACCACCACTTCACCCAGCTCAACGGCGGGCTCTCGCTGCCGTACTTCTACATCGGCAACGAGCCCGAGCACGGCGTGCCGTGGGCGTACCACTTCGCGGCCGCGCCCTACCGCACGAGCGACGTGGTGCGGCGGGTGATGACCGAGTCGTTCACCACCGGCGCGGGCGGCCTGCCGGGCAACGACGACCTCGGCGCCACCTCCGCCTGGTACGTGTGGGCGGCGCTCGGCATGTACCCGCCCACGCCCGGCACGGACACGCTCGCCCTGCACGGCCCGCTCTTCCCGTCGATCCTCATCGACCGGCCGAGCGGCGACATCCAGATCAACGCCACCGGCTCCGGCCAGTACGTGCAGGGCCTCTCGGTCAACGGCACGGCGACGCAGCGCACGTGGCTGCGGTACCCGGACGTCGCCGGCGGCGCCACCCTCTCGTACACGATGGGTGGCTCGCCCAGCGCCTGGGGGACGAACCCCGCGGACGTCCCGCCGTCGTTCAACGACGGCTTCACCCCGCCCCCGGCGGCGCCTTCGCTCGGCACCAACCTCGCACTGGGCCGGCCGGCCACCGGCTCGGCGGCCTGCGCGGCGAGCGAGGGGCCGGCGGAGGCCTTCGACGGCCAGCTCGGCCGGGACAGCAAGTGGTGCTCGACCGCGGCCGGCACCAAGACGCTCCAGGTCGACCTCGGCAGCAGCCAGAACGTGACCTCGTTCGTGGTCAAGCACGCCGGCCTCGCGGGCGAGAACACCGGCTGGAACACCGGCGCGTTCACCATCGAGACCAGTGTGGACGGTGCGACGTGGACGAATCGGGTGAGCGTGTCCGGCAACCGCACCAGCCGCACCTACCACCCGATCGCCGCGGTGTCCGCCCGCTACGTGCGGCTGAGTGTCACCACGCCGGCCAACGACGGCAACACCGCCGCGCGGATCACCGAGTTCGAGGTGTACGGCGGCGGTGGCGGACCGTCCAATGTGGCGCTCGGTAAGGCGGCGACCGCGGACTCGTCCTGCAACGCGGACGAGGGCGCGGCCAAGGCGGTCAACGGGAGTGTTTCCGGCGGCAACACCGACAAGTGGTGCTCGCTCGGCGCCTCCAAGTGGTGGCAGGTCGACCTGGGCGGCACGTTCACGGTCAGCTCGGTCACCGTGCGGCACGCGAGCGCGGGCGGCGAGTCCGCGGACTGGAACACCCGCGACTTCGACCTCCAGGTCTCCACGAACGGCACGACCTGGACCACGGTGGCCTCCCCGCGCGGCAACACGGCCGGCGTCACGCAGCACGCGGTGGGCGCCTCCGCCAGATATGTACGCCTGAATGTCATAACCGCCACCCAGACGACCGATTCGGCCGCCCGAATTTACGAAGTGGAGGTCTATGCGTAGCAGTTTCGCGGGGTACCGTGCCACAGATGAACGCTGAGGCATCGGACCAGGTGGGTGAGGGCGGTGGAGATCGCCCCGCCCACCCGGTCCGGCGCGCGTCCGAGCCGGCCCGCCGGCCCACGATGGTCGACGTCGCCCGCCACGCGGGAGTGAGCATCAAGACCGTCTCCCGCGTCGTCAACAACGAGCCCAACGTGCAGCAGCAGCTCATCGACCGGGTGCTGGCGAGCGTGGCGGAGCTCGGCTTCCGGCGCAACCACCTGGCCCGCACGCTGCGGTCGGGGCAGTCGACGGCCACGATCGGGCTGATCATCGAAGACCTCGCCAACCCGTTCTACTCGACGATCGCGGCGGTCGCGGCGGAGGTGGCCGCACAGCACGAGACGCTGCTGATCACCGCCAGCTCGGAGGAGGATCCGCAGCGCGAGCAGCAGCTGCTCCGCGACCTCTGCTCGCGCCGGGTCGACGGGCTGCTGATCGTGCCCGCGGGATACGACCACTCGTTCCTCCGGCCGGAGGTCGAGATGGGCACGCCGGTCGTCTTCCTCGACCGCCCGGCCGGTGGCCTGCTCGCCGACACCGTGCTGCTCGACAACCGGGGCGGCGCGCAGGCCGGCGTGCGGCGGCTGCTCGAGCACGGCCACCGGCGCATCGGCATCCTGCTCGACTCGGTCGCCGTCTACACGATGCGCGAGCGGGTGGGTGGCGCGCAGGAGGCGCTGGCCGGGGCCGGCATCGCCTACGACGAACGGCTTGTCGCCGAGGGCGTGCGCGATCCGGAGACGGCGGCCGCGGCGGTGGCCGGGATGCTCGACGCCGACGAGCCGCCGACCGCGTTCTTCAGCCTCAACAACAGGATTACCGTCGGCGTGCTGCAGGAGCTGTGGCGGCGCAAGAGCCAGGTCGAGGTGGTCGGCTTCGACGACTTCGAGCTGTCGTTCCTGATGCCGCAGCGGTTCACCGTCGTGGCTCACGACACTCGGCAGCTCGCCCGCAACGCCGCGGACCTGCTCTTCCAGCGGATCGCGGGCGAGCGTTCGTGGCCGCGCACGGTCACGCTGCCGACCACGCTGGTGGAGCGGGGCCTTTCGTAAAGGCCCCGCTCCGGTGTCTACCTGCGGAAGTTGAACCAGTTCACGTTGACGAAGTCGGCCGGCTGGCCGCTCGAGAACGTGAGATACACCGTCCGCGTGCCGGTCACCGACGCGACGTTGCCGGGGACCGTGCGCCAGCTCTGCCATCCACCGGTGTTGGCGAGCGCGAAGCTGCCGAGCACCTGGCCGGTCGGGCTGTCGAGCCGCACCTCGATCAAGCCGCTGACGCCGCCGGCCGCGCCGCTCGCGACCCGGGCGACGAAGTCGATCGGCGGGCTCGAGCCGAAGTTGACGCCGTCGTACCGCACCCAGTCACCGTTGGCGATATGGCTGATGTTCAGCCCGCCTTCGCTGCACGTCTCGGTCTGCACCCCGTTCTGCGCGTTGAACGACTCGGCCTGGATCGCCGAGTAGGCGTCCCGGTTGCCGCTCGGTGGCGGCGTGGTGGTCGGCGGCGGCGTCGTCGGGTTGGTGCCACCGCCCGTCTGGTAGACCGCGACGTAGTCCACCAGCATCGGGACGCCCGAGACCGTCGCCGCGGTCGGCGTCTGCCCACCGGGTACGGCGTTCGGGAAGGCGCCGCCCATCGCCACGTTCAGCAGGATGAAGTAGCCGGCGTGGCTGGTCATGTTGGTCCAGTGCGGCTCGCCGACCTGAGACTGGCTGACGGTGTGGAAGAGCTGACCGTCCACGTACCAGCGCAGCTGCTGCGGGTTGGTGTCCCACTCGAAGCGGTAGGTGTGGAACGCCGACTGGCAGGAGCTGCCGGGGCAGGCGCGGTTGGCGCCGATGCCGGTGGTCTCGTTGCACGGGCCGCCCGGGTTGACTCCACAGTGGAGCACGCCCCAGACCGAGTTGATCCCGTTGACGTTCTCCATGATGTCGAACTCGCCGATCGACGGCCAGTTCCAGTACTGGCCCCGGTACGGCGAGCCGAGTGCCCAGAACGCAGGCCAGTAGCCGGCCGCTCCCGCACCGGTGACGTTGGGCATCTGGATGCGACCCTCGATGCGCAGCGCGCCGCCGGCCGGTGGCTTGAAGTTGGCGCGCTGCGTCTCGATGCGCGCCGAGGTCCACTGGCCGGAGCCGTTGCGGATCGGCGTGATCACCAGGTTTCCGTTGCCGTCCTGGCGAACGTTGGACGTGCTGTTCGTGTACGTCTGGATCTCGCCGGTGCCCCAGTTGGCCGGGCCGCCCGGGTACTGCGTGCCGGTGTCGATGATCCAGTTCGAGGAAGAGGGGAGGCTGTTGGCGGGCCCGGTGAAGTCGTCGCTCCAGACGAGACTCCAGCCGGACGGGGTGGGTGGCAGCGCGGCGCGGGCGTTGACCGTCACGGCGAGCATGGCCGCGACCACGGCGGAGACCGCGGCGGCGGCGATCAGCACGCGACCGCGCCGGGGTCTGGACGTTGTTGCGATATCTCTCATGGGTGGCTTCTCTCGTGGGGTGGACGGGACCGTGAGAGCGCTCTCACAGAGTTTTACGTCCGGGGCAACAAATTGTCAACACTCATCGATGTCTACGGAGCACCCCTTGCTCCAATGCCGTCCACGCGGTCGTGGTGGCGAGGTAGAGCCCGGCCGCGAGCGGCACGAACGCGGCGAACACCACCGTGCCGTACGGCAGCAGGGCCATGACCCGCCCGACGGCGGCGGCCTCCTCGCTCGCGCCGGCCGAGGCCGCCCGCATTCGCTTCGAGGACAGGCGGGCGAGCATGGCCAGCACGGCGAACAGGAGCGCGTAGACCACCGCGGCCGTCGGGCTCAGGCCGTCGGTCAGACGGTGGCCGAGCGGCACACCGGCGAGCTCGGCGTCGAGCAGGTCGTTGGGAGTGGTGAAGAGGCGGTACATGACGAAGAAGAACGGCGCCTGCACGAGCGCGGGCAGGCAGCCGGCGAGCGGCGAGACCCGGGCGGCCCGGATCTGCGCCCAACTCAGCGGCGAGATCACCAGCCGCATGGCGGCGGTGAAGAGCACGATCGCCACGGCGGTGGCCGCCGGCCCGAAGGCGGGCGCGACCCCGGCGGCGATCGCGGACACGGCGGAATGGGCAAGGTCGACAACGTAATCGAGCACGGTAAACCCCTCGGTGGCTACCGGTGGAAAGGGACGGCATGCCCGCCGCTGCTTGGGCCTGTTTCAAAAGATCTGTCGGGCTGCGCCCGGCGCGGCCCGGCAAGGATCTGCAACAGGCACTAGACGGCGGAGAGTCCGCCCGAGGGTGCTCGAGGACGTGGACGCCCGGCGGCGTCCGGATCGACGTAGCGAGGCACGATGGCCCGCGCCCGCACCGGTGCCGCGGCCCAGCCGACCGGCCGGTCCGGGATGGCGCGCAGCGCGCCGGCGAGGCGCCCGGCGACCGCCACGGCGAGGAGCCCGACGGCCACGGCGAGGGCGACCTCGGCGGGCTGACCCGCGAACGCGAGGGCGATCGCCCACGCGCCCAGGAGCCCCATCACTGCCCGCACGCCCGCCAGCCTAGAAACCCGCCGCCACCCCGGGGCCGCTAGTTCTCTAGGGTTGTCTGTCGTGCCAGAGGGACACACCATCCACCGGCTCGCCGCCCAGCACCGGTCGCTGCTCGCGGGGCGGCGGGTGGCCGTGTCGAGCCCGCAGGGGCGCTTCGCGGCCGGGGCCGCGCTGCTGTCCGGCACGGTGCTGGTGGACACCGAGGCCTACGGCAAGCACCTGCTGCACCACTACGAGGGTGGCCGCACGCTGCACGTGCACCTGGGCCTCTACGGGGTGTTCAGCGACGGCGAGGCGCCCGCCCCGCCGCCCGTGGGCCAGGTGCGGGTGCGGCTGGAGACCGAGCGGCACTGGATCGACCTGCGTGGCCCCGCCGCGTGCGAGCTGCTCGACGACCCCGACGCGCTCCGCGGACGCCTCGGCGCCGACCCGCTGCGCGACGACGCCGACCCGGACGCGGCGTACGCGCGCATCCGCCGCGGCACCACGCCGCTGGCCGCGCTGCTGCTCGATCAGTCCACTGTGGCCGGACCGGGCCTCGTGTACGTCTCCGAGGTGCTCTTCCGCGCCGGCATCCCGCCGACCCGCGCCGGTCGCCTGCTCACGCCGGCCCAGTGGGGCGACCTCTGGACCGACCTGCGCGAGCTGATGAAGGAGGGCGTGACCCGCGGCCGCATCGACACGGTGCACAGCCACCACCTGCCGGAGGCGATGGGCCGCGCACCGCGGGTCGACCGCCACGGCGGCGAGGTGTACGTCTACCGCCGCGCCGGCCAGCCGTGCCTGATCTGCGGCACCGAGATCCAGCGCTCCGGCCTCGCCGGCCGCAACTCGTACTGGTGCCCCACCTGCCAGCCCTAGGCGAGCGTCAGGAGGTCGAGTACGGCGGCCATGTCGCCGGTGCGCGCGTATACGGCTCGCTGGCGGGACGCGCCCGTGCCGCGTGAGCGCAGCCGCCCCATGAGGGGAAGGGCCAGCTCCAGGTCGCCGTTGCGCTCCAGCTCGGGCCGCACGGTGTCGAAGAGGCGCTGGAACATGTGCCACGCCGGCCGGCTGCGCTGGTCGGCCGGGTCGACGAGGAGGCCGGCGAGGCCGTCGTGCGCGGCGCGCCAGTGTGCCGCCGAAAGCAGGGGCTGGTCGATGCGGGGTGCCGGGCGCCCAGCCTCGATGTCGCCTAGCACCGTGCCGACCAGGGCGCGGGCCAGCGCGGCCACAAGGATCGTGTCGTCGAGGCTCGGGCAGATGTCGCCGAGGCGAAGCTCGACGGTGGGATAGCGGGCGGAGAGGCGGGCGTACCAGTACAGCATCGCCTCGTCGAGCATCGCGCCGGACGCGATCAGCCGGCTCACCAGGTCTTCGTAGTGGTCGTGCGACTCCAGGAACGGCGTCGGCCCGACCGACGGCCACCGCGCCCACATCACCGATCGCCAGCTCGCGTACCCGCTGTCCTGGCCCTCGGCGAAGGGCGAGTTGGTGGTCACCGCGTGGAGCAGGGGCAGCCAGGGGCGGAGGTGGTTGAGCACCTGGACCCCGGTGTCCGGGTCGGGCACTCCGATGTGGACGTGCAGGCCGTTGAGCCCGGGGCCGGGCGAGAGCGCGCCGTAGCGCTCGACCATCCGGTGGAAGCGCGGCTCGTCTACCACCGGCGGCTCCGGGCCGGCGACCGGGCAGCAGCCGATCGCGGCCACCCGAGCACCCGCGCGCCCCGCCGCGGCCGCGATGCCGGAGCGGAGCAGGCCGAGCGAGTGCCGCAGCGCGCGCAGGTCGAGCCCGGGTGGGCTGTTGATCTCGATCTGGCTGGTGAGGTACTCCCGCGTCACCTGTCCGCGCAGGTCGTCAGGCACTTCGGCCAGCACAGCGTCGACGGCCGGGGCCGCCTGGCTCTTCTCGGCGTCCAGGAGGAGGAACTCCTCCTCCACGCCCACCGTCAGCCGCACGCGTGTCATGTACCCAGATCCCCCGTCGCTGGAAACACCGTCGTTTTCCGAAAAATACTCCCATAATGGGCACAACTGCCACCGCCGGTAGGAGGCTCGACGTGACCACCACTCTGGGCCCGATCTCGACCCGTGCCGAGCCTCGCGCCGAGGCGCCGGCCGCGCCACGGCCGCATGCCGCGCGCGTTCCGACGATCTTCGCGGCCGTCATGTGGGCGGTCGCCCTCGTCGCCGCGCTCGCGGCCGTCGCGGGTGTCTTCACCGACGAGGTACGCCGTGACCTCGGCGCCCCGCTGGTCCCGGTCCCGCCCAACCTGGGGTACGCGACGTTCGTGGCCCTGCTCGCGATCGCGACCGCCGCGCGCAAGCGGATCGCGTACGTGATCATGCTCGCCTACTTCGCGGTGGCCGTCACGGTCGGCGCCGTGCTCCTGGCGATGCCGACCGACCGCCTCGCGGACGCGGGCATCGGAGAGGGCGACCGCACCGTCGCGGCCGTGCACGGCGGGTTCGCCGCGCTCGCGCTGATCGTGCTGCTGATCGCCCGGCGCGACTTCACCGCGCGGATGCGGCCCGGCCGTCCCGGCGTGGCCGCGGTCGTGCTCGCGGTCCTCGCCGCGGCCGGCGTGGCGCTCGGATACCTCCTCGTCACGGCCGCACCGGGCGAGCTCGGCGGGGCCGGCGAGCGGGTGGCGTACGCGGCGGAGAAGGTGCTCGGCGGCGCCGCCGTCGACCCCGGCCGCGAGGCGCGGGCGCCCGGCTGGGTGGACCTGCTGCTCGGCCTGCTCGGCGCGCTCGCGCTGCTGGCCGCGCTGTGGACGCACCGGCGGAGCCAGCGCGCCGCCGCCGTACTGCCGGCCGGTGACGAGGAGCGGATCCGGAATCTCCTGCGCCGGTACGGCGACCGCGACTCGCTCGGCTACCTCGCGACCCGGCGGGACCACCTCGCCACGTTCTCCCCCACGGGCAAGTCCGCGGTGTCCTACCGGGTGGCGAACGGCGTCGGCCTCGCCACCGGCGACCCGATCGGCGACCCCGAGGCGTGGGGGCCGGCCGTGTCCGTGTGGCTGGAGCGGGCCGGCGAGTACGCCTGGACGCCCGCCGTCACGGGTGCGAGCGAGGAGGGCGCCGTGGCGTACGCACGCGCCGGGCTGACCGCCACCCGTACCGGTGACGAGGCGATCCTCCACAGCGGAGAGTTCACATTGGACGGCCGGAGCATGCGCCCGGTGCGGCAGGCGGTCAGCCGGGTCGAGCGGGCCGGGTACACGGCACAGGTTCGCCGGCTCTCGGAGGTATCCGGCGAAGAGCTGGAGGCGGCCGCGGCGCTGACCCGCTCGTGGGGCGGTGCCGGCGCCCTCGGGCGGTTGGGTGACCCGGGCGACGGGCGGTGCGTGCTCGTCGAGGCGCACGACGGCGACGGTGCCCGGCGGGCGCTGCTCTCGTTCGTGCCGTGGGGCGCGCACGGGCTGAGCCTCGACGTGGCGGCCCGCGCGCCGGAGGCCGACCCGGGCGTGGTCGAGTTTCTCGTGGCGGCGCTGATGAAGGCCGCACCCCGGCTTCGCGTCGACTCGGTGTCGCTCGGCGTGGGGCGGTACGTGGAGAGCGCCCGCTACCAGCCACAGTGGATACCCCGCTACACGTGCGTGGCCGATCCACGTGACCTGGCAAGGGTGCGGCGGGCGGCGCCGGTGCCGGTGGCGCCGGTGGCCAATGCCGTGGCGGCCGGTGAGGCGAGCGTCGTGGAAGAGGAGCCGGATCGCTGCGAGCAGGCCCGCATCCGCCTCGGCAAGCGGGAGCGGCTGATCGAGGCGGGCGGCGACCCGTACCCGGCGGGCTTCCCGCGCACGGACAACACCGTCGCGGTCACGATCCGGCACGAGGGGCTGCCGCCGGACACGCGTACCGGCGAGGTCGTCGCGGTGGCCGGCCGCATCGTGCTGATGCGCGACCACGGCGGGGTCTGCTTCGCCACGTTGCGGGACTGGACCGGCGACCTCCAGGTGATGGTCGACGACGACGTCGAGGCCTGGCGGTCCACGGTGGACATCGGGGACCACGTGGGCGTGCGCGGTGAGGTGGTCACCAGCCGCCGCGGCGAGCTGTCCGTGCGCGCGGCGGCGTGGCAGCTCACCGCCAAGTGCCTGCGCCCGCTGCCGGACAAGCGCCACGGCCTGGCCGGGCCGGAGGCGCGGGTGCGCCAGCGCTACCTCGACCTGATCACCAGCGCCGAGGCGCGTGACGTGCTCCGGGCCCGCAGCGCCGCGGTACAGAGCCTGCGCGAGACGCTGATCGACCGCGGCTACCTGGAGGTGGAGACGCCGGTGCTCCAGCGGGTGGCGGCGGGCGACGCGACGCGGCCGTTCACCACCCGGGCCGGCGCCTACGACCTGCGGCTCTACCTGCGCGTGGGCCCGGGACGCTATCTCAAGCGGCTGGCCGTCGGCGGGGTCGAGCGGGTTTTCGAGCTGGGCCGCTCCTTCCGCAACGAGGGCGCGGACGTCAAGCACAACCCAGAGTTCACGCTGCTCTCCGCCTACCAGGCGTACGCCGACCACCGGACGATGCGGGCGCTGGCGCAGACGCTCGTGCAGCGGGCGGCGCTCGCCGCGTACGGCTCGACGGTCGCCTACCGGCAGGGCACCAACGGCACGCCCATCGAGTACGACCTGGCCGGAGACTGGCCGGTCGTGCCCTTCTACCACGCGCTCTCGGCGGTGCTCGGTGAGTTCGTTTCGGCGGACACCGGCGTCTCCGCGTTGCGCCGGATGGCCGAGGCGGCCGGCGTGCCGTGCGACGGGCGGGAGGAGCGGGGCGCGCTGCTGCGCGAGATGTACGAGCGGCTGGTGGCCGCGCGCACCACCGCGCCGGCGTTCTACGTGGACTTTCCGGCGGAGGTCTCGCCGCTCGCCCGGGCGCACCCGGCCGACGGGCGGCTGGCCGAGCGGTGGGACCTCGTGGCGTACGGCACGGAGATCGGCACCGGCCGCTCCGAGCTCACCGACCCGGTCGAGCAGCGGCGGCGGCTGGCGGAGGCGGCGGCCGACGACCCGGACGCGGCCGAGCCGGACGAGGACTACCTGCAGGCGCTGGAGTACGCCATGCCACCCACCGGCGGCCTCGCGCTCGGCGCGGACCGGGTCGTGATGCTGCTGACCGGCCGCTCGATCCGGGAGACGCTGCCGTTTCCGCTGGTCCGGGAGTCACGCCGCTGACCGTAACACCCCCGGAAGTTTCGGAAATGCACGCGCCGAGCGTGGCACGCAAGCGTGACCTGGTCAGCCCGAGTGGCGGCCCCTACGACCAGGCAGACACAGGCCAGAGCCGGTATCCTACCGAGCCTCTAGCGGGATGAGATTTCGGAATCGTTTCGAGAACCGTTGACAAGGCGAACCTGGCGTAACAATACTGTGCCATCGATGGCATCAGCCGCCATCGATCCGGGTCTCACCACGGAGACCGGGTCCTCTGGTCGTCGACCGGCTCACCAGGAGGAAGCACAGAGATGAACGACGCCCCCGTTCGCCCCACGAGCCGCAGACGCGGCCGCACCAGGATGCTCATCGGCGCCGCCTGCGCCGTAGTGCTGGCCGTCGGCGGCACGCTCACGGCCACCGCCGCGAACGCCGAAGCCGACCGGCAGGTCTGCTCGAACACCACCGGCACGCACAACGGGTTCTACTTCTCGTTCTGGAAAGACAGTGGCGACGCCTGCATGGTGCTGCGCGAAAACGGCCGCTACTCCAGCTCTTGGAGCAGGAGCACCAACAACTGGGTCGGCGGCAAGGGTTGGGCCACCGGTAGCCGGCGGACAGTCAGCTACTCGGGCACCTACAACCCAGGCAACAACAACACCTACCTCGCCCTGTACGGATGGACGCGCAACCCGCTCATCGAGTACTACGTCCTGGAAAACTTCGGCAGCTACAACCCGGCCAGCGGCGCCACCCGGATGGGCTCCGTCACCACCGACGGCGGCACCTACGGCATCTACCGCAGCCAGCGGGTCAACGCGCCGTCGATCGACGGCACCGCCACGTTCTACCAGTACTGGAGCGTCCGCGAGTCGAAGCGCACCGGTGGCACCATCACCTTCGCCAACCACGCCGACGCCTGGGCCCGTTCCGGCATGAACCTCGGCAGCAGCTGGGCCTACCAGGTCATGGCCACCGAGGGCTACCAGAGCCAGGGAAGCTCCGACATCACCGTGCGGGAAGGCACCAACCCCGGCCCCGGTCCCACCACCGGCAACCCGGGCGGCGGGAGCTGCTCGGTCAGCGTCAGCCGGGCGGAGGACTGGAGCGACCGCTTCAACACGACCTTCTCGGTCAGCGGCACCAACAACTGGGTGGTCACCATCCGCACCAGCAGCGGCCAGACCCTGCAAAACAGTTGGAACGCCTCGATCAGCGGCACCAGTGGCACCCTCACGGCACGGCCGAACGGCAGCGGCAACAACTTCGGCATCACGCTCTACAAGAACGGCAACAACACGACGCCGACCGCGAGCTGCGCGACCGGCTGACCTCGGAAGCACCTGTGGCGCGGTGGCCGGTGGCCGCCGCGCCACACCGCTGCGCACCGGTGCATGAGTTTTCGCGCATCTGGGTATGCCGATGGGCATCCCCCGCGCGGTGGCCAAACCGGAAGTGCTCCGCGCCTGCTAGAGGAGGTGCGCCGCGGTGCGGATCCCATCCTTGACCCGTCGAGGCGAGGCGCAACGAGAAGAGGAAGCCCGGGCCGAGGGTCGGGCTGAAGGCCGGGCCGAGGTTCGGACGCCGAGCGCGGCCGACGATCGTGCCTTCGGTCGTGACGCGGGCCGCACGGCGGTTCGCGAGCGGCCGGTCACCCAGGACGAGACGCCCACCGAAAAGCTCGAGCCGGTGGAGCGGGTCGACACCCGCCGCGAGCCGGAGCTAGTGCCCGAGCCGCGTGGGCCGCGGGCGCGGACCAGCATGGTCGCGACGCTCGCCCTGATCGTGGGCGTCGTGAGCGCGCTCGCCGTGCTCACCGGCACGCTGGCCGGATACGGCATCGCCGCCGGCGCGCTGGCCGCGGTGCTGGCGGTCGTCGGCATCCCGGCGACCCGCCGCCGGCACGTCGCCGGCCGTTCCGAGGCGATGCTGGCTCTCGTGCTCGGCCTCGGCGCGGTCGTCTTCGGCATCCTCGTGGTGACCGACTCGCTCTCCTGGATCAGCACGGCCAGCGACAAGGTCGGCGACCTGCGCGACTGGCTCGACACGCAGACGGTCGACAGGTTCTGACACGGCAGTGGGGCGGTCCATCCGGCCGCCCCACAACAAATCGCTTGTCACTGCCCAAGAACGCGCAACGAATCGCCGCCAGAAGCAAGATTCATCGGTGGTTCCTGAAGGTCGAGCCACAATAGCGTAGTCGGCATGACGATGGACGCCACCCACCGGCGCTACCTCATGTGCCGGCCGACGTACTTCGCCGTGGAGTACGCCATCAATCCCTGGATGGACCCGACCGCCCCGGTCGACGCCGGCCTCGCCGTGCGGCAGTGGGAGTCGCTGCGGGCCACCTACCTCGACCTCGGCCACGCGGTCGACGAGATCGACCCGCTCCCGGGCCTGCCCGACATGGTGTTCGCGGCCAACGGGGCCACCGTCGTCGACGGCAAGGTGCTGGCGGTCGAGTTCCGCGACCCGCAGCGGGCCGACGAGGCGCCGGCGTACGCGCACTGGTTCGAGCGGGCCGGCTTCGAGGTGCACGAGGCCAAGCACGTCAACGAGGGCGAGGGCGACATGCTGCTCGCCGGCGACATGCTGCTGGCCGGCACCGGCTTCCGCACCACCACCGCCGCCCACGACCGGGCGCAGGAGATCTTCGGCCGCCCCACGGTCACGCTCCAGCTCGTCGATCCGCGCTTCTACCACCTCGACACGGCGCTCTGCGTGCTCGACGAACGCACCGTGGCTTACCTCCCGGAGGCGTTCTCCCCCGGCAGCCAGGCCGCGCTGCGGCGGCTCTTCCCGGACGCCGTCCTCGCGTCGCCCGCGGACGCCGCGGTGCTCGGGCTCAACGCGGTCAGCGACGGCCGGCACGTCGTGCTCCCCGTGCAGGCGAGCGGCCTGGCCGCCGCGCTGCGCGATCGGGGATACGACACAATTGGCGTTGATTTGTCCGAGCTGCGCAAGGCCGGCGGCGGCCCCAAGTGCTGCACCCTGGAGGTACGGTCGTGATCGTGGATGATCTTGTACGTACGCCCGCCGCGGTCGCCGAGGCCGAACGGTGGACGGCGCACAACTACCACCCGCTGCCGGTGGTCATCTCGTCCGCCGAGGGCGCCTGGGTCACCGACATCGACGGCAAGCGCTACCTCGACTGCCTGGCCGGCTACTCGGCCCTCAACTTCGGGCACCGCCACCCCGCGCTCGTGGCCGCCGCACACGCCCAGCTCGACCGGCTCACGCTGACCAGCCGCGCGTTCGTGCACGACCAGTTCGCCACGTTCTGCCGCGAGCTGGCCGAGCTGTGCGGCAAGGATCTCGTGCTGCCCATGAACACCGGCGCCGAGGCCGTGGAGACCGCCGTCAAGGTGGCCCGCAAGTGGGGCTACAAGGTCAAGGGCGTGCCGCACGACAAGGCCACCATCATCGTGGCCGAGGGCAACTTCCACGGGCGCACCACCACGATCGTGAGCTTCTCCACCGACCCGGACGCGCGCGCCGACTTCGGGCCGTACACGCCGGGCTTCAAGGTCGTCCCCTACGGCGACCTCGACGCGCTCGCCGCCGCCGTCGACGAGACCACGGTGGCCGTGCTGCTCGAGCCGATCCAGGGCGAGCAGGGCGTGGTCGTGCCGCCGGCCGGCTACCTCCCCGGCGTGCGCGCGCTGTGCTCGTCGGAAAACGTCCTCTTCGTCGCCGACGAGATCCAGTCGGGCCTGGGGCGCACCGGCACGACGTTCGCCTGCGACGACGAGGGCGTCGTCCCCGACATGTACGTGCTGGGCAAGGCCCTCGGCGGCGGCATCGTGCCGGTCTCCGCGGTCGCGGCGGACCAGGAGGTGCTGGGTGTGCTGCGGCCCGGCGAACACGGCTCCACGTTCGGCGGCAACCCGCTGGCCTGCGCGGTCGCCACCGAGGTTGTCGCCCTCCTGAAGACCGGTGACTTCCAGCGCCGCTCGGCCGAGCTCGGCGCGCGGCTGCACGCCGACCTGAGCGCGCTGGTGGGCCACGGCCTGCTGGCGGTGCGCGGTCGCGGCCTCTGGGCCGGCGTCGACATCGACCCGGCCCTGATGACCGGACGCGAGGCGTGCGAGCGGCTGGCCCAGCGCGGCGTGCTGGCCAAGGACACCCACGGCTCCACGATCCGCCTGGCGCCGCCCCTGGTGGTAGAGCCAGCCGAGCTCGACTGGGCCGTGGAGCAGCTCGCCGCGATCCTCTGAACCTACAGACACAGATTTGGGCTACCGCGGCGTCCGTCGTGGTCCGGACCGCTGCTCCCGCGGCCTCACCCTTCGCCGTTGGCCGCGGTTACCCCCGTTCGGCCTCCGGCCCGGGCGCACTCTGGTCGGTCGGCGTTTTGTCCACTTTGCCTGCGGTCAGAACGGCATGGGAAAGTTCAGCCCTAACTCTCCAAGATCCGGAAGCCACGACCCGTCGACGGTGACGCTGCGTTAGGGAGCTTGCCGGGGTCGTGAGTGGGGCTTGGCGCGCGGAGCTGGCAGCGGGGGCCGGGGGTTTCGGCGAGCCCTGGCGAGCCGCCGGCCGCCGCGGTCTCCGGCGGGAGCGGCGGCCAGCGACTGACGCGGACCCGGGAAATCCTCTTGAAATTCTGTGACCGACGCCCGCGCAGGCTGTCAACGCTCCAGGATGCGCATGGACAGCGTGGGCGCCTCGGCCATCACCGAGACGGCGCTGAGGGGTGCCGCGGAGGTCAGGGTGCGGGCGCGGCCGACGTGGACGCCTGGGTAGAGCTCGATCAGATCGCCGGCCGACAGCACGCGGGTCTGGTGCTTGAGGGTCATGCGCTCGGCCTCGTCCATCGAGCCGCCCGGGCGGACGCCCGTGCCGTTGGTGCTGACGTCTTGCGCGACGACCTCGCCGCCGCGCATCTCGAAGCGCACGTGGCTGCGGCTGATCCACCGCCGCGCTTCCTCGCTCAGCCACTGGCCGAGCATGACGCCGCCGTCTTCGGGGGCGCGGCCGACGACCACCGGGGAGTCTTCGGACACCACGAAGCGCCGGCGGATCACGCCGCTGACGCGGACCGCCAGCGCCTCCGCGGGAGGGCGCGGGCCGACGTCGGTGAGTGGCTTGCCGTGGCGCGGGCAGGTGGGCGAGCCGGTGTGCAGGGTGGGTGGCGGCTGGCCGCCGGACCGGCGCTCGGGTGCCAGGTCGGCGAAGGCGCCGCCGCCACCGCCGAAGTTGGCGCAGTTGGTCTCCGGGCAGCGCCACAGGCGGGCGAGCACCTTGGCGCCGACCGGGTCGGGCGAGCCGATCGACGGGACCGCGCCGCCGCCGACCTGGGCGACAAGCGTCGCGCCGGTCTTGCCCGCCACCGGGGCCATCAGGCGGCCGGCCTGGCCGGCCAGCCAGCCGTAGCGCTCGCGCACGCCCTCGAACCGCATGCGGCTCAGCACCGGCAGGCCGAGCAGGTCGGCGACCTCCAGCACCCGGTCGCCCACCGTCGGCAGCACCTCGACAAGACCGTCGTCGGCCCAGCGGCGCACGACCATCCGCTCGTTGGACGTCAGGTCGGCGTCGGAGAGCAGGCCGCGGTGGACCACGGCGTAGACGGCGGCGTTGTCTTCGGCTAGCTGGGTGGCGAGCGCGTCGACCACCAGCCCCAGCCGCAGCAGGCTGGCCGGGCGTCCGCCGTCGAGGTCGGCGTAGCGCACCACCTCGGCGAGGTCGACCACGGCGCGGGCCAGCGCGGGATCGGTGGTGAGGCGCTGCTCGATGGCGTCAAGCACCTTGCTGACTTCGAACCTCACGCCGACATCCTGCCCGATCGCCGCCAGCCGCCGCGATCCGCCGTCGGCGACACGAGCAGGTCAGGACTGGTTTGCGACGATTTCGTCGATCCGCCTGGCCAGCTCGTAGTCGCTCTCGGTGACTTTGCCGGCCGAGTGCGTGCTGCACCGAAATGTCAGGGTCCGCCACCGGATGTCGATGTCTGGGTGGTGGTTCATCTCCTCGGCGACCACCGCGACACGGTCGACGACGGCGATCGCGTCCATGAAGCCGGGCAGGTCGACGGTCCGCGTGATTTCGGTCTCGTCGCCGCTCCAGGCCGGCAGGTCGGCCAGCGTCATGAGAGCCAACTCCCGTCTGATCGTGCGGCCAGCGCCGCGTGTCTTTCCCCTGAGTCTGACGGCTCGCGCGCAAGCTCGCTCACGAGTGCGGCCGGACGGCATGGACCACCCGTCGCCACCAGCGACGGTCGTGGTGGTGCGGGTGGTCGTGGCCGTGCGACATGACCCTCATCCTGCCGCACGCTCAGGCTCAACGCGGTGGGTTGCCCGCCTCGTGGAGGTGGCGCAGGGCCTGGCCGTACGAGTCGAGCAGGCCGGTCTCCTCGTACGCGATGCCCTTCTCCGCGCAGAAGTCCCGCACGATCGGCTGCACCTTCCGCAGGTTTGGCCGGGGCATGCTCGGGAAGAGGTGGTGCTCGATCTGGTAGTTGAGCCCGCCGAGGGCGAAGTCGACGACCTTGCCGCCACGCACGTTGCGCGACGTGAGCACCTGCTTACGCAGGTAGTCGAGGTCGTCTTCGGCGGTGAGCACCGGCATGCCCTTGTGGTTGGGTGCGAACGAGCATCCCATGTAGACACCCCACAGCCCCTGGTGGATGGCGATGAAGACCAGCGCCTTGCCGGGCGAGAGGACGGCGAATACCGCGCCGAGGTAGGCGATCGTGTGGATCACCAACAGCACCGTCTCCAGGCGCCGGTGGCGCATGGGCGTGTCCTTGATGGCGCGCAGGCTCGCGTAGTGCAGGTTGAGCCCTTCGAGCGTGAGCAGCGGGAAGAACAGGTAGGCCTGCCAACGGCCCAGCCAGCGACCGAACCTGCCACGGTCCAACGCCTGCTCGTGTGTCCACACTAGAGCGCCGGCGCCCACGTCCGGATCTTCGTCCTCGTGGTTGGGGTTGGCGTGGTGGCGGGTGTGCTTGTCCATCCACCAGCCGTAGCTGAGGCCGGTGGCCAGATTGCCCGCGATAAGGCCGGTCACCTCGCTGGGGCGGCGTTTGCGAAACATCTGCCGGTGTCCGGCGTCGTGACCGAGAAATGCCACCTGTGTGGTGGCCACGGCGAGGAACACGGCCACCAGCGCCTGCCACCATGAGTCGCCTACCGTGAAGAAGGCCACCCATCCCCCGATGAACAGCAAGCCGGTGAACGCGATCTTCGCCGTGTACCACCCTGGTCGGCGCTCCATCAGGCCCGCCGCGGTGACCCGCTTTGCCAGCTGTGCGTAGTCACTGCCTCGTTTTCGGGCAGGTTCTGCCAACACACCGACCGTCATGCCTCTCCTCACCTCGTAGGGCTTTCGCCCCGACGGGGTCGGCGAGGCGCCATGCAGACAAGTCTCCGCATTGTGCCGGTGATCAGTAACCCTGGGAACCCCCGTAAGTGGGGTAGGGGTAACGCTACCCCTAAGGGTTAGCGTCGAGTTTGGTCGCGAACCCAGGCGTCGTAGTCAGGATTGCCGCTTCCGACGGTGGTTACGAGGATCTCCGGTACGTCGTACGGATGGGCCACCCGCACGTGGTCGATGAGCACCTCGACGCGGTCTGGCGCGGTCTTGAACTGAACCTTCCACTCCTGCGCGGTCTCCATGCGGCCGTCCCACCAGTATGTGCTGTCCACCGGGCCGCCGACCTGAGCACTGGCCGCGAGGCGCCCGGCGACGGCCGAAGCGGCGAGGACGTCGGCGACAGAGCGCGCGTCCACGACCGTCGTTACCAGACAGATCTGCTCCACGGGCGGACACCATACGCGTCGCGCGTTACAGGCGATACGCTTCGATCCATCTGTCTATCTGGGCCCACCAGTCGTACAGCCACGCGATGCGCTCCTCGCGGTCCTTGGGTACCTCCTCGGGCGGCACCGACCAGAAGCGCATGACCAGGCGTTTGTCCATCGGCAGCTCGCGCCATATATCGGCGACGGTCAACATGCGGTCGAGCCCGGTGTGCGCCACGAAAATCACGCCCGCGTCGGGTGCCGCGTCGAGGGCGGCGAGCATGCCACCGGGCTGCGGCGCCAGGACGTTGCGCATGCTCTCCGCGCGGGCCGCCATCTCGACGTGCCCGCGTGCGCGCAGCCGCTCGATGGCACGGATGCGCCGGCGCGGGGTGAAGTTACCGCCTTCCGGGAAGATCACCAGAGCGTCGTTGTCGTCCAAGCCCGTGGCCAGATTGCCGATCTGCGCCTCGATCGAGTCGCCGGGCGTACGGCCGGGCGCGACGAAGCGGTTGGGCAGGCGGTTGAGCATCACGTCGATCGCGGGATCCCACTGGAGCGTGTCCTTCAGGACGATCCGCGGCTCCCGGTCGTACCAGTTGACGAGCGCCTGGATGAGGATGAACGAGTCGCCCGGGCCGGCGTGGCGGCACAGCACCACCTCGGGTCGGCCGGGCGCGGCGGTGTCCGGGTCGGTGCCGGCGACGTCGATGCTGACCCGCAGCGCCCACCGCCCCTGCCAGAAGAGCGCCCGCAGGAAGCGGCCGGTCAGCACGTAGTGCGCGCGCTGGAAGGCCGGTGAGCGCACCTTCCAGCCGAAGCCCGACGCCAGCCACAGCGCGAAGAGCGTCACAAGGGCGGCCGCGTCCCACGCCAGGTAGACCACGCCGATCCACATGAGACGGAGCAGGCGCAGGCGCCCGGGCACGAGCGGGGAGGCCGCCGCCGCGAGTAGCAGCCACAGTGGAATCGTCGTCACCGCGAGCAGGGCGAGGACCACCACCAGCGGCCCGAGGACGATCCGGCGCACCCATCGCGGCGGCAGCGGCATCAGCTGACATCCACATAGGACTGTAGGTAGCGGCGTGAGGCCGTGTACGCCCGGCTGATCCGGCGGCCGACAGCCGCCCTGTCGCGGTAGGCCCACGGGGTGTCGTCGCGCGGCTCGCCACCCCCGGTGGGCAGCACGTGCACGTCGACGTCGTCGGGCAGCGCGGCCATCTCCCGGGCGAAGCGGTGTCGCCGGGCGATCTCGAACGCCACCTGCGCCACCTCCCACGGTCGCCGCGGCGGGCTGAGCGGCCGCTCGATGCGACCGACCTGGAGGACGAAGACCTGCTTGGCGCCGGCCGCCACCGCCTCGCCGACCGGGATCGAGTTGACGATGCCGCCGTCGACGAAGTGCTCTCCGTCTATCTCAGCGGGTGGGAGGAGGCCGGGCACGGCCGCGGAGGCGAGCACCGCCTCGACCACCGGCCCGCTCACGAACCAGTGCTCGGCCGCCCGCTCGATGCTCGCCGCGCAGCACCGGAACGGCACCTTCAGCTCGTCGAAGCGCGTGGCCTCGCCCAGCTCCCGCTCCAGCAGGCGGCGCAGCGGGCGGGGCGAGTGCAGGTGGGTGCGGGCGGCGAAGCGGCGCAGCTGGCGGGCGACCGAGTCGCCGTACACCTCGCTCGCCTCCGGGGAAGCCCACAGGCGGACGAGCCGGTCGGTGACCGACTCGGTGGGTTCGGCGGCCACAAGGGCACCGTTTACCGCACCGATGGAGGTGCCGAGCACGAGATCCGGACGAATGCCGGCCCGAAAGAGGGCGCGGAGCATGCCGACCTCGACGGCGCCGAGGACTCCGCCACCGCCGAGCACGAACGCCACCGGGCCGCTGACCATGTCGTTCATGGTGGCACGCGCGGACGCCTGTGCGCTTCGCGGGCGGGAGATGACCCTTCGTGATCACGGACATGACTGTCCGACCCGACGTTGACAGCGGGTCTGGATTCACGGAGCCTGATACGACCTCCCCACCCCGAGGCAGGTGCGACGACGATGGCAACGCCGCAGACGACGGCACCCTTGCAGCCGGGTGGCCTACTCGCCCGGCGCTACCGCCTGATCGACAACATCGGTGCGGGCGGCATGTCGGTCATCTGGCGCGCCCGCGACGAGGTGCTCGACCGGGTCGTCGCCGTGAAGGTGCTGGCGCCGTCGCTGGCCGCGGACGCCAAGTTTCGCGACATGGTGCGCGAGGAGGCCCGCGCGGCCGCCCAGCTCGTGCACCCGCACGTGACGGCGGTGCACGACTACGGCGAGGAGATCGCGCCCGACGGCACGGTCACCGCCTTCGTGGTGATGGAGCTGCTCTCCGGCGAGGAGCTGGAGTCGCTGCTGACCGAGGGGCCGCTGCCGTGGACGGAGGCGGTCGAGATCTGCGCGCAGGTGGCCGAGGCGCTGGCCGCCGCGCACCGCCTCGGCATCGTGCACCGCGACGTCACGCCGGCCAACATCATGATGACCGCGGTCGGCGCCAAGGTGCTCGACTTCGGCATCGCCACACATATCGGCGCGCCGGACGAAGACGAGGAGGGCGACACGTTCGGCACCCCGGCGTACGTGGCGCCGGAGCGGCTCGACGGCACGCCCGCGCAGCCGGCCACCGACACGTACTGCCTCGGGGTGCTGCTCTTCGAGACGCTGACCGGGCAGCCGCCCTACCCGGCGGACACGTGGGAGGATCTGGTCCGCGCGCTGGAAGACCCCGAGGTGCCCCGGCTCGTCGACGTGCCCGGGCTGCCACCCGCGGTGGCCGACATCTGCTTCCGCTGCCTGTCTCGCAATCCGCGCCACCGGCCCACCGCCCGCCAGGTCGGCGAGGTGCTGCGCGACCAGCTGCTCCCGTCCGATCCACAGGCCGCCACCATGCTGTCGCCGACGGTCACGCTGCCGACGGTCGAGGGTCCTTCGCCCCCGCCCCCGGAGATAAAGCTTCCGGCCGAGTCGACGCCCGAGTGGGCACCGGCTCACCGGCCGGGGCGCCGCTCCCGCCGCACGAGGGTCGCGGTGGCGGTGGCGGCGTCCGCGGTCGCGCTCGCCGCCGCGGTGCTCCTGGGGATGTCGCTCAGCGACTCGAAGTCGCCGCCGCCCATGGGAGCCGGGCACACCACGGGGGCCGTGGCACCCGCCGCGACCACGGCACCGCCGACCCCCACGACCACGCCGTCGTTGGTGGCCCCGCCGATCGCGCCGCCGGCCACGACACCCCCGCCGTCAGGCCCCCCGACGGTGCCGCAGGTGATCGCGGAGATCGACGCCCTCATCGACGACGGCGTCGCCAAGGGCAAGATCGGCCAGGACACCGGCCTGGACCTCGACAACCTCGTGCGCAACCTCGAGGCGAGGCTCAACACCGGCGAGTCGGTCGACCTGCGCTCGCCGGTGGCCGATCTGCGCACGAAGGTCAAGGATCGGGTGCGGGAGGGCTCGATCGACCCCGCGTACGGCAGCGCGCTCGTCGCCTCACTCGACCGCCTCGCTGCCGCCGCCTAGCCCTTCTAGGGCAGCGAGTTCAGGAACGGCCGGTGGCTGTTGCGAAACTCCCAGTTGTAGTAGCGGTCCCAGTTGATCGACCAGGTCATCAGGCCGCGGAAGTTGGGGTTGGTGCCGCTGCGCGGGGCGTACGAGCCGCAGCTCTGGCCCCGCACCAGGCAGTTGACCGCCTGCTGCACGCCGGCCGGCGCGACGTAGCCGTTGCCGGCGCTCGTTGCCGCGGGCGTGCCGAACGCGACCTGGTCCTCGCGGAGGGCCGGGAAGGTGTTGGCGGCGTTGCCCGCGACCGGGAAGCCGGCGAGCAGCATGTCGGTCATCGCGATGTGGAAGTCTGCGCCGCCCATGGTGTGGTACTGGTTGTCGAGGCCCATGATCGGCCCGGAGTTGTAGTCCTGGACGTGCAGCACGGTGATGTCGTTGCGCAGCGCGTAGATCACCGGGAGGTACGAGCCGGCGCGCGGATCCTGCCCACCCCACGGACCCGAGCCGTAGAACTGGTAGCCGAGCTGCACGAAGAACGTCTCCGGGGCCATGGTGAGGACGAAGCCCGAGCCGTACCGCTGCTTGAGCGTGCGCAGCGCGGAGATGAGGTTGACGATCACGGGGGTGGTGGGGTTGCGGAAGTCGGTGTCGCCCGTGTTGAGCGAGAGCGAGTGGCCCTCGAAGTCGATGTCCAGCCCGTTGAGGCCGTAGCGGTCGATGATCGCGCTGACCGAGCTCACGAACGCGTCCCGCGCGGCCGTGGTGGTGAGCTGCACCTGGCCGTTCTGGCCGCCGATCGAGATGAGCACCTTCTTGCCCTGCTGCTGCTTGGCCCGGATGGCCGCGATGAACTCGGCTTCCGACTCCACACCCGGGCACTCGGCTGCCGGGCAGAGCCGGAAGCGGATGTCGCCGGAGGTGACGCTCGTCGGTTCGCCGAACGCGAGGTTGACGATGTCCCAGTCGGCCGGCACGTCGGCCATGCGCAGGTAGCCGGAGCCGTTGGCGAAGCTGGCGTGCAGGTAGCCGATCATGGCGTGCTTGGGGAGGCCGGTGTTGGGCGGCGGGCTGGTGGGCGGCTGGGTGGTGGGCGGCGCGGTCGTCGGTGGCGCTGACGTGGTCGGTGGCGCCGTCGTCGGTGTCGTCCCGCCGCCACACGGCTGGCCGTTGAGCGTGCAGTTGAGCGGTGACCCGGAACCGTTGCCCAGGAAGCCGAAGGACGTGGACGCGCCCGGCGCCAGCGTCCCGTTCCAGGAGCGGTTGGTGAACGTGTACCGCTGGCCCGAGGACGTCATCAGCGCGTCCCAGTACGTGCCGACGGTCGTGCCGGCGGGCAGGTCGAAGACCACCGTCCACGACGTGATCGTCGAGGTGCCGCCGTTCGTGATCGTGTACTTGCCCTCCCACCCGGAACCCCAGTCGGAAGTCTTGGTGAAGAGGGCGGTCGGTGTGGCCGCCGACGCCGCTGGGGCCAGCCATATCGCGGCCGTGGCGGTGAGGACGCCCGCGGCCAGCGCGGAGACGAGGGTACGGGTGCGGGTCACTGCGGCCTCCCATCGAAGGATGCCCAATTATTAAGACTCTTAACAGTTTTGTAAAGAGCCTCGCGCGGCCGCCGCCCAACCCGTCGCGACGGTCACTCAGGGCGACAAAGCCTGCGACGACCGCGAGGCGCACACCAGCCCCCCAGCGGACCGGGTGGGGTCTCGGGCTTGAACCGCGGACCCGGCAGCGGAGCGTCGGGGCTTCGGCGAGCGCAGCGACGCCGGAGCCCCGACCGGAGCGGTGCCCGCGGGAGCATACGGCCTACAGCTGACGCGGACGCGGGCAAATATGCAATCTCTAGCTGGCGCGTATGCGGTTGCCGCCGCGGTCGAAGAGCATCAGCTTGTCTACGTCGACCCGCACGGTCATCGACTCGCCGCGGCGGGGCAGCACCGGTGCGGGTACGCGCACCACCACGTCGCCCAGCGGCGGCTGGTCGGAGAGCTCGGCGTCGTAGACGGGGTAGAAACCGTACTCGGTGCGGGCGGTCGCCGGGTGTGACTCGGGCCGGGCGTGCGGCATCATGCGCGACAGCGCCTGCCGAAACGGGTGTCCAGCCGGCGGGTCCTCGGCGATCACGTCGGCGAGGTGATGGCCGGTGTCCGGGTGCTCCAGCCGCGACTCCTCGATCGGCGTGGGCACGATGCCGGTGTCGAGGTGGACGAGCGCCTCGTGGCCGAGGTTTTCCACGAGCCGCACCGAGCCGCGCAGCACCGGCCCCTGCGCGGCGCCGTCGGGCACCGGGTGCAGCGCGTCGGCGCGGACGGCGACGGTGATCCGGTCGTTGTGGTGGCCGGCGAGCGCCTCGTTGGGCGGGATCTCCAGCAGCTGCGACCCGAGGTCGACGACGGTGCGCTCGGGCTCCAGGTAGATGGCGCCCTGCAGCAGGTTGGTGCGGGGCGTGCCGAGGAACGCGGCGACGAAGAGGGTGGCCGGGTCGCCGTACACCTCGGCGGGCGGGCCGACCTGCTGGAGCACGCCGCGGCGCAGCACCACGACCCGGTCGGCCATCGTCATCGCCTCGGTCTGGTCGTGTGTCACGTAGAGCGTGGTCACGCCCAGGCGGCGGGCGAGCGCGGCCACGTCGGCGCGGAGCTCGGCACGCAGCCCGGCGTCGAGATTGGACAGTGGCTCGTCGAGGAGGAAGGCCTGCGGCTTGCGCACGATCGCCCGCGCCATCGCCACCCGCTGCCGCTGGCCGCCGGAGAGGTGCCCTGGCAGGCGGTGGAGCAGGCTCGTCACGCCCAGCTGCTCCGCCACCTCGGCGACGCGCGTCTCGGCGTCGGCGGACGCCTGGTGGCCGGCGCGCAGGGGAAAGCCGATGTTTTGCGCGACCGTCAAGTGTGGATAGAGCGCGTAGTCCTGAAAGACCATCGCCACGCGCCGCTCCTTGGCGCTGAGGCGGTCGACCACCTTGCCGTCGATCAGCACATGGCCGCTGGTCTCCTCCTCCAGCCCGGCGACGAGGCGGAGGATCGTGGACTTGCCGCAGCCGGTCGGACCGAGCAGCACGAGAAACTCGCCGGACGCAGCCTCGATGGTCACCTCGTCGACCGCGACGGTGCCGTCTGGAAACACCTTTGTCAGCCGGTCGGTGGCGATGGCGACCACGGAGACCACCTCCCGTGCCCATCGTGGTGGGAGAGGTGGCATCCGCGCTAGGGCCGTCGCGCCAGGCGGTACGCGGCTGTCACCGGGTGGTGATCAGGACATGCGGAGATGCTTGGCTATCGATGCCAAGTCGACTATGCTGTCCGCTTTCGTGTCGCCGGGGTCGGGCTCCTCGTGCATGACCGTGCGGTCGAGCCAGCCGTCGCCGTCGTCGTCGTATCGGGTGCGCTCGAAGTGGCCGTCGCCGTCTTTGTCGTAGTCGGCGGACTCGACGTGGCCGTCGGCATCGTCGTCGTGGCCGATGATGTCGACCCGGCCGTCACCGTCGCGGTCGACGAGGATGTCCACCCCGCCGTCGGCGCGGCCGCGCAGGATGTGCTCGTCGTCGCTGCCGTCACCGTCGAGGTCGAGCCCGGCGTGGTATCCGTCGGGGACCGCGTAGGTGGCACCGCCTGGCGGCTCGACCGGGCCGCCGGTGGGTGGCTCCGCTTCCGCACCCGCTCGGCCGAGCGCCTCGCCGAGCTGGTCGCCGAAGCCGCCGAAGCCACCGCCCTCCTGCGAGCCGCCCGGGAAGATGTGACCGGCCGGCCCGGCGCCCTGCGCGGGCGGCCAGCCCGCGCCGGGGCCGCCGCCCTCCGCCGGGCCGAAGCCGCCCTGACCGGGCACGCCCTCGGCCGGGCCGAAGCCGCCGTGACCCGGCATGCCCTCGGCCGCGCCGAAGCCGCCATGGCCGGGCGGCGCGCCAAATCCGTCGGTGCCCGCGACGCCGAAGCCGGCCTGGCCACCGGGCGCCGCGCCGAAGCCCTGGTGTGGCGCCGGCCCGCCAGACCCTGCGTCGGCCAGGAAGCCGCCGCCGCTCCCGCCGCCCCCACTGGGCAGGCTGTCGGCGATGCCCGGGAGCGCGCCCGCCATGCCGACCAGCGGCGAAAGCATGCCGAAGAGGCTCGACTGGTTGGTGCGCACCTCGACGGCGTGCTGCCCACCCGTCTCGCCGCCGACCTGGCTGTGCAGCAGCTCGATCTCGTCCGGGTCGAGCCGGTAGCCGGCGAGCGCCGCGGCCGGGTCAGCCGCCAGCGCCGCCGCGAACGCCTGGTCGGTGACCAGCCGCTCCAGCACGGCGTCGAAGTCGCTCATGACGGTCACCGTAGCCCGGAAGGGCAACGGGAAACATCCTCGGGTCAGTCAAGCTCTGGCATGGGTACGGGCTGGGGGCGCGGCCGGCAGGTGCCGCACTGGAGGGCGTCCTCGACCACCAGTCCCTCGGCGCGGCGGCGGGACTCCGAGCGGTGCACCTCCAAGAGGAACGGCCCGAAGCGCGCGTGATCCTCGCAGATGCCGCGCCCACAGAACCGGCATCCCCCACGCGCCGCCTTGGCGCAAAACCAACAAAGCACCCAATGTCTCCTGTCAATCGACACTGTCGCAGGGAACTGTGACCGATTCCGAGTCGCGATGCCCGGCAGGATCGCTGGCAGTGACGGTAATTGTCACGCCACCTACCGTGCCCGCTGGGACGCTGAAAAGGCCGGAAATCGTCTCGCTCTTTCTGTTCACCTCGATCTGGCCACCGCCTTCGCCCCTGTCACTCCAGGATGCTGACACGCTGAGGTCACCGGTTGGCGTGTCGCTGTCGGTCACCGTGCCGCTGATTTGTACGCGGTCGCCGTTGCTGCAGAAGACAACTTCGCGGTCTGGCGCGAACTCCACAACTGGTGGCTCGGTATCTCCTGGTGTAGGCGATTCGCTCGGCGGCCCCGTCGTTGGTGGTGGTGTGGTGCGGCCAGGTGTCGTCGGGGGGACGCCGGGTGTGGTGCGGCCCGGGGTTGTCGCGGGCACGCCGGGCGTCGTCGGGTTCGTTCCGGGATCTCCTGGGTCGCCCGGGTTGGCCGGGTTGGCCGGGTTGGCCGGGTCGTCGGCATCGGTGGGGCTGGCGGTCGGCGACGGGGTGGGCGTCGGCGTCTCCTCGGGCACGAGCGTCTCGGACGGCGCCGGGCTGTCCGACGGTGTGCCGGCCGGCGGCCGCACGACCACGCCGTCGCCGCAGGTGAGCGGGCGGTTGGTCACGGGCTGGCGGGCGCCGTCGACGTCTACCTTGCCGTCGGAGACCACCGCGTTGCCGGACGTCACCGAATACCATGCGGGCCCGTCGTTGACGACCTGGCTGGTGCCGCTGCCGATCCGCAGCTCGAGCGGCGCGAACGCCCCGCTCGTCGACGCCGTGTCGGCCAGCACCCGTCCACTGTCGAGGGTGAGCGTGCCGTGCGGCTCCACTTGGCGGCGCCCGGCGCTCCACAGCGCGCCCACGTCGGTACGCGTCTCGCCGCACAGGACGAGCGCTGCCCCGCCGCGGAAGGTGAGGCGCCCGGTCGACTTGGACTGGACGCGGATATCGCTGCCCTCGGCCACGTACAGCCGGTCGCCCGGCTCGAGCGTGACCGTGCGGCCGTCGAGGGTGGCGACGACCCGGCCGCGCTCGGCGCTGAGCAGCGCCTTGTCGGCGGGCATCTCCGCCCACGCGGGCCCGGGGATGAGGTTGGCGACGCCGCTGCCGATCGCGAGCAGCAGGAAGAGCAGGACAAGCCACCACAGGCGGCGTTCGAACCGGCGGTCGACCTCTTCGTCGGCCGGCGGTGGCGGGCCGGGCGGCGACGCGAGCGGCGGGTAGTCGGATGCCGGGTGTACGCCGGCGGCCGGGGCAGAGTGGCCGCGCACGATCGGGCCCGTCTCCGCCGCCGCCCCGGCCGGCGAGGCGCCGAGCAGCAGCGGCAGCCCGGAGACGGCCGGGATGGTCCAGAGGCGCACGTGCGTGCGGGCGTACGCGACGGGCTCGTCCATCGGGTGGCCCATCGGCCCGATCATCGTGCCGCGGCGCAGCTCGGTGCCGTCCGGCAGCACGACAACGCCGGTGGCGATGACCAGCGCGGCGTGCGCGGCGGGCAGGATGACCGGCGCGCCGGGCTCCAGCGCGGTGGGTCGCGCCTGCGCGATGAGCCCGATCTTCTCCTCGGCGGCCAGCCCGTCGAGGGCCGGCGTGTCGGCGAAGAGCGACTCGGCCTCGGCCCGGTCGGCCGGGGGTGGGCCGGGCAGCCGGCCGACGGCGGTGGCGACGAGCGCGGGCGGTACGGCCAGCAGCGTCGTGCCGGCCGTGTGCCAGGCGAGCGCGGCCGGCGAGCCCCTGACCGCCGCGGCGAGGCCGATCACGCCGCCGGGGCCGAGCCGCTCGCGTACCGTGCCGGCCGGGTCGCCCGGTCGCCGCCCCTCCATCGCCCCGTCGACCACGACGAACACGGCGGGCTGGGCGGCGCCGGCGAAGACGAGCTGCGAGCCGGTGCGCGGGTGTACCCAGGTGGCGTGGGTGGCGAGGTGGGTGAGCCGGTCGAGCGGCAGCCGCCCCAGGGCGGAGGCGCGCAGCGCGTCGACGCGGCGGGGCAGGTCGGAGGCGATACGCCGCTCCGCGGCCCGGCGACGGGCCCGCCGCCATGCCCGGCCGATCCACCCGGTGAGCAGGTAGACCAGCGGGGCGGCCAACCCGATGACGACCGCGAACAGCAGCAGGCGGGCCGGCCAGCCGGCGCGCCACAGCCCGGTTATCAGGCCCTCGACCCGGTCGGTCCAGATCCGCCACCCGAGGTTGACGGCGATGACCAGCCACAGCACGGCCAGCGTGCCGTACAGGGCGACGATCCGCCCCTCCCGGTCGAGCTGGCCCCAGGACGGCGGGCGGCGGCGGAGGCGGGCCACCACGTACGCCAGGCCGCGGGCGCGCAGGTTGGCGATCTCCAGCCAGTCCATCAGGAAGTAGTAGCCGTCGAGCGCGAGGAACGGGTTGAGGTTGAACAGCGCGTTCAGGTACCAGGCGAAGGCCAGCTTGAACGCCCACGGCGCCGCCTCGGGCACCAGGATCCCGACGATCTGGGCGAGTCCGGCGAGGATCAGGCCCGCCGCGGGCCCGGACGCGGTGGTGAGCATGCGGGCGCGCCGGCCGGCCATCCACACGTCGGTGGTGTCCACGAAGATCGACGGGATGCCGAAGTAGACCAGGAACCCGGCCGCCGGCAGCCGCCGCCCGGCGTGTTTCGTGGCCAGCGCGTGGCCCAGCTCGTGGCAGGCCAGGGCGAGCACGTTGAGCGCGAGCAGCACGGCCGCGCCTGCCGCGTACGACCCGCCGGTCAGGAAGACGGCCTGCTCGCCGCGAAACCACGTCCAGCCGAACAGCACAAGGCCGAGCACGGCGACCGCCGCGAGCACGAAGCCCGCCGCGCGGGTGAACAGCACCCGGCCGCCGGCCCGGTACAGGAACGTGACCAGCGGGTCGATATTGGCCAGCACCATGCGCCGGCCGCGTATGACGGCCAGTAGGCCGCGCCCGAGGCGCAGCGGCAAGGGACGGCGGGCGACCGCGTCGAGCGGGCGAAACGCGTCGACCGGCAGCTCGGCCAGCATCCGGTTGCCGGCCAGGTCGGCGACGACGCGGGTGACCTGGTCGGGCGCCAGCCGACCGCTGATCCGGGCGAAGTCGGCGACCAGGCGGGCCACCGTACGGGTGCCGTCCATCAGCTGGGCGAGCTGCCACTCCTCGGGCGAAAGCCGCAGGTAGCAGGCCCCGCCGCGATCGTCCGGCGAGCGCAGCATCACGTACGGCACGTCGCGCACGTTGACGAGCTCGACGGCCTCTATCCCGAGCCGCAGCACCGGCTTGGCCCGTGCTGGATTGAGCCGTTCGACAACCGCGGCCCACAGCCCCGGATCAGCCGGTCCCCCCGGCCGTCCCGGTGCGCGGCCCGCGAGCGCCTCCCAAACACTCAAGCGGGTCTCTACGACCGTCACGCTCTGCCCCTCCCCCAGGCTTGCGGGATGCAGAGTAGGGCTCAGGCATCGACCGACGGGAGAGCCAGTCCGCTACCTGACAACACCCATACAGCCAATTCAACGCAGAGTGAGCAAGCGCGGACAGCGACGAGCGGCGGGCAACGTGTCCAACCCCCGAGGTCCACGTCGCCCGCCGCTCTTTGGGGAGGAGGCGGTGTGCCGGTTTACGGCACCGGTCCGCCCGCAGTGCGCCGGTTCTGCTTGTTAGGACGCTTCAGCGAGCGTCGCGGTTGCCGTCTGCTCCTGACCATTTCGGGTGTACGTGATCTGCACCGTGTCGCCGACCTTGCCGGACTGCACCGCGGCCACCAGGTCGTCGGAGTCGCTGATCGCCTTGTCGCCGAACTTCTTCACCACGTCGCCCTGCTGGAGGCCGGCCTTGGCGGCGGGGCTGTTGGCCGTGACCGCGCCGATCAGCGCGCCGCCACCGTCCGCATCGTTGACTGACACGCCGAGTGACGGGTGGCTGACCTTCTCGCCGTTGCGAAGGGCGTCGGCGACATCCTTGGCCTTGTTGCTGGGGATGGCGAACCCGACGCCGATGTTTCCGGAGCTCTGGCCGGAGGTGGCGATGGCGGTGTTGATCCCGATCACCTCGCCGTTGGTGTTGACCAGCGCACCGCCCGAGTTACCCGGGTTGATCGGCGCGTCGGTCTGGAGCAGGCCGGAGATCGAGCTGGCCGGCGCCTGCTGCTGCTGGGAGAACGGGTCCTGCTGCTGGTTACCGCCGGTCTGGATCGTGCGGTCCTTGGCGCTGATGATGCCTGAGGTCACCGAGCCCTGGAGGCCGAGCGGGCTGCCGATCGCGAGCACCGTGTCGCCCACCTGCGTCGCGTCGCTGTCGCCGAACTTCGCCGCCGTGAGGCCGGAGACGCCGTCGGCCTTGACAACGGCCAGGTCGGTGCGGGGGTCGGTGCCGACGATCTTCGCCGTGGCGGTCTTGCCGTCGGCGAAGACCACGCTGACCGTGTCGCCCTGCGCGCTCTCCACCACGTGGTTGTTGGTCAGCACGTAACCGTCGTCGGTCAGCACCACGCCCGAGCCCTCACCGCTGCCGGTGGTGATGGAGACGACGCTGTTTTCCACCTGGGCGGCGATCCGCGGCAGGTCGGCGGCGTTGATGACCGGGGCGGCGGAGTAGGTGCGGTTGACCGTCGTGGTCGAGTCGTCGAGGGCGGTGGCGATGGCGCCGCCGGCCACGCCGGAGCCGGCCATCAGCACGAGCGCGGCGACGCCGAGCAGCGCGTATCGCCCGAAGCGACCGGAGCGCTGCCTCTGCGGGGCACCGGGCTGCTGCGCCCACACCGGCACCTCACCGGGCGGGAGCGGACCATATTGCGGCACCGCGCCCGGCGGGACCGGGCCGTGCGCCGCGGGCCCAGGGGAGGTCGGGCCGTGCGGCGCGGGACCCGATCCCACCGGGGCGGGGCCGGCGGGCGGCGGCACGGTGCCGCCCGCGTATCCGGCATTGCCCGGCCAGGTCGGCTGGTGCACGCGATCGGGGTGCTGCCATGGGCTGGGCGGCGGCCCATACGACCCGGGCGGCGGGCCGGCGGGTGCCGCTGTCACCGGCGGCACCGGGTCAGCCGCGGCCGGGATCGGCGCGGTCGTGTCCGGCGCGGCCGGGATCGGAGCCGTCGAGTCGGGCGCCGCCGGGATCGGAGCCGTCGTGTCCGGCGCCGCCGGGATCGGCGCGGTCGTGTCCGGCGCGAGCGGTGCGGGGCGCTCGGAGACGACCGGGACGTGCTGGGTCTGGTCGGAGGAGTCGGACTGCTCCCGTGCGGCTGGGGGCAGGTCTGTGGTCGGGTGCGACGGCTCGGCGTCGGGGCTGACCGGCTGCCGCTGCGGGTTGGTCTCGTGCTCGCTCATGACATTTACCTTCCCCGCTCGCTCTTCAACGCGCCTGAGACGGCACTGAACATTCCCTGTGAATCGCGAACCTTCGCTTTACTGCGCCAGCGCTTCGACGTCTTCCGGTGCCAACGGGAGTCGTACCCGGAAGGTGGCGCCTTTACCCGGCGCGGAGTCGACCTCGACCGTGCCGTTGTGCGCGGCGACCAGCGCGGCCACGATCGCGAGGCCCAGCCCGCTGCCGGCGCCGCCGTCGGCCCGCCGCGTCCGGGCGGCGTCGGCCCGGTAGAAGCGCTCGAACACCCGCTCGGACTGCTCGGCCGAGAGGCCGGGACCTGTGTCGACCACCTCGACCACGGCCTCCCCCGGGCCGCTGCCGGTCTGCTCGGCGTGCAGGCGCAGGGTGACGGACGCGTCGGTGGGGGTATGGGTGAGCGCGTTGGTCATGAGGTTGCCGATCACCTGGCGCAGGCGCGCGTCGTCGCCGAGCACGACAAGCTGCGCGGCGCCGGAGGTGACCTCCAGGTGGATCTCGCGGTCGGGCGCCACGGCGCGGGCGGCCTGCACGGCGTCCGCGGCGAGCACCGGCAGCTCGACCGGCGCCAGCTCCACCGGGCGCTCGCGGTCGAGCCGGGCCAGCAGGAGCAGGTCCTGGACGAGCAGGCCCATGCGGGAGGCCTCGTCTTCGATCCGGCGGACCAGCCGCGCGACGTCTTCCGGCGTGCTCGCGGCACCCTGCCGGTAGAGCTCGGCGAAGCCGCGGATCGTGGTCAGCGGGGTGCGCAGCTCGTGCGAGGCGTCCGCGACGAACTGCCGCATCCGCTCCTCGGAGCGGCGGGCCCGCGCCTCGGACGCCTGTGCCGCGAAGGCCGCGTCGCGGGCCGCGGACTCCGCCGCCCGTGCGGCCGACTCGGAGTCGGCACGGGCGGTGAACGCCGTCTCGATCTGCGCCAGCATCGCGTTGAGCGCGCGGGAGAGGCGCCCCAGCTCGGTCTGCGGCTCTTCCTCACCCGGCTCGGGGTCGGGCACACGGCGGGTGAGGTCACCGCCGGCGATCGCGGCGGCGGTGCGCTCGATCTCGTTGAGCGGCCCGAGGCTGCTGCGGACGATCGCGGCGCCGACGGTGGCGAGCAGGATCAGCACCGCGCCGCCGACCAGCGCGTCGACCCAGATCAGCCGGGTGACGGCCTCGTCGACGTCGGCCAGGCTCTGCGCCACGGCCATCACCACGCCGTTACCGAGCTGGGTGACCTGCACCCGCCACCGCACCCGCTGGTCGCTGGCCTTGACGGTGTACGGCTCGCGCAGGTGCTCCTGGAAACCGGCGTAGTCGTCCGGGAGCCGGGGCAGCTGGCTGGTCTTGATGAGGCGGGAGTTGACCGGCGGCCACTCGACGCGCTCCGGGGTGGCGGTCACCACCAGGACGTCGGCGGAGATGCCGACATACACCTTCTGCCCACTCATGATCGATGCCTTCGCCGCCTCGGTCAGTGAGGCCAGCTCGCTGTCGACCTTGTCGATCAGGTAGCTGCGCAGGGCGAACGCGCTGCCGATGCTGATCACGAGGAGCGCCGCCCCGACAAGGACGAGAACCGAGGTCACGAGCTTGACGCGGAGCGGGACGCGCCGGACGAACTTCATCATGGCCGCCCACCAACCGGTCAGGTCGCCGCCGGCTTTCGCAAGACGTATCCCACGCCACGCAGGGTGTGGATCAAACGCGGCTGGGTCGTGTCGACCTTGCGCCGCAGATACGAAATGTATGACTCCACGATGTTGTCATCGCCGCGAAAGTCGTAATTCCACACGTGGTCGAGGATCTGCGCCTTGGAAAGCACGCGGTTGGCATTGAGCATCAGGTAACGCAGCAGCTTGAACTCGGTCGGCGAGAGCTGGATGCGCTGGCCGGCGCGATAGACCTCGTGCGTCTCCTCGTCGAGCTCCAGGTCGGCGAAGGTGAGGCGGGAGGGCGACTGCTCGCCGGCGGTGGTGCGGCGGAGGACGGCCCGGATGCGGGCGGTCAGCTCCTCGAGGCTGAACGGCTTGGTGACGTAGTCGTCGCCGCCGAGCGTCAGCCCGCGGATCTTGTCGTCGGTGGCGTCCCGGGCGGTGAGGAACACCACCGGCGTGCGCGTGCCACTCTCGCGCATCAGCCGGATGACCTCGAAGCCGTCGAGGTCGGGAAGCATGACGTCGAGCACCACGAGGTCGGGGCGCCGGTCTTTCGCCGCGTTGACCGCCGCGCTGCCACTCGTCGCGGTCGAGACGTCGAAACCGGCGAAGCGCAGGCTGGCGGAGAGCAGCTCGAGGATGTTTGGATCGTCCTCGACGACGAGCAGTCTCGCCTCAGTCTGCGGTGCGGCCATAGCAGACATCATTCCCCGTGGCGCTGGGCCATGACTGGGGAGTGGCTGAGAAGAACCTGAGAGTAGCCGTCAGCTACGGAAGAGGCGCCGGAGCGTGACGAGTGAGGCGTCGAGCACCCGCGCGGCCGTCCGCGCCTGGCCCTCGGTGAGCCGCGCGTTGCGCACCAGCTGCCGCACCTCCGTGGCGAACGCCTCGATGCGCCGCTCCAGCTCGTCGAGCGCGTCGGTCGAGGCCGGACCTCCGCGTGCGGAGGAATTGGGGCCGGCCCACTGAAACTCCCAATGGAAATCCCGCCCACCGCCCCGGCGGGTCTCCCGCGCCGCCTGGTTGAGCTCCCGCTTGAGGTCGCGCACCGAGCCGCGCACCTCGTCCTGGATCTCGTTGGCGAGCGTGGCGAGGTCTTCCACCGAGGCGCGGATGTCCGACTCGAGCGCGGCCAGCTCGCCCGCCCGCTGGCGCAGCTCGGCGCGGCCCGCGTCGGTGATCTCGTACACCTTCCGGCCACCCGCGGCCGTGTGCGAGACAAGCCCCTCCGCCTCCATCCGCTGGAGCCGGGGGTAGATCGTGCCGGCACTCGGCGCGTACAAACCCAGGAAGCGGTTTTCCAGCAGCCGGATCAGCTCGTATCCGTGCTTGGGGCCCTCGTCGAGCAGCTTGAGCAGGTAGAGCCGCAGCCGCCCGTGGCTGAACACGGCGGTCATATCGCGGCGTCCTCGGGCTCCGCGTCCTCCGGGTCGGGTGCGGGTCTGGACAGCAGCGCGATGCTGCCGGAGGTGGTGCTGGCGAACAGCTTGCCCTCACCCGCGCCGAGCACGCCCTGGGCATCCTTGGTCCACGGCATGCCCTCGCCGGAGCGCAGCTCGGGAAAGGCGCTGGTGATCCGCCCGGACGTGGTGTGCAGGTGGACGGTGAGGTCGCTGTCCTCCCGCACCCGCACGGTCACGCTGCCCGACGTGGTGCCGAGCCGGATCTCGCTGCGCCGCGGGTTGTCCAGGTCGCACGTGATCGAACCGGAGACCGTGCGGCCGTGCACGCGCTCGGCCGGGCTGTCGGCCAGGATCAGCTCGCCGGAGACCGTCTCCATGGTCAGGTCGTCGGCGACCCCGAGCGCCTCGACCGGTCCGGAGACGAGCTTGGCGACCGTGCGGCCGCCGAGGCCCATGAGCGTGATGCGGCCGGACGTCACGTCGACGTAGGTCTCCCGGCGCAGGCCGGAGGCGATCACCGTGCCGTCGACGAGGTGGAGCTCGGCCCGGGCGTCGACCGGGACGGCGATCGAGACGTCGACCCGGTGCTGCCGGCGGAAGTACATCAACCAGCGGAGGAAGCCGGGCCACCGAAGCATCCGCTCGTGCCGCACCGAGAGCCGGCCGTCGCTCTCCTCCACGACGATCGGCTTGCCGCCGGCGTCGGCGATCTCGACACGCGCCGGCCCGTCGGTGCCGACCACGTTGAGCCGGCCGGCTATGAGATATACGTCAAGGCGCGAGACCGGTGCGTCGAAGGCGAGCCGCTGCGGGTCTTCGACCGTCCAGGTGGGCATGGCGCTCAGCCTAACGCGATACATCGCGATATGCCAGAGCCGCGTCGCGAGACAAAAGAAGGGCGCCCCCTCCGGCGGGAAGGGGCGCCCTGATCAGCGAAGCTATGCGGCCAGGCCCATCGCTCCCTGGTAGACCGGGCCCTCGGTGCGCACCGCGGCCTCGGCCACGCGAGCCAGCTGCCGCCGGGTCGCGACGGCCTCCGGGTGCAGCGCGGGCGTCGCGGTCACCGACACGACCAGCCGGCGCACGGCCAGCACGCGGCGCAGCGACACCCAGAGGCTGTCCTCACCGAGGAAGGCGACGGTGGTGGGGCGCTCGCCGTAGTTGATCGCCACCGGCACCACCTGGGCGCCGGCGTCCAGCGCGGCCTGGAACATCGCCGGCCGGAAGTGTCCGGCCATCGCGCCGCACCAGGTCGTACCCTCCGGAAAGACCGCGACCACCCCGCCACCGCGCAGCGCCGCGGCCACGTCGGCAACGGTGCCCGGCAGGGCTCGCGGCCGCGTGCGGTCCACGAAGATCGTGCCGGCCGACGCGGCCAGCCGGCCGATCACCGGCCAGGCCCGCACGTCGTGCTTGGCCAGCATCCGGGCCGGCGCCACCGCGAGCACCGCGACGATGTCGAGCCACGAGATGTGGTTGGCCACCAGCAGCGCCTTCTCCGAGGGCAGCCGGCCCTTGGTGACAAGCCGGATCTCCAGGGCCGCCAGGATCGACCGGGCCCAGGCCCGCCCGGCGGCGCGGCGTCCACGCTGGTTGAGCAGCGGGAGTACCGGCAGCAAGGCCACCCCGCCGACGAGTGCGCCGACGAGGGCGAAGAGGCGGGCCACCTGTCGCACCCGCGAGACACGCGAACCCGGCTCGGGGCCGGGCAGGCACTCCGGCCCGCAGTCCGACCGAGGCTGCCACAGGGTGCTCATCGCGCTGCTCATGCGCTCTCTCCGAGGAAGTGCTTGAGGTAACGCGGGTCCATCCGGTCGAGCGAGAGCAGCACGTACATGTCGGCGACCTCGAAGTCCGGGTCGTACGCCGGCTCGCCGCAGATCCACGCGCCCAGCCGCAGGTAGCCGCGGAGCAGGGGCGGGACGTTGGCCCGTCCGGTGTGCGCGGCGACCGCCTCGGCGGCGCCCGGCTCGGCCAGCCACGGGCGGCGCGGGCGGACGCGCAGCGCGGGCGGCGAGATGTGCTTGGTGCGGGCGAGATCCCACACGCCGGCGGCCATCTCCGGGCCCTCGGCGAGCGGCACCGAGGCGCAGCCGCCGAGCCAGCGGAGGTTCTTGAGGTGCAGGTACCGGGCGATGCCGGCCCACATCAGGCTGATCACCGCGCCGCTGCGGTGGTCGGGGTGCACGCACGAGCGGCCCGTCTCCACAAGGTGGTCGCGCAGCGGGCTGAGCGCGCTCATCTCGAACTCGGTGTCGGAGTACCGGCGGCCGGCGCGAACGGCGGCCTGGGGCGGGAGCATCCGGTACGTGCCGACCACCGCGCCCGTCGAGTCCTCGCGCACGATGAGGTGGTCACAGAACTCGTCGAACTCGTCGACGTCGAGCCCTGAGTCAGCGGTGGGCAGGTTTGCGCCCAGTTCCGCGGCGAAGACGTCGTAGCGCAGCCGCTGTGCGGCGGCGACCTCCGCTCCGTCATCGGCGATCAGCAGCGAGTATCCGCTGGTGCCGGTAGACCCCGCGGACGCGGCGCTGGTGAGGAGTACAGCCATGCTTTCTGTGTAGGCATACACGGTGATCAGCGAGTATCCCGAGTGTGTCTCGCGCGTGGCGCTTATCTGGAATGTGAGACCGTGTGCGCGTGGCCGGTTACTCGAAGACTCCTCTGGCCCGCAAGCTGGGGATCAAGCCCGACTCCCGGGTGCTGTTCGACGGCGCGCCCGACGGGTTCGAGATCGACGGCGTGGAGGCCGACGAGAAACCCGGCCCCGGGCCGTACGACGTGATCCTCTGTTTCTGCCTCGACCACGCCCGGCTGGCCACCCGCTGGCCGGTGCTGCACCCGCTCACCACACCCGCCGGCGCCCTCTGGATCGCCTGGCCCAAGCGCTCCTCGGGCGTGCCCACCGACCTGGGCGAAAACTCGATCCGGGACTACGCGCTGGTCAACGGGCGGGTCGACGTGAAGGTGTGCGCGATCGACGACACCTGGTCGGGTCTGAAGCATGTCATCCGCACCGCCGACCGGGATTGAAAATCCTCTTCGCACCCGTCACCCTGTGTGCGCGCGGCGCGGGCTTCGCGCCGTGTCCACGGGAGGAGAGAGATGTCTGACGGACAGATTGTCGTGTCCGGGCTGACGAAACACTACAAAAACGTCAGAGCGGTCGACAACTTGTCGTTTACCGTCCAGCCCGGCCGGGTGACGGGCTTCCTCGGCCCTAACGGCGCCGGCAAGACAACGACGCTGCGCATGCTGCTCAACCTTGTCACGCCCACCGCTGGCACGGCCACGATCGGCGGCCAGCGGTACGCCGACCTGAAGGACCCGCTTCACACCGTGGGCGCGGTGCTGGAGGCGTCAAGTGCGCACAAGGGGCGCACAGGTATCAACCACCTTCGGATGATCTGCGCGGCCGCCGGCCTCCCCCGCCAGCGGGCGGACGAGGCACTGGCCATGGTCGGCCTCACGCCGGCCGCCAAGCGCAAGTTCAAGGGTTACTCGCTCGGTATGCGCCAGCGGCTGGGCATCGCCGCGGCGATGCTCGGCGACCCGCAGGTGCTGGTGCTCGACGAGCCGGCCAACGGCCTCGACCCCGAGGGCATCCGGTGGATGCGCGACCTGCTCAAGGCGCTCGCCACCCGGGGCCGCACCGTCCTCGTCTCCAGCCACCTGCTCTCCGAGATGCAGCTGCTCGCCGACGACCTGGTGATCATCGCGTCCGGCAAGCTGGTCCGCCAGGGCACGGTCGAGCAGGTGATGGACTCGATGGCGCACACCGCGCAGGTCCGCGTGCGTACGCCGCAGGTGGCGGAGCTGACCGCCGCGCTCACCGCGTTGAACGCCACCGTCACCCCGAACGGCGAGGGCGCCCTCATGGTCGCCGGCGTCGACGCGCCGGGCGTGGGCCGGGCCGCTCTCAAGGCCGGCGTCGAGCTGCACGAGCTGACCCTCGAGCGACCCGACCTGGAACGCGTGTTCCTAGAGCTCACCGCGGGAAAGGCGGCCATCCGATGAGCCACCCCCTCAACCTCGTCCGGAGCGAGTTCATCAAGCTGCGGACGACGAACGCGTGGTGGCTCTTCGGCCTCGGCGCGTTCGGCATGCTGGCGCTCGCCTTCTTCTTCAACGCGGTCAACGCGCACTTCCTGTTCACCGACGGGTCGGTGGAGGGGCTCTCGGCCGAGGAAGCGGCCCAGTTCGAGGCGACCCGCGACGTCGTCAACCAGGCGGCCAACCTATACACCTCGGGCCAGTTCTTCGGCCTGCTCTTCGTGATGCTCATCGGGATCGTGTTGATCACCAACGAGTTCCAGCACCAGACGGTGACCACGACATTCCTGACCACGCCACACCGCACCGCGGTGATCCTGGCCAAGCTGGCCGTGGCGGCGCTGACCGGCGCGTTTTTCTGGCTGGTCACCACCGCCCTCAACATCCCGGCCACGATGATCTTCCTGAGCACCGAAGACGTGTCCAACCACCTCAGCGACTGGCCGGTCACCCGAGCGATCCTGCTCAACCTGGTGGCATACCTGCTGTGGGGCATCCTCGGCGTCGGCTTCGGGGTGCTGATCCGCAGTCAGATCGGCGCCACGGTCACCGGTGTGGCGCTCTACCTGGTCGGCACGCTGGCGGTGCAGATCATCTTCGCGCTGCTCTCGAACCTGCTCGACGCGGACTGGATCCTGGATCTCCGGTTCGGCATGCCATCCATCGCCTCCAGCCTGATGGTCGGCGGCGTCAATATCCCCGGCCAGCCACAGTTCTGGGTCGGTGCCGTGGTCCTCGTCGCCTGGGCTCTCGTCACGGGCACGATCGGCACGCTGATCACCCGTACGCGGGACATCTCGTAGCCACGTTCGGGGCGCTCCGTAACCGGCGGGGCGCCCCGCGTCTCTTGTGGCATTTGTGAATCGCGACACGGGCAGACCGCGCCCACACAGCTGGTATACGCACGGCGTAGCCTTGATGCCGACTTCTGACTTCCGCCCCAGGCGTCCACCGCGTGAAAGAGGCGATTACCGGCCGTGTCGACCCAACAGGCATCGCAGGACAACCCGCTGGCGGGCTTCGGCCCCAACGAGTGGATCGTCGAGGAGATGTACCAGCGCTACCTCGCCGATCCGGCCAGCGTAGACCCCGCCTGGCACGACTTCTTCGCCGACTACAAGCCGGAGACCCCGGCGCAGGCGGCCGCCCCCGAGCCCACCACCGCGAAGACCGCCGCCGCCAAGCCGGCCGCCGACGGCGCGAAGGCCGCGGTGGGCACCGCGGCGAAGACGGCCCCGAAGGCCGCCCCCAAGGAGGCCGCGAAGCAGCCGGCCAAGCAGCCCGTGGCCGCACCCACCGACGCGAAGACCACGACGCTGCGCGGCGTCGCCGCCCGCATCGCGCAAAACATGGACGCCTCGCTGGCCGTCCCCACCGCGACGAGCGTGCGGGCCGTCCCGGCCAAGCTGCTCGTCGACAACCGCATCGTGATCAACAATCACCTGGCGCGCGGCCGCGGCGGCAAGGTCAGCTTCACCCATCTGATCGGATACGCGCTGGTCAGGGCGCTCGAAACGCACCCGGAGATGAATAACTCGTTCGCCGAGGCCGGGGGCAAGCCGGTCCTCGTCGAGCCCGCCCACGTCAACCTGGGCATCGCGATCGACCTCGCCAAGCCGGACGGCTCGCGCACGCTCGTCGTGCCGAGCATCAAGGGCTGCGAGCAGATGGACTTCCGGCAGTTCTGGCAGGCGTACGAGGACGTGGTCCGCCGCGCCCGGCGCAACGAGCTGACCATGGACGACTACGCCGGCACCACGATCTCGCTGACCAACCCGGGTGGCATCGGCACCGTCCACTCGATGCCGCGGCTGATGACCGGCCAGGGCGCGATCATCGGCGTCGGCGCGATGGAGTACCCGGCGCCGTACTCGGGCATGTCCGAGGAGACCCTCGCCGACCTGGCGGTCAGCAAGATCATTACGCTGACCAGCACCTACGACCACCGGATTATCCAGGGTGCGCAGTCCGGCGAGTTCCTCAAGCTCGTGCACGAGCTGCTGCTCGGTGAGCACGGCTTCTACGACGAGATCTTCACCTCGCTCCGCCTGCCGTACGAGCCGGTGCGCTGGGTGCGCGACGTGCAGGCCACCTCCGAGGGCCAGATCAACAAGACCGCCCGGGTGCACGAGCTGATCCACGCGTACCGGGTGCGCGGCCACCTCATGGCCGACACCGACCCGCTGGAGTTCCAGATCCGCAAGCACCCGGATCTCGACGTGCTGGAGCACGGCCTCACCCTGTGGGACCTCGACCGCTCGTTCCCCGTCGCTGGCTTCGCCAGCAAGCAGCGGATGAAGCTGCGCGAGATCCTCGGCGTGCTGCGCGACTCGTACTGCCGCCGCGTCGGCGTCGAGTACATGCACATCCAGGACCCGGAGGAGCGGCGCTGGATCCAGGAGCGGATCGAGCGCAAGTACGAAAAGCCGGACGGCGACGAGCAGAAGCACATCCTCAACCGCCTCAACGCGGCCGAGGCGTTCGAGACGTTCCTGCAGACCAAGTACGTCGGGCAGAAGCGCTTCTCGCTGGAGGGCGCCGAGTCGCTGATCCCGCTGCTCGACGAGGTGCTGCAGGCGTCGGCCGAGGCCGAGCTCGACGAGGTCGTCATCGGCATGGCCCACCGCGGCCGGCTCAACGTGCTGGCCAACATCGTCGGCAAGCCGTACGAGAAGATCTTCTCCGAGTTCGAGGGGCACATCGACCCCAAGAGCGCACACGGCTCCGGCGACGTGAAGTACCACCTGGGCCAGGTCGGCAAGTTCACCACGCCCGACGGCGAGCACGCGATCACCGTGTCGGTGACGGCCAACCCGTCCCACCTCGAAGCCGTCGACCCGGTGATGGAGGGCATCGTCCGGGCCAAGCAGGACCGGATCGACCTCAAGCTGGAGGGCTACACCGTGCTGCCGCTCGCGGTGCACGGCGACGCCGCGTTCGCCGGCCAGGGTGTGGTGGCCGAGACGCTCAACCTCTCCCAGCTGCGCGGCTACCGCACGGGTGGCTCGGTGCACGTGGTGGTCAACAACCAGGTCGGCTTCACGACCGCCCCCGAGTACAGCCGCTCCTCGCTCTACTCCACCGACGTGGCCCGGATGATCCAGGCGCCGATCTTCCACGTCAACGGCGACGACCCCGAGGCCGTCGTGCGGGTGGCCCGCCTCGCGTTCGAGTACCGCCAGGCGTTCAACAAGGACGTCGTGATCGACCTCGTCTGCTACCGGCGGCGCGGCCACAACGAGGGCGACGACCCCTCGATGACCAACCCGCTCATGTACGCGATCATCGACAAGAAGCGCTCGGTGCGAAAGCTCTACACCGAGGAGCTGATCGGCCGCGGCGACATCACGGTCACCGACGCCGAGGAGCTGCTCCGCGACTACCAGGCCCAGCTGGAGCAGGTCTTCAAGGCCACCCGCGACGCGGCGACCACGGAGACCCGCCCGAGCCGCAGCCGGCAGCCCGAGCCGGAGCCCAAGGTCGACACCGCCGTCGATGCCTCGGTCGTCAAGGCGGTCGGCGACGCGCACGTCAACCTGCCCGAGGGCTTCACGCCACACAAGCGCATCCAGCAGCTGCTCGACCGGCGGGCCAAGATGTCCGTCGAGGGCACGATCGACTGGGGCTTCGGCGAGATCATCGCGTTTGGCGCACTGCTCCACGATGGAGTGACCGTGCGCCTCGCCGGCCAGGACAGCCGCCGGGGCACGTTCGTGCAGCGGCACGCCTCCATTGTGGACGCCCGCACCGGCAAGGACTACCTGCCCCTCTCCGCGCTGGCCCAGGACCGGGCCCGGTTCTTCGTGCACGACTCGCTGCTCTCCGAGTTCGCCGCGATGGGCTTCGAGTACGGGTACTCGGTGGAAAACACCGAGGCGCTCGTGCTGTGGGAGGCGCAGTTCGGAGACTTCGCCAACGGTGCGCAGTCCGTTGTGGACGAGTTCATCTCTTCGGGTGAGGTCAAGTGGGGCCAGCAGTCGTCGCTGACGCTGCTGCTGCCGCACGGCCACGAGGGCCAGGGCCCCGACCACACCTCCGGGCGGCCCGAGCGCTACCTGCAGCTCTGCGCGGAAGACAACATGCGGGTGGCGATCCCGACCACCCCGGCCAACTACTTCCACCTGCTGCGCCGGCAGGGCCTGTCGCCCAAGCGCAAGCCGCTCGTGGTCTTCACGCCCAAGTCGCTGCTGCGCCACCGGCTCGCGGTCTCCACGGTCGAAGACTTCACCACCGGCACGTTCCAGTCGGTGATGAGCGACCCGGCCGCGCCCCCTGCCGAGCAGGTCAAGCGGGTGCTGCTCTGCACCGGCAAGATCTACTACGACCTCTTCCAGGCGCGCGCCGACCGCAAGGTCACCGACACCGCGATCATCCGCATGGAGCAGCTCTACCCGCTGCCGATCGAGGAGATCAAGGCCGCGCTGTCCGCGTACCCCAACGCGGAAGACTTCGCCTGGGTGCAGGAAGAGCCGGCCAACCAGGGCGCCTACTCGTTCATCGCGCTCAACCTGCTGGAGCACCTCGAAGGCGTGCGCCTGCGGCGGATCTCCCGCCCGGCGGCGGCCGCGCCGGCGGTCGGCTCGGCCAGGCTCCACGAGGGCGAGCAGGCCGCGCTGATGGAGGTCGCTCTCCATGTACTTCACTGACCGTGGCATCGAAGAGCTCGCCGAGCGGCGCGGCGACGAGTCCGTGACGATGGAGTGGGTGGCCGAGCGGCTGCGCGACTTCATCGACCTCAACCCGGAGTTCGAGACGCCGATCGAGCGCTTCGCCACCTGGCTGGCCCGCCTGGACGACGACCTCGACGACGAGTAGACCTGGGCGTATGAGCAACCTGGAGGCCGACCCGCAGGAGACCCTGTGCGGCGGCACCGCGACGGTGATCGAGGCGCCGACCAGCGTGATGCTGCCCGGCCACGACGTGCCCATCGGCAAGTACACGGTGGTCCGGCGCCTGCTCCCACATCGCGAGCGCCGCATGGTCGGCGCCTGGTGCTTCGCCGACCACTTCGGCCCGGAAGACATCGGCAGCGGGCCGGGCATGCAGGTGCCGCCACACCCGCACACCGGCCTGCAGACCGTGACGTGGCTGCTCGAGGGCGAGGTGCTCCACCGCGACAGCCTGGGGACCCTCCAGACGATCGTGCCCGGCCAGCTCAACCTGATGACCTCCGGCCACGGCATCGCCCACTCCGAGGAGTCGCCGCCCGGCCACCCGCCCGGCATGCACGGCCTGCAGCTGTGGGTGGCCCTCCCCGAAGGCGCCCGGGCGGGGGCGGCACGCTTCGAGCACCACGCGGCCATGCCGGTGCTCCGTGAGGACGGCGCCACGATCACCGTCGTGGTCGGCGAGCTCGGCGACCTAAGGTCACCGGCGCGGGTGCACACCCCGCTCTTCGGCGCCGACGTCGCGCTCGCCGCCGGCTCCGAGGTCACGCTGCCACTCCGGCCCGACTTCGAGTACGCGGCGATCACCCTCACCGGCACCGCCCAGGTCGGCGACACCCCGCTCGACCCCGGCGCGCTGCTCTACCTCGGCAGCGGCCGCGAGACGCTCACGCTGGGCGCGGCCGGCGAGACGAGGCTCTTCCTGCTCGGCGGCGAGCCCTTCGAAGAGCCGCTGGTCATGTGGTGGAACTTCGTGGGTCGCACCCACGAAGACATCGTCGCGGCCCGCGAGGAGTGGGCGGCGGCCTCATCCCGCTTCGGCGAGGTACACGGCTACGCCGGCGACCGCCTCCCCGCCCCCACCATGCCCACCACCCGCCTGAAGTCCCGCGACCGCCACGGCAAGACCTACTAGCCGACCTGAGACCAGAGCTACCGCGACGTCCGTCGTGGCACAGACCCGATGCTCACCTCGAGTTGGCCGTGGAGTTTCAAGAGGATTTCCCGGGCCCGCGTCAGTCGCTGACCGCCGCTCCCGCCGGAGACCGCGACGGCCGGCGGCTCGCCAGGGCTCGCCGAAATCCCCGGCCCCCGCTGCCACCTCCGCGCACCAAGCCCCCACTCAAAGGGCTCGCACCGCCCGCCGTCGGCGTTTCGTCCACATTGTCCGCTGCCGACCCGGCGGCCACGCCGCGCCGACCGAGCCGGGCCGGCCTCGGTCGCGGGCAGTAGCCACCGCCGGCGTTAAGTTCGCGAACATAGAACGGTTAGGGCGCTATATCGACCCTAACCGTTCTAGATTCACACCTACGGCCCCGAATCTGATTACGCTACGTTACCGGCCGTGCGGCGGCATCAGCACATTTCGACCATTTGGGCTACCGCGATGTCCGTCCGTGGTCCAAGCCGCCGCTGCCCGTGGCCGCATCCGTCCGCGCGGCTGGCCACGCGCCAAAGGATCTCCGCGCACACAGGCCCGGGCAGGGCCGGGGTGAGATTGCCCAGACTCGCAGGGTGAGGCCGCGGGAGCAACGGTCTGGACCACGACGGGCATCGCGGTAGCCCAAATCTTCGTCTTTGGAATTGAAGGTGGAGGCCCCTATGGCCGGCGGAGGGGGATGAAGGAGTGGCGGCCGGCGGCGGGGGTCAAAGGCTCCTCGGGGAGGGACTCGCCGTCGATCAGCTCGGTCATGCGACGGATGGTGGGGTCGCCCTCGTCCGCGACGTAGTCGTGTTCGCGGGTCTGGTCGATGCCGTCCGGTGCGCCGCCGCCGCGTAGCAATGGCGTGAGGAGGGCGGCGACCAGCAGGTTGACGGCGAGCGCGACCACGCCGACGTAGATCGTGCTGTCGGTGTCGATGCCGATGTTGCTGAGTGGCCATGCCGATCCGCCGAAGTGTTCGCGGAGGATCGCGCCGTTCGCGCCGCGCTGGGGGATCTGGTAGAGCATCGCCAGGCCGGTCGCGAGTCCGGCGAAGATGCCGGCGATCAGCGCCCAACGGTGCAGCCACGCGGTGAATAGGCCGATCGCCACGGCCGGGAGAGTCTGCATCACGAAGACGCCACCAATCAGCTGAAGGTCGATGGCGAACTGGGTGTTGAGCATCAGGATGCAGATGACCGCGCCGAACTTCATCGCCAGCGATGCCACCTTGCTGACGAAAGTCTCCTCCTTGGCCGTCGCGTGCGGGCGGATGAACTCCTTGTAGATGTCGCGGGTGAAGAGGTTTGCCGCGGCGATCGACATGATGGCGGCGGGCACCATCGCGCCGACGCCGATGGCCGCGAACGCCAAGCCCGCGCTCCAGTCCGGGAAGTTGGCGTCGAACCAGAGCGGCACCACCGTGTTGCGGTCGCCCCCGATCGGCTGGATGTCGCTGAGGATCGCGGCGAACCCGACGAGCATCAGCACGCCGAGCGTCAACGTGTAGAGGGGCAGGACGGAGAGGTTGCGCCGCAGGGTCGCCCGGTTGCGGGAGGCGAGCACGCCGGTGAGCGTGTGCGGGTACAGGAAGAGGGCGACCGCCGAGCCCAGCGCGACCGTGACGTAGTTGAGCTCCTGCCCGCTCGCGAGCAGCAGGCCGTCGGTGGTGCTGGGCGAGGCGGCGTACTTCGCCTCGGCCACCCGGAAGACGCTGCTCCAGCCGCCGGAGTGGGAGGCGACGATCAGGAACGCGGCCAGCACCGTCCACAGCACGAGCGCGTCCTTGACGATCGAGATCAGCGCGGGGGCGCGCAGCCCGGAGTTGAACGTGTATAGCGCTAACACGATGAACGCGGCGGTGAGCGGCCAGCCCTCCGGCAGGCCCATCACCTTGAAGACGGCCTCGATGCCGATGAGCTGGAGGGCGATGTACGGCATCGTGGCGAGGATGCCGGTCACCGCGATGGCCAGCGCCAGAAACCTCGAGCCGAAGCGGGCCCGCACGAACTCGGCCGGTGTCACGAAACCGTGTACGTGGCAGACCGACCAGAAGCGGGCGAGCACCACGAAGAGCATCGGGTAGACGATCACCAGGAACGGCATCGGGAAGAAGCCGGAGGCCCCGACGCCGAAGACGAGCGTGGGCACGGCGACGAACGTGTATGCCGTGTAGACGTCACCGCTGAGCAGGAAGAACGTCACCCAGTTGCCGAACGCGCGGCCACCGAGGCCCCACTCCTCCAGCGTGTGGATGTTGTCCGGCCGCCGCCAGCGCGCCGCCGCGAAACCCATGATGGTGACCAGGCCGAACATGAACGCGAAGATCCAGAACTCGACCTGGTGGTCGGCGAAGTCGGGCATGTCACCGCCGATCCTTCGTCGCCACGTGGACGATCGCGGTGGTCAGGGCGGCGACGCCCGCGAACGCGAGCTGGCACCAGTAGAAGAACGGCAGCCCGAGCAGGCGCGGCTCCATGCGGTTGTAGAGCGGCGGCAGCAGCGGCAGGACGATCGGGACGAGGAGCAGCCAGTGCCAGGGGCTCGCGTCGGCGCGCCGCTTCCGCTTCGTCGCGACCGGGGTACCGACATTGTGGTCGGGGTGGCGGGGTGGCCACGCTCCGGGCACCTGAGCACGACCGGGTGGCGTCCAGGAGTGATTTGTTTCGGCCGGCCCGCGCCACGGAGGCGATGTGGGTGGACCTGGTGGGCCCGGTGGCCAGGTGTCCCGAGTGCGCCGGTCCGCGACCATCCCTGCCTCCGTTGGGGTGGTTTGCCCCGTGACGGGCGTCACGGGACAAACATCCTCTGGCGACTTTGACCTCTGCCGGATCCTCCGATCGACCGATCGGCGCTCATCTACTTGTTCGAAAAGTTTCCGTACGGTTTCACCCATTGGTGAGACCGGCATTTCGCCTCACAGTCCGCATTCACCAGGCTGCGGGGCGTGAGATCGGTCAGTTGGCGAGCAGCTCCTCGCTGACCGTCCACAGTCGCGCGGCCGCCTCCGGGTCGAGCGCGTACGCCGCCACGCCGCGACGCGAGCCGGGCTCGTGTGCCACGGCTTCGTTGCAGTCTTCGAAGTAGCGGCCGCCAACGCCGTCGAGCAGCGGCGAGGTGGCGAGGAGCACCGAGGTGGCGGCGCCCCGCTCGGGCGTCTTCCAGGCCACGGCGGGGTCGTTGCCCGCCTGGGCGCGCAGGCGGGCGAGCTCCTCCTCGCTCACGTGCCGCTGGAGTGCGGACGAGCTGACCGACACCACGCGGGCGCCGCCCGCCTCGGCCAGCGCCCGGTGCAGCCCGGTGGCGAGGCCGAAGTGCCCGAGATGGTTGGTGGCGAACTGCAGCTCCCACCCCTCCGGGGTGCGGGCCAGCGGCGACGCCATCACGCCGGCATTGTTGACGAGGATGTGCAGCGGCCCCTCCCATGCCGTGACGAGGGCGGCGACGGAGGCGCGGTCGGCGAGCTCCAGCGGCGCGACGTACACCCGCTTGTTGCCCGTGGCGGCGGTGATGTCCTCGGCCGTGCGCTCGCCCGCCTCGATGTCGCGGACGGCGAGCGTGACCTCGGCGCCCGCGCCGGCGAGCGCGCGTGCGGTCTCGACGCCGATGCCGGACACGCCGCCCGTGACGACGGCCCGGCGGCCGCTCAGGTCGATGCCCGCCACGACCTCGGCGGCCGTGGACTCGGCGTTGAACGGCGTGGTGATACGTGTGGTCCCAGTCATGATCTCACCCACCCTGTAACCTACAAACGGAGGGGCCTCCACTTCACCGCAAACCCTAAGCGGAGCATCCTCCGGTAACAAGTGAGCTGCGCCACCAACGGGGAGGACCACCGTGCGCGCCGACGCACAGCGCAACCGCGAGCGGCTGCTCGACGCGGCCGTTCGCGCGTTTTCGCAGGACGGGGCCGACGTCACGCTCGACGCGATCGCCAAGGACGCGGGCGTGGGCATCGGCACGCTCTACCGCCACTTCCCGACCCGGGAGGCGCTGATCGACGCGGCGTACCGCAACGAGCTCGCCCGCCTCTGCGACTCAGTGGGTGAGCTGCTGGCCGCCGAGCCGCCGGACAAAGCGCTGCGCGCCTGGATGGACCGCTTCGTCGACTACATGGCCGCCAAGCGCGGCATGGCCGAAGCGCTGCGCGTGGTGATCGCGTCCGGCGTCAACCCGCACGCGCAGAGCCGCGACAGGCTCACCGCCGCGATCACCGCGCTGCTGGAGGCGGGCGTGGCCGCCGGCACGATCCGGCCGGACGCCCGGCCCGACGACGTGCTCGTCGGGCTCGGCGGCGTGACGCTGGCCGCCGGCGAGCGAGACCAGGCCGGCCGCCTGCTCGACCTGCTGCTCGACGGACTGCGCCACGGCCTCTAGCTCGGCTTCGGCCCCGTGATGGCCGGAAGCTTCGTGGTGCCGCGGTAGAAGATGCCGGGCAGCGTCTCGAACTCGTCGCTCGGGTTACGCCGCAACGTCGAGTTTTCCAGCTTGAGGCTCCCGCTGAGATCGTTGCTGACGAAGAAGATCGCGCCGCCGCCCTCCCGGGCATGGTTGCGCTCCATGATCGTCCCGGCCACCCGCACGGTGATCGTGTTGCCGTCGAAGTACATCGCGCCGCCGTTGCCGCCGCCCGGTGTGCCGTTGGCCGCCTCGTTGGCCCCGTATCCGATCGCCTCGTTGTAGCTGAACAGGCTGTTGAGCACGATCCACGAGACGCCGATGCTGCTGAGCGCGCCACCGTTGGAGCAGCGCCCGCCCTGGCCGGAGGCGCCGCCGAAGGTGCTGCTCACCACGTAGACCGGAAGGTCGCGGTTTTGGTCGAGCGCACGGATGGCCGCCCCGCCGAGGTCGGGGCCGCCGTTGTCGCACTTGTTGCGGACGAACTTGGTGTTTACCACCTTGAAGTTGCCACCGCGCACGTAGAGCGCGCCGCCGCCACCACCGTTGGTCACCTCGATGTCCGGGTCGACGCCGATCGAGCTGCCGTCGGCGAGCGTGATGTTTTGCACCGTTAGCTGGGGGTGGTCCTGGTTGGTGCAGTCGCCGCTGGTCTCACCCTGGGCGTCGTCGCAGGTGTTCTGGTAGATGATCCGGCGCTTGCCGGCGCCGCTGAGCGTCACCTTGCCGCCGCCGTCGACGACCACCTTGCGCACGCTGCTCCTGATCTTCGCGGTCTGCGCCATGGGGATCGTGATCGGGTCGGGCCCGCACGAGAACGTGATGACCCCGCCGGCCGCCACCGCCGACACGACCGCCTTGGAGGTGCAGCTCGCCGGCGTGCCGTTGCCCACCACGCGATCCGGCTTGCTCGTGTCGACCGCGCGCCCAGCGGCCGGCACCGACGCGTTGCCCTTGGGGTTGCCGGCGCGCAGCACCGCCGCCGGCGGCTTCTTCGAGGCCGGAGGCTTGGTCGTCGGCGCCGCGCCGAGGCCAGCTTTACCGCCGGGCGCCTCGGTGGCCGCCACACCGCCTTGCGTCGCGGGAGACCGCGGCGGCTCCTCGCCGCCCGTGTCGCCACCGCCACACCCCGCGAGGAGTGCGGCGGCGAGCAGTAACGAGCCGGCCTTCAGGCGCACCCGCCGAATGCTAGCGGTTGCGCGACGTCGCGTCGGTCCCCCGTACGGGCACCAGCCATCGGGCCAGAGCGATCGGGTCGGGCGGCGATTCGCCGGATTCGCGCAGATGGCGGTGCACCGCGAGGCACAGCTCCGGGAAGTCGAGCAGCCGCGCCGCCTGCCGCTGGCAGGTCAGCGACAGGCCGATCCAGGCATCCAGCCGGTCCGGGTCCGCGGCCACCTCGGCCGCGTAGGCATCGCGTGCCGCCGCGAGATCTCCGCCGGCCAGCGCGAGGTCCGCGGGCGTCGCATCTGGTACGACCCGGTGCAGTTGCCCCGGAGCAGCCACGAGACCGGCGAAGCGGCTCGGGTCGACGATGCGCAGCTGCACGAGGTCTAGCCGGACGCTCTGCGCCAATGCCCGGGGGCGCGGCTCGATCTCGACCGCGACCGTCTCCACTGGACAGTCGAGCCCGGCCCGCCACGCGCCGGCCAGCCGCTCCACCGCCGCCGGATCGGGGCGGGCATTGCGCAGCCGCCAGCCGACCCAGTGGTCTTCGGCCGCCGCACGGGCCAGCTCCACCGTCTCGGCGGGCGCCGGCTCGCCCTGCCACTCCCGCTGCACCGCGCGCATCCGGTCGAGCAGGCGCCGCCCCAGGCTCGTGAAGCGGTCGGACTCTTCCAGCACGCGCAGCGTGCGCCACACCCGGTCGCGCCACCGGACGAACTCCACCTGCGCGAACCTGGCCCGGCCACCACTCAGCTCGTGACGCTGCACCCGCCAGAAGTCGGTGACGCCGTGGAAGGCGTACACGCCCTGGAGCAGCGCGCCGAGCGGGCGGGGATCGTCGCGCCAGGGCGCGTAGTAGCGGGGGCGGTCGTCGCGCTCGTACAGCGGAACGAGGTCGATCAGCGCACCGAGCTTCGCGTGCTGGAACTCGTGGAGCAGCCCGACCGCGAGCGCGATGCCGTCCGCCGGGCGGGTCAGCGAGACCGCGCCGAAGGCGTCCATGCTCGTGACGTTGACGCCCATGTTGGTGCGCTCGGTGTGCAGCGGCACGAGCGTGACGAGGCCCGCCGCGATCCCCTCGGCGTATCGACGGTGGTGCGCGGTCAGCACCGGCCACGCCTCGTCGAGCAGGCGCTGCCACTCGTCGGCCTCGGCGCTCGTCAGCCGCTCCGCCGCGGAGAGGCGGTGACAGTCGCGAAACGGGTCGATGTCGTCGAGGCGCACCCGCAGCTCGAGGTCGTCTGCCTTGCAGTGCAGGACGCGCAGCTCCTGCCAATCCTCGCCAGCGGTCAGGTGCCCGCCCGCGTGGCGCACCGTCGCGACTCCCTCGGCCCGGGCGCGGCCGAGGGAGGGCAGCATCAGCCAGCCATCCCGTGCGGGGATGTCCACTGTGAACTCCAGGCCGGCCCGGATCGCCGCGGCGGCCGCGATCGCACCGAGGTGGGCGAGGTCGGTCTCGATCGGCTCCGCCCCGGTCCAGGCGCCGCGCAGCCGCCGCAGCGACGACGCCAGCCAGGCGCCCACGTGCGGCTCGGCGAAGACCTCCGCCACGGCGTCCGGCGAGCGGCGCTGCGCCTCGACCAGCAGCTGGAAGTAGTCGTCGAGGTGTGCCTCGTCGAGGAGCGTGCGGAGCAGCAGCAGGCGCTTGCTCACCTGGCCGGCCCGCAGCCGCTCGATCGTCTCGGCGTCGCCGTGCCCGTCGCCGAGGGCGTCCACCATGGACGGTGTGAGGCTGTGTACCGCCGTCATGCCGGCTGCTTCAGGCGCTCGACGTCGGCGCGCAGCCGGCCGGCCGCGTGCGTGATGAGGCGGCGCAGGTCGGCGCAGTAGACCGACGGGTTGCGGAAGCCCTCGCCGGGGCGGTAGCGGTGCGGGTAGTAGCCGCCACCGCACACGCGGTGCAGCGTGCAGGAGCGGCACGTCCCGGAGAGCGCCGCCACGCCGGTCTGGCGGGCCTTGATGGCCGGGTGGCGCAGCGCCTCGTCGAGGTCGTGCCCGAAGACGTTGAGCCCGGTGTCGACCGCGCCCGGGTACGCCGAGCGGAGCGTGTCGACCTGCTCGTAGGAACCGTCCACATTGACCACCAGGGTGGCGACCGGGCTCAGGCCGACGACCTCGGTGTGGCTCTGTCCACCGAGGACGAGGTTGAGCACCTCCTCGAAGAAGCGCACCCGCGTCTCCCGCACCGGCGCGCCGTACCACCGGTCGAAGGCGGCCACGAGCCAGTCGCCGTAAGGCGCGCGCCCGGCGGACGACCCCGGCGGCGGGCTGCCCCAGTTGGCGTGCGGCAGCAGGAAGTCGACCATCGGCGGCTCGTACGCCAGCAGCGCCTCGTAGGTGCCCACCGGGTCGTTCGCCAGGTCCACAACGGACAGGATGCCGGCGAACGCGGCCGGGCGCTCGCGCAGCCGGCGCAGAGCCGCGTCGACCGCCGCGAAGCTGCTGCGCCCGCTCGCGTACCGGCGGTGGCGGTCGGTGGCGGCCCGGTCGCCGTCGAACGAGACGCCGATCCGGATGCCCGCGCCGGCAAGCGCCGCCAGCGCCGCGTCGGTGAGCAGCACGCCGTTGGTCTGGATAAGAACGTCCACTGTGGTCGAAGCCGGCGCGGCGGAGCGGAGGCGCTCGGCGACCCGGGAAAGCCGCGCCGCGCCAAGTAACATCGGTTCACCTCCGTGTAACACAATGCGGAGGGCGGGGATGCTATAAGCGGTCGCGTGCGCGGCGATCCGACGGCAGGCGGCGTCGAGCACCTCGTCGCTCATCACCGCGGTGGCCGTGCGCCAGCTCTTGTCGGCCAGCTCGTACATATAGCAGTAGTCGCAGGCCAGGTTGCACCGGGAATGCACCTTCAGCACGAACTCCCGGAAGGGGGTGGGACGCCACGTGATCCCGTGCATGGGCTCAGCCGATGGCGGCGTTCCAGCCGGCGACCGCGTCCTGCGGCCGGTCGATGTCGTCGAGGATGCGGCGGAGCGACTGGCCGAAGGCCGACCCATCGATCGCTCGTAGATCGGCCAGACTGATTGCGTTAAGATCAATCAGGTCGAACTGGCTGTCGTCGGCGGTGGCATCCATCCCGGCCGGCATCCCTCTGTGGACGAATAGTGCGTTGTCGACGGCAGTCCACCGGACAGCGTCCCTTGGCGTCGCCAACGTACTCCCCCGTTCAGCCAACGTCCAGACACGACGATGCGTGTCGGGCCAAGATTGCCTGGTGACCGCCTCGTATCTCACCGACCTCGAATGCCCGCGCTGTGCCACCCGTTACGACGCCGACCGGCCACAGAACCTCTGCGCCTGTGGCTCCCCGCTCCTGGCCCGGTACGACCTCGCGGCCGCCCGAGCCGCCCTCGACCCGGGCGCGATCGCGAGTCGAGCGGCGGACCTCTGGCGCTATAGCGAGCTGTTGCCGATCCGCGACGCTACGCACATCGCGACGCTAGGTGAGGGCTGGACTCCGCTGCTTCCCGCGGCCCGCTACGGCGCGCGCATCGGCGTACCAAGGCTGCTGGTGAAGGACGAAGGGCTGGTGCCGACCGGGTCGTTCAAGGCGCGCGGCGCCGCGGTCGGTGTTTCCCGCGCGAGCGAGCTGGGCGTGCGGCACGTGGCGATGCCCACCAACGGCAACGCCGGTGCGGCTTGGGCGGTCTACGCCGCCCGCGCCGGGCTGCGCGCCACGATCGCGATGCCCAGGGCCGCGCCCGCCATCACGCGTAAGGAGTGCGCGGTGGCGGGCGCCGAGCTACACCTCGTGGACGGCCTCATCGGCGACGCGGGCCGGCTCGTCGCGGGCATGGTCGGCGGCGGTGTCTTCGACGTCTCCACGCTGAAGGAGCCGTACCGGCTGGAAGGCAAGAAGACGATGGGATACGAGATAGCCGAGCAGCTCGGCTGGCGGGTCCCCGACGTCATCCTCTACCCGACCGGCGGCGGGGTGGGCCTGATAGGCATTTACAAGGCCCTCGGCGAGCTGCGCGAGCTGGGCTGGATCGGCGACAAGCAGCCGCGCCTCGTGGCCGTGCAGTCGACGGGCTGCGCGCCGATCGTCGCCGCGTTCGCCGCCGGCGCCCGTCGGGCCGAGCCCTGGCCGGACGCGCACACCGTGGCGTTCGGCATCACGGTGCCCGCACCGCTCGGCGACGAGCTGATCCTCGACGCGCTCTACGCCACCGGCGGCACCGCCATCTCGGTCGACGACACCGACCTGCTGGCCGACCTGCGGGCGTTCGGCGCCGACGAGGGGCTGTGGCTCTGCCCGGAGGGTGCCGCCTGCCTGACCGCCGCCCGCGGGCTGCGCGCGACCGGCTGGCTGGGCGAGCACGAGGAGGTGGTGGTGTTGAACACGGGCACCGGCCTCAAGTACCCGGATAGCGTGGCGTGAGCGAGCGAGTTGGCGCGGCGGCGTCTGGACGGAGCCGTCCCGCCGACGAAGTCGGGGTTTCGGGGCGGTGGAGGAAGACGTCGCCTTCAGCGCCGCACGAGCGAGCGAACCAGGAGGCAGAGGCATGACACGGATCTTGATCACGGGTGCGTCGGACGGGCTCGGTCGCGCGCTCGCGTACGCGCTGGCCGAGCGCGGCCACGAGCTGATCGTGCACGGCCGCGACGCCGCCCGGCTAGCCGAGGTGGCCGACGCGACCGGCGCCCAGGCGATCCGGGCCGACCTCTCCTCGCTCGCCGAGGTGCGGCGGCTGGCCGGCGCGGTCGAGGGCGACCTCGACGTGCTGGTCAACAACGCCGGCATCGGCTTCGGGCCGCCCGGTGAGCCGCGCCAGCTCTCCGCCGACGGATACGAGCTGCGGCTCGCGGTCAACTACCTGGCGCCGTACCTGCTGACCCGGCTCCTGCTCCCCCAGCTGAAGCGGTCCGCGCCGGCCCGGATCGTCAACGTCGCCTCGGTCGGGCAGCAACAGTTCGATGTGGACGATCCGATGATGGAGCGCGGCTACGACGGCACCGAGGCCTACCGGCGCGCGAAGCTGGCCCTCATCGCCCACACGTTCGACCTGGCCGAGGAGCTGGCCGGCACCGGCGTGACCGCCAACTGCCTGCACCCGGCGTCGCTGATGCCCACGACGATGGTGCGCCAGGCCGGCACCGGCCAGATCGACTCGCTGGAGCGGGGCCTCGCGGCGACGCTGCGGCTCGTGGTCGACCCCGCGCTGGAGGCGGTGACCGGCCGCTACTTCGACCGCGAGCGCGAGGCGCGGGCCCTCGACCAGGCGTACGACGTGGACTTTCGCAAGCGCCTGCGGGATCTCACCGAGTCGCTAATCTCGGCACGAGCCTGAGGCGCGGCGTCGCGGCGACGGCGGGCTTGGCGGGCGCCCGCTTGGCGCCCACGAAGCACAGGTCGGGCTGCCGCTCGCGGACCGCGTCGATGCGCGGCAGGAAGTCGGCGGTGCTCGCCGCCGCGCCCACCCGGATCGCCCGCCGCACGAAGTCGTCTTCGTCGATGAGCACGAGGTCGACGTCGCCGTAGCGAGCCAGGTAGCGCGGCATGACCTCGCCGCGCAGCCAGCTCGACCGGCACACCAGCTCGTTGTTGACCGGGAAGACGCGCGGGCGGATGAAGTGTGCCTTGACGCTCGCGGCGACGTCGAGCAGCCGCTCCGGCCGGTCTTCGCGCTCCAGCACCTGCCCCATGAGGTCGCGGAAGAGCCGGGCGAACCCGGCCCGGAACACCAGCGGAGCGGGCGCGCCCGTGCCGTGGAACTCCTTGGCCAGGCGGCGGGCCCGGCCACGCCACGGCTCGGCGCGGAGCGTGAACCCGAGCACGCGGGAGACCTGGTCGGGGATGTAGTCGGGCCGGACGTTGAGCCCGGTCACGAGCAGCAGCGGGTCTTCGACCACGCCGGTGATGGCGTCGGCGCCGAGCACGATGCGGCCCTCGGGGCTCAGCTCGTCGATCCGCTTGTGGTGGACGCCCTCCAGGTCGGCGAAGTCCTCATCGGACAGTCGCGCGTCGAGCAGCGACTTGGTGTAGACACGGGTGTTGCCGGCCTGGTCGAACCGCCCCACCTCGGTGTTGTGCGCGAATGGCCAGCGGTTGAGGTCGTGGTGGAGGCAGAGCCGCACGACGCGCTCGACGTCGACGCCGGGCTGGCGCTCGGCGAGCCGACGGGCCACCCAGGTCATGCGGCCGACGTGCCAAATCCGCGCAAATGCCGACGAACGCGGATCGCGCTCTTCTCCGTATACCGAAACAAAGCCCGTGATGCGACGCAGCCGACGAAGCGCCCGAACGGTGCTGAAACCGGTGGGCGCCAGGAGGGGTGGGTCGACCGTCACGCCGCGAGCCCCCCTCCGGTAAACGACCCCAGCCATGCCTTTTGCCGCCGCACGCCCTGGGCTCGAATCGCCAAATGCCGACCGTAGCCGTGCAACAGTGTATTGTAGTCAAACTCGTCGATCATGTCACCGATCACCAGCTCTCCCTGGTCGACCGATACCAATCCTGCGTCGAGACTCAGAAACGCGGCCACCTTGGCAGCCAGGGTCGCACCGTCCGTCCACTCCCCGGCCGCGGCCACCGCGCACCGGCCCCGCTGACCGAGCGGACAGGCGGCTGGCAGGCACCGGTGCGCGGCGTAGGGCGGTCGCCAGGTGCCCAGCGCCTCGGGCTGTCCACTGAGGAGCGCCAGCGCGCAGGAAGTGTTGCGGTACAACGGGTATCCGAGCGCCGCCGCGGCCTGCCGGGCCTCCGTCCAGCCCTCTTCGTCGAAGACCTCCCACTGCTCGGCCGGCGCCCCCATCGACCGGTCCAGCAGCGTCACGAGGCGCTCGTCCGACAGCGGTACCCCGGGACCTCGGGTGAGCCCGACCACGACGGAGCAGGAGAGGCCCGACGAGGCCAGACGCCCCACGAGCTTTTCCATGTCGCCGCGGCTCGGTCGCAGCTCGGCCACGAACGGTCGCCAGAAGTGCACCGCCCTCTGATGGGCCGTGCGGGACACCAGGCGGGCGTTTTCGAGCGTGGTGTCCAGATCGGCGATCGGGCCGCGCTCCAGCGGCAGGCCGGAGACGCGTCCCATCGACTGGCTGAGAAACCAGAAGATCGGGAAGCCGGGCCTGTCGAGCGCGGCGAGCAGGTCCGGGTCGAGCCGTCCCTTCGTCACGACGACCACCGGGCGCCGCGGGACGCGCTCGGCGAGCAGCTCGACGATGCGGACCAGCGCCTCGCGGTTGGGGCGGGTGAGCACCATGTCGGTGTAGTTGCCCACGCAGAGCGGCGTCTGGTCGTACGCGGGGTCGACCACGCCAGCCCGCCGCCCGTACAGGTGGTCCTCCACCGCCGCGACCGCCGCCTCCGGCGTGGCCCGCGACGTGGGGCGGGTGGCCCGCAGGCCGAGCGGGCCGAGGTAGCAGTAGGCGCAGTCCGCCGGGCAGCCGACGATCGGATCTACCGTGATCCACGAGTCGTGCTCGGCAACCAGCGGGACGGCGGCCCTGGTCAACTGCCGCCCGTCTCCTGCCAGGCGTCGAATACCGCCGTGCGCGCCCGTCTGCATCGCTCCTCCAACTGGCTCACGTCGGTGACCGCGTCCGCGTTGTTCCAGTGGAACGAGAACGTCTCCTCCAGGAGCCGCTTCATGTGCAGGCCACCCGGCTCGAACTGCAGCTCGAACGTGTCGAACAGCACCCTTTCGCGTCGGTTGCGCGAGGCGTGGAAGTAGGGCTCGAAGAAGGACGCCTGCTCGGTCAGCAGCACCGTGGCGCCGATCCCGAACCGGGCGAGCCTGACCTCCACCAGGCTCTTGTACTCCTCCCGCAGGATCTCGTAGCCACGGAGGCTGGCCTCGAACTTGCGGGCCAGGTCGGCGTGTAGCTCAAGCCCCTCGGGGACGACCGCGCCGAGGCGCCGCCCGTCGGGGTCGTAGCTGGCGGAGATCCCGTACGCCTCCAGGAAGTACGGGTTGCAGATGACCATCTGGAGGCTCGCGCCCGCCGCCAGCAGGCGCAGGATTCGCGAGTTGAACACGCCGCGCGTGGACAGGTACGAGTAACCGGTCTCGGCGGTGATCCGGACGGACGCGCCCCGGGCGGCGGAGGCGTGCAGCGCGGCCTCTTTGACGCGATTGCGCTTTTCGTTTGTCAACAGCTCGTGGCCGTGCATCGGCACGTACGCCGCGGTGCACCGCAGCAACGTCAACGCTTCGGCAGTGGTCGATATCACTGCCTCCGGAGCGTAGCGATGGCCGTCAAGCATGCGGCGCAGCGCGGTAATCATCCGGAGCACCGAAAGCATGTCGACGCCGGCGGCGACCGGGCCGTTGTTGGTCACCCAGCGGATCCGCTTGAGGCACTCGCTGAGCAGGAACCAGCGGTACATCATCGCGGCGCCCGGCAGCGACGTGCCGCGCAGCACCGCGCACAGCTCCTGCCGCCACATGCGCAGGCACCGGCGGTGGCGCGGCTCGTCGGGCGAGTCACGGAGCGCGAAGTCGTCGTCGCCGACGAGGTTGACGGTCTCCAGCAGCTCGTCCTGCACGAGCGCGCCGCTGTGCGCGTGCCGGGGTGAGGTGTGCAGGATCAGGTCGACCTCGAATCGGGCCAGGTCTTCGAAGACATGCGCCTCCCGCCCTTTGCCGAAGTCGATCAGGTCGACCTCCGCGCGCACGCTGTTGACGAGGATGTTGGCCAGGTGCGCGTCGCCGTGGATGAGCCGCCGGTCGGCCACCGGAGCCACCCGCACGGCCGCGGCCGCCTCCGTGTACCAGCCGCGGAAGTCGCGCAGGTCTTCGATGTCCGACCAGAGGGCGGCGGCGGTGGTGAGGCTGGCGTTGATGTCGCGCTCCCAGTCGACGTCCGGCAGGTACTCGCCGAGCGCCCGGCCCTCCTCCTCGTTTTGCAGGTCGGCGTTGCGTACGAGCAGGCTGGCCACCTTGTACAGGCAGGCGCGCACCGTGCGCTCCGGCGGCGCGCCTTCCGCCGTGGGCGTCCGCACGAACGACTGCAGAAACGCGCCGAACTCGCTGTAGTCGGCCAGCTCGCGGTAGGTGCGGCTGCCGATATAGCGGTAGGCCATCGCGCTCCAGCTCTCCGACTGGTCGCGGATTTCCACGTCGACCGGGCCGTAAATGCCGTCGAGCTGGTTGGTCACGAGCCATTCGTCGGAGGAGCCGAGAAATGCCGCGCGGTTTTCGTGCTCCAGCCGAATCTCGGCGGTCGGGCCGCCCTTCAGAATGAACAGCCCGCGCCGTGGCGCGTACACGAGTGCCACGAGTAGGCCGCTGTAACCGCCTTGCAGAACGCGGACGTCGATCGCGGCTCGCGAATCACCCCTCGACTGGTCTCCCACCACAAGGTGCACCAGGCGCCGGACATCGCCGGCCGTCAGTTCGGAATGCTTGCCGATCACGGTCAGCCGGGGCGGCACGAAGTCTCCAGACGACAAAGAAGCGAGGGGTCACGGCCGATGCTAGCCGCGTCCAGATTGTCTGGTCTACCGGCGTCGCGTCCGCTTCGCTACTCTGCGGATCGGCGTACGGGAGGGATCACCAACGATGAGTGTCGGCGAGTGGGCGGCGTTCACGGCCGCGTTCATCAGCGGCGCGAACATCATCGTCACCGCTGTCCTGACCCGCAACCGCGATCGCACGAGCTGGTCGCGGGCGGCGCTGTCGGACACGCTCGTCGCCTTCCTGGAGGCGAGCTGGCGCAGCTCCGACGCGGCCCGCGACCGCCACGAGCTGGGTCCGCGGCCGCCCGACCCGGCGGCCGCCGCGCACCTCGAAGACATCGTCGAGTCCGCGTTCGGCGAGCTCCGCACGAGCCTGACCCGCCTGCGGCTCTTCGCGTCCGAGTCGGTGGGCGCCGCCGGCGTCGACCTGCTCATCAAGCACCGCGAGCTGCGCGACGCCCAGCTGGCCGACCGCCCGGCACTGCTGGAGACGGTGGCCGCCGCGCGCCGCAAGCTCATCAAGGCGGCGCGCCGCGATCTCAAGACCGACTGAGCGCGCGCTACTTGCCGGGCGGCTCGTCGGCGCCGGACTCCTCGGCCTTGTCCGCGTCTTCCTTCGTCTTGTGCACGGCGCCGTCGGCGTGCTCGGGCGGCCCGTACACCGTGTAGAGCACCAGCGGATTCGGGCCGGTGTTGACGAAGTTGTGCTTGGTGCCGGCCGGCACCGCGACGAGGTCGCCCTGGGCCACCTTTCGCGTCTGGCCGCCGACCTTGGCCTCGCCCACGCCGCTGACGAACGTGAGGATCTGGTCGGTGTCCGGATGGACCTCCTCGCCGATCTCACCGTCCGGCGGGATCGTCATGATCACTAGTTGCACGTGCTGCCCGGTCCACAGCACCCGCCGGAAGTCCGGATTTTGCTCGGCGACGGTCGCGATCGTGAAATGCTCCATGCCCCCTTCGTACCCATTCCGGCCTTGATCAACGCAGGGCGAAGACGGCTGATCTATGGTGTAGGCGTGCAGTCCCGAGACGTATCGTGATCCATCTACCTTCCCCGGCCCGGGGCCCGCTGCGCGCCCTGAGCACGCGCCTTGTCGCGGCGATCGCGCTGGTGCTGGGCATCGTGGCTGTGGTCTACGCCGACCGCGACGGTTACCGCGACGTCAACGAAGACGGGCTCACGCTTCTCGACTGCTTCTACTACTCGGTCGTGTCGCTGTCGACCACGGGCTACGGCGACATCACCCCGGTCTCGGAAGGCGCCCGGCTGACCAACGTCGTCGTGGTCACGCCGGCGCGGGTGCTCTTCCTGATCATCCTGGTCGGCACGACACTCGAGGTGCTGACCGACCAGTACCGCACGAACGCTCGCCTTACGCGGTGGAGAAAACTCTTGAAGGACCACGTGATCGTCTGCGGCTACGGGACGAAGGGGCGCAGTGCCGTGGCGGCGCTGCGCGAAAACGGCTTCGACGGCAAGCGCATCGTCGTGGTCGAGTCCGACCGCGCGGCGGTGCGCCAGGCCACCGCCGACGGGCTCGTGGCGCTGGAGGGATCGGCCACCCGCTCGTCCATCCTGGCCGAGGCGCACGTCAAAGAGGCCAAGGCGGTCATCATCGCGACCGACACCGACGAGGCCAACGTCCTCGTCACGCTCACCGCGCGGCAGATGACCGCCGGCAAGGTGCGCATCATCGCCGCCGCCCGCGAGGCGGAAAACGCGCCGCTGCTCAAGCAGAGCGGCGCCCACCAGGTGATCGTCTCCTCCGCGACGGCCGGCCGCCTGCTCGGCCTCTCGACCTCCGCGCCGCCGCTCATCGACGTGGTCGAAGACCTCCTGACACCCGGCCACGGCATGGCGCTGGCGCTCCGCTCGGCCGACCGCGCCGAGGTGGGCAAGTCGCCCCGCAAGGTGAGCGAGCTCGTCATCGCCCTGGTCCGCCACGGCCGCGTGCTCTCGCTCGCCTCGCCCGAGTGCTCGGCGATCGAGACGGGCGACCTCCTGGTCTACATCCGCGACGACACGCCGACACCTGTCGAGACAACGCTCGCCAGAAACGACTCCTAGGATCGTCTGTCGCCCCGGTTTCGGGTTGCTTTGTAGGATGGCCCACCCGCCGCGAGCAGCGTCAGCGGGATACGCGGCCGCGGCGGGCGCGGATGTAGTCGTTGACCACGTAGCTGCCCAGGTCTTCGGTGTCGGGGGTGAAGACGCGGCCGCCGCAGCGGCGGGCCACCGCGTCGACGAAGCGGCGCAGTCCCTCGTCCTCGCCGAGCATGAAGAGGTTGAGCGTGGCGCCGTACCTGGTCAGGTTGTCCACCTCGGCCACCGTCGCCTGGACGGTCTCGGACAGCGGGGGCCAGAAGAAGACCGCCTCGCCGTCCTCCTCCAGGTGCGCGGTCGGCTCGCCGTCGGTCACTACGAGCACCACCGGCTCGGAACCCGAGTGCTTGCGCAGGTGGCGGCCGGCGAGCTGGAGTGCGTGCTGGAGGTTGGTGCCCTGCACGTAGTCGGGCTCCACGGCGGCCAGCTCCTCTGTGGAGAGCCGCATCGCGTACCGGCCGAAGCCGATGATCTGCAGCGCGTCCTGCGGAAACTTCGTCGCCACGAGGTGTGACAGGGCGAGGGCCGTCTGCTTCATCGGGCCCCAGCGGTCTTCGGCCACCATCGAGTACGACAGGTCGACGCAGAGGGCGACCGCGGCCGACGCGCGGCGCTCGGTCTCCACCACCTCGAAGTCGTCGACGGTGAGCGAGACCGGGCCGGAGCCGGTGCGGCGGACCGCGTTGGACACCGTGCGCACCACGTCGATGGGCTGCTCGTCGCCGTACTCCCACGGGCGGGACGCGCCGGTGATCTCGCCGGCCGCACCCGCGTCGCGCAGGTCGTGCTGGCCGCGGCGACCGGTCTCCAGCGAGGAGAAGACGTGGCGCAGGGCCGTGCCGCCCAGCCGGCGCAGGGCCTTGGGGCTGAGCGTGAGGCCGTCGGCGCCGCGGGCCAGCCAGCCCTGCCGGCGCAGCTCGCGCTCCAGCTCCTGGAGCCGCCGCACGTCGCCGGCCGCGCCCCGGCCGAGGATCCGCTCCACCGCCTCCACGTCGATGTCGTCGAGCGTGGCGCCGGGGTGCTCCTGGCCGAGCTGGTCGAGCAGCTCGTCGAGGTCGCCGATCTCGGCCAGCGCGCCGGCCGCCTCGCCGTACCCGAGTCCTCGCTGGCCGCGCATCTGGACCCGCCGCTCCCAGCCCAGGTCGGGACGGAGCGTGCGCAGGTTGGCCGCCAGTCGGGCCATCTGGTCGGCGAGGCCCGCGTTGCCGAGCGCCTGCGCCATCAGCCGGGACAGCTCCTCCTGCTGCTGCGGGGAGAGCGACCGCATCAGCCGCTCGCCCGCGGCGGCCCGGCGGGCCAGCGCGTCGATCAGCTCGTCGACCGAGCCGGGCTTCTCCGGGAAGAACTCGCCGTGCCGCCGCATGAACTCGGCGAACGCGTCCGTCGTGTCCTCACCCCGCGCGTGGCGGTCGAGCAGGTCGTTGAGGTCGTCGAGCATCTCGGCCAGCCGGCGCTGCGCGGCCGGGTCGGGGTTGCCGAGCGCCTCCCGCAGGCCGGCGAAGCGCTGCTCCAGCACCTCGTCGCGCAGCCCGTCGAGGATCTGCTGGTATATGCGGCGCGCGTCCTCACTGGCCCACTGGTAGTCGGACAGCTCCTCGACCGCGCGGGCGGTGGAGCGGGGCAGGCTGTCGAGCCGCGCCTCGCTGAACCTTGCCGCGTCGTCCGTACGGCGGGCCAGCTCGTCGCGTTCGGCGGCGAGGGCCTGGTCGAGCAGCGCCTGCGCGCGGGTGACCGCGCCGTCGAGGTTGCCCCGCCGCATCGCCTCGCGGCGCATCCGCCGGGCCCGGGAGGCCAGGTCGTCGAGCCCCCGGCCGCCGTCGGGACCGCGGCGCAGCAGGTTGCGCAGCGCGTCGCGCAGGCTGCCGCCGGCCAGCACCTCGGCGCCGACCTGGTCGACCGCGGCCCGCACGTCGTACGGCGGGGCGAGCGGGTCTGGCCCGCCGCGCCACGCGCCGTACCGAACGCGGTTGCCGCTCATTCCCGGCTCCCGTAAAGGGTGCGGCCCTCGTCGGTCATCGCCTTGGAGAGGCGCCGGGTCAGGTGCAGGCCTTCCAGCGCGAACTCCACGCCGGCCGCCGCCTGCGCCGGCGTCGGCGCGTCGTCGAACCCGAGCCGCTCGAGCACCTTGGCCAGGCCGGGCACGGTGCCCACCTGGCGCAGCAGGTCTTCGGCACCGACGAGCTCGCCGGTCTCCACGATGTCGCCCTCGGCCACCAGATCGGTGAAGCCGGAGAGGTCGAGCCCGGCCAGCCGGGCCCGGAACGTATCGGCGGTGGCGGTGCGCAGCAGGTGGGCGAGCACCTCGATCTCCCGCCCCTCCTCGCCGCTCTCGAACTCGACCTTGCCGCGCAGCGTGCTGGTGATCGACGTGGCGTCGCCGATCCGGGCGGTGGGCATGGGCTCGCCGAGCAGCCCGCTGCGGCGCAGCGCGGAGGCGGCCACCGTCTCGGCCGCCGCGATCGCGAACCGCGCCGACACACCCGACCGGGCGTCGACCGACGGCGACTCGCGGACCGCGCGGGCGAAGCGCGCCACCACCTCGAGAACGTGCTCGGGCACCTCGGCCACGAGCCGCGCCTCCTGGCGGATCAGGTCGAGCTCCAGGTCGAGCTCGAGCGGGTAGTGGGTCCGGATCTCCGCGCCGAACCTGTCTTTGAGCGGCGTGATGATGCGCCCGCGGTTGGTGTAGTCCTCGGGGTTGGCGCTCGCCACGAGCAGCAGGTCGAGCGGGAGCCGCAGCTGGTAGCCGCGGACCTGGATGTCGCGCTCCTCCAGCACGTTGAGCAGCGAGACCTGGATCCGCTCGGCCAGGTCGGGCAGCTCGTTGACCGCGAAGATGCCCCGGTTGGTACGGGGTACGAGTCCGAAGTGGATGGTCTCCGGGTCGCCGAGGGTGCGGCCCTGCGCCACCCGGATCGGGTCGACGTCGCCGATGAGGTCGCCGACGCTCGTGTCCGGCGTGGCCAGCTTCTCGCCGTATCGCAACGAACGGTGCAGCCAGCGGACCGGCAGGTCGTCGCCGAGCTCCTCGGCCTGCCGGCGGGACGAGGGGCTGAGCGGCTGGTACGGGTGCTCGTTGAGCTCGGAGCCGGCGATGACGGGCGTCCACTCGTCGAGCAGGCCGACCAGGGAGCGGATGACCCGTGTCTTGCCCTGGCCCCGCTCACCGAGCAGGACCATGTCGTGGCCGGCCAGGATCGCGCGCTCCACCTCGGGCAGCACAGTGCCGTCGTATCCGACGATGCCGGGGAATCGGGGGCTGCCGTCGCGCATCCGGGCCAGGAGGTTTTCGCGTAGCTCTTCCTTGACCGTGCGGTGCCGGTGGCCGCTGGCGCGGAGCTCACCGACCGTCCTGATGGTTTCAGGCGTTGATGTCACCGGCCAAAGCTAGCTCGGCTCTGTTACCACCCGTCGAAGGCGCGATACCGGCGGTCGAAGGCGGTCGAAGGCGCAAGCGCGGGCGAGCATCCGGGCAAGGCCGGATCGGGCGACCCCCGGTCCACCACCCGGACTGACTAGTGTGACGGGAGGGGTGTAACGGATCAACTCGCGGCGCATGCCGACTGACCGGACACTCAGCCCTCGCCAGAGCAATTCGGATGTCGCACATTCCGACCTTTACTGACGAACCAGGTGCAGCAATCCTTTGCTCCACCCCGCTGGCGACGCTGTGATCAACGCGCATTCACGCTCCGCATTGGGAGCGCTCCCGCCCGCAACACGCGGCTGGTGAAACGGTTCCGTAAGCGCCGCCAGCAGGCCTAAGTTCCTCCGCGGATGGCACCGCGAGATCTCGCGCGAGCTTTGGGGGCCCGGCCATCCCATCCGTCGCTGCCGCCGGGAGGGTGGACGATGAGCGCTGCCACGCCGAACGCGCCCACGAGCGTTTCCCTGCTGAGACCGCTGCTCGTGTTCGCGCTGCTGATCCCTATCGGGGTGCTATTCGGGCAGGCGTGGCAAGGCCAGTCGGACCGGCTCTCGTTCGCCGCCAAGGAACGGCACGGCATCGAGTACCTGACCACACTCGGCCAGGTGACGACCGCGCTGACGGACGCGCAGTCCGCCGCGGTGGCCGGGCGCGCCGTGGACCGCACCGCGGTGTCCCGGGCCGTCGACGCCACCACCGCTGTCGACCAGCGGCTCGGCGACGAGCTGCGGGCGAGCGAGCGGTGGTCCGGCCTGCGCGTCAAGATCGAGGCGCTCTCCTCGGTGCCGGCGGGCGACAAGACCCGCGTGTACGACGCGTACGGCGAGGTGACCGACCTGCTGCTCGCCCTCTACGGCAAGATCCGGGAAAACTCGCAGCTGCTCCGCGACCCGGAGGCGGACACGTACTTCCTCCAGGACGGCGCGGCCGAGGAGCTGCCCGAGTCGGTGGTCGCGGCGGGCAGGTTCGCCGGCCTGGTGGTCATCGTCGCCGCGCGGCCCGCCGCGGAGCGTACGGCGGCGATCGCCGATCTCGCAGCCGCCCGCGAGGCCATCCTCGACCCCGGGGCCGACCTCACCAACGACGTACAGTCCGCTGTGGACAGCACGGAAAGCCGCACGCTCGGTAGCAACCTGCTCAGCCGGCTGGACCGCTTCCAGCGCAGCATGGACACGCTGGCCGCCTCGGCGGGCGCGCTCGACGGGCGGGCGGCGCTGCCGTCAGCCAGCCGGCTCGACGCGGACCGCACCGAGCTGCAGGCGGCCGCGACCGACCTCTCCACCGCGCTCCTCGCCGAGCTCGACCTGCTCATCGCCGACCGCGAGTCGGGCATCCGCACCGAACGGATCCTCTCGCTCGTCGCGCTCGCGGTGGCGGTGCTCGGCTGCGCGGTACCCGCGGTGCTGACGCTGCGCAGGCGGCGGCGACGCCGGCGGCCGTTCGAGGGTCCATACCGGACGGTCCCGGCGCGGGCCGCGACCCAGGAGCCGGGCGAGAGCCAGTGGGAGCCCGTCGGTGCTTCTCGGTAGGCTGCGCATCCGCGGCAAGCTGGCCGTCCTGGTCATGGTGCCGCTGCTCCTGGTCGGTGTGCTCACCGTCCCGCTCGTGATCAACCGGGCCGGCCTCGCCGGCCGCGCCGCGGACACCGCCCGCACCGTCCGGATCGCCAGCGAGGTCGGTGGTCTCGTCGGTGACCTGCAACAGGAGCGCATGCTGTCGGTCGGCTACCTGGTCGGCACCGTCGACGCCGCGGACCTGACCCTGCAGACCACCGCGGTCGGCGACCGCACGGCCGACCTGCGCGCCTCCCTCGGCGACCATCTTCCGCAGACGGTCTCGGCGGCGATCGACGGGATCCGCGCGCTGGAGCAGGTACGCGACGGCGTGCTCGCCAAGACGGTGCGCAGCGACCAGGTGATCACCGCCTACGGCGCGGTGACCGCGCGCATCCTCGAGTCGCTGCGGCTGCTCGACAACATCGACGTTGCCACCACGCAGGGGCGGCAGGTGGTCGCCCTCGACGCCGTCCTCCAGATGAACGACCTCATCAGCGCGGGCGCCGCGCTCATGGTGGTCATGGTGGCCGAGCGCAGCTCCGCGTCGATGACCGCCTACACCGCCAACCTGGCCGCGCTGCAGGCCATCATCACGCGCTTCAACGGGTACGCCACGCCGGAGCAGAGCGGCCTCTTCCAGCTCGTCCAGCAGGCGCTGAACGACCGGGTCGGCGCCGAGTTTCCGGTCACCGTGCAGACCAACCCGCTGCGGACGCTCTCCCGCTTCACGGTGGAGCGGCTCTACCCGTCGCTGGAGTCGTTCATCGTCCTGGGCCGGTTCGTCGAGCGCAAGATCGTCACCGACGTCACCGCGCAGGTCGACCGGCAGCAGACTGTCGTCCTCACCACCGCGTACGGCGTCATCACGATCGCCCTCCTCGTGCTCGTCGGCGTCGTGCTGATGAGCGTCGTCGTGGCGCGCGCGGTGGCCCGGCCGCTGACGAGCCTCACCCGCTCCGCCGAACGTGTCGCCACCGTCGCCGAGACCGAGCTCCGGCGCGTCGCCGACGAGGACGCCGACGACGAAGCCGAGCCCATCCACCTCGAACCCGTCGACGTCCGCTCCGCCGACGAGATCGGCGACCTGGCCCGCGCGTTCGACCGGGTGCAGACCACCGCCGCCCGGCTCGTCGAGCGGCAGGTCACCAGCCGGCGCAACGTGGCGCAGATGTTCGGCCACGTCGGCCGCCGCACGCAAAACCTCGTCGGCCGCCAGATCGCGCTCATCGACCGGCTGGAGCAGGAGGAGACCGACCCGCAGCGGCTCCAGCAGCTCTACCGCCTCGACCACGTCTCCAGCCGCCTGCGGCGAAACGCGGGCAGCCTCGTCGTGCTCTCCGGCTCGGCCGGCGTATCCGGCACGGAGGAGCACATCACGCCGCTGCCACTCGCCGACGTCGTCCGCCTCGCGCTCGGTGAGATCGAGGAGTACACCCGGGTCGACGTGCAGGTGTCCGGCGGGATCGCGGTCTCGCCCGCGGTCACCGGCGACCTCGTGCTGCTGCTGGCCGAGGTGATGGAGAACGCCACGGTGTTCTCGCCGCCGCACACCCGGGTCACCGTCAACGCGATGGCGACCGGCCACGTCGTGCGGCTCCGCGTCGTCGACCACGGCCTCGGCCTCTCCCCCGAGCGGATCGTCGAGGAGAACGCCCGCCTCGCCCGCCGCGAGCGGCTGGACCTCGCGCCGACCGAGGTGCTCGGGCTCTTCGTGGTCGGGCGGCTGGCGCGCAAGCACGGGCTCGCCGTGGCGCTCTCCGAGACGCCGGGCGGCGGCGTGACGGTCACCGTCGACATCGGACAGGACCACCTGGTCCGCAGCACCATCTCGGAACCCGCGCCGGTGCTCCCGCCGCAGCCGCCGAAGCCCGCGCGGGGCCTGGCCTCCGTACGCCACCTGCACGCGGCACCGCAGGGCGGGGACGAGCCCGCCATCGTGGAACGGGCCGTGGCGCGCGCCATCGTCGCCACGACCGACGAGGATTCCCCGTTCAACGTGCTCGCGCTCGACCGGGCCACGCGCACGATCGGCAGCGGCAACACCTGGAACGCGTTCGCTCCTCGGCCAGCCACGGCGCCGGTACCAGCGATGGAGCCGGCACCGGCGGTGGAGCCGGCGGCCGCGCCACCTGCCGCGCCCAACCACGGCGGCCTGCGCCAGAGGGTGCCGGGAGCGCAGCTCCCGGAGGGGACCGCGCCCGGCGCGGACCGCGCGCAGCCGCTCACCGGCGTCGACGCCGAGTCGGCGCGGGCGCTGGTGGAGGAGTTCGAAGCGGGGGTACGCCGAGCCGAGTCCACTGTGTCCGATCAGCCGGTCGTCCACAGTGAAGTGGCACCCGTCATCCAGCCGCCGGCAGCCGGGCCGCGCGCCCCGCTGTCCCGCCGGGTGCCCGGCGCCACGCTCCCGGCGAACCTCCCGGCACAGCCGCCGCCGCAGGTGCTGCCGGACCAGTGGTCGCCCGACCCGGAGGCGGCCCGCGACTCGCTCGAGCAGTTCGAATCCGGCGTCGCGCGCGCCTTGCAGCAGGAAGGAACCCAGCAGTGAACAACTCACTCCAGTTGAGCCCCGAGGCGCAGACCTTCAACTGGCTCCTGGACTCGTTCACGTCCAGTACGGCCGGCGTGCGCGAGGCCATCGCGGTCTCCGCCGACGGCCTGCTGATGGCGATGTCCAACATCGCCGACCGCGCGAACGCCGAGCGGCTCGCCGCCGTGGTCTCCGGGCTGACGAGCCTCGCCGGAGGGGCCGCCAACTGGTATGCCCTCGGCGGCCTCAACCGCGTGGTCATCGACATGACGGGCGGGTACCTGCTGGTCACGGCCATCAGCGCGGGCTCGGTGCTGGGTGTGATCGCGGAACGGTCGGCGAGCCTTGGCACCGTGGCGTACGAGATGACGCTCTTCGCCAGCCGCGCGGGCGGCGCGCTCACCCCGCGCCTCATAGCCGAGCTGAAGAACGCCGCCCAGTCGTGACCCACGTCCCGCCCGAGGAGCCGGCGGGGCCCGCCCGAATCCGCCCCTTCCTGGGTGTCTCCGGGCTGGGCTCGCCGTCGGCGGACGCCACCCCCGCGGGGTTGCGGCCGTTCGTGCTCACGTCCGGCCGGGTCGACGGCGTGGACCCGGACATCGGCCTGGAGACGCAGGTCACGGCCCGCTCCGACGGGCCGCTGCGGACCGGTGTGCCGGTGTCGAGCCTCTCGCCCGAGCTGCGCACGATCATGGCGCTGTGCGCGGAGCCGATCTCGGTCGCCGAGATCTCCGCGCGGGCCCGGCTGCACCTGGGTGTGACCCGCATCCTCGTCGGCGACCTGCGGGCCGCCGGCTACCTCGACGTCCACGCGCGGGCGGCCGCGCGACCCGACCCCGACACCATCCTGCGAGTGATCCGTGGACTTCGTGCGATCTCCTGAACAGGCACCCCCCATCCCCGTCAAGATCGTGGTCGCCGGCGGCTTCGGTGTGGGCAAGACCACGACCGTCGGCGCGATCAGCGAGATCTCCCCGCTGACGACCGAGGCGGTCATGACCTCCGCCGGCGTCGGCGTCGACGACCCCGGCCAGGCCACCGGCAAGACGACCACCACGGTCGCGATGGACTTCGGCTGCGTCACCATCGACCGGAGCCTCAAGCTCTACCTATTCGGTACGCCCGGACAGTCCCGCTTCGGCTTCATGTGGGACGATCTGTCCCATGGCGCGCTGGGTGCGCTGGTCGTGGTTGACAGCAGCCGGTTAGACGACTGCTACCCTGCGGTGGACTACTTCGAGCGGGCGCGCCTACCATTCGTAGTCGCGGTCAACGCTTTCGACGGCAAGCTCGCCCATGACCTCGACGAGGTCCGGTGGGCCCTCGCGGTCGACGAGCGGATTCCCGTTGTCGCCTTCGACGCCCGAAACCGGATATCTGTGAGAGACGCACTTCTGGTCCTACTGGATCGGGCGCTGGATGATGCGGTGAAGGGGCAGACCGCATAGTGGGTGCGGCGCCGGCTGCGCCGGCAGGCGTGGCCTAGGGAGGTGTTCGAGAAGTGCGAGGTGGACTCGACGACGCACTGGAACGCTTGGCGCGGATGGACCAGCTGCGCCGGCGCGCCGAGGAGGCGTCCGGCGGTCTGCCCACGGCACACGGGCTGGCCGAGGCGATCGAGGCGGTCCGCCGGGTGGTCGAGCGCTATCCCGATCTCAACATCACGCTCTACGGCGAGCAGGGCGAGGGCAGCGCCGAGGTGCGGATCGGCTGGGAGGAAGGCGTCGTGCGCGCCAAAATCGTCTCGGTCGAGGGCCCGGAGGGCGCCGGCTTCGGCCCCGTCGACAGCCCGATGCCGGTGCTGCCGGCCGAGATCCCGCCCATGACCGACCTGCCCCGCCCCCTACCCGAAGCCAGCCGGCCACGCGTCGACGCCACCCGCCCGCGCGTCGACGCCTACCCCGGCGCCCGCCGGCCCGAGCCCGCCCCCGTGCCCGAGGTTCCCCGGCTCGTCGACCCCGGCCACCTGGGCGACCGCCGCCATCGCGCCGCCTCCCCCGACGCCGGCTTCCTGCCCGACCCCGGTGGGCTGGCTCCGCCTTCCGCGCCGAGTGGCTGGGCCCCCGAGCCGTCCCGCGCGGGCGACCTGCCCGTGCGCGGCGCCCCGCGCGCCTGGAAGGCCGACCACGAGGACAACCCCGGCGCCGCCGCCCGACTGGCCGCGATGATCAGGGAAGACCCGTCGCTCCTAGCCACCCCCGACGACCAGTAGCCAGATTTCCCGGCTCCGTGTCAGCGGCGGACCGCTGCTCCCGCCGGAGACCGCTGCGGCCGGCGGCTCGCGGGGCGAGCCGAAATCCCCGGCCTCCGCTGCCACCTCCGCGCGCCAAGCCCACCCACCACAGCACGATGGCCCCCCATCCAGAGGAATGCCCACCTCGACCTGAAAGATCCTTCGGTGTCGAGATCAGCGTTTGCCCACAATGTCCTAAGTCGCCAGGCCGGCGGCGACCGAGCCGGGCCGACCTCGGTGCGGGCAGTAGCCACCGCCGCGCGTCCAGTTCGCGATCTATAGAGCTTTCGGGGTTGAGGTCAGCGTTTGTCCACAATGTCCTGATCCGCCAAGCCGGCGCCGACCGAGCCGAGCGGACCCCGATCGCAGGCAGTAGCCGCCGCCGTGGGTAACCGGCGCCAGCTTCGCGATCTAGAACGGTTATGGCGCTATATCGACCCTAATCGTTCTAGATTCACGCCCACGGCCCCGAATCTGATTACGCTACGTTACCGGCGGTGCGGCGGCACTGCGCATTTCGACCATTTTGGGCTACTGCGATGTCCGTCGTGGTCCCCGCCGCCGGCCGCCGCGGTCTCCCGGGCGTCGGGTCCGAGCGCGGTTGGCCGTGATCCGTCGCCTCGTCCCGCTGTCTGGAAAGTCGGTCGGCCATCTGGGCGGGCGATGATCGTTAGCCCGATATGGCTGTGACACGCCGTGGAGAGCGCCCAGTTTGGGGGATGCTTCTAGGCCTTCTCGATGAGGGCCCGGCGGACGAGGAACTTGCCGGGCTCGCGCACCTGCTCGAAGGCCGCGTTGTTCAACAGCACGCAGCTGCCCGACGGCCCGGTGACCTCGACGGTGATCGACTTGTTGTTGTCCAGGTTGGTGACCTTGAGCCGGGTGCCGACGGGGAACTGGCTGCTCGACGCGGCCGGTGCGCCGGCTTCGCCGGAGAGCGTGACGGTCGAGCCGGCGCAGACGACCTCGCCGTCTTCGCGCGCCGCCGGCGGGTTGGGGGGTTGGGCCGGCGGGTTGGCCGGCTGCGCGGGCGGCTGGGCCGGCGGGTTGGCCGGCTGCGCGGCCGGCTGGGCGGGCGGTTGGGCCGGGGCGGCCGGGTTGTCCGCCGCGACGTTGGCGGTGCAGCCGGCGGTCGCGCGGCGCTGCTGGATGAGGTCGACCACGGCCTGGCGGTTGGCGATCCGCGCCTCCGACAAGGCGTCGGGGTTGCGCTGCTGGTCGGCGATGAAGTTGAGGTTGTTGCGCAGCGCGTTGTCCAGGCCCACGCAGGACTCACCCGCCTGGCCGAGGCCCGTGCCGATCGCGATGCCACCGCCGACCACGACGCCGGCACCGATTACGATCGCGACCCGCCGCTTCCATCCACTCCACCGCATCATTGGAAACAAACCTTCCTGTTGGCTGTGACCCTTGGTACGAACGGCCGTGGCGCAAAGGTTCAAGCCAAATCTATATTGATACTCATGTATCTAAAGCTTGGGTGTCGCGTGCTGGTCGCGGCGCTCGCGGGGGCGCTTGCCGTAGTCGCTCCCGCCACCGCCGCACACGCCGCCGTCGCCTGCGAGGTCGACTACTCGTTCAGCAGCTGGCAGCCCGGGTTCACCGGCAACGCGCTGATCCGCAACACGGGCGACGAGCCGTGGAGCGACTACACCGTGGAGTTCCGGTTTACCGCGGGCCAGACCATCCAGTCCCTGTGGCCCCACAGCTGGACCCAGGTCGGCTCGTCCGTCACCGCCCGCTCGTCGATCTGGGCGCAACCGGTGCAGCCCGGGACGATCGCGTACCTCGGCTTCACGGCCGTCAACCCCTTCGGCGGCCCCAACAACCCACCACCGGTCGACTGGCGGGTCAACGGCGCGGTCTGCACGACGCCGGGTCCGCCGAGGGTGATCGCCACGCCCGACGTCGTCAACATCCCCGAAGGAGGCAGCGGCTCGTTCAGCGTGCGGCTGAGCCACCCGCCCACGCAGACGGTCTCGCTCGGCATGCGCATCAGCGGCTCCGGCACCTGGATCTCGCCGCCGGTCGTCCTCGTCTTCACGCCGGCCAACTGGAGCACACCGCAGGCCTATCCGATCATGAGTGCGGTCGACCCCGATCGCATCAGCGACCAGGCCTACTTCACGCTCTCCGCGACCGGCTACGCACCGGCCACTGTCCTCGTGCGACAGATCGACAGCGGCCTCTGACGATCGCCGGAAACGACACGGCCCCGGAGCGGCGACGCTGCCGCTCCGGGGCCCCAGATCTCAGGTCGTGGTCAGTCCGTCCAGATACCCCCGTCGAGCAGCGCCACCGCGCTGTCGTAGATGTGGTCGGACGTGTCGGCGACCGCGATCTGCACGGTCACCGGCTCCCCGGGCGTCACCGGCACCGAGCAGGTCAGCGGCACCGTCAGCCCGTCCATCGTGGTGGAGTAGCCGGCGGCGCCGGCCGAATTGTCCACGTAGTACGCGCTGTTGGTCTTGTCGTTGATGGTGTTGACCGACACCGGATCGGTGCCGCCCGGCACGGTCGCGCAGTTCTTACCGTTGACCCGCACCACCATCACGTCGTTGTACGAGCTGCCCACGTACTCCGGGTACTCCTCGCTGGCGAAGACGTAGCGCACGTGGAGGGTCGAGCCGGTCGGCTTGAGCGTCACCGTGTACGCGGCGGCGTCCCAGGTCGGGAAGCCGGCCAATGTGGACAGTTCCGGGTCACCTTCCCGACCGAGGTCGGTGCTCGCGAAGCTCTCCGGCGCCCCTACCGCGTCGGCGATGTGGCCGGTGCTGAGCACCCACGTCTTCTTACCCGGCGCGAAGCCCTCCAGGTGTCCCCACTGGTCCGCGCCACCGACGGTCGAGTCGTCGATCTTCGTCACGCCATCCCCGAGCAACGAGTCCTTCGACTCCTCGGCCGGAAGGTTCTTGCAACCCACGGGGAAGAACCACGGCGAACCCGGATAGGAAACGGAGCCGTCCAGGGCATCCAGGGTCACCTTGGCGCTGAAACTCCAACTGCTCAGCCACGCCTTGGCGGTAAGACTGAGCCCGGCCGTCAGCTTGGCCTCGACCTTTGCGCACTGGTTGTATCGAGGGTCGCCGGCCGGGAAGTGCGGCGAAAGGGTTGCGTCGAGTGGGTAAAGCTCGCCACTTATGCCGGCTATCACTGCCGCATTCTCCGTGCCGACGCCCGGACCGGCGATCACTTCGCCGCCGACTTTCACACCGAGCTGTCCGTTCGCCTTCACCGCCGGTGCGAGAGGCTCGATCTCCGTTATCCTGTTTCCGGAGAAGGAAGCCCCGTTCTTCAGGTTCATCGAGCCGTTGATCCGCACGCCGCCGGTGGCTTTGAAGCCGAGGTTCGTCACCTCGAGGGCGCCACCTACCGTCACCTTCGCGCTCGACGTATACGAAAGGGCGATCGGGACCGGCGACACGCTCAGCATCTTGAACTGCTTGAGAAAGCTGATCTTGCATTCGAACTGGCCGGTCACCTTGACGTCGGCTGCGCCGGTCAACGTCACCCGAAGCTCCATGTCCAGCGACGCGCCAGTCGGGATGTCGACGCCGAGGAAGCGATACTTGTCGACCTTGGTGTTGAAGTGGCCGCCGAGAGCCACGGTGGGATCGAAGGTGACCTTCTCCGTGGCGCTTCCCCCGCAGCTGGCCGTGACCGCCTCGGCCTTGGCCTTGCCTGACGCGTTCGCACCGGCCGCCGCCTCGGGTGCAGTGGCGAAATCCTTGATATCGAGTTCGTAGTAGTCGAAGGCGTCGATCAGGGCGCCGGCCGTTAGAGAGAGGGTTCGGCCGTCTGGAGAGATCGTTGTGACGACGCCGAGGAAGCCGCCGGGTAGGGCGGCCGAGACTGGCAGCACGACGGCCGAGCCGAGCAGGGGTGTGGCGACCTGGCTCTGCAGCACCACCTGGACACCCGAGCCGGTGGTCGTCGCGGACGCGATGTCGGTCGGCTTGGCGAGCAGGGTGGAGGGCGCGGCGACGTACGTGGCCTGCGTCGAGCCGGGCGGTGGCGCGGTGCTCACCACGATCGTGAGCGGGCCGGACCAGTGCCCCTTGACCCACGTGAAGAGCGAGTACGTGTACTGCGCACCGGGCTTCAGCCCCTTGTCGACCGCGGTGGTGCCCTTCGTCGGCACCCCGACGCCCAGTGTCCGCACTGTGACTGGCGTCGTCCCGTTGGTGCGCCGCAGGGCGAAGCCCGCGCCGGCCGGCGCCTCCCATGCCAGGCTCACGGTGCTGCCGGTCACCGCGCTGGCGCGGAGCCGGCGGGCGCCGCCGTCGGGCGCGTACGTGACGGTCAAGTTGGTGGTCTTGCCGGGGATCGCCGCCACGGCGAGGGACGAAGGGCGCCCCACGTAGCGCACCCCGTCGACGGTCGTGCTCGGTGGCGGCACCAGGTAGCCCCCGGCGGGGAGGCTCAGCGCGGTGACCGCGGAGGTGCCGGCGGCCGGCTTGGCGGCGACCCAGCGGGTCTTGCCGACGAGCGTCACCGTCCCGGGCACGCCCTGCGGCGCGACCACGGTCACGCGCACGGTCCCGGTCGTCGGGGCCGCGGATGCCGGGGTGGAAGGTGTCACGATCGAGGCGATCACGGCGGCCGTCAGCAGTGCGCCAGCGACGGCGCGGGGTGGATGTCTCATGTGGGCACTCCTCGGCGAGCTGGTGACCGTCAGGCCAAAGTGGACCGACGGCTCTGCGCACCGGTACGTTCCATCACCGCGCGCCGTGAGGGAATGCTTTCCCGCTGGTCGTGGCCTACCAGCGCGTGGTTTCGCCCGATGGGTTTCCATCGTCGGAGGACGGCCGGACGGGCGCCGTGACCGGCCGATCGTCAGCGGTGAGGAGACCGGCGGCCAGCCGAGCCGCTCCCTCCTCGCCCGGTCCGGCGACCGCTACCGGCGCCTTCGGCCAGGTGGTCTCCAGTCGTTCGTGCACCTGTTTCCGGAGCGGCGCGCAATGGCGGAGCACGCCGCCGGCCAGGACGATCGGCGTGCGGTCGCCGGGCTCGCGGACCTCGTTGACGTGCGGCAAAGGTGGTCCGCCGCGTCGTCCATGATGGACAGTACGAGCGGGTCGCCACCCGCGGCCGCCGCGGTGACGAGCAGGGCGAGCGCGGCCAGCTCGCGCGGTGGCCGGCCGTGCACGGCGGCGACGAAGGGGTCGCCCTCCCGCTCGCCCACTCCGACAAGCTACATGTGGCGCGCGTCGCCGACCACGCGCAGCGGGCACCGTACCCCCAGGGTGTCGAACGCGGCCTGGAGCACCGCGGGCCTGGACGCACCCGCGGCGCCGGCCACCGCGGCGGCGATCCGGTCGGTGTCCACTGTGGACAGCGCGGCGCGGAGCGCGGCCGTCACGTTGGCCGCCACCTCCGCGGCGGGCACCGTGACGGGGTTGGCGGCACCCGCGCGGCCGAAGCCGGCACGGGTGCCGCCGAGCGTGGTGACGACCGCACGGGTCGCGGTGCCACCGATGTCGATGCCGAGGACGAGGGTCATGTACGGGTCAGCAGCGTCCGAGGTCTTCCCACTGCTGGGTCCAGCCCGGCTCACTGCCCTGCGTCCACCAGCGGGCCCGCCACAGGTGCACGCCGTCGCCGGAGGGCGGGCCGCCGGGCACGCCGTTGGCGCTGCGCTGGTGCCGGACCGTGTTGCCGGCCACGTACACCGAGCTGAAGTTCCAGAACGGTGCTGTGGAGCAGCCCCCCGTCCCGCCGGTTGGGGTTACCGAAGGCGAAGGTGAAGGAGACACAGACGGCGAAACGGAAGGCGTCGGGCACGAGCCGCCAGTGCCGACCGTATCGGTGTGTGTCGTGCCCGCCGAGCGGAAGGCGGCCACCCGCGCCGCCGCCTCCGCGGGCGTGAGCGTCTCGTTCACCGTGTGGTAGAGGTAGTCGACCTGCTGGCGGTAGGTGGCCATGCCGCCCGAGTGCGCCGCCGTGTCGATGAACCACAGGTTGAAGTTGATGGACATCGGAGTCTCGGGGTAGTAGATGCCGCTGTGGTCGGCGACGAGCGCACCGTCCACGTAGTACTTCACGTGGCCGCCGGACACGGTGAACATCAGGTCGTGCCAGCCGTTGTAGCTCTGCCGCTGCTCGGTGTGGGTGTTGACCGCCTCCCACGGGTCCGGGCGGTAGGTCTCCCAGGTGGTCTGGTAGAAGATCGGCCCCTGCTCGCCCCACCCACCGTTGGGCAGGTACTCGAAGTCGATCTCGCCGTAGTCGGGGTCCATGGGCGCGTTGAGCGGGGTGATGGTGAAGAACGTCTCCACCAGGTGGTCGCCGTCGCTCCCGCTCACCGGCGCGTCGGCGAACTTGACCCGGGCCGCGTACGTGCCCTCGAAGAACTTGCGCTGGTGGAGAAACTCGGACTGGCTCGTGCCGCCGGCCGTGCCGTCGGTCGCCGCCTGGAGCTGGAGCGACTTGGCTCCGTCCACTGTGGGAAACGAGACGTTGGACGCGGGCCAGGAGGCGCCGGGCACACCCGGGCCGCCCGAGTTGGTACGCACGCTCCAGCCCCGCTGACTGATCAGTGGGTCAGCCGGGCCGCTGTAGCTGAAGTCGTCGAAGAGCACCTGGCAGGGGGCGAGGGCGGCGGCGGGGGCGGGGCCGCCACTCGCCACGGCGGCGACGGTGCCGGTGGCGAGGGCCGCTGCCGCGGCGGCGAGACCGGCCGATAGGCGTTTCACGGCATGCTCCTTTCACTTCACCGCGCCGGCCGTCAAGCCGTCGCGGATCTGGCGCTGGAAGAGGACGTACGCGACGAGGACGGGCAGGATCGCGATCACGAGCCCCGCGAAAAGGCCGCTCCAGTCGCTGCGGTAGCCCTGGCTCACGGCGAGATACGCGAGCCCCTGGGCCAATACATACCGGTCCGGATCCGGGTTGAGCACGAGGGGAAGGAGGTACTGGTTCCACAGGCCGAGGAAGTTGAAGATGCCCACGCTGACCAGGCCGGGACGGGCCATCGGCAGCATGATGCGGAAGAAGACCGCGGCGTGCGAGCACCCGTCGATGAACGCGGCTTCGGCGACGGCGGTCGGCAGGGTGCGGAAGAACGCGTGCAGGAAGAAGACCGTGAACGGCAGGGCGTACGCGGCGTACACGAGGATCAGCCCGTGGTAGGTGCCGAGCATGCCCAGTTGGTCGACCACGAAGAAGAGCGGCACGAGCGCCAGGAAGACCGGGAAGAGCATCCCGGCGACGAGCGTGTAGTAGATGACCCGGTTGCCCGGAAAGGGATAGCGGGCCAGGCAGTACGCGACGAGCGCGCCGAAGAGCATGGTGAGGAAGAGCGCGCCGCCCACTACCACGACGGTGTTGAGCAGGTAGCGGCCGATGGAGGCCTCGGCCCAGGCGCGGGCCCAGTTGTCGAAGCGGGGCGTGGCCGGCAGCGACCACGGGCTGTCGAAGATCTCCGCGTCTGTCTTGAGCGAGGAGACGACCGCCCACAGTAGAGGGAGCGTGACAAGCAGCGCCCACACGAGGAGCACCACGTGTACGACCCGGCTGGTTTTCATGCCAGCTCGACCCGTTCGCGGCGGGTCGCGCGGAGCATCAGCGCGGTCAGGGTGAGCGTGAGGAAGAAGAGCGCGACGCCCATCGCCGACGCGTAGCCGTACTTGCCGTACGTGAACGCGTTGCGGTAGAGCGAAAGGCCCATCACCTCGGTGCTGTTGTTCGGCCCGCCCGGCCCCACCGTCATGATCTGCACGAGGGCGAAGCCGTCGAGCGCGATGATCCCAAGATAGACGAAGGCGACCTGCACGCTGTCCCACACGAGCGGGAGCGTGATCCGCCAGAAGAGCGTGAGCTGCCCGGCGCCGTCGATCAGGGCTGCCTCGGTGATGTCGGCCGGGATCGACTCGATCGCCGCCGCGAAGAGCACGACGTAGAAGCCGACCGCCGACCAGATCAGCGCCGCCATCACGCACCAGAGGGCCAGGCGCGGCTCGGCCAGCCACGAACGCTCCAGTGTGGACAGCCCGATCCGGTCGAGAAAGCCGTTGAGCAGCCCGCTGTTGGGGGTGTACACGAACTGCCACAGCACGGCGATGATGGCGACGGAGAGGAGCTGTGGAAAGAAGTACAGCACCCGGTAGGCCCGCAGGAGCCGGCCGCCCCGGGTGGAGGCGGCGAAGAAGAGGGCGAGCGCGATGGTCACGAGCGGCACGACCACGAGCATCAGGGCGTTGTGGCGCAGCGCCGACAAGAACAGCGGGTCACTCCACAGTCGGGTGAAGTTGTCCAGGCCGACGATGTGCACGTCGCTGGAGACCCCGTTGAAGTCGGTGAAGGCCAGGTAGAACGCCTGCGCGTACGGCGACACGACGAAGACGGCGTACAGCAGCAGGGGCGGGATCATCGCCCCGGCCAGAAACCGGTACCGGCCGTGCCGCATGGGTCACCCTCCCGCGCTCAGCGCTTGTGCTTGGCGACCGAGGAGTCGGCGGCGACGGTGTCGGCCGCCTTCTGCACCCGCTCCGCCCACTTGTCGGGCGTGGTCCGCTTGGTGAGCAGCTCGCCGGTGGCGTCGTCGAGCGCCTTGGCGAGCGGCGGGTACCAGGTGCGGAAGCGGTAGCCGAACATGTTGGCGCCGGCGGCCTTCGCGGTCTCGGCCGTGGAGGCGAGCCCGCTGCTGAGCGCCAGCCCGTCGGTGGCGCCGGCCACCACCGGCAGCGCCTTGGAGTTCTGCGCGAAGCCGCGGGCGACCTTCTGGGAGAAGAGGATGCGCAGGTACTCGAGGCCGCCGCGGGCGTTGCCGGCCTTGGCGGGCACCAGGAACGACTCGCTGCTGGCGGCCATGACCGCGCCGGTCGGCAGCTTGTCCGCGCCGGTCAGCGACGGCACGGTGCCGAGCACCATGTCGAAGCCGGCCGGGGTGACCTGCTGCTGCTCACCCTCCAGCCACGAGCCGCAGGGGATGAACGCCGCCTGGCCCTTGCTCCACGCGTTCTGCGCCTCGGTGTGCGACAGCGCCTCGGAGCCGGCCATGATGTATCCGCGCGCGGCGAGCTGGTAGATGGCGTCGGCGGCGGCCAGCATCGACGGGCTCTTCCAGACGCCCGGCTCCAGGTTGTCGACCGACTTGACCAGCTCGTGCCCGCCGGCTTTGGCGGCCAGTGAGACGAGCGGGTCGTTCATGTACTCGGGAAACTTGCCCTGCCATGTCCACGGCGCGACGCCGCTCTTGCTGATCCGCTCGCAGAGCGTGAGCATCTCGGCCCAGGTGGTCGGGTAGGTCCAGCCGTTCTTGGCGAAGAGCGACTTCGAGTACCAGATTCCCCATAGGACGGACGAGTAGTTGAGGACGAGCACCTTGCCGTCGAACGTGCCGTCCTCGGCCACGCCCGGCATGAGCGTGTCGCGGACCTTCTTCGACGGGTCGTCGAGGCTCGGCGCGTCGAGCAGCTCGGTGAGGTCGGTGAGCTTGCCCGACGACACGAGCGTCACGAGGTCGAGCCGGCCGGCGCCGCTGTTGTCCACCACGTCCGGCGGGTCGTCGGAGATGAAGCGGGGCTGGAGCACCTCGCCCACCCGCTGGATGCCCTTGTGGTCCACGGTGGCCTTCGGAAACCGCTGCCGGTACACGGTGCCGGCCTCGATCGCGTACTGGTCGCCGTAGCCGCCCTTGAAGACGACCACCTCCAGCGGGGCGTCGTCGGGTGCGCCGAGCGGGTTGTCCGCGGTGGTGTTGCCCTTGGCGGTCTTGTCGTCGTCGTCGGAGCCGCTGGTGGCGCAGGCGCTGAGCGCCGTCGCCGCCACCGCCCCGATCAGCAGGCCGCGTCTGGTGGGATGTGCGTGCACGGTGGGCCTACCTTCCAAAAGGACTAGGCGGTGCGCCGGATGCGGCCGGCATACCGCGCTTCAAGGAGCTGGTTGTGCTCGTGCCCGCCGGGGATGTTGGCGGACAGGTAGATGGGCGGGGTCTGTCCCGCCTCGACGAGGCGGGCGACCACCTCGGCGACGACCATCTGGGCCAGCAGCGCGGCGGTCACCGAGGAGACCGCGCCGATCTGGCCGGGCAGCGCCACGTCACCGTAGGGCGCGCCGTTGTCCAGCACCACGTCGGCGATGTCGCTGAGGCGCTTGCCGGAGGGGTGGCGCGGCGAGACGCGTCCACTGTGCTCCAGCGAGGTCACCGCGATCAGGCCGTGCCCGCGCTCCTTGGCGTGCAGGGCCAGCTCGACGACGACGCCGTTGACGCCGGAGTTGGAGGCGATCACGAAGACGTCCCGCGGGTCGACCGGGGCCAGCTCGTACAGCCGCCGGGCCACGGCGGGGTCGCGCTCCAGACCGGGATCCTCGAGCACCTCCCGCGGCTGCCCGCCGTAGAGGACGATGTCCCGCAGCGCGATGCGGTTGGTGGGCACGAGCCCGCCCGCGCGGCCGGCGATCTCCATGGCCAGCGCCTCGGAGTGGCCGGAGCCGAAGGCCTGCACGACGCCGCCGCGGTCCAGGGCGCCGGTGACGAGGCTCGCGGCGCTCTTGACGCCGTCCGCCTGGCTCGTGCCCACCTTGGCCACGAGCTCGCTGATCATCGAGAGGTACGCCTGTGCCGTCATCCCCGCTCCCCTGGTGATCACCCCAAGAAGACGCTCCACGTCTCCCCGGGGACCCCGATTTCAGCCGCGGCGCCGGCGCGCCGCGGGTTGGTCACGCAACCGGTGCGCCTCGACCGCCCGGGCGGTCACCTCGAACGCCTCGGTGGTCCGCTCGTACGTGCGCTGGGCCACCGCGACGTAGACGAGGTCGAGGGCGACGAGCTGGGAGTGCAGCGCGGAGAGCGCGGCCACCCGAAACGTCGTCTCGTGCACGGCGGTGGTCAGCGTGATGTCGGCCGTCTCGCCCAGCGGCGAGCGCTCGAACGAGGTGACCGCCACGGTCAGCGCGCCCTGCGAGGCGGCCTCGGCGGCCATCTCGATCACCTCGCGCGTCCGCCCGCCGTGGGAGAGGGCGATCGCGACGTCGCCGGGGCCGAGGAGGGCCGCGTTGGTGAGCGCCTTGTGCGCGTCCTCCCGGTACCAGACCGGGACGCGGATGCGCTCCAGCCGGAACGCCATCTCGCGGGCCGCCGTGCCGCTGCTGCCGAGCCCGAAGAGCTCGACCCGGCCGGCGGTCGCGATCGCGTCGGCGACCTGCGCCACCTTGTCCAGGTCGAGGCCCGCCGCGGTCTCCTGGATCGCCCGGGAGTCGGCACTCGCGATGACGCCGAGCACCCGGTCGAGCGGGTCGCCCGGCTCGATCTCGCGGTCGATGTCGGTGACCCAGCGGGCCTGCTCCTGGCGCCCGATCTCGGCGGCGAGCGCGACCCGGAGCGCGGCGTACCCCCGGAAGCCCAGGACCCGGCAGAACCGCGTGATCGTGGCGGTGGACGTGCCGGCCCGCTCCGCCAGGTCCACGATGGACGCCTGTGCCGCCTCGGCCGGGTCGTCCAGGATCTGCTCCGCCACCCGCTGGAGCGCGTCGGGGAGCGTGGACAGCTCGATCCGCAGCCGTCCGATGACGCCCTGGGTCTGCACCGCCACCGTAATTCCTTTCATCGTTACTTGGTGATGAAGAAAATTACGATTGAACGGCCCGCGACGTCAAGAGCGAGCGAAAAAATTTTGAGGCCTGCGGGCACCCCACCCCAGGCGTTTGACCACTTAGGACCAAGCGTGTGCTAGCGGCTACGTTCCGTAGAACATGGACCTAGCCGCCGCCCATCCCCTTTTCGGTCCGTCTAGTTTGGCCGATCGGACCAAGCGGGCCTGGTAAAAAGCATGACCGTCGATCATGCGGGGAAGTTGTGCCGCTCAACGCACCTCTCAGGCAACTCCTACCGACAGTGATATGCGGGACCATATGGCGGGGAGCGAACGATGATCAATCTTTTGACGCTTGGGGGAACGAGCGTGTCAGCGCGCGAGGTGGTAGCGGCGTGACCGTTGTCGAGCCCAGCGTGACCGTCGCCGAACGGCGACTGGCCGAGCTGGATGCCTCGTTCGAGGAGTTCTGCCGGGAAAACATCGTGGCGGTCGAGCGGTTCCTCCGGAGCCAGTGCGGCGACCGCGAGTTGGTCCAGGAGGCCGTGCAGGAAACGCTCATCACGGCGCGGGACAAGTGGGAAGAGATCAGCGGCTACGAGAAGCCGCTCGCATGGGTGTACAAGACCGCCCGATACAAGCTGATGAACGAGCAGGCCCGGCAGCGCCGGGAGGCGACCGCGACGCTCGACGAGGTGCCCACCGACCGCCTCGTCGCGCCGCCGGCCGATTCCCGCGAGGCGCAGGAGTGGCTGCTCAGTTGCCTGCGCCGGCTGCCGGAGCGCCAGGCGGCCGTGTTCGCGCTCGCCTTCGAGGGCTGGACCGATCCGGAGATCGCGCGGATCCTCGGCATGGCCGACAACACCGTGCGTTCGTACAAGTCGGCCGCTCGCCGGCGCCTGAAGGAGCTGGCCGAGGAGGCGGGCTTCACCGCGCCCGCGCGGGGGCGGTGACGGTGGACCTCGACGACATCCTGGCCATGGCCGCCAGCCACAAGCCCACGGTCTTCGAGCGGGCGAGCGCCAGCCGCAACACGCGGTGGGTGCAGCAGCAGTACACGCGGGCCAAGGCCGAAGGCCGTGACCTGGTCGGCGACGTCGACCTGCACGACCCACTGCGCGGCGACACCGGCGAGGTCCGCCGCATCACCCGCGCGGCGCAGCTCGCCAAGCAGGGCACCGTGCGGTGGGACGCGGCGACCGGCGAGCTGACCTGGTCCGACGAGATGTCCCTGATCCTGGGCCGGCCGCCCGGTGCGGTCCGCCAGACCCTGGACGCGCTCTACGGGCTCACCCACCCCGACGACGCCCATCGCGTGCGCCAGGCGGCGACCGCGGCCTGGCTGGGGCGGACCGCCACCGAGCTGACCTGCCGCGTGGTGCAGCCGGCCGGGATCACCCGCTGGGTGCACTTCTACATCGAGGTGCTCACCGGCGACGGCGGCGAGCCCACGGGCATCATCGGCACCGCGCGAGACGTCACCGAGCTGGAGCTGGCCCGCAGGGAGCACGAGCGGCGAGCCCGCCGCAGGGCGATCGTCGAGCGGGCGTCCGGCGGCCTCGGCCCGCGCGACGGGCTGCGCGACCGCACCGCCTTCAGCGACGAGATCGACCGCTCGCGGCGGACCGGCACCGGCGTGCTGCTCGTCGTCGCCACCGAACAGGGGGGCGGCACCGAGCCGCAGGGCGGCACCGACTCGGAGCGACTGTCCGATGTGGTGGCCACGTTCATCATGAAGCTGGCCCGCCGCAACGACATCTGCGGCGTCCTCGGGCCGGGCGAGTTCGGCGTGCTAATGCCCGACATCGGCCTGCGCCCGGCCACCTCGCTGGCCCACACGATCGTGGAAAGGCTGCGCGGGCAGCTCTTCGTCGCCGGGCCACACGGCCTGCGGCTCGACGCCTGGGGCGGCCTCGTCCGCTTCGAGGCATACGACGAGAGCAGCAGCATCGACCTGCTCATCGACGCGGAGTCGGCGTGGCGGCACGCGAAGGAGACCGGCGCCCTGCTCAAGGCGCTGCCCCGCCCCGCACCGGCCGACGAGCGGCAGGAGGCCTGGCGCACCCGGGTGCGCGCGGCGGTCGCCGGCAACGGGTTCACGCTCTACACGCAGCCGATCCTCGACCTGCGGCTCAACCAGATCACCCGGCAGGAGATCCTGCTCCGCACGCTCAACGACGCGGGCAACCCGGTCCCGCCCTCGCCGCTGCTCGACATCGCCGAGCATGTCGACGAGACGCTGCCGATCGACCTGTGGGTGATGGACAACGCGTTCGAGCTGATCGCGCAGGGCCCGCCGACGCCGCACTACCAGATCAACCTCTCCGGGCGGTCGCTCGGCGATCCCGGGCTGCTCGGTCGGGTACAGGACCTGCTGCACAAGCACGACGTCGACCCGCGCCGCATCACGTTCGAGATCACCGAGACCGCGCGGATCGACAACCGCTCGGAGGCGATGTACTTCGCGCGGACGATCCGCGAGCTCGGCTGCCAGCTCGCGCTCGACGACTTCGGCGCGGCGTACAGCTCGTTCATCTACCTCAAGTCGTTTCCGATCGACCTGGTCAAGATCGATGGCGCGTTCATCACCGACATCGTCAACTCGCCGACCGACCAGGCGCTCGTGCGGTCGATTGTGGAGGCGTGCCAGGCACACGGCGTGCTGACCGCGGCCGAGTACGTGCGCGACGCGGCCACGATCGAGCTCCTGCGCGGCTTCGGCGTCGACTTCGCCCAGGGGTACGAGGTGGGCCCCCCGATGCCGATCGCCGGCGCCCCAGCCTCCTCCGGTACGTCGATCGAATTCGACCTCCGTCTCGATTCACCGGCATAGGGATTTATCAAACCGCAGGTAGAACGGCTTTTTGCAGCGGAAGTTCACTTGCACTTCGCAATGTGTTCGCTATTCACGATCATGTAGTTGCCGGACCGCTACCGAGAGTCGTCATCGTGGAGAGATGACGGCCGCGGTCGCGGTTACGCCCCTCGCCGCTGGTGAGCCGCCAATCAACTTCGCGGCCCACCAGATTCGCGCTGGAAACATTTCGGGCGCGCGGGAGGACTTCGAGCAGATGCTCGCCATGCTCGTCGCGGCCGTACACCCCGGTGCCCGCCTCATCGCGGCCAATCCCGGTGACTGGGGCATCGACGTGCTCGCCGGCGAGCTCTCCGGCCTCGTGGTCGTCTGGCAGTCGAAGTACTTCTGGCCGATGGTCACCAAGCACCGGCAGGCCGACATCCGGTCCTCGTTCGCGTCCGCGGTGGCCAACGCGCAGGCCAAGGGGCATCGCATCCGCCGCTGGGTGCTGTGCGTGCCGTGCAGCATGGACGCGCCGACCGCCCGCTGGTGGGATCGCTGGCGGGCCCGCAAGCAGCGGGAGACCGGCATCGTCATCGACCTCTGGCACGAGACGACGCTGCGTAACCTGCTGATCACGCCGGACGCGGCCCACGTGCGGCGGCACTTCTACGACCCGTACGCGCCGCCGCCGGTACCGGCGCAGCGGCGGGCACCGGTGCGGCCGCTGCCCGAGCAGGAGGCGGAGCGGCTCGACGACACGCTCTTCGTGCGGCAGCTGCGGGCGGCCGGCCACGTCGAGGTGACGGCGGCCAAGCGGGAGTACTTCAATGCCGAGCTGCTCGCCCGCGACGTCGCCGACAAGGGGCTGCCGGAGGAGCTCGACGCGCTCGCCGAGTCGGACGCGATCGTGCACGCTATCTGGGAAAGCCGGTTCAACGAGCACGCCGGCCGGCCGGAGGCCGACCCGATGCTGCCCGGCCTGCACCCGGACGTGATGCGGGACATCCGCGAGTCGACGCACGCGTTCCCGACCACGCTGCCGGCCAGCGCGGTACACCGGTGCGGCCTGCTGCACCGCCTTGTCGACCAGCGCCGGGCCGGGTGGGTGACGCACTGGCGGGACGTCGCGGCACAACACGGGGAAGGACAGCCGTGATCGTTGAGGATGACCAGCGGTTCCGCGTCGCCTGCCTGACGCTGCTGCTCGACGTGGTCGCCGACGTGCGCCCCGACGGGGTGGACGCGGACCGGGTGGCGCTGTTCGACTTCCTGGCCACCCACCCGCTGCTGCTGGCGCGCGAGGAAAGTGATCCGGACCGCACCCGGCTTCGGCTGGCCGGGTTCGACGAACGCGCCCTCTCGTACGCGAGCGCCGTCCAGCGGTACGTCACCCGGCGGCAGCGGATCCCCGACGACCTCGGCTGGCTGGCGGCGTACGGGCTGGTCAAGGTGGTTGTGGACGGTCGCGTGCGGCACCAGCTGACGACCGCCGGGCGGGAGGTGGCCCGCTCGTTCACCTCGATGTACGCGCGCGCCTACCGGGACGCGGCAGTGATCGTTGTGAACCGGCTCGGCCGGATGCCTGATCGTGGACTGGCCGCAATCATGAGTCAATGGATGGCGGTGCGGGTGGGGGCCCGCACGCTGGACTCCCCGAGGACGGGACCATGACCGAAGACGGACGCGCGTCCGTGGGTCACGGCGCGGTGCCGGCGGACCGCACCCACGGCATCCGCCTGCGCCGGCTCCGCCTCGCCGCAGCCGAGCGCAGCTACGACATCGACTTCCGGAGTCCGGACGGGTCGGCGCGGGCGCTGTCGGTGATCGCGGGCGCGTTCGGCACCGGCAAGACGACGGTGCTGGAGTTCATCGACTACTGCCTGGGCGCCTCCGACCACCCGCGACACCCCGAGGTCATGCCGCGGGTGCGCAGCGCCGCCCTGGAGGTCGACCTCTCCGGCGCGACCCACGTCATCGAGCGCACCGTCGGCGAGCCGTCCACGTGGGCCACAGTCCGATCTGGACGGCTCGACGAGCAGGGCGAGGTGGCCAAGCGCCGGCCGCTGCGGCCGGCCGCCCACCCGGGGAGCCTGTCCAGCCTCCTGCTGTCGTACTGCAAGCTCGAGGGCATCCACCTGCGCGACGCGCCCGACCCCGGCGGTTCGCCGGCCGATCCGCTCAGCTTCCGCGAGCTGATGTGGCTGTGCCTGCTGCCCGGCGACCGACTCGACGGCGACCTGCTCTTCGAGCGCCAGCCGGAGCGCCACCTCACGCTCCGCCAGGTCGTCGACGTGGTCTTCGACGTGCACGACGACCGGCCGCTGCGGCTGGGGCGCCAGATCCGCGAGCTGGAGCAGCGGGCGGGTGCCGCCCGGGTGGCGTACTCGGCGGTGCAGGAGCTCGTCGAGGAGCAGAGCCTGGGCGACCCCGCGATGCTCGACGCGGCGCTCGACGGGGCCGTGGCCGAGCAGGCCGCCGCCGACGCGGCACTCGCCGAGCTCGACGGGCGCACCCTTGCCGCGTCCGGGTTCGCCGCCGAGCTGCGCGACCGCTACAGACAGGCGGTCGAGGCGGCCGAGGAGGCGGTCGCCGCGGTGCGCGACGCCGAGACCCAGCTGCGCCGGATGCTGCCGCTGCGCGTGCAGTACGCGGACGACGTCTCCAAGCTCACGATGCTGTCCGAGGCCGAGGAGGTCTTCGAGCCGGTGCGGCTCACCGCCTGCCCGGTCTGCCACACCGTCCCGGCCACCGCGCCCGCGGTCGCCGACGGCCGCTGTGGCCTGTGCCAGACCGAGCTGCCCGCCACGCCGGCTGGCACGGCACCCGACGTCAGCACCGAGCTCGCCGCCGCCAAGGCCCGGCTCACCGAGATCACCCGCTGGATCGAGGAGCTGGAGGGCGGGCTTCCCCCGCTGCGTTCCACGGCTGAGCAGGCACTCGCCGCGGAGGCCGCGGCCGCCGCGGAGGTCGACGCCGCGACCGCCGGGGCCGTCACCCCCTTCCTCGGCGAACGCGACGCGCTGGCCCGCCGCCGCCAGGGCGCGGCGGTCGTCCAGGAGCGCGCGGCGGCCGGCTTACGCCTCGTCGCGAGCCTGCGGCGGCGCGCCCGCGACATCGAGCGGCAGGAGGTGACGATCGCCTCGCTGCGCGAGGAGCTGGCCGAGGCCGGCCAGTCGCCACCCGACCGCTCGGCGGTGATCAGCCGGATCAGCGCGCGCTTCGCCGACCTGCTGGCCGACTGGCGCTATCCGAAGGTCGCCGAGGCGTACGTGGACGAGCGCCTTGTGCCACACGTGCGCGGGCAGCGCTACACAGCCGCGTCGTCCGGCGGCCGCACGCTCATCGCGCTGGCCTGGCAGCTGGCGGTCTTCGAGGTGGCCTGGGAGACCAACTCGTCACACCCCGGCTTCCTCCTGATCGACAGCCCGCAGCGCAACCTCATCGACAGCTCGGTCGTCGGCGCCCAGGTCTATCGGCACCTGCGCCGCTGGCTCGCCGGGCCGGGCATCGGCGCCCAGGTCGTCGTCGCCGACAACGCCCCGCCCGCCGAGGCGGAGGAAGACGTGATCGTCCGCTTCAGCCGCCGCTCCGACCAACCCCCATACGGCCTGATCGACGACGAGACCGACTGACCGGAAGAGGGAGCCCGACCATGTCCAGGCCGTTGCTTCTGCGGCCTCACCCTGCGCGTCCGGACGGTGATCCTTAGGGTCGATATAGCGCCCTAACCGTTCTATAGAGCTTTCGGGCTTGAGGTCAGCGTTTGTCCACAAAGTCCTAAGCCGCCAGGCCGGCGCCGACGCGAGCCAGGCGGGCCCCGGTCGCAGGCAGTAGCCACCACGCCGGGTAACTGGTACCAGGTTCGCGATCTAGAACGGTTAGGGCGCCATATCGACCCTAACCGTTCTAGATCCACACCTACGGCCCACATCTGATTACGCTACGTTAGCGGCGGTGCGGCGGCACCCGCACATTTCGACCATTTTGGGCTACCGCGACGTGAGGTCCGTGCAAGGTGAGGCCGCGGGAGCAACTGCCTGGACCACAACGGACATCGCGGTAGCCCAAATCTCTTTGTTGGAAAGGGTTTCCGTCGTCACGTGAGCCAGGATTCACCCCAACTCCGAAACGTCTCTAGATCGCGAACGTGGTGCCCGTTGCCGGGCACAGTGGCTACTGCCCGCGACCGAGGCCAGCCCGGCTCGGTCGGCGCCGACGTGGCGGGCTTAGGACATTGTGGACAAACGCTGACCTCAATGCTGAAAGCTTCAATAGAGCGTTTCGCGGCCGGGTTGCTCTACGAGCGGACCACTCGAAAGATCGACTTCGGATCGTGAATAGGCTGTGGCGGTGGGGCGGAGTGTTTACGTGGCTGGGCTCGGGCCCGGGGGTGGCAAGTCGACGATCGCGCTGGGGCTGGCCGAGCTGCTGTCGCGGCAGGTGGAGGGGATCGGCGTCTTCCGGCCGCTCGCTCCCTCCAGGGGGCACGACGCGATCCTCGACCTGCTGCGGGAGCGTTACCGGATCGAGGATCCGTACGAGGACCTGTACGGGGCCACGTACGCCGAGGCGGGTGAGCTGATCTCCACCGGCCGGCGGGAGGAGCTGATCGCGCTGGTCGTGGGGCGCTACCGCGAGGTGGAGCGGCGCCACAAGGCGATGGTGATCGTCGGCAACGGGCTGCGGGCCGACGACGAGACCGACGAGCTGGCGTTCAACGCGCGGCTGGCAAACGAGTTCAGCAGCGTGGTGGTGGCCGTGGTCGACGGTCAGGAGCAGGGGGACGTCGGAGCTGCCGCGAGTGGCGGCTACCACGCGCTGGCCGACCTCGGCGCGACGGTGCTGGCCGTGCTCGCCAACCGGGTGCGGCCGGGCACCGCGATGCCCGAGTTGCCCGTGCCGGCGTACGCGATCCCGGAGGTGCCGACCGTCTCCGCGCCGACGGTGGCCGAGGTGGCTTCCGGGCTCGGCGCCAGCCGCCTGGCCGGCGACGAGGCGGCGCTCGACCGGGACGTGCTCGACTTCGTGGTGGGTGCGGCGCACGTGCCGCTCGTGCTGGAGCACCTGACCGACGGGTGCCTGCTGATCATGCCGGGCGACCGCGACGACCTGCTCGTGGCGGCCGGTGCGGCGCGCGCGGCCGGCTCGCCCGCGATCTCCGGCGTGGTGCTGACGCTCGGCGTGCGGCCCGACCCGCGGGCGATGCGGCTCGTCGAGTCGCTGGGCGCGGGCCTGGCGGTGCTCTCCGTGCCGACCGACAGCTACCACACGGTCGAGGCGATCGGCCGCATCGAGGGGCGCCCCACGGCCGCCAACCCGCGCAAGGTGGAGGCGGCGATCGGCGCGTTCGAGTCCAGTGTGGACACCGAAGAGCTGATGCGCCGGCTGGACGTGGCGCGGGCGCCGCGGGTGACGCCGCTGATGTTCGAGTACGAGCTGATCGACCGCGCCCGCCTCGAGCGGCGCCACCTCGTGCTGCCGGAAGGTGCCGAGGAGCGGATCCTGCGCGCCACCGAGACGCTGCTGCGCCGGGGCGTCGCCGACCTCACTCTGCTCGGCGACCCGGACGAGATCGCCCGCAAGGCCAAGGACCTCGGGCTCGACGTCGACGGGGCATCCATTGTGGATCCGAGCAGGAGCCCGTGGCTGGACGAGTTCACGGAGCGGTACGCGGAGATCCGCCGCCACAAAGGCGTCACGCTCGACCTCGCCCGCGACGTGGTACGCGACGTCAGCTACTTCGGCACGATGATGGTGCACACCGGGCGGGCGGACGGCATGGTCTCCGGCGCGACGCACACGACCGCGGCGACGATCCGACCCGCCTTCGAGATCATCAAGACCGTGCCCGACGTGTCGGTCGCCTCCAGCGTCTTCCTCATGCTGCTCGCCGACCGGGTGCTGGTCTACGGCGACTGCGCGGTCAACCCCGACCCCGACGCGGCCCAGCTCGCCGACATCGCACTGTCGTCCGCGGACACCGCGGCCCGCTTCGGCATCGAGCCGCGGGTGGCGATGCTCTCGTACTCGACCGGCTCGTCCGGCGCCGGCGCCGACGTGGAGAAGGTCGCGGCGGCCACGGCGCTGGTCCGCGAGCGCCGGCCGGACCTGCCGGTGGAGGGGCCGATCCAGTACGACGCGGCGATCGACCCCAGCGTCGCCCGCACCAAGCTGCCCGGCAGCACGGTGGCCGGCCACGCCACGGTCTTCATCTTCCCGGACCTCAACACGGGCAACAACACGTACAAGGCGGTGCAGCGCTCGGCCGGCGCGGTGGCGGTCGGCCCGGTCATGCAGGGCTTACGGCGGCCGGTCAACGACCTCAGCCGGGGCGCCACGGTCAAAGACATCGTCAACACGGTGGCCATCACGGCGATCCAGGCGGCGGCATCATGAAGATCCTCGTGCTCAACAGCGGGTCGTCATCGGTCAAGTACCAGCTCTACGACGGCGACCACACCGTCGACGAGGGGACCGTGGAGCGGGTCACCGACCACGACGCGGCGCTCGGCGAGGTGACGCGGCGGCTCGATCTGTCCGGGCTGGACGGTGTCGGACACCGGGTTGTCCACGGTGGACTGCGGTTCAGCGAGCCGGCCCTCGTCACCGACGAGGTCGTGGCCGCCGTGCGGGAGCTGATCCCGCTGGCCCCACTGCACAACCCGGCCAACCTCGCCGGCATCGAGGTGGCCCGCAAGCTCCTGCCCGGCGTGCCGCAGGTGGCGGTCTTCGACACGGCGTTCCACCGCACGCTGCCCGAGGACGCCGCGGCGTACGCGATCGACGCCGACCTCGCCCGCGAGCACGGCGTGCACCGGTACGGCTTTCACGGCACCTCGCACGCGTACGTCTCCCGGCGCACCGCCGCGCTCCTCGGGCGTCCACTGGAGACGGTCAACACGATCACGCTGCACCTCGGCAACGGCGCCAGCGCGTGCGCGGTCGAGGGTGGACGGTCGGTCGCCACGTCGATGGGCCTGACGCCGCTGGAGGGGCTCGTGATGGGCACCCGTTCGGGTGACATCGACCCGGGCGCGCTCCTCTACCTGGCCCGCAACGCGGGGATGGGCGTGGACGACCTCGACAGCCTGCTCAACCAACGCAGCGGGCTGCGCGGGCTGGCCGGAGTCGGCGACATGCGCGAGGTGCTCGCCCGCCGCGCCGCGGGCGACCGCTCCGCCGCGCTCGCCCTGGCCGTGTACACCCGGCGGATCAAGGAGTACGTGGGCGCGTACTACGCGGTGCTGGGGCGGCTCGACGCGATCACGTTCACGGCCGGGGTGGGCGAGCGGGCGGCGGCGGTACGCGCCGAGTCACTGGCAGGCCTGTCACGCCTAGGTATCGAGATCGACACGGAGCGCAACGAACGGGTGGAAGAGGGGATCATCTCGCCGGACAGTGCGCCGGTCGCCGTCTTCGTGGTGCCGACCGACGAAGAGCTGGAGATCGCCACGCAGGCGCGCGGTGTCATTTCATCCCAGCGCTAGAAACGCCACCAGCGCGACAAGGATCACGGCCAGCACCGCGACGCCGATGATGAGCGGCAGGCGGGACGGTGACGCCTCGGCCTCCGCGGGAGCCTGCGCGAAGGAGCGGAACGCCTCCGTGTTGCCGCTCGGGTCCACGTACTCGTCAGACATGGCCATGACCATAGCGTGGTAGGGCAGGCCCTACCACGATGGCGCGGTGTTCCCCACCAGAAAGTGGGGTGTGCGCTGGATCGAGACGGATCAGCCCCGCTCATAGCGTCTTCGGCATGACGACATCCATGTTGCGACCGCCGGAGACCCGGCCGGACGAGACCCTGACGAGCCACCGGCGGCCCCGCAACCTGGCCGCCTCCGTCGCCCGCTTCAGCACGCGGCACCGCGCCATCGCGATCGTGGGCTGGCTGCTCTTCGTGGTCGTGGCGACCGCGCTGAGCGCCGTGATCGGCACGATCGGCGCCGAAGACAGCGACTACGGCAACGGCGAGTCCAAGCGCGCCGAGCAGATCATCGACGCGGCCGGCTTCCCGGACCGGGCCGGCGAGATGGTGATCGTGCAGAGCGGCGCGCTCACCACCGACTCGATCGAGTTCCGCACGGCCGTGCGCGAGGCCGCGGCCGCGGTCGAGGCCACCGGCCAGGTGGAAAACGTGAACGCCGACGCGGTCTCCGAGGACAAGCACTCGGCGCTCGTCACGTTCGACATGAAGGGCGACCCGGAGACGGCCGTCGACCGGATCGACCCGGTGCTCGACGCGGTGGCCGGCGTGCAGGACAAGCACCCGGACCTGGTCGTCGCGCAGACCGGCGAGGCCAGCATCGACAAGGCCATCGACGCCCAGGTGAGCGGCGCGCTCGGCACCCTGTCGATGCTCTCCCTGCCGGTGACGCTCGGCATCCTGCTCGTGGCGTTCGGCGCGTTCCTGGCCGCCATCCTCCCGCTGGGCCTCGCCGTCACCGCGTTTCTCGCCTCGCTCGGCCTGCTGGCGGCGAGCAGCCGCTTCTTCCCCGCGGACCAGAGCGTCACCCACCTGATGCTGCTCATGGGCCTGGCCGTGGGCGTCGACTACTGCCTCTTCTACATCCGCCGCGAGCGGGAGGAGCGGGCCAACGGTGCGAGCCCCGAGCAGGCGCTGGCCACCGCGGCGGCCACCTCCGGGCGCTCGGTGATGATCTCGGCGTTCACCGTGATCATCGCGATGGCCGGCATGTTCCTGACCCAGGACGTCACGTTCATCAGCTTGGCGGTCGGCACGATCCTCGTCGTCGCGGTCGCGGCGCTGGGCTCGCTCACGGTGCTCCCGGCGATGCTCTCCAAGCTGGGTGACAAGGTCGACCTGGGCCGCATCCCCGGCCTGTACCGGCGCAAGTCAAACGGGCGCTTCTGGCGCTTCGTGCTCCGCGTGGTGCTGCGCCGGCCGGGCGTGTCCGCGGCCATCGCGGCCGGTGCGCTGATCGCGCTGGCGCTGCCCGCGCTCGGCATGCGGCCCGCGTCGGACGGCATCGAGGGCGTCAAGCACGACGAGGCGGCGATCAAGACGTACGACCGGGTGCAGGCCGCCTTCCCCGGCGGCGCCGACCCGGCCACCGTCGTGGTCAAGGCGGCGGACGTCACCAACCCCGCGGTGACCGGGGCGATCGCCGACTTCAAGGCCAAGGCGCTGGCCACCGGCCAGCTCCACGAGCCGGTGACCGTCGAGGTCAACCCCGACAAGACGGTCGCCCTGATCGGCATCGGGCTCTCCGGCACGGGTACCGACAAGGCCTCCGAGGACGCGGTACACACCCTGCGCGACGACGTCATCCCGCACTCGCTCAAGGACGTCGACGGTGCCGAGGTGGCGGTCACGGGCGGGGCGGCCCAGTCGGTCGACTTCAACCACGCGCTCACCCGCAGCGTGCCGCTGGTGTTCGTGTTCGTGCTGGGCCTGGCGTTCGTGCTGCTGCTCGTGTCGTTCCGCTCGGTGGTCGTGGCGGTGACCGCGATCGTGCTCAACCTGCTCTCGGTGGCCGCCGCGTACGGCGCCCTGACGCTGGCCTTCCAGCACGGCTGGGGCTCCGGCCTGATGGACTTCAAGGAGCGCGGCACGATCACCAGCTGGATCCCGCTGTTCCTCTTCGTGATCCTGTTCGGCCTGTCGATGGACTACCACGTCTTCGTCCTGAGCCGGATCCGCGAGGGCTACGACCGCGGCTGGCCGACCAAGCTCGCGGTGTCGCGCGGCATCCAGAACACGGCTGGCACGATCACAATGGCGGCGGTGGTGATGGTGGCGGTCTTCGGGCTCTTCACCACGGCCCCGCTGACCGCGATGAAGGAGATGGGCTTCGGCCTCGCGATCGCGGTGCTGATCGACGCCACGATCGTGCGGGCGGTGCTCCTCCCCGCGGTGATGGCCATGCTGGGCGAGCGCAACTGGTACCTGCCGCGCTGGCTGGGTTGGCTGCCCCGCCTGTCCCACAACTGATGGACGGGCGGCCGCCGTACGGGAACCGGAAAGCCGGCCCCGTACGGCGGCCGCGTCCGTACCTTCGAAACATGAAGCGGCTCGCGGCGGGGCTCGTCGGCGTGGTCCTGCTGTTCGCTTCGGCGGCGTGTGGTGCTCCGGCACCACACGCCGTTTCTCACGTGTCCGCGCCCTCCAGCACCTATCCGGTCGGCGTCCGTGTCCTGGCGCTCAGCCGGGGGAAGGCGCGACCATTGCCCACCACCGTGTGGTACCCGGCGCTCCTCGCGGGCCGGGATACCCCGATCGCCGCCGGGCGCTTTCCCGTGGTGATCTACAGCCACGGCCTGCACAGCCTCCCCGAGTACCACGCCCAGATCGTCACCCGCTGGGCGGCGGCCGGCTTCGTGGTGGCCGCGCCGGCCTACCCCCGCACCCGCGAGGGCACCCGGCGCTTCAGCCGCGCGGATGTGCGTAACCAGCCGGCCGACGCGTGGTACGTGGTGCGGAAGGTGCTCACACTCCCGGCGTTCGCCGGCCACCTCGACGGCAGCCGCGTCGGAGCGGCCGGCCATTCGGCTGGCGGCTATACGACAGCCGGTCTCTTCACCGCCGGACACGACCGCGGGCTGCGCGGCGGCATCGTGATCGCCGGGGCGGGCATGGCGGGCGCCTTCGCCGGCCCGCGGGCGGCCATCCTCTTCGTACACGGCACCGCCGACCCGACGGTGCCGATCGAGGCCGCCCGCGCGGCGTACGCGCGGATCAGCTGGCCCAAGTCGTTTCTCGCGCTGCCCGGCCAGGATCACGGCGCCTACCTGACACCCGGACAGCCCGGCTTCGCCGAGGTGCTGGCGACGACACTCGACTTCCTGAGGTGGATCCTCTACGACGACCAGACCGCCCACGCCCGCCTGGCCTTGGTGACCTGAAAGCTGAGGCACCATGGATGGGTGATCGACGGGACCGAGCGGCTGGCCGACATGGTCGCGGAGGGTGGTGTCGCCGTCCTCACCGGCGCGGGCATCTCCACTGACTCCGGCATTCCGGACTACCGCGGGCCAGACGGCGTGCAGGCGAGGCACGCGCCGATGACCTACCAGATGTTCACCCGCGACCCGGTCGCGCGGCGGCGCTACTGGGCGCGCAGCCACCTCGGCTGGCGCACGATCGCCCGCGCCGAGCCCAACTCGGGACACCGCGCGGTCGCCGACCTCCACGCGGGTGGGCTGCTCCGCGGCGTGATCACGCAAAACGTCGACGGCCTCCACCAGGCCGGTGGGTGCGCCGAGGTGATCGAGCTGCACGGCAACCTCGACCGGGTGGTCTGCCTCGACTGCGGAGACGGCACCGCGCGGGACGACCTCGACCGGCGGCTGCGCCTGGTCAACCCGGAGTTCCACGCCCAGGTGATCGCGGTCAACCCGGACGGCGACGTCGACCTGCCCGATGACGCGGTGGAGCGGTTTCGCCTGGTGGGCTGCCGGGCCTGCGGGCGGGGCACGCTCAAGCCCGACGTCGTCTTCTTCGGCGAGACCGTGCCGAGGCCCCGGGTCGACGCGAGCTTCGCGCTCGTGGAAAGCGCGCAGCTGCTGCTCGTGCTCGGCTCCTCGTTGACGGTGATGTCGGGGCGGCGGTTCGTGCTGCGGGCGGCGAAGCTGGGCATCCCGGTGGCGATCGTCAACCGCGGGGTGACGCGCGGCGACCCGTACGCGGCCCTCACGCTCGACGCCCCACTCGGTGCGGTGCTGCCCGACCTCGTGCGGCTCGTGGGAGGCGTCGTTGCGCGCTAGTGCCGCCGCCCTCGTCGCCGTCCTGCTCCTCGCCGGTTGCTCCGTGTCCCTGCCCACCCCGGTCAGCACCACCCCGGCGCCCACACCGAAGGTCACCTCCGCGCCCGCTCCCGAGCCGAGCGGCCGGGCGCCTGCCGAGACGTTCGACGTCGACACGCGCCAGCTGCGGCTGAGCCGGGGCGCCGACCGGCCGCTGCCGGTGACGATCTGGTACCCGGACGCCGACACCGGGCGCTTCCCCGTGATCCTCTTCAGCCACGGGCTGACCGGCCGCCCCGCCGACTACGCGCCGCTGCTGGAGCACTGGGCGTCGGCGGGCTTCGTGGTCGCCGCGCCCACCTACCCGCACACGAGCCGCGGCGCCGAGCGGGTCGACGCGCTCGACGTGCTCAACCAGCCGGCCGACGCCACGTACGTGCTCACCGAGGTCCTCAAGCTCGACCGCCGCTCCGGCGACCCGCTGCGCGGGCGCCTGGACACCGACCGCCTCGCCGCGGCCGGCCACTCCGCGGGTGGCATCACCACGATCGGCCTCTTCAGCGTCTCCCGCGACGAGCGGCTGGACGCCGGCGTGGTGCTCTCCGGCAGCGCGCTCGGCATGGGCCTCGGCTTCACCGGCCCGCCCGCGCCCATGCTGTTCGTACACGGCCAGCGCGACTCGGTCGTCTCCTACGCCTCCGGCAAGGCGGCCTACGACAGCGTGCCGTGGCCCAAGGCGCTCCTCACCCTGCCCGACGGCGACCACGGCCAGTCGCTGCTGCGCGAGGGCAACCGGGCCTACGACGTGGTAGCCGACTCGACGCTCGACTTCTGGCGGTGGTCGCTCTACGACGACGCCGAGGCCAAGCGCCGCCTGCCGCAAGACGCCGAGTCGGCCGGCCTCGGCCACCTCGACGACAAGCTCGGCTGAGAGAAAACCGCTCCGGCCGGCAGGATCGTTTCTTGGAGAATGTCCCGGGTTCGTGTCAGCGGCGGGCCGTCGCTCCCGCCGGAGACCGCGGCGGCCGGCGGCTCGCCAGGGCTCGCCGAGATCCCCGGCCCCCCACCCGGAGGGCCCCCCCCGCCCCCCCCCCGGAGCGGAGCGGCCGGGCCCCTGCCGAGACGTTCGACGTCGACACGCGCCAGCTGCGGCTGAGCCGGGGCGCCGACCGGCCGCTGCCGGTGACGATCTGGTACCCGGACTCCGACACCGGGCGCTTCCCCGTGATCCTCTTC
>Ga0081539_10000332_pt1 | contig 104677 bp, 102 predicted proteins | sample TabmetS4T2R2_FD_71023 | JGI IMG/M metagenome (GOLD analysis project Ga0081539, IMG submission 71023) | Tabebuia heterophylla rhizosphere microbial communities from the University of Puerto Rico - S4T2R2 | ecosystem: Host-associated > Plants > Roots > Rhizosphere ... | reverse complement strand
AGCAGCGTGTAGCCGTCCGGTTCGCTGCGCGCGACCGTGTCGGCGCCGATGTTGCCGCCGGCACCGGGCCGGTTCTCGACGACGAAGGGCTGACCGAGCTGCTTCTGCAGGCGCTCGCCGACCGCCCGCGCCAGCACGTCGGCGAGCCCGCCGGGCGCGAATGGCGCGACGAAGCGCACCGGCCGATTCGGATACAGTTGTGCGCACGCGAGCGAGGAGACGAGCGCGAGCGCCAGCGCAATCAGCCGTGCAGCCACTTCTCGCCTTCTGCATAGAGGCGCGCCAGCGCTTCGCTGCCCGGAACGGGCAGATCCGGCGTGATGCGCGCGCCGCCCGCCGCCTGAAAATAGGCGAGGTGACGATAGCCGACGGGATAGCGCGCGAGGTTCGCGTCATCCAGCTCGAGCCACTCGCCCGGCGTCAGCGGGTCGATGCGGTCCTTCTCGTAAATCATGTCGCGCCGCGCGATGCGCCACGCGTTGTCCATGCGCATGAAACGATCGTACGAGCGGCAATAGCAGGTGATGTCGACCTCGACGCCCTGCAACGTGCCGCGCACGAGGAGCACCAGGCGCGTCTCGGCGATGGCGCGATCGCCGTTCAGCTCGACCGCGCAGGCACCGACGAAATGCTGCGAGAGGTTGCCGCCCGCAGGCCGTGAGCGCGCGAGCCGGATGAACTCCGCCGCGGGGCCGACGAACCATGTCGTGTGCTGGAGGGCATCGGGCGTATAGAGGCCGGCAAGCCTCTCCCATCGGCCGCTGTCGCGCCAGAGCGCCCAGTTGGCGACCGCCTCGACGATCGCCGGCCGGTCGCCCAGGCGCTGGCTCGTCATTCCGGCCGGATGCCCGCCTGGCGCAGGATCGGCGGCCACTTGTCCGCTTCCCGTTTCACGAAGGCGCGCGTCTCCTCCGGCGACAGGGCGATGACGCGCCAGCCATTGTTCTCCAGCCGCCGCCGCACTTCCGGATCTGCCACGGCCTTGAGCGTCGCGCCGCGCAGCCGCTCGACGACGTTATGCGGCGTTTTCGCCGGCGCGAAAAGGCCGAGCCAGCTGTCGAGCATCAGATCGGGCAGCCCCGCTTCCGCCGCCGTCGGCACGTCGGGAAGCAGCGAATCGCGCACGGGGCCGGACGTCACGTAGGGCTTCACGCGGCCGTCCGCGATGAACGGGCGCGCCGTGGTGGTGTTATCGAAGAAGAGATCGACGCGGCCGGCGAGGAGATCGATGTACGCGGGCTGCGCGCCCTTGTATTGCACCTCGAGGAGATCGATGTGGGCGAAGCGCTTGAGCAGCAGCGCGCTCACATGCTGACCGGTGCCGATGCCGGAGGTGGCGATCGAGAGCTTGCCGGGATTCGCGCGCGCCGCGTCGATCACTTCCTGCAGCGTGGCGTACGGCAGATCCTTGCGCCCGACCAGCGCGTAAGTGAAGGCGCCGACCATCGCCACCGGCGCGAAATCGCGCACCGGGTCGTAGCGCAGATCCTTATGCAGGCCCGGATTGAACGCCATGTTCGCGAGCCCGCCGATCAGGAGCGTGTAGCCATCGGGCGTCGCGCTCGCCACCGCCTGGGTGCCGATGAGCGTGCCGCCGCCGGGGCGGTTCTCGACCACGAACGGCTGGCCGAGGTCCGGTGACAAGCGCTCGGCGAGGAGGCGGCCGATCACGTCGTAGCCGCCGCCGGGGGCGCTCGGCACGATGATGCGCACCGTGCGGTGCGGATAGTCCTGCGCCAGCGCGGAAGCCGCGATCCAGAATAGCGCGGCGGCAATGAGGCGCGCGACAGAGAAAATAGGGCTCTGACCCCGATTTAATTGAGCGCCTTGAGGCGCGGGAGCACGCCGCGGGCGAAGCGCTCCATGTTGGCGCGCGCGAGGTCGGCGGGCAGCGTGCCGAACTGGCACATGACGAGGAGGTTGCCGAAGCGCATCTCACGCCAGTAGCCCTCGAACGCGCGGTACACGGTGTCGGCGCTGCCGCAGACGAAGAGGCCGAGCTCGATCGCCTGCTCGATGGTGACGTCGCCGAACATCTGCGCCTTCGCCTTCATCACGTTCTTCAGCGATTCGCGCGAGGTGTACCCGGGCGGCAGCAGCATCTCGATCGGCATGCGCACGTAGACGTTGCGGAAGGCTTCGAAATGTTCCTTGGCCTCGCGCCGCGCCGATTCGTCAGTCGCGCCGACGTACACCGGCACCGCCCAGCCGAGTTGGCGATCCTCGCAGCCATAGCCATAGGTGGCGCACGTATCGCGGTATTGCTTCAGATAGCGCTGCACCACCTTCACCGGACTGAAGGTCTGCAGGTAGGTGTAGCGGCGATCCGGATGCGACGCCCAGTCGATCGTTTCCTTGCTGCCCTGCGAGGGAATCCAGATCGGCGGATGCGGCTTCTGGTACGGGCGCGGCCACAGGTTCACGTACTGCACGCGATAGTGATGGCCCTGGAAGGAGAACGGGCCGGGCTCGGTCCAGGCGCGCACGATGAGATCGTGCGCCTCGTGGAAGCGGTCGTGCGAGAACGTGGGATTCACGCCGAAGGTGTGGTACTCGGCGCCGATGCCGCGCACGAAACCGGTGATGAGGCGCCCGCCGCTGATGACATCGATCATCGCGTGCTCCTCCGCCACCGTCAGCGGATGCGAGCGCAAGGGCAGCGCGCTGCCGAGGATCGCGATGCGCACGCGCTTCGTGCGCCGCGCGAGCGCGGAAGCGGTGACGATCGGCGACGGCATCAGGCCGTAGGCGGTCTGATGATGCTCGTTCACCGCGACCACGTCAAAACCGAGTTCCTCGCCGTACTCGAGCTCGTCGAGGTAGCGGTTGTAGAGCCGATGCCCTTTCTCCGGATCGAAGTTGCGATTGGGCAGCGTCACCCAGACGGTGCCGTTCTTCCGCCCCGCCGCCAGGTCGAGGTCGGCGTAGGGCATGAGGTGGAAGAGAACTAGCTGCATGCGAAGCGCATCACCAGATCGCAGAACTCGGTCGCCTTCTCCACCTGCGGCAAATGGCCGCAGCGCTCGAATATGTGGAGCTCGGCCCGGGGCATCAGGCGTTTCAGCTCGTGCGCGATGCCGACGGGCAGGATCTGGTCGTCCTTCCCCCAGACGATTGCCACCGGCACATCGATGCGATGCAGCCACTTCGGCAGGAACGGATCATGGAGCCGCGGCTCCCAAGCGAGGCGCGCGGTGGTGTGCCGATTCTTGAGCGCAAGGTCGACCGCCTCGGGGGTCATCGGCATTGCGAGGCGCTCCTCCGCGAATCGCTGCTCGTAGAACAGTTTGCGGGTCGTGTCCTCGGCGGAGAGGAGGAAGATGTCGGCGGGCTCGGCTTCCTTTGCCGCGACGCCGGCAGGGCTCACGAGCACGAGCGAACCGATGCGCGAGGTGTTCCTCACCGCCATCTCCATCGCCATCCAGCCGCCCATCGAGCTGCCGATGATGAGGGCGCTCTCGAGCTTCAGCGCGGCGAGGAAGTCGAGATAGAAATACGCGACGTCGTGGATGTTCTCGAGCCATTCGGGCTCGTCGCTCTCCCCGTACCCCGGGTGGTCGGGCACGATGACGTCGAAGCGCTCCGCGAGCTTCTCCATGAATGCCAGCACCACCGGAGCGCCGCTCGCGCCATGCAGGAAAACCAGTGGCGAGCCCTTGCCGCCGCGACGGTAATGCGTGCGGCAACCGACGAGCTCGATCGTGTGATCAGTGAACGGCATGGTTGACGCGGCGCCCGGCAACGCCCGATTCGGCGATCACCGCGGGGATCTCCGCAAAGTTCATCGGCGCCATCACGTGAGCGCCGGCGACGCCGGGAATGTCCGCCAGTTCGCGCAGCACCTCGATGCAGATTTTCCGGCCTTCGAGCTTCGGGTCGCCCGCCCGCTCGAGGCGCTCGATGAAGGCGTTGGGAATGATCGTGCCGAAGAGCTTGTCGCGCATCCAGCGCGCTGATTTGGCCGACGCAATGGGCGCGACGCCGATAAGGAGCGGAATGCGCACGCCCGACTCGGCAAGCCGCTCCGTATAGCGGCGCACGACTCCCATGTCCATACAGAACTGCGTCTGTACGAAGTCCGCGCCCGCGCCGAGCTTGGCCTGGAGTGCCTTCGGCTCCCAGCCGGGCGGCGGATCGATCGGCACATCGGCCGCGCCCAGCACGAGCCGCAGCGGCGGGCCGGCGATCTTGGTGCCCGTGGGGAGCGTGTTGTCGGTGCGCATGCGATGCGCCATTGCAAGGAGCGTGCGGCTATCGACGTCGTAAACCGCCTTCGCATCGGGCTGATCGCCCGCTTTCGGGTCGTCGCCGCCGAGGACCAGGATGTTGCGGATGCCGAGCGCCGCGGCGCCGAGGATATCGCCCTGCAGCGCAAGGCGATTGCGGTCGCGACAGGTCATCTGGAAGATCGGCTCGATGCCGCTTTGCACGAGGAAGTGCGCCGTCGCGAGGCTCGAGAGATGCACTTTCGCCCCGGCGCCATCGGTAACGTTTACCGCGGTGGCGAGACCTTTCAACGGCATCGCGCGACGCAGAAACTCCGCCGCATCGATGGAAACGGGCGGGGTGATCTCGGCGGTGACGACGAATTCGCCGCTGCGGAGCCTCGCCTGCAGTTCGCTCGCCGCACGGCGCTCGGTCACCATAGGCGCGCGATCTTAGCATTGGGTTTTTGCCCACCCGACTTCGCTATGCCGGAACTCCCCGACGTCACTGTGTACGTGGAAGCACTCGAAGCTCGCGCGCTCGGCAAGCGCCTGGAGCGGGTGAAGCTCCTGAATCCTTTCATCCTGCGCACGGCGGTGCCGGCGATCGCCGAGGCCGAGGGCAAGCGTGTCACGGAGATCCGCCGGGTCGGCAAGCGCATCGTGTTCGTGCTGGAGGGACCGCTTTACCTAGTACTGCACCTCATGATCGCCGGCCGGCTGCGCTGGCTCGAGGCCAAGGAGAAGCCGCCCGGGCGCATTACGCTCGCGCTGCTGGAATTCGAGAACGGCACGCTCGCCTTCACGGAAGCCGGAACCAAGCGGCGCGCGTCGCTGCATCTGCTCGCCACGCTCGAGGGGCTTGATCCCGGCGGCGCGGAGATATTCGCCATCGATGCCGCCGAGTTCGCCGCGCGGCTGCGACGCGAGAACCACACGCTCAAGCGCGCGCTCACCGATCCGCGGCTCTTTGCCGGCATTGGCAACGCCTATTCCGACGAGATCCTGCATCGCGCGAATCTTTCGCCGATCGCCATGACGGCCAAGCTGACGATGCAGGAAATCGGCCGCCTGTTCGAGGCCACGCGGGCGACGCTCCGCGACTGGACGGAGCGGTTGCGTGCGCAGGCAGAGGGCCGATTCCCGGAAAAAGTCACAGCCTTTCGCGAGGGGATGGCGGTGCACGGGCGCTACGGCAAACCCTGTCCCGTCTGTGGTGCGCCGGTCCAACGCATCGTCTTCGCCGAAAACGAGACTAATTACTGTGCGCGCTGCCAGACGGGCGGCAAGATACTTGCTGACCGGGCGCTATCGCGGCTGCTCAAGAAAAGCTGGCCGCGCTCGATCGACGAACTGGAGTAAGGGTCCGAATCAATAGGACCCTATTTTCGGAGTGACCATGAATCGCAGAAGCCTGCTTGCCTTTCTCGGTCTCGGCGCCGCCGCGGCCCCGGCGCTCGCGGCGCAACAGAAAAGCAGCGCCAAGCACTCCGTCATTCTCCAGGTGAGCGACCGGGATCCGGCACGCTGGCACTTGGCGCTTAACAATGCCCGCAACGTCCAGGCCGAGCTCGGCCCCGAGCACGTGCAGATCGAGATCGTCGCCTACGGCCCGGGCCTCGAGATGCTGAAGGCCGAGTCGCCGGTTGCGGACGGCCTTGCCGGCGCCCTGGATGCAAGCGTGCGCCTCATCGCCTGCGAGAACACCATGCAGAACAACAAGGTGACGCGGGACGACATGTACAGCGGCATCTCGTATGTGCAGGCGGGTGTCACGCACATCATGAAGCGCCAGCGCGAAGGCTGGGCCTACATCCGCCCCTAGCAGTCCTGCGCAGTACTCTCCGGACTATGCCCCTTGATGGAAGGGTGCCATCGCCGGCCGTTAAATGGCGGCGATGGAAAACGTCGTCCGCCTTGCCGATTACCGCAAGCGCCGCGCCGCCCGCACCGGGCGCCACGGGCCGGCGAACGACTGGGGCCCGCAGTACTACTGCCTGAAGTGCGACGGCGACGAGTTCAAGCTGTTTGCCTCTGGCATGGTCCATTGCGCCCAATGCGGCTCGCTGATGCGTAACCTCCTCATCTCCGGCACCAAGACCGAAGAAGCTCCGCAGTAGGCGTCGCCAAGCCGGTAAAATTGCCGGCAAGTGAAGCAAGAACAGATTCCCGGCGACGCGATCGTCATCCGCGGCGCCCGCCAGAACAACCTTAAAAACCTCAGCCTAGCGATCCCGACTGGCGAGCTCGTCGTCGTCACCGGGGTCTCCGGCTCGGGGAAGTCGTCGCTCGTCTTCGACACCCTCTATGCCGAGGGCCAGCGCCGCTACGTCGAGACCTTCAGCCCCTACGCGCGGCAGTTTCTCGACCGCATGGACAAGCCGCAGGTCGATGCCGTGGAAGGCATCCCACCGGCAATCGCCATCGACCAGACCAATCCGGTGCGCACCTCGCGCTCGACGGTCGGCACGATGACTGAGCTGAACGACCATCTGAAGCTGCTCTTCGCGCGCGCTGCGAAGCTCCACTGCCGGGGCTGCGGCAAACCCGTGGTGCGCGACACGCCGCAATCGGTCTATCGCGCGCTTGCCGAGCGGCCGGACGCGCGATGGGTCATCACCTTCCCGATCCCGGTGCCGAAAAACTTCAGCGAAGCCGAGGTGCTGCAGCTCCTCGAGGCGCAGGGCTACACGCGCATCCATGCGAAGACCAAGGGGTGCATCGAGGTGGTCCAAGATCGCGTGCGCATCTCGAGCAGCGAGAAATCGCGCGTCATGGACGCGCTCGAATCCGCCATGCGCGTCGGCCAGGGGCGAGTCAATGTTTACCCCGAGAGTTCGGTGCCTGACCCCGAATCGAAGCCTTTGCGGTTCTCGGCGGATCTTCATTGCGCCGACTGCGACATCCACTACTCGGAGGCGACGCCAGCGGCGTTCTCCTTCAACTCGCCGATCGGCGCGTGCGAAGTCTGCCGCGGCTTCGGGCGCGTGATCGGCGTCGATTTCGGGCTCGTGGTGCCCGACGAGTCGAAGACGCTGCGCGAAGGCGCGGTGCGGCCCTGGCAGAGCCCGAGCTTCAGGGAGTGCCAGGACGACCTCGAGAAGTACGCGAAGAAGCGAAAGATGCCGCTCGATGCGCCGTTTCGCGAGCTGACGGAAGCGCAGCGCCACTGGGTGCTGGAAGGCGAGCCGCAGTGGGAAAGCTGGCGCAAATCGTGGCCCGGCACCTGGTACGGCGTGCGCCGCTTCTTCAAGTGGCTCGAGACCAAGGCGTACAAGATGCACATCCGGGTGCTCCTCTCCAAGTACCGCGCGTACACGGAGTGCGAGGCCTGTCATGGGACGCGCCTCAAGCCTGATGCGCTGCTCTGGAAGCTGGACGGCAGATCGATCCACGAATTGATGCTGCTGTCGGTCGGCGACGTGAAGTCGTTCTTCGAGCGCCTGGCGCTGCCCGCGCCGATGGACGAGGCGGCCGATCTCCTCCTTGCCGAGGTGCGCACGCGCCTTGGCTACCTGTGCCAGGTCGGCCTGGGCTACCTGACGCTAGACCGCCAGTCGCGCACCCTTTCCGGCGGTGAAGTGCAGCGCATAAATCTCACGACGGCGCTTGGCACCTCGCTCGTCAATACGCTGTTCGTTCTCGATGAGCCGTCCATCGGCCTGCATCCGCGCGACATGGGCCGCGTCATCGACGTCATGAAGCGGCTGAAAAACGCCGGCAATTCGCTGGTCGTCGTCGAGCACGACCCGCAGATCATGTTCGCCGCCGACCGCATCCTCGACATGGGACCCGGACCGGGCGAGCGCGGCGGCGAGATCGTGTTCTTCGGCCCGGCGGAGAAGCTTGCGGCCGAGCACACCCTCACCGCGGATTACCTCGCCGGCCGCAAGCACGCGGTCGAGCCGCGCCAGCCGGCGGCGCCACGCATCTATCTCACGCTGGAAGGCGCCTCGGCGCACAACCTGAAGAATATCGACGTGCGCTTCCCGCTCGAGCGCCTGGTATGCGTCACCGGTGTGTCCGGTTCCGGCAAATCCACGCTCGTGCAGGACGTCCTCTACCCGGCGCTCCTGAAAGCGAAAGGCCGGCCGACGGAGACGCCCGGCGCGCACCGCGCGCTGCGTGGTGCGCACCAGGTGAGCGACGTCGTGCTCGTCGACCAGTCGCCGATCGGCAAGACCACGCGCTCCAACCCGGCGAGCTATGTCGGCGCCTTCGACTGCATCCGCGACCTCTTCGCCAAGACACCCGCGGCGCGCGAGCGCGGCTACACGGCCGGCACGTTCAGCTTCAACTCCGGCAACGGCCGCTGCCCGTCCTGCGGCGGCAACGGTTTCGAGCACGTCGAGATGCAGTTCCTCTCCGACGTGTATCTGCGCTGCCCGGACTGCGACGGCCGCCGCTACCGCGACGAAGTGCTCGAGTTGACGGTGCGTGGCAAGTCGATCGCGGACGTGCTCGACATGACGGTGTCGGAGGCAGTGCGCTTTTTCGGCGCGCACGCCGAAGTCGTCCAGCGGCTCAAGCCATTGGTGGAGGTCGGGCTCGATTACCTGAAGCTCGGCCAACCGGTGCCGACGCTCTCGGGCGGCGAGGCGCAACGCCTGAAGCTCGCCGGCTATCTCGCCGAGACTGAGGCCGGCTCCGATCCGAAGCTTTTCCTCTTCGACGAGCCGACCACGGGGCTCCACTTCGAGGACGTCGCGAAGCTGCTCCGTGCCTTCCGCCAGCTCCTCGATGCGGGGCATTCGCTGATCGTCATCGAGCACAACCTCGACGTGGTGAATGCGGCCGACTGGATCATCGACCTCGGACCGGAAGGCGGCGACGCTGGCGGCTACGTGGTTTGCGAAGGCAGTCCGGTCCAAGTAATGGCGCACGAGGCCTCGCATACCGGCAAGGCGCTGCGCGCGTACCTCGAGAAGTTGAGAGGCAATTCGGTGCCTGACCCCGAATTCAGGGTGCAGGAACCGGCGGGCCGCTATCTCGGCAACGCCATCCGCATCCACAACGCGCGCGAGCACAACCTGAAGAACATCGACGTCGACATTCCCCGCGGCCGCTTCACGGTAATCACCGGCGTCTCGGGTTCGGGAAAATCGACGCTCGCGTTCGACATCCTGTTCAACGAGGGTCAGCGCCGCTATCTCGAATCGTTGAACGCCTATGCGCGCCAGTTCGTGCAGGCCGCCTCGCGGCCGGACGTGGACGCGATCTTCGGCATCCCGCCGACAGTGGCAATCGAGCAACGCACGAGCCGCGGCGGACGCAAGTCGACCGTCGGCACGCTCACCGAGGTGCATCACTTCCTGCGCCTGCTCTTCGTCAAGCTGGGAACGCAGTACTGCCCGGACTGCGAGATACCGATCGAGCCGCAAAGCGAAGAGGTGATCGCGGCTCGCCTGATGCGCGAGTACCGCGGCAAGCGCATCACGCTCCTCGCGCCGCTGGTGGTGAACCGCAAGGGTGTCTATACCGATCTCGCGAAGTGGGCGGCCGGCAAGGGCTATTGGAATCTGCGGGTCGACGGCAAGATGCTCTCGGTGCGGCCGTTCCCGCGCATCGACCGCTTCCGCGAGCACACCATCGAGTTGCCGGTGCTCACGTTGAAAGTCGAAGCGAAAGCGGAGTCGCAGTTGCGCCAGGCGCTGCGCACGGCACTCGAGCACGGCAAAGGCGTGGTGCACGTGCTCGAGAAGGACGTGCAGGTGTACTCCACCAAGCGCGCCTGCCGCTCGTGCGGGCGCAGCTTTCCGGAGCTCGACCCGCGGTTGTTTTCCTATAACAGCAAGCACGGCTGGTGCCCGGCCTGTTACGGCACGGGCCTCGCGATCGAAGACGTAGAGTGGGATGACGAGCGCGCGAAAACGGGTGCCGAGGATAATGTGCTCGACTCGTGGATCGAGTGGCTCGAGATCGAGGACGCCTGTCCGGAGTGCGAAGGCCGCCGGCTCAATCGCGAAGCGCTCGCCGTTCTCTGGCGCGGCAGGAACATCGCCGACTATGGACACGAGCCGGTGACGCGGCTGCAAGCGCTCTTCGCCGGCATCGAGCTCCAGGGCCGCGAGCGCGACATTGCGCGCGACCTCGTGGCAGAGCTCGGCTCGCGCCTGGGCTTCCTCGACGAGGTGGGACTTGGCTACCTGACGCTCGATCGCTCGGCACCGACGCTCTCGGGCGGCGAGGCGCAGCGCATCAGGCTGGCCGCCCAGTTGGGCTCGAATTTGCGCGGCGTCTGCTACATCCTCGATGAGCCGACCATCGGGCTGCACCACCGCGACAACCAGGTGCTGCTGAACGTGCTCGAGAAGCTCGAGGCGAAGGGCAACTCACTGGTGGTGGTGGAACACGACGAAGACACCATCCGCCGCGCGCAGCACGTGATCGACCTCGGCCCCGGCGCCGGCAAGCTCGGCGGGCGCGTGATCGCCCAAGGCCACGCCGACGATCTCGTGAGCCAGCCCGACTCTCTCACCGGCAAGTTCCTACGCGAGCCGTTGCGCCACCCGCTGCATCCGCGCCGCAATGGCGGGAGCGATTCGATCGAAGTGCAGCGCGCAGCGCTGCACAATCTGAAGAAGGTGGATGTGGCGATCCCGCTCGGGCGGCTCGTCGCCGTCACCGGCGTGTCGGGCTCGGGCAAGTCGACGCTCGCGCGCGACGTGCTGTACGCCTCGCTACTAGAGAAAAAACCAATTGGCTGCAGGTCGGTAAAAGGCGCGAAGAAGATCGAGCGCGTGCTGGAAGTCGACCAGACACCGATCGGCAAGACGCCGCGCTCTTGCCCCGCGACCTACGTCGGCTTCTGGGACCAGATCCGGCGCCTGTTCGCCGACACCACGGAAGCGCGCGTGCGCGGCTGGACCGCGAGCCGTTTCTCCTTCAACACGAGCGGCGGGCGCTGCGAAGAATGTGAAGGCCAGGGGCTGAAGAAGATCGCCATGTCGTTCCTGCCTGACGTGCGCGTCACCTGCGAGGCGTGCAACGGCGCGCGCTTCAACGCCGACACCCTGAGCGTGAAGCTCCGCGGCAAGAACGTCGGCGAAGTGCTGGCGATGAACGTCGACGAGGCGCTCGAGTTCTTCGCCGCGCATCCGTCGATCCAGCGCTGCCTGAAGCTGCTGCAGGACGTCGGGCTGGGCTACCTGACGCTCGGCCAGCAGAGCCCGACGCTCTCCGGCGGCGAAGCGCAGCGCATCAAGCTCGTGAGCGAGCTCTCTAAGGCGGGCGGCATTCGCACCTTCTACGTGCTCGATGAGCCCACCGTCGGGCTGCACATGGCCGATGTCGAGAAGCTGATCCACGTGCTGCATCGCCTGGTCGACGCCGGCCACACGGTGCTGGTGATCGAGCACAACCTCGACGTGATCGCCGAGGCCGACTGGATCATCGATCTGGGTCCCGAGGGCGGCGACGGCGGCGGCAAGATCGTCTTCCAGGGCCCGCCGGAGAAGGCCGGCTCGGGCCGCGGCCATACCTGCCACGCGCTCGCCGAGTTCCTGAAGGAGCGCGCGGTCACGCGCTAGCGCATTGCGCGCCTCCGGGGCGCCCTGTACGCTGCCCGCACCGAGGTGCAGGTGCAGAAGATCCGCTTTTGCACGACGTTCGATTTCGCCCGGCTCGCCTTCGCCATCTCAGGCAGCGGGCCGAAGCTCGCCTACGCCCCCCATTGGCTGACCCACATCGAGGAGGACCAGCGCTGCCAGGCGGTGCCGCCCTGGCACGCGGAGCTCAGCAAGCGCTGCACGCTCCTTCGCTTCGACCAGCGCGGCTGCGGCCTTTCGGATCGCGACGTCGCTGACATCTCGTTCGAAGCATGGGTGCGCGACCTGGAATGCGTCATCGATGCCGCCGGCTACGAGCGCTTCGCGCTGCTCGGCAACTCGCAGGGCGCGGGGATCGCGGTGGAATACGCCGCGCGTCATCCCGAGCGCGTCACGCATCTCGTCCTTTACGGAGGCTATGCGCGCGGCCGACTAAGGCGAGACCCGACGCAGCGCGATGTCGAGGACGCGGAGCTGCAAGTAAAGCTGATCGAGCTCGGCTGGGCAAAGGGCGATCCGAGCTACCGCGATGTCTTCTCCCGGCAGTTCATGCCGAGCGCGACGCTCGAGCAGCTCGCCGCGCTGAGCGAACTCGAGCGCATCTCGGCGTCGCCTGCCGTGGCGGCGCGCATCGTGCGCGCCTTCTATCTGATCGACGTGCGCGAGTCAGCGAAGCGCGTCCGCTGCCCGACGCTCGTCCTGCACGCGCGCGGCGATCGCCGCGTGCCGCTCGAGGAAGGGCGGCTCCTCGCCTCGCTCATTCCTGACGCGCGCTTCGTGGCGTTGGAGAGCGATAACCATATCCTGCTGCCGGGCGAGCCGGCGTGGCGGCGCTATTTCGACGAGATCGCCGCCTTCCTGCCGCGCGCCACCGCCGCCGCAGCGCCCGCCTCGCTCGATGCCCTGACGCCGCGCGAGATCGAGATCCTCGAGCGCATCGCGCAAGGCCTCGACAACGCGCAGATCGCGGCCCACCTATCACTCTCCGAGAAGACGGTGCGAAACCACATCACCCGCATCTTCGACAAGCTGCAAGTGGATAACCGCTCCCGCGCCATCGTGCTGGCGCGCGAGGCAGGCCTCGGCGAAAGGCGCGCCCTCTCCTAACTGGGACGGGAGTCCCGGTCGCTCCCATGAGTCCTGGGACCGCCGCCTCACGCGCGCCCTGGCCCTCTCTCGTAAGTTGCGACCGTCTCTTAACCGCAACCCGAGGAGGGAGTGATGAGCCGCAAGTACATCGATTGCCGCGCCTACCCGAGCGACATCGGCTGCACGTTGGCGATCTGCGCCGATTCCGAGCACGAGTTGGTCGAAGCCGCCGTGGCGCACGCCGTGGCGGTGCACAGCCACACCGATACGCCGCAGTTCCGGGCGCTCCTTCGCACGATGATCAAGGACGGCACGCCGCCGCTCGCGTCGCCCGCCCAGACAACCGCCAAAGAGGCGCACTCGTGAGCGATCTCGCCTCGACGCTCAAGCCGGCGCTGCGCGGGCGCCTCATCACACGCGAGGACCCGGACTACGAGGCCGCGCGTGCGCTCTACAATGGCATGATCGACAAGCGCCCGCTCGCCATCGCGCGTTGCGTCGACGCGGCCGATGTCATTTCCGCCGTCAAGGCGGGCCGCGACCACGGCGTGCTGATCGCCATTCGCGGCGGCGGGCATAACGGTCCGGGACTGGGCAGTTGCGACGATGGCCTGGTGATCGATCTATCCGCGATGCGAAGCGTGCGTGTAGACCCGGTGAACCGTACGGTGCGCGTCGATCCCGGCTGCACCTCGGGCGACGTCGACCACGCCACCCACGCTTTCGGCCTCGCGGTACCCTTCGGCATCGTCGCCAGCACCGGCGTCGCCGGCCTGACGCTCGGCGGCGGCACGGGCTATCTCACCCGCAAATACGGCCTTACGGTCGACAACCTGCTCGAAGCCGATGTCGTGCTCGCCGATGGCCGCTTCGTCACGGCAAGCGCCGAGCACAACGCGGACCTCTTCTGGGCGCTGCGCGGCGGCGGCGGCAACTTCGGCGTCGTCACGAGCTTCCTCTTTCGCGCCCATCCGGTGAGCATGATCTACGGCGGGCCGATTTTCTGGGACGCGAAAAACGCCAAGGCCGTAATGCGCGCCTACCGCGAGTTCCTGCCGGGCGCACCGGAGGAGCTTGGCAGCTTCGTCGGCCTGAAGACCGTTCCCTCAGTCGACCCCTTCCCGCGCGAGCATTGGGGCAAGCGCGCCTGCGCGGTGATCTCCTGCTACGCCGGCCCGGCGGCGCAGGGCGAGAAGGAAATGGCGAAGCTCCTGCACTCCGTGCCGGCGCCGCTGTTCAACTGGATGAGCGCGCTGCCGTTGCCGGCCATGCAGGCGATGTTCGATCCGTTCTTTCCCAAGGGATTGCAGTGGTACTGGAAAGGCGACTTCGTAAAATCCTTGCCCGACGAGGCGATCGACGTGCACATCGCCCAGGCCGCCGAGGCGCCGACCGAGCTCTGCCTCATGCACCTCTACCCGATCGATGGCGCGGTTCGCCGCATCGCAAAGGATGAGACCGCGTGGAGCACGCGGGATGCGACCTGGTCAATGGTGATCGCCGGCATCTCGCCCGATGCGAAACAGGCACCGGCATTGAAGCGCTGGGGACGCGCCTATTGGCAGGCGGTGCACGCGTTCAACCTCGAGGGTGCTTACGTCAACTTCATGATGGACGATGAGGCGAACGGGCGCGTGCAAGCCACCTACGGTCCGAACTACAAGCGCCTGGCGGCTATCAAGGCGAAGTACGACCCGGACAACATCTTCCGCGTCAACCAGAACATCGTGCCGGCGCGCGCATGAGCCTCGCCGTGCCCGCAGTTCGTCGCCCGAGCCTGCAGTTCATACCGCCGTAGTGCGACTCGTCGCGCCAGGCTCGCGCGCGGCGCGCGCACCGCCTAAAGTGCGCGCATGACGATCCGCGAGGCGGCACGACATTTCGGCACCGGTGCCGCCGGGCTCTACCGGCGCTATGCCGAGTGGCTCGTGGCGATCAGCTGGAGGCGCTTCATCGTCCTTTCGCTCCTGCTGCTCATCATGGCGGCCGTACTGGGCGAGATCCCGCCGTTCTCGTGGCCGATCGCGCAGACCAGCACTCCCGGTCGAGTCCGCCTGAGCGCCGGCGACAATGAGATCCGGATCGACGAGCAAGGCGTCAGCATCACGCGCAAGCGGGCCTCGGAGGCCACAAGGGAGGCCGCACCCAAGCCGCAGTCGCTGCGCGAGGAGATTGCGCGTGAGATCCGCGACGAACTCGCGCACGAGCTCGGCAGCGAACGCGAGGTCGTCACCAAAGTAGAAGCGGTGCGCATCGGCGACTATTTTCCGCAGCTCGCATTTCTCTTCATCGTCTTCTCCGCGGCTATAAAGATCGGCTATGCCGGCCGTGTGAAAGCCGAGGCACAGGCGGCGCAGGCCCGGGAGATCGCGGACGCGGAAAGCCTGAAGCGCCAGGTGCTGGAAGCGCGCATGGCGGCGATGCAGGCGCAGGTTGAGCCGCACTTCCTCTTCAACACGCTCGCGAGCATCGATCACCTGATCGAGGTCGACCCGCCCCGCGCGAGCCGCATGCAGAAGCACCTGATCGGGCTGCTGCGCGCATCGATGCCAGCAATGCGCGAGACGAGCGCCAATCTTGGGCGCGAGCTCGAGGTGGTCCGACCCTACGTTGAAATATTGAAGATGCGAATGGGCGAGCGCCTTCGCGCCGAGATCAACGTGCCGGAGGGCCTCTACTCCGCCGACTTCCCGCCGATGATGCTGCAGTCGCTGGTGGAGAACGCGATCAAGCACGGCCTCGAGCCCAAGGCCGAGGGGGGCGCGCTCAGCGTGGGCGCAGAAGTGGTGCACGGCAAGCTCGCCGTGACCGTCGCCGATACCGGCGTCGGCTTCGCGCGCGCGCCGACCGCCGGGACACGCACCGGCCTCGACAACATTCGCGAGCGGCTGAAGCTCCTCTATGGCGACGCGGCCGAGCTGCGCATCACCGACAACGGCCGAACTGGCACGCGCGCAAGCATCGTCGTACCGTATAGGACGGCATGAAAGTCCGGGGGCTGATCGCCGACGACGAGGCGTTGATGCGCGAGCAGCTGCGCGCGCGGCTTGCCGAGCTGTGGCCCGAGCTCGAGATCGTCGCCCAGGCGAAGAACGGTGCCGAGGCCGTGGAGCGCGTCGCGGCCGAGCGCCCGCACGTAGTGTTTCTAGACATCCGCATGCCGGCAAAGAGCGGCATCGAGGCCGCGCGAGAGATCGCGGCACTTCCCGGCCGCGTGCCCGAGATCGTCTTCGTCACCGCCTACGACCAGTATGCGATCGATGCATTCGAGGCGGGCGTCCTCGACTATGTGCTGAAACCCGCCGAGCGCGAGCGCCTTTCACGCACGGTGCAGCGAATTCGCGCGCGCCTGAGCGCGCCGGCGGACATCGCGAACGTGCAGCAGGCGCTCGCGCGCCTTGCCGAGAAGCTGGAGCCACATGCGCGGCTGAAATGGATCCAGGCGTCGATCGGCGCCGAAATCCGCATGATTCCCGTCGATGAAGTGCTCTACTTTGTCTCCGACGAGAAATACACTCGCGTGCAGACAGCCGAGCTGGAAGCGCTCATCCGCAAGCCGATCAAGGAATTGATGGCCGAGCTCGACCCGGCACAGTTCTGGCAGATCCACCGCTCGACGCTCATCAACACGCGCGCGATTACCGGCATCACGCGCGACGAGCGCGGCCGGCAGCTCGTCGCCATCAAGGGCCGTCCGGAAAAGCTGGAAGTGAGCCGCAGCTACGCCCACTTGTTCAAGGGCATGTGACCCGCGCGAGCGGGCTCGCGCTGATGCTCTCGGCGCCGGTGCTCTGGAGCACCGCGGGCGTCGTCACCCGCCATGTGGAGCGGGCCACGGCGTTCGAGCTGGTCTTCTGGCGGAGCTTCTTCGCCTTCGCCGCTGTCGCCCTTGCCCTCCTCGCGACCCGTCGGCAGGCGCTGAAGGTGCGGCCGCCGACGCTGCTCTCAGGCGCGCTCTGGGGCGTCATGTTCACCGCCTTCATGGTCGCCCTCACCAAGACGACCATTGCAAACACGCTGGTCGTAATGAGCGTCAGCCCGCTCCTTACGACGATCCTGGCAAGCCTCGTGCTGCGCGATCCCGTGCCGCTCGGCACCTGGATCGCTGCGGCCGCCGCCGCGCTCGGCATCACCTGGATGTTCGCGAGCGACCTCGACGCCCACAGCCCCCGCGACCTTGCTGGCATGCTGATCGCGGCGGCCATTCCCATCGCCGCTGCGATCAACGTGGTGACGCTGCGCGCCGTGGCAGGCGATCTCGACCTGCGCCCGGCGGTGATGCTCGGCGGCTTGATCTCGTGCCTGGTCGCGCTGCCATTGGCACTGCCGCTTCAGGCGACGCCGAAGGACATCGCGCTCCTTGCCTTCCTCGGCGTTTTTCAGCTCGCGCTGCCCTGCATGCTGCTGGTCCTCGCGAGCCGGGTGCTGCTCGCGCCCGAGATCGCCTTACTGGGCCTCCTCGAAGTCGTCCTCGGCCCACTGTGGGCGTGGCTCGGCGCCGGCGAAGTACCGGCGCGTGCTACGGTCACGGGCGGCGCGATCGTGCTTGCTGCACTGTTCGTGAACGAGCTGGCGAGCTTCCGAACGGCGGCGAAGCGGCGATTCATAAGCGACACGCATTACCTGTTATAATTCGCGCCAGCTCTCTGTTACGCGTATATCCGGTTAGCGTTCCAGTCGTTGTAAGCGGGCCACCCTGGTCCGTTCAATAACAAGCTAAAGACGCATCTGCCTGAACCGGTCGAAGGCTCCCGCCTTCCCAGGCCGAGTGCAGGAGAAAACCATCATTACGTCGTTTGATTCGCTCGGGCTCGCGCCTGAGCTGCTCCGCGCAGTCGCGGACCAAGGCTACACCACGCCCACCCCCATCCAGGCGCAAGCCATTCCGGTCGTGCTCGCCGGCAAAGACCTGCTTGGCGCGGCGCAGACAGGCACGGGAAAAACCGCCGGGTTCACGCTGCCGCTGCTTCAGATCCTGAGCAAAAAGGCGAATGCCAGCCATTCGCCGGCACGCCATCCCGTGCGCGCGCTCATCGTCACGCCGACGCGCGAGCTCGCGGCGCAGGTCGAGGATAGCGTGCGCACCTATGGCAAATACATCCAGCTCAAGTCGATCACGGTGTACGGCGGCGTCGGCATGCAGCCGCAGATCGATGCGCTGCGCCGCGGCGTCGACATTCTCGTCGCCACGCCGGGCCGGCTGCTCGACCATGTGCAGCAGAAAACGGTCGATCTCCGCCAGGTGGAGATCCTGGTACTGGATGAAGCCGATCGCATGCTCGACATGGGCTTCATCAACGACATCCGTAAGATCCTCGCGCTGCTGCCGGCGAAGCGGCAGAACCTGCTCTTCTCCGCCACTTTCCCAGAGGAAATTCGCAAGCTCGCCTCTTCGTTCATGCACGAGCCGGTGACGGTCGAGGTGGCGCGCAGAAACACGCCGGCCGAGCTCGTGTCGCAGGTCGCGCACCCGGTGGACGGGGCACGCAAGCGCGAGCTGCTCGCGCACCTGGTGAAGGCGAATGACTGGCAGCAGGTGCTGGTCTTCTGCCGCACGAAGCACGGCGCAAATCGCCTCGCGCAGCAGCTCACGCGCGACGGTATCAACGCCGACGCGATCCATGGCAACAAGAGCCAGAACGCGCGCGAGCGGGCGCTCGGTGAGTTCAAGGAAGGAAAGGTGCGGGTGCTCGTCGCCACCGACATCGCGGCTCGCGGCCTCGACATCGAGGCGCTGCCTCACGTCGTCAACTACGATCTGCCACACGTCGCCGAGGACTACGTGCACCGCATCGGCCGCACCGGCCGCGCCGGCGCCGAGGGCGAGGCCGTGTCGTTCGTCAGCGCCGAAGAGCGCCCGCTGATGGGCGCGATCGAGCGGCTGATGAACCGCAGGGTGGAAAGCCGCGCCATCGCGGGCTTCGAGCCCGGCAGCGCGGCCAGCCGGCCAGCCCAGCCACGTCCTGCCGGGCAGCCGGGGCGCGAGCGCCCGCGTCACGAGCGGCGGCCGGAGCGCTCCCCAAGACCATCCGGGGACCGCGCCGCCCGCCCGTCGCAGACTCGGCCGCCGCGGCCGTGGGAGGACCGTTCAGCGTCCCGCCAGCGCAACGACCGCGGGCGTCCCGAGCATCACCGCCGTCCGGTGCTCGCGCCGGTCAATGCGGAATATCAGGCGCAGGTCGAGGAAGCGCGCCGGCGTATGCGGGAGGAAGGTGAGCAGCCGGCACCACGGCCCTCCGGGTCCTCCCGGCCCTCCGGCGCCTCCCGGCGGGCGCACCGGGTACCGGCGCTGTTTGCGCGCAAACCGGAGGTGCCGGAGCCGCAGTAAGACCGCGGCGGCGAAACACGACGTCTCACCTCCGATTCGGCACGTGGATTGCTCCTCTGCTGAATACCCGAAAGGAGGACGTGCATGAGAGAGCGATTCAACGACTTGGCCAGCCAGGCCACCGAGGGTTACAACGTGGCGCGCGAAGGCGCTACGCGCGGCATGAGAAGCGCTTACAACACAGCGCGCGAATATCCAGGAACGATCGCGGCGATCGTCGTCGGCATCGGCGTCACCGCGTTCCTGCTTTGGGCGGCGCGGCGCGCCGGCGGCTGGCAGAACCTGCAAGCCACGGCCGCGGACTACGTGCGCGACGGCTATGCCCGGGCCCGCGAGGGCTACGACTACGCGCGCGAAGCGGTCCGCGATCGCACAGCGCGCATCAAGGGGCAGGCGCAGGAGATCGCGGAGTAATCTCCTCGAGCATCGCGCTCGAATGGACCGCGTAGGCCGCCTGCCAGGCGGCCTTCGCTTGCAGCGTGCACACATCGACTTCGATGCGCTCGATTTTGCCGGCGTTGGCCGCCGCGACGCTCAGGTTGCGGCCCTGCTCAATCATCTTGTCGCGGAATAGCTTCGTCAGCCCGGGATCGAGCGCGAAGAGCCGGCCGTAGAAGAGCTCGGCGAAGGTGTCGCCGACGGGCAGCACCGCGCGCCACGCCGATTGCCCGGTGTGGACTTGCTCGGAGGTCACGCCTCGAGTTCGGGTTGCTCCGCCCGCGCCGGCCGCGGCTGGCCCCGCTCGGCGACGAAGACGATGTCGCGATCCGGCGCGTCGCTATTCACGAAGTGGCGGAAGCGCCTGAGGATCTCGGGCGTCTCGATCGCCTTCCTCCATTCGCACGCGTAGCTCTCGACGTGGCGCTGCATGTCCGCCTCGAGCTCGTGGGCGATGCCGAGCGCGTCTTCGCACACCACCTTCTTCACGTAGTCGATGCCGCCTTCGAGGTTCTCGAGCCAGGTGCTCGTGCGCTGCAGGCGATCGCCGGTGCGGATGTAGAACATGAGGAAGCGGTCGATGTACTGGAGCAGGCGCCGGTCGTCCAGGTCGGTGGCGAGGAGCTCGGCGTGGCGCGGCTTCATGCCGCCGTTGCCGCAGACGTAGAGGTTCCAGCCGCGCTCGGTGGCGATCACGCCGACGTCCTTGCTCTGCGCCTCGGCACACTCGCGCGTGCAGCCGGAGACGGCCATCTTGATCTTGTGCGGCGCGCGCAGCCCGCGGTAGCGGTTCTCGATCGCGATCGCCATCGTCACCGAGTCCTGCACGCCGTAGCGGCACCAGGTCGAGCCGACGCACGATTTCACCGTGCGTAGCGCCTTGCCATACGCGTGGCCCGACTCGAACCCGGCATCGATTAGCTCGCGCCAGATGACCGGCAGCTGCTCGACGCGCGCGCCAAAGAGGTCGATGCGCTGCGCGCCGGTGATCTTGGTGTAAAGCCCGTACTTCTTGGCGACGGTGCCGAGCACGACCAGCTTGTCCGGCGTGATCTCGCCGCCGGGCACGCGCGGCACGATCGAATAGCTGCCGTCCTTCTGCAGGTTGGCGAGAAAGTGGTCATTGGTGTCCTGCAACGGCGCGTGCTCGCGCTTCAGGATCATCTCGTTCCAGCACGAGGCAAGGATCGAGGCGAGCGCCGGCTTGCAGATGTCGCAGCCGCGCCCACGCCCGTACCGCGCCACGATCTCGTCGAAGGTGCGCAGCCGGTTCACCTTTACCAGGTGGAAGAGCTCCTGCCGCGAATGCGCGAAGTGCTCGCACAAGTGGTTGGTGAGCGCCACGCCGCGGCGCTTGAGCTCCGCATCGATGATCGATTTGGCGAGCGGGCCGCAGCCGCCGCAGCTCGTTGCGCACTTGGTCGACTTCTTCAGCGCGCCGAGGGTGGTCGTGCCGGCGGCGACCGCCGCGCAGATCTCGCCTTTCGATACGCTGTTGCAGGAGCAGATGAGCGCCGTCTCGGGCAGCGCGTCGACGCCCACGCCTTTCCTCGCGCCCGTGCGCAGCGGCAGGATCAGCTCCTCCGGATGCTCGGGCAGCGGCACCGCGTTCAGTGTGAGCTGTAGGAGCGCGCCGTAGTCGGAGGTGTCACCGACGAGGATCGCGCCGAGCGCGTGCTTGCGATCGGGCGAAACCACCAGCTTCTTGTAGACGCCCGCCGCCTCGTCGGTGAAGACGTAGTTGAGCGAATCCGGCGTCGAGCCGTGCGCGTCGCCGATCGATGCCACGTCGACGCCCATGAGCTTGAGCTTCGTGCTCATATCGGCGCCGAGGAACTGCACGTCTTCGCCGACGAGATTGCGCGCCGCCACCTCGGCCATTTGGTAGCCGGGCGCGACCAGGCCGAAGATGCGTCCCTGCCAGAGCGCGCACTCGCCGATGGCGTAGATGTCGGGATTGCTCGTGCGGCAGCGCGAGTCGATCTGCACGCCGCCGCGCTCGCCGACCGCGAGGCCCGCCACGCGCGCCAGCTCGTCGCGCGGGCGGATGCCGGCGGAGAAGAGCACGAGGTCGGTCTCCAGGCAGGTGCCGTCGGCAAAGACGAGGCGCTGGCCGCGCTCGGCGCCATCGACGATCTCCTTCGTGCTCTTCTGCAGGTGCACGCAGGCACCGAGGTTCTCGATCTTGCGCTTGAGAAGGCGGCCGGCTGAGTCGTCGAGCTGCACCGCCATCAGGCGCTGCGCGGATTCGACGATGTGCGTCTCGAGGCCCAGGTCCTGCAGCGCCTTGGCCGCCTCGAGGCCGAGCAGCCCCCCTCCGATCACCACGCCCACCCTGGAGCGCCGCGCCGCGGCGGTGATCACCTCGAGGTCCTCGATCGTGCGGTAGACGAAGCAATCGCGCCGGTCCTTGCCCGCCACCGGCGGCACGAAGGGATAGGAGCCGGTCGCGAGCACCAGCTTGTCGTAGGGCACGTCCTTGTAGCGTGCCGAGCGTACACGCTTCGCCTGCGGATCGATGCCGAGCACGGCGTCGTTCAGGCGCAGCGTCACCTTGCTTTCCTGGAAGAACTTCTTCGGCGCGAGGCTGAGCTCCTCGGCGCTGCGGCCGGTGAAATAGCTCGTGAGCTGCACCCGGTCGTACGCGGGCCGCGGCTCCTCGCAAAACACGGTGATCTCGGCCTGTGGGCTGCGCTTCGCCAGCTGCTCGAGGAAGCGCTGCCCGACCATGCCGTTGCCGATGACGACGACTCTCATGCGGCCCTCGATAAATGGTGACAGTCACCATTTTTCTGCTCCGCGAAGCGCACTACCTCGCCGATGACGATGATCGCGGGACTGCCGACTTGCTTGGCAGCAACGTCCTTCGAGAGTGAAGCCACCGTCCCTATAACTTCTCTCTGGCTCCCCAAGGTGCCGTTTTGGATCACGCAGGCCGGCATCGTTGGCGGCATGCCAGCGGCGCTCAGCTGCTCGACGATGCGGGCGAGACGGGCAAGGCCCATGTAGATGACCAGCGTGGTGCCGCTGCGCACGAGCGCCGCCCAGTTCGGCTCGGCGCGGTCCCTGGTGTGCGCCGTAACGAAGGTCGCGCCGCGCGCGAGGCTGCGGTGGGTGACCGGGATGCCGAGCGTCGCCGGCACGCCGATGCCGGCGGTGACGCCCGGGATGACCTCCACCTCGATGCCGGCGGCGACGAGCGCCTGCATTTCCTCGCTGCCGCGCCCGAAGACGAACGGGTCGCCACCCTTGAGGCGCGCCACCGTCCTGCCCAGGCGGGCGTGCAGGATCATGAGGCGCTCGATGAATTCCTGCGGTGTCGACTGGCAGCCGCCGCGCTTGCCGACCTCGATGACGCACGCGTCGGAGCGGGCATGCGCGAGGCAGCCGCGGCTGACGAGCTCGTCGACGAGGACCACGTCCGCCGCGCCGAGCGCGCGCGCCGCCTTCAGCGTCATCAGCTCCGGATCGCCGGGACCCGCGCCGATCAGATAAACCTTCATGGCGTCCCCTTGGTGAAAAACGAGAGCAGCAGGAGGAAAAGCGCACCCCCGAGCGCCAGGGACAAGCCCTTCCAGAAAAGCAGGGGATTGCGCTCGATGAGCGGCGTCCTGCGCAGGAGCTCGGCGTTGGGATGGCGCAGGTCGTGCACGAACTCCGAGAGCGCCTCGTAGCGCTCGAGGGGGTCGGGGTGCACCGCCTTCCTTAGCGCGGCGTCGACCCAGGCCGGAACGGCGCGCTCCTCGTCGAGCAGCGTGGCGTATTGCAGCCTGCGCTGCGCGGCGCGGGTGCGCACGCGGGCGGCGTCGGCGCCGTAGGGCAGGCGCCCCGACAGCATCTGGTAGGCGATAACGCCGAGCGAATACAGGTCCGAGCGCTCGCTGCCCGCGTCGCCGACGAAGTACTCCGGCGCCGTGTACTGCAGCGTGCCGAGGATGCTCGAGCGCTCGGCGGGCGACGCCTGCTCGTCGACGCCGGCGACGCTGACCGAACCGAAGTCGATGATCTTCACCGTCCCGGTCTTGTCGATCATGATGTTCTGCGGGCGCAGGTCCTGGTGCAGCATCTCCATGCGGTGGAACGCCTGCAGTCCGCGCGCGATCTGCTCGACGATGCCGCGCACGGTCTCGAGATCGGGCTGCGGATGGTCGATCATCCACTGCGCGAGGGTCTGGCCCTCGATGTATTCCATCGCCACGTAGAGGAAGCGGCGCTCGCGCGTGCGCGGATAGGGCTTGAGGACGTGCGGGCTCGCCAGCCGCCGCGCGATCCATTCCTCGAGCATGAAGCGCTCGAGGTGCTCGAGGTCGGCCTGCAGGTCCGTGCCGGGCGCCTTCAGCACGACGAGGCCGCCTCCCTCCGGGTCGACCGCGAGGCAGATGCGGCTGCGCGCCGAGGCGTGGATCTCGCGCACGATGCGGTAGCCGTCGATCTCGGCGCGCGCCTCGAAGGACGGCGGCGGCGCGAGCCGCGCCACCTGCTGGCGCAGGCCGCCGCCGGGCTCGGGCAGCTCCTCGACGGCGACGAGCTGCACCGTGAGGTTGTCGGCGCTGCCACGGCGGTACGCCTCGGCGACGATCGCCCGCGCCGCCTCGTCCAGGCCGCCGCGCGCCTCGCGGATCGCGCGGGCGACGAACGCGGCGTCGACGTGCTCGTAGACGCCGTCGGTGGCGAGCACGAATACATCGCCGCGCTCGATCTCGAGCGCGCGGTAGTCGATCTCGAGCTGCGCATTGAAGCCGACGGCGCGGCTCAGGTAGCTTTCGTGCTCGGTCACCCGCACGCGATGGTCCTGCGTTAGCTGCTCGAGCGCATCGCCCTGCAGGCGGTGAACGCGCGTGTCGCCGACGTGGAAGAGGTGCGCGGTGCTTCCCTTCAGCACCAGGGCGCTCAGCGTGCAGACGTAGCCGCGGTCCTTGTCGTAGCGATAGGCGCTGCGGTGCGTGCGCGAGTGCAGCCAGGAGTTGGCCGCCGCGAGCACCCGCTCGGCGGACTTCTTCACCGACCAGGTCTCGGCGGTCGAGTAGTAGTCGTCGAGGAAGGCCATCACGGCGAACTCGGCCGCCACCTGGCTCACGGCGCTCGATCCGATGCCGTCGGCGAGCGCGATGGCGACGCCCTTGGCGGAGAGCTGCGGCTCGGGCGGCGCGCGGAAGCCGTAGAAATCCTGGTTGACGGCCTTGCGGCCCGGCTCGGAATGCTGCCCGACCGAGACCGTCAGCTTCGGCTCAGGCAGCGCGTCGGAGAACATGCTGCTGCTTGGGCGCGGTCTTCACGTGCGTCGCGTAAAGCGTGAGTCCGGTGAACGACAGGCCGCCGACCAGGTTGCCGAGCACCGTCGGGATCTCGTTCCACAGCAGGTAGTCGATCCAGGTGAAGTGCGCGCCGAGGAGGAGCCCCGACGGGAACAGGAACATGTTGACGATCGAGTGCTCGAACACCATGTAGAAGAACACCATGATCGGCATCCACATGGCGAGCACCTTGCCGCTCACGTTGGTGGAGATCATCGCGCCCACCACGCCGGTCGAGACCATCCAGTTGCAGAGCATCGCCCGCACGAAGAGCGTGAGCATGCCGGCCATGCCGTACTTCTCGTAGCCGAGCGTGCGGTTCTCGCCGATCACGCCGATCGCCTTGCCGACCGCGCTCGGCTCGGTGGAGAAGGCGTAGGTGACATAGATCGCCATGAACACTGCGACAGTGAAGGCGCCGGCGAAGTTGCCGCAGAAAACGAGCCCCCAGTTCCGCAGCACGCCCTTCAGCGTGACGCCGGGACGCTTGTCGATGAGCGCGAGCGGACAGAGCACGAAGACGCCCGTGAGGAGATCGAAGCCGAGCAAATACAGGATGCAGAAGCCGACCGGGAAGAGGATCGCGCCGACCAGCGGCTGTCCGGTGCTGACGGTGATGGTGACGGCGAACCAGGCGGCGAGCGCGAGGATCGCGCCGGCCATGTAGGCGCGGATCACCGTATCGCGCGTCGACATGAAGACCTTTGCTTCTCCTGCGTCGACCATCTTGGTCACGAACTCCGACGGCACTAGATACGACATTGGGCCTTCTCCCTTTTTAAAGAATCTGAATGTCCGCGCCCTCGAGCCGCGCCCGGTACACCGGGACGCTCACCGACGGGTCCTCGAGGCAGCGCCCCGTCAGAAGACTGAAATGCTGCTTGTAAACCGGCGAGGCGACGACCAGCTCGCCGTTCAAGTCGCCGACGATGCCGCGCGAGAGCACGTTCGCGCCGGAGAACGGATCGCGGTTGCCGATGGCAAAGATCTTGTCATCGATCCGGAAGAGCGCGACCTGCTCGCCCTGCACCAGGGCGCACACGCCGCAGTTCGGCAGGATGTCTTCCAGTCGGCAGATCGTGTGCACGCCCAGCTTTCGCAAGGGGCATGCCATGCGATTTCCCCTTGCAAATGCGCCTTGCGGGGCGCATTACGCACCTCGCTGGGGCGTGCGCGGCGCGCGATGCACCAACCGTTTATTAACGGTCCGCGTTAATATCGGGCTGCGTTAATAGCCATGGCGAAGCGCGCCCTTCATCCTGGTGTCATACTCGAGCGGGATTTCCTCCACGGCCTTGGCGTGTCGCAGTACCGGCTGGCCGTCGACATCGAGGTGCCGCCGCGGCGGATCAACGAGATCGTGCGCGGGATGCGCGGCATTTCCGCCGATACGGCATTGCGCTTCGCGCGCTACTTCAGGACCACGCCGCAGTTCTGGCTCAACCTGCAGCTGCGCTACGACCTGGAGGCCGCCGAGGAGCTGCTGGGTGCCCGTATCCGGCGCATCAAGGTGCGCCGACCCGGCGTCAACAGCTAGCGACGCCGGGGTAAAATCGCGGCTTCCCCACGGAGTCATGATGCGCGAACCGCAGCCGAAGACCATTTATCTCAAGGATTACGCGCCACCCGCCTACCGGGTGGACACGGTCGACCTCGACATCGACATACGCGATGAGCACGCGGTCGTGCGCGCGCGCCTCGCGATCCGCCGCGCGAGCGGCAATGCGCCGCTTGTGCTCGACGGCGAGGAGCTGGCCCTACTCTCGGTGACGCTCGACGATCGTCCGGCGCGCTTCGAGGCGACGCCCGAGCGACTGACGGTCTACGACGTACCGGATCAGTTCACGCTCGAGACGCTGAGCCGCATCGTGCCGCAGAAGAACACCAAGCTCGAGGGCCTCTACGCGACGAAGACCGGCTTCGTCACGCAATGCGAGGCCGAGGGTTTTCGCCGCATCACCTGGTTCATCGACCGGCCGGACGTCATGGCGCGCTACACCACCACCATTCATGCCGACGCGAAGCGCTATCCGGTACTGCTCTCGAACGGCAATCTGGTGGGCTCGGGTGCCGAAGCGGACGGCCGACACTGGGCGCGGTTCCACGACCCGTTCCCGAAGCCCTCGTATCTCTTCGCCATGGTGGCGGCGAACCTCGAGCAGCTTAGCGATCGCCTCACGACGCGCTCGGGAAAGACGAAGGATCTCTATGTCTATGTCGAGCCCGGCAAGCTCGACCAGGCGGCATGGGCGATGGACTGCCTGAAGCGCGCGATCGGCTGGGACGAGACCCGCTTCGGGCTCGAGCTCGACCTCGATCAGTACCGCATCGTCGCGGTCGGCGACTTCAACTCCGGCGCCATGGAGAACAAGGGCCTCAACATCTTCAACACGAAGTACGTGCTGGCGCGCGCCGACACCGCTACCGATGTCGATTACCTGAATATCGACCGTGTCGTGGCGCACGAGTACTTCCACAACTGGACCGGGAACCGGGTCACCTGCCGCGACTGGTTCCAGCTGTCGCTGAAGGAGGGACTGACGGTCTTTCGCGATCAGGAGTACGGCGCCGATGTCTATTCGCGCGCCATGACACGCATCCAAGAGGTACGGGCGCTGCGCGCCGCACAGTTCCCGGAGGACGCGGGTCCGATGAAGCATCCGGTACGGCCGCAGTCGTACATGGAGATCCGCAACTTCTACACCATGACGGTGTACGAGAAAGGCGCCGAAGTCGTGCGGATGCAGCACACGCTGCTCGGCGAGGACAAGTTCCAGGCCGGCATGGGCCTCTACTTCGAGCGCCACGACGGGCAGGCAGTGACGTGCGACGATTTCGTGCAGGCGATGCACGACGCCTCCGGCGTGGATCTTGGCCAGTTCAGACGCTGGTACGACGTCGCCGGCACGCCGGTGCTCGACTGCGCCGGCGACTACAAGGACGGCACGTTCACGCTCACCGTGAAGCAGTCGATGAATCCGCCGTTCCATATCCCGCTCGTCGCCAAAGTCGGCAGCGAGGAGCGCCTCCTGCACGTGCGCGAGCGCGAGCAGCGCTTCAGCTTCGGCCCCCTGGAGGCGCGGCCGGTGCCGTCGCTTCTTCGCCGCTTCTCGGCGCCGGTGATTCTCAACTATCCGTACAGCGAAGCGGACCTCTTGCATCTGCTCGCGCATGACGACGATGCGTTCAATCGCTGGGAGGCGGGCCAGCGGCTGGCCGCATCGATCATCCTGCGCGAGAAGGGCGAGCCCTCGAGCGCTTTCATCGCCGCGATGGCCAGCATGCTGGGAGAGCACGACCGGATCTTCGCGGCCGAGGTGCTGAACCTGCCGCCGGAGAGCTTCCTCGCCGAGCAGCTCGAGGTGGTCGATCCAGATGCGTTGCACGGAGCGCGCAATAACCTGCGGCAGCGAATCGCGCTAGCACTGCGATCCGAGCTCCTCGCAACGTACGAAAGGCTGGCGACCCGCGCCGCCTATTCACCGGACGCGGCATCCATCGGCCGCCGGGCGCTGCGCAACCAGTGCCTGGGCTACCTCACCGAGCTCGGCGAATCGGCGCTCGCCTACGCGCAGTTCCGCGGCGCGGACAACATGACCGACGCCATGGCCGCGCTCACGTGCCTCGCGCAAATCGACTGCCCCGAGCGCGAGAGAGCGCTCGACGAGTTCTACGCGCGTTGGAAAGAGGAGCCGCTGGTGGTCGACAAGTGGCTCGCGGTGCAAGCGGGCTCGCGCCTCGCCGAGACGCTCTCGCGCGTGCGGCGGCTGCTCAAGCATCCGGCGTTCGACCTCAAGGTACCGAACAAGGTCTATGCGCTCGTCCGCACCTTCGGCGCGAACCACGTGCGCTTCCATGCCGCCGACGGTGGCGGCTACGCCTTCCTCGCCGAGCAGATCATCGCGCTCAATGCGCTCAACCCGCAGGTCGCTGCGCGCATGGCACGCGGCTTCGATCGCTGGAAGAAATTCGACGCGTCGCGGCAAGCGAGAGCGCGCGCCGAACTGGAGCGCATCCGCGATACCGACGGCCTGTCCAAGGACGTTGCGGAAATCGTCACGAAAGCCTTGGGCTGAAGTAGTCGCAACGACAATTTGCCTTTGCGTCCGGCTTACGGGCTGGCAATGTGGCAGTCCGTGAGCTCGCCAGACATCACCTCGCGCCTGTCCACGACGGGGCAGCTGCTCGTCCGCTCCGGCATCGAGATCGGCCGCATCCTCGACGCGATACTCGAGGACCACGATACGCTGACGGCGAGCCTGCCGCCGCAATTGATGTTCCTCTCGCAGCTCATCTACGTCGAGCCGGTTAAGGGATTCATGCTGCTTTCTTACAGCGACATCAAAGCGGCGAATGCTGCGGCGTTGGCGACACCCAAGCTGACCTTGCGTTGCCACCATCGCGGTGCTCAATTCGCGTTCCCCGCCGCCACCCCGCATCAAGTGCTGCACCGGGGCAATGCCTGTATTCAATGCGAGCTGCCGAACGTCATGCTGGCTATCCAGCAGCGGCGTGCCGTGAGTCGCGTAGCAGTGCCCGCTCAGGCGCCAGTGAATTGCGAAGTGCGCATGGGACCGCTGACGTTTGACGCCAAGGTGGTCGACGTCAGCCTCGACGGCATCGGCACGCTGATATCCGACCCCACCATTCCGCTTTGCGCGGGCACCCGCCTGGAACGCGCCCGCATCCGCCATCCGCAGCACGAGCCGATCGAAGTCGAGCTCGAAGTGCGCCACGTCACCCGGGTCAAGCTCGCCAATGGCGAGCGCGGCAGCCGCATCGGCTGCAAGATCGTGAGCTCGCCGCAGAATCTCGAAGAGCTGATCCGGCTTTTCATCATCGACCTGCAGTAACGTCCCGGTAGGACTCGCGCAGCTTCGCCTTCCAGAACTTGCCGGTCGAAGTTCGAGGGATCTCGGCGATGAAGTCATAGCGGTCGGGGAGCTGCCACTTGGCGAACTGCTGCGCGAGAAGCGCGTTGAGCTCGGCCGCCGAGGCCTCTTTTCCGGGCTTCAGCACCACGCAGGCGAGCGGCCGCTCGCCCCACTTTTCATGCGGGATTGCAATCACCGCCGCTTCGGCGACGGCCGGATGGGCCATGAGGGCGTTCTCGAGGTCGACCGAGCTGATCCATTCGCCGCCGGACTTGATCAGGTCCTTGGTGCGGTCGGTGATGCGCACGTAGCCATGAGAATCGACGCTGCCCACGTCGCCCGTGCGGAGCCACCCGTCCTCGCTGAACCGGCTTGCATCGTCCGCGCCATGGTAGCGGCCAGTGATGAACGGCCCGCGCACCTGGATCTCGCCGACCTGCTGGCCATCCCAAGCGGCGATGCCCTTGTCGCCGACGATGCGCAGATCGACGAGCGGCACGGGCACGCCCGCGGTGGCGTTGCGCCGGAAGCGCTCGCTCTCCGCGCAGTCGCGCAACTCGGGCTTCTGATAGGCGATCGTGCACACCGGCGATGTCTCGGTCATGCCCCAGCCCTGGTCGACCCGCACGCCGTAGCGCGCGTAGGCGCGGATCAGCGACTCCGGCACGGCGGCGCCGCCGACGAGCGTGCGCAGGTTCGCCGGGAAGCGCCAGCGTCCCGGATGGGCTTCATACGTCTGGATCATGCCGAGCCAGAGGGTCGGCACGCCGAGCGCGAGCGTCGGCGGCTCGGCCTGCATGAGATCGAGCAGATCGGCGGGCTGCAGGTGCGGGCCGGGAAAGACGAGCTTCGCGCCGAGCATCACCGCCCCGTACGGAATGCCCCAGCAATTCGCATGGAACATCGGCGTGACCGCGAGGACCGAGTCGCGGCCGGCGAGTCCCCAGTAGTCCGGCAGGCTTGCCACCAATGAATGCAGGACCGTTGAGCGGTGTGAATAGACGACGCCTTTGGGCTTGCCCGTCGTGCCGCTCGTGTAGCACATGGCGATCGAGTCGTCCTCGTCGTGCGGCGCGTATTCGAACGCGGCGTTGAGATCGAGAAGCGATTCGTAGTCATCGAATCCCCGCTCGAGCGGCGCTCCGCTAAAAGGGAAGACGATCACCCGCTCGAAGCGATGCAGCGTCGCGAATTGCCGATAGAGCGGCAGCAGGACGTCATCGATGACGAGGAAGCGGTCCTCGGCATGCGCCGCAATCCAGCCGATATCGGGCGGCGCAAGGCGCAGGTTGAGCGTGTGCATGACGCCACCCGCGGCCGGAATGCCGAAGTAGCACTCGAGATGAGCGTGGTGATTCCAGCACAGCGTGGCGACGCGATCGCCCTTCCTGAGACCGAGTCGCTTGAGCGCCGCGCCAAGAGCGCGGGCGCGGCGATAGAACTCGGCGTAGGAGTGGCGCCGCAGGCTCTTGTCCGGCAGCCGCGAAACGATCTGCGATTGCGGAAATAGCGTGCCGGCGCGCTCGAGCAGGTGATTGAGGGACAACGGCAGACGCATCATGGTCGACTGCATGGGGCCCTCCTCCTGACATAATCGTATCTCCATGACGGCCCTCGTCGTCGCGACGGCGGCATTCCTGCTGACGCACCTCGTGACCAGCACGCCGCTCAGGCCGCGCCTGGTCGCGGCGATGGGCGAATGGCCTTACCGCGGCGCCTACTCCGCAGTCGCCTTGGTGACGCTCGTGTGGATGATCTGGGCGTTTGTGCATGCGGGAGCCGAACCGCTCTGGGCGGGCTCGCGCCTGCTGCCGCTCGTGCTCATGCCTTTCGCGTTCATCCTGGTGGCGTGCGGGTATCGGCGAAATCCCACCATGGTGGGCGCGGACAAGCTGCTCGCGAGCGAAGACCCGGCGCGCGGCATGATCCGCATCACGCGCCATCCCATCATGTGGGGCATCATGCTGTGGGCGATCGCGCACCTCCTCGCGCGCGGCGATGCACGCTCGCTCGTTTTCTTCGGCGGCTTTTTGCTGCTCGGGGCGTTCGGTACATTGGCGATGGACCGCCGTAAGCGCGCCGATCCGAACTGGGCGCGCTTTGCCGCGGTGACCTCCCACGTGCCGTTCATCGCCATCGCGCAGGGCCGCAATCGCCTCGTGTGGCACGAGATCGGCTGGACGCCGCCGATCATCGGCCTGGTGCTCTTCTGCCTGTTCCTCCTGTGGCATCCATGGCTCTTCGGCGTGCGGCCCTACTAGCGCTGCTCGTCGTCGCCGCGATCGCGGCGCACGGGCAAGCGCTGCCATCGCGCCCGCTGCACATGCTGGTCGGCTTCGCGCCCGGCGGCGCGAACGACATCCTCGCGCGCATCGTCGCCCAGAAGATGGCCGAGAACCTCGGCCATCCGGTCGTGGTGGAGAACCGACCCGGAAATTCCGGCCTGATCGCCGCCGAAGCGCTCGCGAAGACCGCGGCCGATGGCACGACGCTGATGCTCGGCTCGACCGGCACGCAGACCATGGCGCCGCATCTCACCAAGGTGCCCTACGATGCGCTCAACGCATTCGCGCCGCTTTCGCTCGTCGGTTCTACCCCCAACGCGCTGGTCGTGCGCTCCTCGCTGCCGGTGCAGACGGTGCAGGAGTTAATTGAATACGCGAAGAAGAAGCCCGGGCTCGTCACCTACGCCTCCTCAGGAAACGGCACGACGCTGCATCTAGCGGCCGTGCTCTTCGGCCAGATGGCCGAAGTGAAGCTGGTGCACGTCCCGTACAAGGGCAATGCGCCGGCGCTCGCCGACATCGTCGGCGGCCAGGTCGACATGATGTTCTCGGCGTTGCCGCCCCTGCTGCCCCTGGCGAAGGCCGGCAAGCTGCGCATCCTTGGCGTCGGCTCGCCCGACCGGCTCGCAGCTGCACCCGAAATTGCCACGATCGCCGAGCAGGGCCTGCTCGGTTATGAGGCGGGCACCTGGTATGGGGTCTTCACGCGAACCGGCGTGCCGCAGCCGCTGATCGAGCGCCTCGCGCAGGAAGTGCGCCGCGCGGTCGAGGACCCAAAATCGCGCGAGGCCATCGCCGCGCAAGGGGTCGAGCCGCGCGCGACTGCCCCGGCCGAATTCAGGCATCTCTTTATTGCCGAGTACGAGCGTTGGGGCAAAGTGATCCGCGAAGCGCGCATCAAGGCTGACTAGCGTCACATTTCACAAAGGGAACAAAACCCGCGGTTGTGACGCGATGCGCAGGCGCGGTATTCCGCCGACAACTTTGTCCGGCTAGCGCGCCAATCTGTGAACCACGCGGTGCTCGCCAGCGAAAAAAGCCGGCCGTCGTGAAGAAGGGCACTGCGCCCACCGGGTAATCGCAGCGAGCATGGAATCGTTCTGACGTTTCCTGACGACGGTGCCATGCGACTCACAACGATAAGCAAATTCGCATTGGTGGTCGGCGCGACGCTCCTGGCGCAGGCGGCGCAGGCGCAGCAGCGAGCGCTCGTCGTCGGCCAGTCCGCGGCGCTCACCGGCAGCCAGGCGGAGTTCGGCCGCGACATGCGCGACGGCGCGCTTGCCGCCTTCGAGCGCATCAACCGCGCCGGCGGCATCCGCGGCCGACCGGTCCAGCTCGTGACGCTCGATGACGGCGGCAACGAGGCGAAGGCAAAGGACAACTCCGCGCTCCTTATCGATGAACACAAGGTGCTCGCGCTCTTTGGCTACATCTCGCGCCCAAGTTCGGTCGCGGGCGCCAAGATCGCGAGCGAAGCAAGGGTGCCCTTCATTGGTCCGTTCTCGGGCACGCCCGCGCTCTACCGCTTCGACCGCTACGTCTTCACGATTCGCGCGAGCTACGACGATGAGCTCGCCGGCATGGTGAAGCAGCTCGTGACGAACGGGTACAAGCGCGTGGGCTTCGCCTACCTCAACGACGCGCGCCAGGTCAACGTGCCGCTGGTGGAAAAGCTGCTCGCGGAGCAAGGGCTCAAGCCCACCGTGCTGGTCGGCCTCGATCGGACCTCGGGCGAAGCGGCGCAGCAGGGCAAGGAGCTCGCCGCAGCGAATCCCGACGTGCTGCTGGCGCTCGCCAACAACGTCCCGCTCGGCGGCCTGATCCGCGAGGCGCGCAAACAGGGCAACACCACCCCGTTCTGGATCGTGTCGTTTGTCGACAGCAAGGGTCTGGTGAAGGAGCTCGGTCCGCTCGCGCAGGGACTCGTGTTCGCACAGATCGTGCCGCTGCCCAACCGGCGCACGCTGCGCATCGTAAAGGAATACCAGCACGACTATGCCGCCCGTTTCCCGAATGCGCCGTTCTCGTTCACCAGCCTCGAGGGCTATATCGCAGCGCGCATCCTGTCGGAGGGCCTGCGTCGCACCGGTCCCAATGCCACGCGCGAAAGCCTGGTACACGCGCTGGAGAGCATCCAGGACTTCGACCTCGGCGATTACTTCATCAATTTCAGCTCGAAGAGCCACAACGGGTCGCGCTACGTCGACCTGACGATCGTCAACAAGGAAGGGCAGTTTCTCAACTGATGAATAAACCACTCATCGCACTCGCGCTATGGTCGATCGCGGCTGCCGCGTTCGCCTGGCCGACCAAGCCCATCACGCTGATCGTGCCTTACCCGCCAGGCGGCGGCACCGACGTCATCGCGCGCATCGTGCAGGAACCGCTTGCAAGACAGCTCGGCCAGCCCGTCGTCATCGAGAACCGCGGCGGTGCCGGCGGCTCGATCGGCACCGCGGTTGCCGCCAAGGCGGCCTCGGACGGCTATACCCTGCTCTTCACGCTGTCATCGCACACGATCAACCCGGCCATCTACCGCAGCCTGTCCTTTGACACCGAGCGGGATTTCAGCGCCGTATCCCAGATTGCCTCGCTGCCGCAGCTCTTCGCCGTGCACGCCGGCACACCGTATCAGAGCTTCCACGACCTCGTCGCCTTCATGAAGGCGCATCCGCGCAAGATCGACTACGCCTCCGTGGGCGTCGGCTCGCCGAGCCACATGGCGGGCGAGCTTCTGAAGCTCAAGCTCGATCTCGACATGGTGCACGTGCCCTACCGCGGCGGCGGTCCGGCCGTCGCGGCGGCGATGGCGGGCGACGTGCCGCTTCTCATCGTCTCCATCCCGGCGGCGATGTCGCAGGTGCGCTCCGGCCGCCTGCGTCCGCTCGCCGTAAGCACAGCCAAGCGCACCCCCATCTTGCCGGATGTGCCCACCGTGGCCGAAGCGACGGGCCGGAAGGAGTTCGAGGTGGACTCGTGGTATGCCGTCTTCGCGCCAGCGAAGACCCCGCAGAAGGTGATCCAGCGCGCGAACAGAGAGCTCGCCGCCGTGCTCGGACGCTCGGACGTCAAGGCCAAGCTGCTCGAGCAGGGTGCCGAGGCGGCGCCCTCGACGCCCGAAGCGCTCGCGCGGCGGGTGCACCGCGAGATTGCGGAATGGCAATCGCTCGTGAAGCGCGTGCCGATCGAGGTCGACTAGGTCGCTACCCGAGCTTGCGCTTCACCCGCTGGCCGAACTTGGCGACGTTGACCACCACGCGCTCGTGCGTGCCGTCGCCGATCAGCTCGCGCTCGTCATGGGCTTCCACGGTAAAGCGGATGGTGCGGCCATCGATCGCCTGCACAATGGCGCTCGCCTGCACGCGCATGCCCACAGGCGTAGCGGCGATGTGGCGCACGTTCAGGACGGTGCCGAGACTCTGGTAGCCGGCCGGCAGAAAACGCTCGACCGCCGCGAGCGCCGCGGCCTCCATCAGATTGATCATCACCGGCGTCGCGAGGACGCTCACCGCGCCGCTGCCCACGCGCGGCGCCGTGTGCTCCGCTGAAACGACAAGCCCGGCCTCGCCGCGGAGGCCGGGCTTGATCTCTGCGAGTTCGGCCGCGCTCATGCGGCCATGCTAAGCCCTACTTGGTCTGGGCGTCGTGCTTCTCGCGGTGGATGCGGCGACTCTCGCGGTGCTCGGCCTTCTGGATGCGCCGCTGCTCACGAGCGCTGACTTTGCCGTCGGCGCCGGCGCGCGCCTCCTTGCGATCGATGCGCGCTTCGCCGCGCTCGAGGCGCCCGGCTTCACGGGTGGTGAGGCTTCCCGACTGCACGCCCTGCTCGATGCGCTGCTGTTGGTTGACATTGCGCTGCACATCCGCCTGCATGCGCTGCGACGAGGCGGAGTTCGGGTTGCCGGTCTGCGCGTCGTGCTTCTCGCGGTAGATGTCGCGGCTCACGCGGTTCTGCTCGCGCGCAAGGCGCGCCTTCTCGGCCGCGCTGAGGTTACCGTCCTGCATCGCCCGCGCCTGGTCGCGCTCGACGCGCGCTTCTTCGCGCTCGAGGCGCGCCGCTTCGCGGGTGTTGAGCTGGCCGGACTGCAGGCCCTGCTCGATGCGCTGCTGCTGGTTGACGTCGCGCTGGACGGTGCCCGCCTGGGCGAACGCGGCGCCGGCAAACGCGACGCTGAGCGCCGCGGCGACCACGCTGTATGCGAATTTCATCTTCTTACTCCTCCGAGTGGGTAGTGGAGTCCATTACAACGCGCGAGAGGTGACTCCGTCTACGGACGCGCGCGTCTGATTTGGTAACAACTTGTATCATGCGGGCGCATGGCGGCTCCCCGCGTCGTCATCGTCGGCTGCGGCTTCGGCGGTCTGTGGGCGGCGCAGGCGCTCGCTCGCGCGAGCGTCGAGCTGACGGTGATCGACCGCACGAATCACCATCTCTTTACGCCGCTGCTCTACCAGGTCGCCACGGCCGGGCTCTCCGCGCCGTCGATCGCCGGGCCGATCCGCCACATCCTGGCGCACCAGCGCAACAGCACGGTGCTCTACGGCGAGGTGCGAACCATCGATCCAGGGCGGCGCGCCGTGGTGATGGAGAACGGCGAGGAGATCGCCTACGAGTACCTGATTCTCGCCGCCGGCACGACCCACAGCTATTTCGGCCATGACGAATGGGCGCCTTACGCGCCCGGGTTGAAAACCCTGGAGGATGCGATCGAGATCCGCCGGCGGGTGCTGCTCGCCTTCGAGCACGCCGAGCGCGAGCGCGATCCGGTGAAGCGCGCGGCGTGGCTCACCTTCGTCGTCGTCGGGGGCGGCGCGACCGGCGTCGAGCTCGCCGGCACGTTTGCCGAGATCGCGCGCCATACGCTGAGCGGAGAATTCCGCCGCATCGATCCGCACACCGCGCGGGTGGTGCTGGTGGAGGGCGCGAGCCGCGTGCTGCCGCCCTATCCGCCCGAGCTTTCGGCGAAGGCGCAGCTCGCGCTCGAGCGGCTCGGCGTCACGGTCTGGCCGGGACGCCTCGTGACCGGCATCGATGCCGACGGCGTCACGCTCGGCGAGGACCGTCTCGCGGCGAAGACCGTGATCTGGGCGGCCGGCGTGAAGAGCTCACCCCTGGGCGCCGCGCTCGGCGCGCCGCTCGATCGCGCCGGGCGCGTAAAGGTCGCGCCGGATCTCTCGGTGCCTGCGCATCCGGAAATCTTTGTCGTCGGCGATCTCGCCGCGCTCGACGGCGTGCCGGGCATCGCGCCGGCCGCGAAGCAGATGGGCCGCCACGCCGGGCGCAATGTCGAGCGGATGATCAAGGGCCGCTCCACGGTCAGGTTCACATACCGGGACTACGGCCAGCTCGCGACTATCGGCCGCAACGCCGCCGTGGCGATCATCGGCGGGCTCAAGCTCTCCGGATTCGCCGCCTGGCTGGTATGGCTGCTCGCGCATATCTACTTCCTGATCAATTTCCGTAACCGCCTGGTGGTGATGATCGATTGGGCCTGGGCGTACTGGACCTACCAGCGCTATGCCCGAATCATCATCCGCGGGGCAAAGAGCCGCCCGTAGCTACTCGTTCCACAGCCAAGCGGCGCCGCGCACGCCGCTCGAATCGCCGTGGATGTTGCGCAGGAGCCGCGTCGCTACGTGGTCGGAAAACACGTAGCGGCCCCACACGCGCGGCACGTCGCTGTAGAGGCGCTCGATGTTGGAGAGCCCGCCGCCCAACACGATGACGTCGGGGTCGAGCAGGTTGATCACGCCGGCGAGCGCGCGCGCGAGGCGCTCGACGTAGCGGCTCATCGCCTCGCCGTCGAGAGCCGCCACCTCGCGTGCGCTCCTCTGCTGGCCGGTGAGGCCGAAGTGCTCACGCTCGAGGCCGGGCCCGGAAAGATAGGTCTCGATGCAGCCCGAGCGCCCGCAATAGCAAGCCGGCAGCGGCAGGTCCTTCTGCGCTGGCAGCGGCAGGGGGTTATGGCCCCATTCGCCGGCGATGGCGTTGCGGCCGATGAGCATCCTGCGTTCGACGGCGATGCCGCCGCCCACGCCGGTGCCGAGGATCACGCCGAAGACGACGCGCGCGCCGGCGCCCGCCCCGTCGACCGCCTCGGACAGGGCAAAGCAGTTGGCGTCGTTTTCGATGCGCACCGCAGGCCCGAGCGCGCGCTCCAGGTCCTCCTTCAGCGGCCGGCCGATGAGCCATGTGGAGTTGGCATTCTTGACCAGGCCCGTGAGCCGCGAGAGGGCCCCCGGAATGCCTATTCCCACGGTGCCGTCACCAATCTCCTGCACCAGCGCGGCAACGGCAGCGACGGTGCCGGCGTAATCGCCTCGTGGTGTCAGCACGCGCTTCCTCAGCGCCTCGCGGCCATCGGCCTGGAGTGCGATCGCCTCGATCTTGCTGCCCCCGAGATCGACGCCGATGCGCAAGTGCTTCTTTTGGCTCATGGCCCCCTGCCGCGAGCGTAACGCAGATGCTTCGCTCGGCGCATGGTCGCGAACCCTTTTTTGAGCGACGCTTCGCGAGGTGCAGAAGAGCATGGCGCACACCGACCTTGTCTCGCGGCTGCCCGGCCATCTCGCGCACGCCGGCGGCGACATTGCGGTCCAGTTTCTCACTTCGGCCGACGAGTTCGCGCGCCTCGCGCCGGAGTGGAACCGCATCCATGGCGAGTCGGCCGCGGCGAGCGTGTTCAACTCGTGGGTTTGGCAATACCAGTGGTGGCAGGTCTACGGCGGCGAGCAGCCGCTGCGCATCCTCGTGGCGCTCGAGCATGGCGAGACCATCGGCATCCTCGCCCTTTATATCCAGACGATCCAGGTCCTCGGCGTGCCGGTGCGGCTGCTGCGCTTCGTCGGCACCGGCGCCGATACGCATCCGGACGATCTCGGGCCCGTGCTCGCGCCCGGCCGCGAGGAGGCCGTGGCGCGCAAGCTCGCCGCGGGCGCGCTCAGGATCTCGGATGCGGACGTCGTGCTCCTCACCGACATGGATCCGCAATCGGTGTTTCCGCGCGCGCTCGAGCAGGCGGCGGACGAGGCGCGCCGCGCCCGGCACTGCGGCGTCTCCGAGCGCATCGCCTACGTCGATCTGCCGCAGACCTGGCCGCAATTCCTGCAGTCGCTTTCCTCCGACCGGCGCTCGCGGCTGAAGAGCGCGCGCAAAAAGGCGCTCGCCGCCGGCAAGCTCCGCTTTTTCGTCTGGCAGGACGCGGCGCAGCTCGATCGCGCGGTCGATCGCCTGGCGGAGCTCCACCAGCGGCGCTGGCACGAGGCGGGCGGCGGCAGCGACTCGTTCGCCACGGCGCAATACATCGAGTTTCACCGCTCGATCATGAAGGCGACGCTGCCGCGCGGCTGGCTGCGCCTCTATTGCCTGGAGCTCGACGGCGAGCTCTGCGCCATTACCTATTGCTACCGCTTCAGGAACCGCGTGTACCTCATGCAGGCGGGGTTTGACCCCGCGCGCGCGCGCCTCAATCCCGGCCGGGTGCTCCTTGGCTATGCGCTCGAGCACGCGATCGGCGAAGGCAACGAGATCTTCGATTTCCTGCGCGGTGAGCACCGCTACAAGGATCAGCTCGCCACGGCCTACCGCAACACGCTGAGCGTGCGCGTGTTTCGCAACAGCCTCGGCGCGTTCGCGTACCGTCTGCGGCGCATCTGGCTGCCGACCTGGAAAGCGCGCGTCTACGGCGAGCCGCCGCCAAAACTCCTGCCGTGAGCGCGTATCTGCAGCTCGAGCGGCGCGCGCTCGACCGGCTGCGCCCGCCGGTCGTGCTGCTGGGCGGCATCACCCTCGTGCGCGCGCTCGGGCTCGCGCGCATCCCGGTGATCGTCGCCTCGCCGAGCGCCTATACGCCGGCGATGTCCTCGCGCTACACGCTCGGTCGCTGCGCGCTGCCGCCGCTCGCGCAGCGCGAAGCGGTGGTCGAGCGGCTCCTGCGCGTGGGCGAGGAACTCACGCAAGCGCTCGGCACGCGTGTGCCACTCTTCTATGGGGACGATGACAACCTCGGCATCGTCCAGGACTTCCGCGCCGCGCTCGCGGCCCGCTACACCTTCATCCTCAACGACGCGCCGCTCGCCCGGGCGCTCCACAGCAAGGCGCTCTTCCAGGCGCTCGGCGAGCGCCGCGGCCTGCCGCTGCCGCGGCGGCTCGACTGGGAGACGCTGGAGGCCTTCGACGGACCGGTGCTCGTCAAGCCGCAGATGAAGACCGACTGGGGGTCCTCGCCGGTCTACGAGAAGCTCTTCGCCGGCGCCGGCAAGGCGCGCATCTTCTCGAGCGGCCGCGCCGCCACGCAGAACACTCAGGTGCAGCGCCTGGTCGGCGAGCTCGCCTTCCAGGAGTACGTGCCGGGCGATGATCGCTCGCTCTGGTCCTTCCACGGCTTCGCCGACGAAAAAGGCGAGCTCCTCGCCTCTTTCATCGGGCGCAAGATCCGCACTTATCCCGCGCTCACCGGCGACAGCTCGTACCTCGAGCTCGCGCACGATGACGCTCTGGCGGCGCTCGGTCGAGAGATCGTGGCGAAGCTGCGCCTGAAGGGCCCGTTCAAGATCGACTTCAAGCGCCACGCGACCAACGGGCGTTTCTATCTCCTCGAGATCAACGCCCGCTCCAACCTCTGGCATTACCTCGGCGCGAAGAACGGCGTCAATTTGGCGGCCATCGCTTACGACTATCTCACCCGGGGGGAGCGCCCCCCGGCCCTTACCGCGCGCACCACGTATCGCTGGCTCGCCTTCGATCTAGACTACCGCGCCTTCCGCGACAGCAATCTGCGCCTTGCACCGTGGCTGGGGTCGCTCCTCGCCTCGCGCAAGGTGTACGCCTTATTCGCGTGGTCGGACCCCCTGCCCTTCATCGTCGCCCTGCGCGAGGCGGCGACCACCCTCCTGCCGCGGCTCACCCGGCGGGTACGCCAATGGCTCTCTACGGCGTCCTAGGCGACATCCACGGCAACCTCGAAGCGCTCGAGGCCGTGCTCGCGGCGCTCGACGCGCGCGGCGCGCGCGAGCTCCTGTGCGTCGGGGACGTCATCGGCTACAACGCCGATCCGGATGCGTGCGTTGCGCTCCTTCGCGCTCGCGGCGCGCTCGTCATCGCCGGCAACCACGACCTGATCGGCACGCGGCGCCTGGGGTTCGAGCGCTGCTCGAACAAGGCGCGCTACTCGCTCAGCCGCACGCGCCGGCGCCTGAGCGCGAAATCCGCGGCTTGGCTTAACCGCCTGCCGCCCAGCCAGCTCGTGGAAGAGCGCATCGCCCTCGTGCACGGCGGCGTGCGCGATGTGCAACTCTACATGACGACTGCGCATCACATCCGCCGCAATGCCGAGCTTCTGCGCGCCGATTTCCCCACGGCGCGTGTCTGCTTCTTCGGCCACAGCCACGAGCAGAAGCTTTACGAAGTCGCCGACAGCGAGGTGCGCGAGCTGCCGCTCGATGCCGCGAATGTGCTTTCGCACGAGCGCGTGTACTTCATCAACGCGGGCTCGGTCGACGCGCAGCGAAAGCGCACGGAGCGGCTCGCCGAATGCGCCCTCTTCGACAGCAGTGCCTGGACCATCGAATTCCTGCGCGTGCCCTACAACGCCGCCGCGACCGAAGCCAAGGCCGCCGCGGCCGGCTATCGCATCCCGGCGCTCACCGACTGGCTCTATACCTGGCGCCGGCGGCTCCTGCCGGTCTAGCTCGAGGCCACGTTCAGGCGCCAGTCGAACTCGGCATAGCGGAGCTTCACCTTGCCGCGGCGCCGATCGACCAGGTCGACGGCCTGGTCGTCCAGGCGCCCCAGCGCGAAGGCGAGCACCTCGCGCTCGCCGCCGAAATCGGCCCGATACCAGTAGAACTGCCGCGGCACGATCACCAAGCCCCCCTGCTGCTCGACGCGCACCTCTCGGCGCAGGTACTCGGCGGTCGCGCTCTCGAGCTCCACGTCTAGCGCGCCGCCGCTGAATACGCGCAGCGGCGGCGAAGAGCGGCAGGCGCAGTACATGCCGAAGTGCATGCGCTCGTCGTAGGCGATCGGGGTGTAGGCGCAGCGCGGATCATTGGCCCGCATCGGCGCTCGCAACCCGCCGAACTTGGGGACGTTGCCGCGCAGCACCCCGTGCTCGATGTCATCCAGCGAGTAGGCCAAGCCGCCGATCGTGGCGCGCGGCCGCTCGAAGAACGCTTCGACCTCGCGCACGTCGCCGCATTGCGCGAGCTCGCGCGCATCGCGCAGCACGAGCGCATTGAAAACGTTCAGCCAGAAGGCCGTCTGCGCGGCAATGCGGACACGCTTGAGGTCGAAAGCCTCCAGGGCGGCGAGGCATTGCGCCAGCCCGCGCCGCTCGCCCGAGGTGGCGAGCGCCGCGTAGTCGCAGCTCGCGCCTTCGCGGTCGAAGTGGCGCTCGCGCACCGCCTGCAGCGCGCTTTCGAGTGCTTCCTCCATGCGGCAAATAGAATACGCCGCGTGCGCGAATTCGGAAGGTACGACTACGTGATCGTCGGCGCGGGGAGCGCGGGCTGCCTGCTCGCCAACCGGCTGTCGAAGAACCCCGAGCACCGCGTGCTCCTGCTCGAAGCGGGCGGGCGCGACAACTATTTCTGGATCCCCATCCCCGTCGGTTACCTCTACACGATCGCGAACCCGCGCACCGACTGGTGCTACCGGACCGAGGCGGACGAATTCCTCGCCGGGCGCTCGATCCATTACGCGCGCGGGCGCGTGCTCGGTGGCTGCTCCTCGATCAACGCGATGATCTACATGCGCGGGCAGAGGCAGGACTGGGACCACTGGGCACGCCTGGGCAACCGCGGCTGGAGCTGGGACGAGGTGCTTCCCATCTTCCGTTCGCTCGAGGACTACGAGCACGGCGCCGTCGACGGCTACGGCACCGGCGGCGAAGTGCGTATCGAGGATCCGCGCGTGCGCTGGGAGATCATCGACGCCTTTCGCGACGCCGCCGCCGAATGCGGCATTCCGCCGATCAAAGTATTCAACAACGGCAGCAACTTTGGCTGCGCCTATTTCCAGATGAACCAGAAGCGCGGGCGCCGCTGGAGCGCGACCAACGCATTTTTGCGGCCGGTGCTGAAGCGCGCGAATCTCACGGTGGTGACGGACGCGCACGTGACGCGCCTGCGGCTGCACGGCCGCCGGACCGCCGGCGTCGAATTCCGCCACGCCGGCGAACCTCGGGTGGCTTTGGCAGAGCGTGAAACCATTCTTGCCGCCGGGGCCATCGGCTCGCCGCAGCTCCTGCAACTCTCGGGAATCGGCCCGGCGGCGCTGCTGCAGCGCCTCGGCATCCCGGTGGTGCACGAGCTGCCAGGCGTCGGCGAGAACCTGCACGATCATCTGCAGATCCGCCTGCAGTACAAGGTGCGCAATGTGCGCACGCTGAACACCGTCGCCAACAGCTGGCTCGGCAAAGCAAAGATGGCGGCGGAGTATTTCCTCTTTCGCACCGGTCCGCTCACCATGCCGCCCTCGCAGGCGGGCGCGTTCGCGAAAAGCGAGCCGTCGCAGCCAACGCCGAACATCGAGTGGCACGTGCAGCCGCTGTCGCTCGACAAGTTTGGCGACCCGCTGCACAACTTCCCCGCGATCACACCGAGCGTCTGTAATCTCCGGCCAAGCTCGCGCGGCTGGGTGCGCATCCGCTCGGCCGACCCCCACGAGCATCCGGAGATACGCTTGAACTACCTCGCGAGCGACGAGGACCGGCGCGTCGCCGTCGACGCGATGCGCTTCACCCGGCGCATCATGGCGGCGAAGGCGCTCGCCAAATACAAGCCAGAGGAGTACCGGCCGGGGGCATCTATTACAGATGACAATGAATTGGCGAGCGCCGCCGGACAATTGGGGACCACCATCTTCCACCCGGTCGGAACCTGCAAGATGGGCCGCGATCCAATGGCGGTGGTCGATGACGAGCTGCGCGTGCACGGCATCGAGCGGCTGCGCGTCATCGATGCCTCGATCTTCCCGCGCATTACCTCGGGGAACACGAATGCGCCGACGTACGTGATCGCCGAAAAGGGTGCGCGCGCGATCTTGAAATCCTTAGAATCCGCCCCAAGTTAGCGCCCGAAGGAGAATAACGTACCTATGAAGCGCGTCCTTCTGCTGGTCGCCACCAACGTCGCCGTGATGCTGGTGCTTTCCATTGTCGTCAGCATCCTCGGCGTCGACCGCTGGCTCCTCGCCAACGGCATCAACTACGGCGCGCTCCTCTGGCTCTCGGCCATCTTTGGCTTCGGCGGCGCGTTCATCTCGCTTCTCATGTCCAAGTGGCTGGCGAAGATGTCGGTGGGCGCGCAGACCATCGATGGCTCCGAAGGCACGACCGAATACTGGCTCGTGCAGACGGTGCACAAGCTCGCCGAGACCGCGGGCATCGGAAGACCGGAAGTCGCGATCTACGACGGACCGGCGAATGCCTTCGCCACCGGCGCCTTTCGTGATTCGGCGCTGGTCGCCGTGTCGAGCGGCCTCGTGCAGTCGATGAGCCGAGAGGAAGTGGAAGCGGTCCTCGGTCACGAGGTGAGCCACGTCGCCAATGGCGATATGGTCACCCTGACGCTGATCCAGGGCGTGCTGAACACGTTCGTCTTCTTCCTCTCGCGCGTCGTCGGCTACATCATCGACCGGGCGGTGTTCCGTTCCGAGCGCGGCGAGGGCCTCGGCTTTTTCTTCACCGTGATGGTGTGCCAGATCGTCTTCGGCATCCTCGCCTCGGCGATCGTCGCCTGGTTCTCGCGCTATCGCGAATTCCGCGCCGACCGCGGCTCGGCGAACCTGCTCGGCTCGCCGCGGCCGATGATCGCGGCGCTCGCCCGCCTGGGCGGCCTGCAGACGGGCGGGCTTCCTGACTCGGTGAAAGCATTCGGCATCTCGAGCGAATCGCGCCTCGCGCAGCTCTTCGCCACGCATCCGCCGATCGAGGCGCGCATCGCCGCGCTCCAGGCGGCGCACTAAAAATCGGTCAGCTCATGATCGGCGCCAGCGCGACGCCGATGCGCTGCATTTGCGCCTCGTTGATCATGCCGCCGAGGATCTTCTGGAAGCGCTCGTCGGTGACCCCCGAGCCGATGTACTGCCAGCGGTAGGCCTTGAGCATCACGTCGCCGAGCCGCTTTGCCTCGGCCGCGCCGAAGGGGCGGCCGCAGACGCGCAGGAAGTAGTCCGTGTCGGCCTTCGCCTGCAGCTGCAGGATGCCGTCCACCGCGCCGACGAGGGCGATGAGGTCATCGACCGCGCGGTCGCGCTCCGGCGGCGTGAGCTTGGCGTCCTCGCGTTGCCATTCGAGCTCGTCAAGGATGGCGTGCTGCGATTCCTCCTTCCAGTGGAAGAGAAACACGTCCTTCCAGAGCTCCGAGAGATCGGCGTCGGGCTCGATGCTTTGCCGGTAATGCGCCTGGGTGAAGAGCTCGATGTGGCACGTCAGCGCGAGGACCGCCCAGGTCGACTTCGAGAGGACAGCCTGGGCGACGTCGTTCGGCTGCGGCAGGAACGTATAGCCCTCGGGCATTCCCTGGGCCACCAGCGCCTCCACGCGGCGGAAAAGCTCCTGGTGCTTTAGCTCCTCATCGGTGAAGCGCACCAGCGCCTCGAGCGCCACCTGGTCGCCGAGCCAGTAGTCGCGGCTGATCTCGAGGATCTTGGCGCCGATGTAGCGCTCGACGAGGCCAAAGATGTTGGCGTAGCTTCGGCCTTGCACCTGGGAGAAGAGGCGCTTCTCGTCCTTGCCGAGAAACTCGAGGCTCGGCGCCATCGACAGGCCGTCGGGCAGGAATTTCTTCGACACGTCGAACTTGCGGCCGCGGATGACATCGCGCTCGATGTCCCAGCGGATGCGCTTGGAGACTTCCACGCACTTCGCGTAGCGCTCGTGCGTTGCTGCTTGCATCGCTTGCATGGCCCGGCTCCTGGTGGGTTGAGAGGCAACCATGCTCGCCGCGGGCGCCGGAGCGCGCATGAGGCGGCGGTCCCGGGACAGCGACGCAAACAATCGGGAAGCGCGGGACGTGCGTCCCGCGTCTGCTACTGCGGCCGCGCGGCGCCCAGGCCGTGCTCGCGCGCGAGCACGATCGCCTGCGAGCGGTTTTCGACCTGGATCTTGTCGAAGATGTGCGTGATGTTGTTGCGCACCGTCTTCTCGGAAAGCTGCAAGCGCGCTGCGATCTGGGCGTTATCCAAGCCCTGGGCGATGAGGTCGAGGATGTCGCGCTCGCGCGCCGTGAGGGTCGGGAAGGCGCCGGCGGCATCGACGCCCTGCGCACTCGGATAGAAGTCGCCGAGCGCCGCGAGGAAGGCACGCCACGCGGGCTCGTCCTGCATCATGAGGTGGTTGCGCGTCTCGAGCCCGATGAAGCGCGCGCCCGGAATGAGCGCCGCCGCGAGGCGACCCTCCTCGAACGGGATGCGCAGCTCGCTTCGCCCGTGCAGCACGAGCGTCGGCGAGCGCACGCGCCGCGCCTCCTCCTGCACATCGATGTGGCTGTTGATCGAAAAAATCGCCGCAGCGGTCCTGGCGGAGCTCGTGAGCGGCATGAACTCGTTGAAGCTGCGAATCGCCTCGATCGGCGCATCCGGCATGAACTGCGAGCTGAACACCTGCCGAAACGACGGCTCGTTTCTCCCCCAGCCGAGCTCGATCAGCTTCAGCTGCGTCTCGCGCTCTTCCATCGAGGCGCCGCGCTTCGCCCAGCCGCGAACGAAGCCGCCGCAGAGTATGAGGTGAGTCACGCGCCCGGGATGATGCGCCGCATAGGAGACGGCGTAGGCCGCGCCCTGTGAGAGGCCGAGGAGCGCGAAGGTTTTGAAGCCGGCCGCGTCGATCACGCACGCGAGATCGCGCAGGTGCGCCGCGATGGAGATCTCGGGCACTTCGCGATCCGAGAGGCCGGTGCCGCGCTGGTCGAAGCGAAGGAGCCGGTAGCGCTTCGACAGGTCTTCGACCCAGGGGCGCATCGCCGGATTGGTCCAGTCGTGCTCGAGATGCGTGAACCAGTGCGGCGCGCGCACCAGCGGCGGCCCGTTGCCCGATATCGCGTACGCGAGCCGCACGCCGTCCGCCGCCGTGCAGAAGCGAACCTGCTGCTGCATGCGGAAGATTGTACGCGTGCACACGATAAAATCCGGGGCTTTCCCATTCGGGAAATGTTGATCTGACCCCATTCACGTCGGCGCTCCTCGCCTGGTACTTCGTGGCGGTGTGGGGCACGGGCTATGTCGCGACGAAGCTCGGACTGCAGTACGCGCCGCCGTTCACGTTCCTCACGCTGCGCTTTGGCTTCGGGCTGCTTTGTCTTGCGCCGGTGGTGGCGCTGTGGCCGCCGCGCTGGCCGGCGACGCGCGCCGAGCTCGGCCATGTCGCCGTGGCCGGGCTACTCATGCACGCGGTGCAGCTCGGCGCGAGCCACTATGCCCAGTATCTGGGCATGTCTGCGGGGGCCACCGCCCTCATCATCTCCACGCAACCGCTTCTCACGGCCATCATCGCCTCGCGCTGGCTGCGCGCGCGGCTCGCGCCGGGGCAATGGGCGGGCGTCTTCATCGGGCTCGCGGGCGTGGCGCTCGTCGTCTGGCACAAGGTCGACATCCGCGAGGTCAGCGCCGGCAGCCTCGTCGCGACAATCATCGCCGTGTGCGGCGTCACCGCGGCAACGCTCTACCAACGCATCTTCGCGCCGCACACCGACCTCAAGGCCGCCGCGGTCATTCAGTTTGCCGCCTCGGCGGCGGTGCTCGCGCCGCTCGCCGCTGCGGTGGAGGGTTTCGCGGTGCGCTGGAGCTGGGCGCTCCTCGGCGCCATCGCCTTTCTGGTCGTCTTCGCCTCGTTGCTCGCGGTGAGCGCGCTTCACATGCTCATGCGCCATGGCGAGGCGACGCGCGTGACGAGCCTCATGTACCTGCCGCCGATCTTCGCCGTGCTCGCCGAGCTCGCGCTCTTTCATGTCGTGCCGAGCTCGCTCACGCTCGCCGGCATCGCCGTGACCTGCGCCGGCGTGGCGATGACCGTCTGGACGCGAAAGTAAAAATCCCGTGGAAATCGCCTACTTCATCGTCCTGAACGCGCTCGGGCACCTGTGCTTTGTCGGCAGCCGCATGACGACGACGCTCTTCGCGCTGCACCTGGGCGCCTCGGCCACCACGGTGGGCGCGCTGGTGGCGCTTTTTGCCGTCGTGCCGATGTTCCTCTCGGTCGCCGCGGGCCGGCTCATCGACCGCCTGGGGCCGCGCCGCCCCGTGATGTTCGGGCTGGCGGTGCTCGCCATGGGCGCGACGCTGCCCTTTCTCTTCCCGTCGGTCGGAATTCTCTATCTCTCGAGCCCGCTCATCGGCACCTCCTTCATGCTGCTCCATATCGCCATGAACAGCGTCTTCGGCGCCTACGGCACGCCCGAGCAGCGCGCCGTGACCTTCTCGTGGCTCTCGCTCGGCTTTTCCATCTCCAACTCGATCGGCCCGCTCGTCGCCGGCTTCGCCATCGAGAGCTTCGGGCACGCCGGCGCGATGCTCACGCTCGCCGGCCTGCCGCTGATCGGCGTCGGCCTTCTCTGGCAGCGAAAACGCCCGCTGCCGCGCCCGGCGCATGTGGCGCGCGAGCGCCACGGCGGCGTGCTCGGCCTGCTTCGCGTGCCGGCGCTTCGCCATACGCTCATCGCCAGCGGGCTTCTCAATATCGGCTGGGACATCTACAGCTTCCTCATGCCGCTCTATGGCTCGCGCATCGGGCTTGCGCCGAGCACCATCGGCACGATCATGTCCTGCTTCGCGCTCGCGACCTTCGTGGTGCGCGCGGTCCTGACACAGCTCGTGCGCAGCCTCCGCCAGTGGCTGCTCATCGCCACCGCCATGACACTGGCCGGCACGACCTACATGCTCTTTCCGCTCGTGCAGAGCGTGCCGCTTCTCATGGCCCTCTCCTTCATACTCGGGATCGGCCTGGGGGCCTCGCAGCCGGTGATCATGGCCGTCCTCTATGAAGCCTCGCCTCCCGGGCGGCAGGGCGAAGCGGTCGGCATCCGCACCACCATGCTCAACTGCAGCCAGACCTTCATACCGCTCGCCTCGGGCGCGATCTCGGCGTCGCTCGGCATGACGCCAGTTTTCGCGCTCATCTCGCTCTTGTTGCTCGGCGGCGCGTGGTTCGCCAGAGGACGAGGCTGATAGAATCGCCGCCGATGCGGCGCGTCACGCTCACGCAATTCCTGGTCGGCCGGCAGCAATCGAACCTGATCAACGCCGACCTGCGGCTGCTCCTCGAGACGATCGCGCGCGCCTGCAAGGCGATCAGCACGCGCGTCAACAAGGGCGCGCTGGCCGACGGCCCGGGCGGCGTCGCGACCAGCAACGTCCACGGCGAGGTGCAGAAGAAGCTCGATGTGCTGTCGAACGAAATCCTCCTCGAGGCGAACGTCTGGGGCGGCAACCTCGCGGCGTTTGCGTCCGAGGAAGAAGAGAAGCCCGTGCCGATCACCGAGCCCTACAAGCGCGGCGAATACCTGCTGCTCATCGATCCCCTCGATGGCTCATCGAACATCGACGTGAATATTTCGGTGGGCACGATCTTCTCGGTGCTGCGCTGCCCGAAAAAGACCGACGGCACCTACTGCGATCCCGAGGAAGCGGCATTCCTGCAGCCGGGCAGCCGGCAGGTCGCGGCGGGCTTCGCGGTCTATGGCCCGACGACGGTCTTCATCCTCACCGTCGGCGACGGCGTGCACGGCTTCACCCTCGACCGCGAAACGTACACCTTCGTGCTGACGCATCCCGAGATCCGCATTCCCGCCGACACCGCGGAGTTCGCGATCAACGCCTCCAACATGCGCCGCTGGGAGCCGGCGGTAAAGCGCTATATCGACGAGTGCCTCGCCGGCGCCGAAGGGCCGCGCGGCAAGGATTTCAACATGCGCTGGGTCGCCTCGATGGTCGCGGACGTGTTCCGCGTGCTTTCGCGCGGCGGCATTTTCATGTATCCGCGCGACTCGAAGCAGAGGGACGGACGCCTGCGTCTCATGTACGAGGCGAACCCGATGTCGTTCATCGTCGAGCAGGCCGGCGGCGCTGCCACGGACGGCCGCACCCGCATCCTCGACATCCAGCCGAAGGGTCTGCATCAGAAGGTGGCGGTGATCCTCGGCTCGAGGAACGAAGTGGAGCGCGTTACCTCGTACCACCAATGAAAAAGGCCGGGTCGCGCCCGGCCTTCTTCGTCACTCCTCCCCGTGGTAATCGGTTATTTCAGATGCTTGCTGACGAGCTTCGTCATCTCGAACATCGATACCTGGCCCTTGCCGCCAAAGACCGGCTTGAGCTTCTCGTCCGAGTTGATCATGCGCTTGTTTTTCTTGTCCTGCAGGCCGTTTCTCTTGATGTAGGCCCAGATTTTCTTCGTCACTTCGGTGCGCGGCATGCCGCTCGAGCCCACGACGGCCGCGAGCGGGCCGGTCGGGGTCATCGGCTTCATGAAGGCGGCATTCGGCTTGCGCTTCTTTCCACCCGCCTTCTTCGCTTTCTTCTTCGCCATCTAATTTCTCCTCTGAACGTTCGCTGAACTGTTGGCTGGATTTGATTCGGAAAATCGCCGCCCTCTCAAGCGGTGGTCGAGAAGATGCCGAATCACAGGCAGCGTGTCAACGACTTTCCGAGGGGAAAAGCACCGATTTCCCTCGGGCGTTGTATTTCCGACCGTAAAATCCCCCTATGAAGATCGCGGACCTTCGTCAGGAATACATGCGCGCCGGACTCGCGGAAGCCGACGTCGCTCGCGATCCGATCGCCCAGTTCGAGCGCTGGTTCGACGAAGCAGTGCGCGCCGGAGTGCCGCTCGCGAACGCCATGACGCTCGCCACGGTGGATGCGAATGGCGCACCCTCGGCGCGGATCGTGCTTCTGAAAGGCGTCGAACAGGGCGGCTTCACCTTCTATACGAACTATCGCAGCCGCAAGGCGCGCGAGCTCGAGGCGCGCGGCGCCGCCTGCCTCGTTTTCATGTGGTCGCAGCTCGAGCGCCAGCTCCGCATCGATGGCACCGTCGAGCGCGTTTCGCTTGCGGAGTCCGACGCTTACTTCGCTACGCGCCCGCTCGGCGCGCGGCTCTCGGCATGGGCTTCGCCGCAGAGCGAACCCGTTCCCGATCGCGGAACGCTCGAGCGCGCGATGGAAGCGGCGCGCAATCGCCATGGCGATTCGCCGCCGCGCCCGGCGCACTGGGGCGGCTATCGCGTGCGGCCCGAGCGCCTCGAGTTCTGGCAAGGGCGCGCCGACCGGCTGCACGATCGCCTGCTCTATACGCGTGAGGCCGACGGCTGGCGCCTCCTGCGCCTTGCCCCCTAGCGAGCTCGAGCGATTCCTCGCGCGCGCGGGGCTTGGCACGCCGCGAGCGGTCGAGCCGCTCGCCGGCGGCGTCTCCTCCGACATCTGGCGCGTCGAGCTCGCGGACGGGCCTATCTGCGTGAAGCGCGCCCTTCCCCGCCTGCGCGTAGCGCAGCTCTGGGAAGCGCCCCCGGAGCGCAATCGCTACGAGCGGCAATGGCTGCAGACTGCGGGCGCCATCGTGCCGGGCGCCGCGCCGCGGGTCCTCGCCTGGGACGACAACGCGGGACTTTTCGCCATGGAGTACGTCGAGGCTCCCGTATGGAAGTCGCTCCTACGCGACAGTGTGACGGACGCGGGTTTCGCCGCCCAGGTCGGAAGGGCGCTCGCCGCCATCCATGCGGCCACTGCAGGCAATGCGGACCTTGCCAGCCGCTTTCCGACGGACGCGATCTTCCGTGCGATTCGCCTCGAGCCCTATCTCGTCGCGACGAGCGAGCGCCATCCGGATTTGCGCACCCGCCTGCTCGAGCTCGAAAGCCGGACCGCGGCAACGCGCCGCGCGCTCGTGCATGGCGACGTCAGTCCGAAAAACATCCTGGTGCGCGATGCCCGCCCGGTCTTTCTCGACGCCGAATGCGCCTGGTACGGCGATCCGGCCTTCGATCTCGCCTTCTGCCTGAACCACCTGTTTCTGAAGTGCGTCTGGGTACCGGGCGCGCGCGCGGGCTTCCTGCAGAGCTACGACGCCTTGTCAGCCGCCTATCTGGCGGGCGTCACCTGGGAAGCGCGCGCCGAGGTCGAAGCGCGCGCCGCCACGCTGCTCCCGGGCCTGCTTCTCGGCCGGGTCGACGGCAAATCGCCGGTCGAGTATCTCGATGAGGCGGGGCGCGCCCTGGTGCGCCGCGCGGCGCGCGCACTTCTCGAAGCGCCCGTGCGCACGCTCGCGGCGCTGAAGGCTGCATGGCAAAAATCCTCGACGTAAAAGGCCGCCGCGTCTGGGATTCGCGCGGCCGCGCTACCGTCGAGGCGGAAGTGGTCGTTGGGCGCGGCACCACGGCGCTCGCGCGCGGCCGGGCGATCGCACCGGCGGGCGCATCCACGGGCAGCGGCGAGGCGAAGAGCATCGATGTCGCGGCGGCCGTGCGGAGCATCAACGGCCCGATCCGCGGCGCGCTGCGTGCGATGAGCGTCGCCCACCAGGACGCGATCGACGAGCGCCTGCTCGAGGTCGACGGCACCGCCGACAAGCACCGCCTTGGCGCCAACGCCATGGTGGCCGTGTCGCTCGCCTGCGCGCATGCCGACGCCGCCGCCGAAAAACTGCCGCTCTGGAAAAGGCTCGCCGGCGATCGGCGCGTCGCCCTGCCGGTGCCGCAGATCCAGATCTTTGGCGGCGGCGCGCATGCCCGCGGCCGCGTCGACATCCAGGACTACATGGTGGTGTGCATCGGCGCCGGCAGCTTCTCCGAGGCACTCGAGTGGACGGCGGAGATCTACGCCGCCGCGGGCGCGCGGCTGGCGAAGCGCGGACTGCTCGCCGGGGTCGCCGACGAAGGCGGCTATTGGCCGGCGTTCAAGTCGAACGAAGAGGCGCTCGCGGAGCTGGTGGGCGCCATCGCCGACGCACGCCTCGAGCCCGGCGTGGACGTCGGCATTGCTCTCGACGTCGCCGCGACCCAGCTCTATCGCGCCGGCCGCTACCACCTCGCGCTCGAGAACCGCAGCCTCACCTCGGCCGAGCTGCACGTACTGCTCGCGGGCTGGCTGGCGCGCTATCCGATTGTCTCGATCGAGGACCCCTTCGCCGAGCACGATGGGCCGGCGCTGCGCGCGTTCACTCAGGCGGCGGGCGATCGCGTTCAGATCGTGGGCGACGATTTCTTCGTCACCTCCGCAGAGCGGGTGCGCAACGCCGATGGCGCCTGCAATAGCGTGCTGCTTAAGCCCAATCAGGTCGGCACCCTCACCGAGACGCGGGCCTGCTGGGACGCGGCCCGCGCGGCGGGCTACCGCGCGATCGTCTCAGCCCGCTCGGGGGAGACAGAGGATGTCTCCATCGTCCATATCGCGGTCGGCTGGGGCGTCGGCCAGCTGAAGGTCGGCAGCTTCGCGCGCTCGGAGCGCATGGCGAAATGGAACGAGGGTCTGCGCATCGAAGAGGCGCTCGGCGCCAAGGCCCTGCCGTTCCCGGCACGTAAGCTGTTCCGATAATTCGCGCGCGCCGTGTACTCGGGAAGCTACAGCACTCGATATCCTGCCACTGCGCAGCCTCGCTATCCCTATAATGCGTACTCCCAATCTCACAGAACTTGAATGGACCGGGGCTCGCATTCCCATTTGAAGGGCGCTTCCCTCGAAAAAGCGCCGACCGGCATTGCCGGCCTGGACGAAATCACCGGCGGCGGCCTGCCGCGCGGCCGGCCGACGCTTATCTGCGGCAGCGCGGGCTGCGGCAAGACGCTTTTCGGCATGGAATTCCTGGTGCGCGGCGCGACCGAGTTCGACGAGCCCGGCGTATTCATGGCCTTCGAGGAGACCGCGGAGGAGCTCGGTCAGAACGTGCGCTCGCTGGGCTTCGATCTCGAGAAGCTGATCGCAAAGAACAAGATCGCGGTCGATTACGTGCATATCGAGCGCAGCCAGATCGAGGAGACGGGCGACTTCGACCTCGAGGGGCTGTTCGTGCGCCTCAATATGGCGATCGACGCGGTGGGTGCCAAGCGCGTAGTGCTCGACACCATTGAGACGCTATTTGGCGGGTTCAGCAACACGCTCATCTTGCGTTCGGAGCTTAGGCGGCTGTTTCGGTGGCTGAAGGACAAGGGCGTGACAGCGATCATCACGGGCGAGCGCGGCGACGGCGGCCTCACACGCCAAGGCATCGAGGAGTACGTCTCCGACTGCGTGATCCTGCTCGATCATCGGGTAAATGAGCAGCTTTCGACGCGCCGGCTTCGGGTAGTGAAATATCGCGGCACCACCCACGGCACTAACGAGTACCCGTTCCTCATCGATGAGAACGGCATTTCGGTGCTGCCGGTCACCTCGATAGGCCTCAACCATCCGGCGAGCGCCGAGCGCATTTCCTCCGGTGTCTCCGGACTCGATGCGATGCTCGGCGGAGAAGGTTTTTACCGCGGCTCCTCGATCCTCGTCTCGGGCACGGCCGGGACCGGCAAGACCAGCCTCTGCGCCCATTTCGCGCATGCCACCTGCAGCCGCGGCAAGCGCTGCCTGTATCTTGCGTTCGAGGAATCGCCGGCCCAGCTCGCGCGCAACATGCGCTCGATCGGCATCGACTTCGAGCCGTGGCTTAAAAAAGGACTGCTGCGCATCGAGGCGTCACGCCCCAGCCTGCACGGGCTCGAGATGCACCTCGCGCGCGTGCACAAGCAGGTCGCCGAGTTCGCCCCGGACGTTGTGATCGTCGACCCGATCAGCAACCTGGTCGCGGCCGGTACCGAGGTCGACGCGCAGGCGATGCTGCTGCGCCTGATCGATTTCCTGAAGGGCCGCGGCATCACCGCTATGTTCGTGAATCTCACTGCGGGCGGTAACGCCTGGGAGAGGACCGACGTCGGCGTCTCATCGCTTATCGACACGTGGATCCTCCTGCGCGACATCGAGCTCGGCGGCGAGAGGAACCGCGGCCTCTATGTCCTCAAGTCGCGCGGCATGAAGCATTCCAACCAGATCCGGGAGTTCCTTATCACGCGGCAAGGCATCCAGCTCCAGGAGGTCTACGTCGGACCGGAAGGAGTGCTTACCGGCTCAATGCGCGCCGCCCAGGAAGCGCGCGAGCAGGCCGCCGACGACGAGCGCCGCCAGCAGGCCGAGCGCAAGCAGCGCGAGCTCGCCATACGCCGCGCCGCCCTCGAAGCGCAGATCAAGGCCCTGCAGGCGGAGTTCACGGCTACCGAAGAGGAAGCGAAGCTCTCGCTCGCGCAGAGCGCCGCGCGCGACCAGGCCCTGCAGGATGAGCGCAAACGCGCGGCCGAGCGTCGTGGCGGCGCCGGGACCACCTCGACGCCACGCCAAACGACAAAGGGGAGACGCAAATGAGCGGCGGCAAGACCAGCAAGACCGCCAGGAGCAGCAAAGGTGATAAGGGCGCTGCCGAAGAAATGTGGGACCTGCGCCTGTATACCGCGGGCCAGACCCCCAAGTCGATGGCCGCGATCAGGAACCTGAAGCGCATTTGCGAGGAACATCTTCCCGGCCGGTACAACATCGAAGTCATTGATCTGATGGCCAACCCGCGCCTCGCCAAGGACGATCAGATCGTCGCCATCCCGACACTGGTACGCAAGCTGCCGGACCCTCTGCGCAAGATCGTCGGCGACCTCTCGGACGAGCATCGCACGCTGGTCGGGCTGCAGCTGCGACGCCACCCGCAAGAGGAGCGCACATGAACGCGCCCGCGACCAATCTGGAACGCGAGATCGAAGCGCTGCGCGCACGTCTGGAAGAAGCCGAGGACATGCGTCGTGCGATCGCGCGGGGCGAAGTGGACGGCTTCGTTGTCGGCCCGAGCGAAGGGGACACCAAAGTGCTGCTCCTCGCGGGCGCGTACTCGCGCTACCGCCAGCTGATCGACGAGATGGATCACGGTACCGTCACCGTCGACAACTCGGCGGCGATCCTGTTCGCCAATCAGCGCTTCGCCCGGATCGTTGGCGCGGGCCTGGGAGAGCTGCACCGCGCAAAGCTGACAGATTATCTACACGCCGATGATCGCGCGGCGGTCGCCGCACTGCTCACGACGCCGATTAACGATCAGGAAGGCATCGTCGTGCGCGTCATGCGACCGACAGGGACACTCTTGCGCGCCCGCCTCTCGCTTGCATCTACCTGGGAGTCCTACGCGACGCTCGTTCTGGCCGACCTGTCGGAGGAAGACCTTACGGAAGAGGCTCGGCAAACCATCGAGGCGATCCGCCGAGGCGAAGTCGATGCCTTCGTGATGGGCGACATGGTCGTTACGCTGAGCAACGCGCATGACCCCTACCACATGCTGGCGGATCGCATCCAGCAGGGCGCGCTGACGCTCTCCGCGCAAGGCAGGATCGTCTACGCCAACGCGCGCTTTTCCCGGATGCTTGGCGTGCCGGCAGAACGCATTGTCGGCACCACGCTCGAGACCCATACCGTTCCGACCGACCGGGCAGCGGTCTCGGTTTTGCTCTCACCGCTCAATCGCAACGGCTCCCAGGGCGAACTGCGGCTGCGCCGCGCCGACGGCGAATCAATCAATGCGCTCGTGTCGGTGGCGCCGCTGGCGGACGGGCAGCGCATGTGCTTGGTGACCAACCTCACCGACCTTAAGCGCCATCAGGCCTCCGACGAGCGCATGCGCAAGTTCCTGGCGATGCTAGCGCACGAGTTTCGCGACATGCTGAGCGCGATGCACGCTTCTATCGAGGTGCTGAGGAGCCACGAGCTCGATCCCGAGTGCGCCAAGGCACTGGAATCGATCGCGCAGCAGAGCGGCAAAATGCGCCAGGTAGTGAACGACCTGCGCATGATCAACCCACTCGATTAAGCCCCGCCCGGTTTCAATCCCGCCGACCCGGTCGGCTAGTTCGCCGACAGGCGCGAGTTCTCGGTGGCGAGCTGCTCGAGGAATTGGCAGTGGCTGCGGAAGTGCAGCGCGTGGTCGCGCAGATCGACGAAGGCCGTGCCGCCGAGCGCCTTGACGGCATCGTCCATGTTCTTGAGCACCGCTTCCGCCAGGCCCACCTCCAGGCACTGCACGCAGATTACCGGCACGTCCTTGTAAGCCGGCATCGCTTTCGTGTACTGCAGGAGCTCGAACATGCGCGACTCGTCGAAGTGCATGCCGATAATCACCAGCTGGTAGCCGTTCGCGCGCAGTGCACGGATCGCGTCGCCGAGCGTGCGCACAAAGATGAGCTCGTGGCCGGGCAGGCAGTCGCGGATCTTGTCGTCCTCTTCCGGCACATCGGCGACCAGGACCTTCGCGATATTCGCCATGCCCGCCGAAAAGCAACCGTCATGCCGGGCTCAGACGAGCCGCTCGAGGCCCTGGGCGCTCAGGCGATAGCGCCGGTCGCAGGCGGCCGCGGCCTGTGGCGAGTGGGTGGCTAGGATGGCCGCAGCGCCCCGCTCCTTCGTCTGCTGCTGAAAAAGCGAAAGCACCTGCCGTGCATTTTCCGGATCGAGGTTTCCCGTCGGCTCATCGGCGAGCACGAGCTTCGGATCGCCCACCAGCGCTCGGGCTATCGCGACGCGCTGTAGCTCGCCGCCTGACAACTCGCGCGGCGCGCTCGCCTCGCGGCCGGCGAGCCCGACGGCGGCGATCATGGCGCGGACTTTCGCCGCGTCGGCACGGCCACGCAGGAGCAGCGGCAGCGCCACGTTCTGCTCGACGCTGAGCTGCGGCAGCACGTGAAACGCCTGGAACACGAATCCGTAATGCTCGCGCCGCAGGCGCGTGAGCGCATCGTCGTCCAGGCGCGTGAGCTCCTGCTCGGCGAAGAAGATCTGCCCCGCATCGACCGGCTCGAGGCCCGCAATGGCATTGAGCAGCGTCGACTTGCCGATGCCCGACTCGCCGATGATGGCGACGTACTCGCCCGCCGCGAGCTCGAGCGAGACCTGATTCAGCACGGTTCGAGCGCCGTAGCGCTTGCTGACAGCGACGAGCCTGAGCACTCGTAGAATCGTACTATGTTCATCCACGAGCACGGCCTGTGGACCGATGAGCAGCGGGCACGCGCGCGCGAGCTGCGAGCGCGCCTGGAGCGCGAGCCGCTCGAGCTGATACGCCTCGCCTGGGCGGATCCGCACGGCGCCTCGCGTGCCAAGGCGGTCTCGCCGGTGGTGTTCTTCGATGTCCTCGAGCGCGGCTACAACATCAACGTGGCCACGACGACGCTCGACTCCGCCGGCGCGCGGCTCTTCAAGTCCTTCACCCGCGGCGGTGGCATGGACCTGCCGGAGATGACCGGCTCGCCCAATCTCGTGATCGTCCCGGATCCCTCGACGTTCCGCGTGCTGCCGTGGGCGAGCGGCGTTGGCTGGGTGGTGTGCGACGAATACTTCCGCAACGGCACGCCGTTTCATTTCTCGCCGCGACACCTGCTCAGGCGCCAGCTTGCGCGCCTCGCGCCGCGGCGCATGGATCTGCTGATCGGCCTCGAGGTCGAGTGGTATCTCGCCCGACTGGCCGAAGCGCAATTGAGCGATGAGCACGTCGGTATCCCCGGTGTGCGCGGCCGCGCGATACGTACGACACCCATCGAGCCGGGCTACTCGTATCACTCCGAGACGAACATGGACCTCATGCAGCCGGTGCTCTCCGAGCTCGCGCGCGCCTATCGCGCGCTCGGGCTGCCGCTGCGCTCGGTAGAAAACGAATGGGGACCGGGACAAGTCGAGTGCACCTTCACGGCGCAGCGCGCGCTGCGCGCGGCAGACGACTTCCTGCTCTTTCGCACGGCCACGCGGCAGCTCTGCCGCCGGCTTGGCTGCTTCGCCACCTTCATGGCGCGGCCGGCGCTCAAGGGCTACTACGCGAGCGGCTGGCATCTGCACCAGTCGCTGATCGACGGCGACGGCCGCAACCTGCTCGCCGGACCGGAGCTCCTTTCCTATTTCGGTCAGTCCTATCTCGCGGGCATCCTTGAGCACGCCGCGGCGAGCACGGTGTTCGCCACGCCCACCGTCAACGGCTACCGGCGCTACACGCCCAATTCCCTCGCCCCGGACCGTGCCGGCTGGGGGTACGACCATCGCGGCGCGATGGTGCGCGTACTCGGTGGCCGCGGCGATCCCGGGACCCGGCTCGAGAACCGGCTGGGCGAGCCGGCGGCGAACCCGTATCTCTACATCGCCTCGCAAATCGTCGCCGGCCTGGACGGCATCGAGCGCTCGCTCAAACTCGATCCGCGCGACGACGACCCCTACAGCGCCGAGCGGCCGCTCCTGCCAACCAGCCTCGGCCAGGCGCTCGATGCGCTCGAGGCGAGCGCGCTCTTCCGCCGGCAGTTCGGCGATGTGTTCGTCAACTACTACCTCAAGCTCAAACGGAGCGAGTACGGGCGCTATCGCCAATGGCTCGACGCGGCGCGCGTGCCCGAGGACGAACCGACGCAATGGGAGCAGGACGAGTATTTTGATTTCTTCTGATTTATCTTGTTGCATCAAGAACTGGCGTTTCTAAGTGGTACAAATCTTGTCATAGGCGCTCTAACCTGCGCGAGCCGCCAGCCGGGATGAGACTGCCCTACAAGAGCGCAGCGATTTTGCTCGATGAAGCGGACGCCGAAATGCGCACCATTCCGCAAGAGCGGCTCTTCAACGATTCGCGCTAGCAGAAGCTCAAGGAGAAGTGGTGCGCCGCCATGATGGGGCTCGGCTATGAAAAACATCTCCGGCCATGCCTTCGAGCGCGTACGCGCAAGCCCGTATCGGTGCAGGCCGCTATGCAGACCGATCCAGCCGTTGTCTTCGCGTTCGGCGTCCTCCGCCTGCGCGAGAAGGACGTTCGGCACTTGGCCTTGCTAAAGCGCAAGGAGCTTGTGGCCGACGTGCTACGTAGACTCTCAGCGCATCAGGCCGGTGCAGTACGTCGGCGAGCAGGGCCAGCGGCTCTACGATGCGGCCACGGCGCTGGAGCTCGAGGGCATCGTCGCGAAGCGTGCCGACGCGCCGTACAAGGCGGGCCGCTCGAAGGACTGGGTCAAGGTGCGCACCGCGCACGGACGGCATGTGCAGGCTGAACGTTCAGAGTTCTGGCAGACGTAAAGTCAGTTAGAGCAACTCGACCACCCGAGCTGGTGGCAAGGCGGCCGCTCTTAAAAGCCTCGGCAGGCTGCCGCTTCTATTGGCGCTTAGGCTGATGTTGAGAGGCGACGAGCCCCCGATTGTGATCGGTCGCGCGCGCGACCCGGCCTGACGAGTTATTGCAGTATGCCCATGCCAGGCAGCGGCGTTTCGCGATCGACGGGTGTGCAATGCAAAGGTCCGTGAAAAGCCGTGGGGTTTCTTAAGGAAGTGCGTCGCGTCACGGCGCCGTCGGCATTGCCGGCGTCCAATGCCCCGTCAATAAGACGGAGGCGGACATGAAACGCATCTTGGCAGCGGTGGCCGCGGTAGCGGCGATGCACGTTGCGGCGGCGGACGAAGCGAACAGCGTCCTCGGCGAGAAGCAGGATAGTGGCCTTGGCACGATGGTGTACGGCGAAAGCCTGGACGACGGCCTCGGCACCATGGTGTACGGCGAGAGCCTCGACGACGGCCTTAGTCAGCTGACCGCGCTCGACATGCGACCGTACACGGAGGAGAACGAACCGGTCCAGACGGCTAACAGCGAGCGCTAAGCAGCCCAACAAGACGCCTCGGAGGAGAGACCATGTCGAAGGCTTGCAGGATCGCGTCGTTGATCGCCGCCGCGTCGCTCGCGCTAGGCGCTCAGGCGCAGCCGTCGGGCATCACGGCGAACACTATCGTCATCGGGCAGTCCGCGCCCCTCACCGGCGCGAACGCGGAGCTCGGCAACGAAATCCGCAACGGCGCCCTGGCCTACTTCCGCAAGGTGAACGACGCTGGCGGCGTGCACGGCCGGAAGCTCGAACTGGTGACGCTTGACGACGCGAACCAGGTGCCGCGCTCGGAGGCGAACACCAAGAAACTCGTCGAGGAGCAGGGTGTGTTCGCGCTCTTCGGGTACGCGAGCGCGACGCTCTCGAAACCGGCGCTGCCGATCGTCGAGAAGAACAAGGTGCCGTTCCTGTCGCCCTTCACCGGCGCCGACCCGATGCGCGCGTTCAACCGCTATGTCTACAACACGCGGGCGAGCTACGCGGACGAGCTCGAGCGAATCGTCGAGCACTACACGACCTTTGGCACCAAGCGCTTCGCGATCGTCTACTACGACGACGCGGTCGGTAAGGAGAATCTCGCGGCGGTCGAGCGGCCGCTCAAGAAGCACGACCTCACCATCACGGCACTCGGCGCCTTCAAGGACCGGGCGACGCCCGACATCGAGGGTACCGTCAAGACGGTGATGAAGAGCGAGCCGGAAGTGGTCATCATGACCACGCTCTACAAAGCGAGCTCCGACTTCATCAAGACCTCGGCCAAGCTCGGTCTGAACGCGCAAATGGTGAGCAACTCCTTTCCCGGCGCCACGCCGCTCGCCAAGGAGCTCGGCAGTTCGGCCGCGGGGGTCGTCATCTCGCAGGTGGTGCCGGCGCCGACCAACCGCACGGTGCCGGTGGTGCGCGAGTACCAGGGAGCCATCGAGAAGCTGCTCGGCAAGAAGGACTTTTCCTTCACCTCGCTTGAGGCGTACATCGGGGCGAAAGTGCTGGTCGAAGGACTGCGCCGCGCGGGCGCCAACCCCACGCGCGAGTCGTTCATGAACGCGCTGGACAAGCTCGATTACGACGCGGGCGGCTACCCGGTCCGCTTCACGCCGACCAACCACAATGGCAGCAACTTCGTCGAGATAACGGTGGTCGGCGCCAACATGCGCTTCAACTACTAGCCGTGCCGCCGGCTCGACGTCAGTCCGCCACCGTGGCGGGCCGACCGGGCCGGCGAGAGCCGGTAAGCGTTGAATTTCTGTAGGCGCCGTACCACTCGGCGCCGTTCGAGTGATTGTTAACAGGGGTAATGGTTCTGATGCGGCGACCGTCCGGGGCGTTAGATTACCGACTCCATGCCGGCAAAGTCACTCACACCCATTGAACGACTGCATCTCCTCGAGCGCGCCGAGAAGATATTGGGCCGCAAGAAGGTTGCGGAAGGTCTGAAGGTCAGCGAAGACCTAGTTGAGGCTTGGCGCGAAGGCAGCATCAAGCTATCCCACACACAGCTCATGCGCTTGGCGGACCTGCTGGGCAAATACGCAGAGTCAAACAAAAAATAGACTATGGCCAAAGGCCAAGTGACTGTTCGTGCGGCGATGCTAATAGCGCTGCTCGCCTTTGCTGCTGGTGTCCTGGCCGGTCTTGTCAGCCGAGCGATCAGCCTGCTCTAGCGCGCGGCAGTCCGGCTTCCTCCCGAAGCCGTGGTACAAACGTGGTACGAATGAAGGTCAGATACATATCCACTAAGCGGACGGATGAGTACTTCGATTTTTTTTGAGCACCTGGTCCACGAAGACCGCGTCCATCGGTCGATCTATACCGATCCGATGATCTTCGACCTCGAGATGACGCACATCTTCGGCGGCGTCTGGTGCTATGTCGCGCACGAAAGCCAGATTGCGCAACCGGACGACTACCTCACCACCAAGCTGGGCCTCCGGCCGCTCATCGTGCTGCGCGATTCCAACGGCAAGCTGCGCGCCCTCTTCAACCGCTGCACGCACCGGGGCGCTCGCGTTTGCCGCGAGGCGAGAGGCAATGCGCGCACCTTCCAGTGCCCGTACCACGGATGGACCTATTTCAACAGCGGGAAGCTCCGCGGCGTGCCCTGGCCCGAGGGCTACGCCTGCGACTTCACCGACGGCAAGTACAACCTCGCGCAGGTGCTGCGGGTCGAAAGCTACCGCGGCTTCATCTTCGGCACGCTGAATGCCGATGCTCCGCCGCTCGCCGAGTATCTCGGCGCGGCAAAGAAGCCGATCGACGAATGGCTCGAGCGAAATCCCGGCGCCCGCGTCGTCGTCTCCGAGGCGAATCGCCTGCGGTTCAAAGGCAACTGGAAGCTCGCCTACGACAACGCGGCGGACGGCTACCACGTCGTCTTCTCCCACCGCTCGCTCCTCGAGACCGAGAACCGGCACGCCGCCGATCCGAACAAGGGCATGTCGTTCTACATGGGCAAGCCGGACGAAGCACCGATGTACGTGCAGTACTTCGGCCACGGCCACCACTTCAAGGACAAGCGTCCGAATGTCGAGCGCCGGCCGGGCGCGCTGTGGGAAATCGAGGGCGTGCAGCCGGGAATGGAAAGCTATGAGCGCCTGATCCGCGAGCGCCTCGGTGATCGCGCCTCGCGGGCGCTCGACCTCGCCTCGTCGGAGCCGGTGAACATCAACATATTCCCGAACCTGTCGATCCTCGGCAATCACATCCAGGTGTTCCAGCCGCTCGCGGTCGACGAGACCGAAAGCGTCTGGTACGCCACCGCGATCGTCGACGAGGCGAACGAGCTCGGCGGTACGGCCGACGCCGTCAACGCGATCCGCATGCGCACGCAAGAGAGCTTCCCGAACTTCGGCGAGGTCGACGACGCCGCCAACTTCGAGGAAATCCAGAAGGGCCTCGCCGCTTGCGAAGACGAATGGGTCTACATGCACCGCGGCCTTGGCATCCCGGGCCGCGTGCAGCGCCTCGCCGACGGCACGCTGAAAGCGCCGGCAACGGACGAAGTGTTCATGCGCGAGCACATGAAGGAATGGCTGCGGCTCATGACTACGCGCCCCAACATCCAGATCGCGCGATGAAAAATAGGGACTGTCCGGACTGTCCCTATTTTCCTGCCCATTGACCTACGTCGACGACAGCTTCTACGACGACCTGGTCGCGAGCTTTCGCGACTGGCAGCGCCCCGAGCTTGAGGTCCGCGACGCCGCGGTGCGCGACGAATGCCGCCGACTCCTCGAGCGCGAAGCGCGCCTGCTGGACGAGCGACGATTCGATGACTGGCTTGCGCTTTACACGGAGCACTGCGTGGTCTGGGTGCCCGCCGCCGAGCAGGCCGGCGACCCGCGCCGCGAGGTCGCGATCTATTTCGACGACCGTCGCCGGCTCGAGGACCGCATCTTTCGGCTGCGCACCGGCAAAGCATGGTCGCAGGTGCCGCCGAGCCGCACGGCACGGATGGTGACGAACGTCGAGGTTTTCCGCGCGGGCGACAAGCTCCTGGTGCGCTCCAACCTGCTGCTCGCCGAATTCCGCGCCGGCGAGACGCGTACGCTCGCCGCCTGGTGCGCGCACCGGCTCGCCGGTGGCAAAATCGAAGCGAAGCAGATCAATTTGCTCGAGCGCGATCAGAGCCTACGCAATCCAAGCGTGCTGCTGTAGGAGGAGAACCGATGTTCGTTCGCAACTGCTGGTACGTCGCCGCGTGGGATCACGAGATCGGCCGCAATATGCTGCGCCGGATCATCCTCGACGAGCCAGTCGTCCTTTATCGCACCGTTGAAGGCAAGGCTGTTGCCCTGGAAGATCGCTGCTGCCATCGGCAGGCGCCGCTCTCGATGGGCAAGCTCCTCGGCAACATCGTCCAGTGCCCGTATCACGGGCTGCAGTTCGATCCTTCGGGCACGTGCATCAAGATCCCGAGCCAGGACCGCATTCCGCCGTCGGCGAAGGTGAAGTTTTACCCGGTCGTCGAAAAGAACCATTGGCTCTGGATCTGGATGGGCGATCCGGCGAAAGCCGATCCGGCGCTGATCGAGGATTTCCACTGGCTCGACGATCCGAAGTGGGGTTTCGGCGGCAACTATCTGCACGTCGAGGCGAATTACCTCCTGCTGGTGGAGAACCTGCTCGACACGACGCACCTCACCTTCTTGCACCCGACATCGCTTGGTACCGACGCGTTCGCGCGCTCCGAGCTCGAGGTGACGCGCGAAGGCGATCGCATCCAGGTGGCGCGCTTCCTGATGGACAAGCCGCCGGCGCCGTTCCACCAGCAGATGGGCGACTTCCCGGACGGCATGAACGTCGACCGCTGGCAGATCGCGCATTTCGCGCCGCCCTCCTTCGTGAAGCTTGACGTCGGCTCGGCGCCCGCCGGCTCGGGCATGCGCCAGGTAAAGGATCGCGGCAGCCGCTGGATGAACATGTGGAACCTGAACGCGATCACCCCGGAGAGCGAGAAGACCGCTCATTACTTCTTCGCGCAGGCCCACAACTTCAAGCTCGACCAGAAATGGATCGGCGACATGCTGCGCGTGCAGATTCGGGACATCTTCCTCGAGGACATGGCGATGGTGAAAGCGCAGCAGGTCAACATGGACCTCGGCCCGAGCCCGGTGGTGAACCTCGGGCAGGACAAGGCGTGGGTGGCGATGCGCCAGATCGTCGACCGCCTCGTGAAGGAGGAACAGCAGCAGGCCAAAGCCGCCTAACGCTAAATCGGGGTCAGCGCCCATTTCTAAATAGGGCTCTGACCCCGATTTTCGCCTGCGGCCCCTAACCGAAAACCCGCGCGCCGTTGCGGAGAATTTTCGCTTTCGTGGCCTCGGCGATGTCGCGCCGCCCGCGAAAGAGCGTAATCGCGTCGAACACGCGATGCGCATGCGGCAAATCCGATGAGTAAAGGATGCAGTCGTCGCCGACCGCCTCGGCGACCATGCCGATGCGCGGCTCGTCGAGTTCGCAGCTGAAGTACACGCGCCCTTCCTGGACGTATTCACGCGGGTTGCGCGCCGGCAGGTCGGCCTTCTTTGAGCCGCCGGGCGGCTGCTTGTAGAAGCGCTCCATGCGGTCGAGCCAGTAAGGCACCCACTCGACGCCGGCCTCGAAAAAGCCGACCCTCAGCTTGGGAAAGCGCTCGAGAACGCCGCCGATCAGCACGCTCGAGAAGGCCATGAAGATCGGCAGTACGAACGGCGTGATCATCGTCTCGTAGACGTTATCGTAGAGCTCGGAGATCGGCGGATAGGACCAGCCGACGTGCACGCACACGGGCAGCGCGTGCATCTGTGCGGCCGCATAGAACGGATCGAGGCGCCGGTCATCGAGCTTCATCGTGCCGGCGGTGCCGAGCGTCATCACGCCGCACGCGCCCGTTCTGGCCGCGTGCTCCACTTCGGCCACCGCGCCTTCGACGTCGGGTAGCGGCACCGTGGCTACCCAGCGAATGCGGCCGCCGCTCGCCCCGCATTTCGCCGCGACCCACTCGTTGTAGGCGCGGCACATTGCGCGGACGAGCGCCGGATTGTCTGCAAGCGGCCAGACCAGAAACATCGTTGGGAATACCACCGATACGTCGATGCCTTCGTGGTCCATGTCGGCAAGGCGCGCCTTCGGGTCGCGCAACTCCTGGCTCTCGACGCGCGCGCGGCGCTCGGGATCCACGTGGCCAGCCTCGCGCTTGAGATGTGGCGAGCCGAACGTGTGCACGCCTTTGCCGGTGAGGCGTGGAAACGTGCGGCCCTCGATCAGCCAGAAGGCGCGCCGCTCGCCAGCGATGACGTGCGGCGCCGCGTCGCCGAATTCGCCGCCCTGGAGCACGGCGAACGTCTCTTCGCTCTCCTCCACGTGCGCGTCGGTGTCGAAAACAGTCATGGCAATGGGCTAGACTGGGACGGTGGAATTTAACACCCGCGCGCAGCGCGGCGCATTCGACGAGTGGGTCGACATGATGCGCGCCTGGCACCGCGAGCTCGACGTGCAACCCGATCCGCGCGTCGAGCTCGCCACGAAGTTCGGCGACGTGCCCGCGCAGATCGGCTTCGGCCGCTACGCCGGCGCGCCGCGATGGGAGAAGGTGTCCGACATTCCCGATCCGAATATCAAGGAGGCGCTGTTGCGCCTCATCGTGTGGCAGGGCGACTCGGAGGTGCGGGCGGTCGAGCAGTCGCGCGCGCTCCTCGACTGCGCGCCGACGGAGCACGACCGCGAGCGCCTCGCGCGGCACATGACCGAGGAGACGCGCCACGGCTGGCAGATGGCGTATCTCCTGGTCACCTACTTCGGCGATGAAGGCCGGGCCGCCGCCCGCGAGCTCCTCGAGCGGCGGGCGACGCGCGGCGAGGCGCTGCTTGAGATGTTCAACGTGCGGCTCAACTGGCTCAACGTCTTCTCCTGGCACAACTGGGGCGACCGCGTCGGCAAGTACCAGCTGTCGATGTTCGGCCAGTCCGCCTTCGCGCCGTTCGCACGCAGCGCGGTGCCGATGCTGAAGGAGGAAGGCTTTCACCTTGTCATCGGCTATCAGGGCATGCAGCGCATCTGCGCGGCGAACCAGGTCCCGATGGAGCTGCATCAGCGCTACATCAACCAGATGCTCGCCATCTGCTACGACGCCTTCGGCGCAGAGGTCTCCACGAGCGCGAAGCGTTACTACGAGTGGGGCCTGAAGGCGGCGTGGGGCGGCACCATGGAGGACGCTGAGCGCGTGAATCAGAAGCTGCGCGACGCTTTCATGGACGAAGCGCGCAAGCTGCTCGGCCTGCTAAACAAATTACTGCCGGACGACGGCCCGAAGCTCTACCTCACCGACCCGCGCTTCAATCGCAAGAACGGGCCTCACGCCGGTCAGCCGTACGAGGGGCCGGAGCAGCTACCCACTGCGCAGGACGAAGCCGCGTTCCGGGAAATCGCCAAGCGCCCTGACTGGATCGCACCGGCCCAAGTGTAATTCGTACCACGCTCTAGCCGGCCTTCGCGCGCTGGAGCGGCGTCGGCGCGAACGCGGCAACTTCACCCGGCTTGCGTAGCATCTTGTCGACCTCGGCGGCGTGCAGCTCTTCGGCCTGGATCATCTCGCGCGCGAACTCCTCGAGCGCGACATGCCGGCCTTCCACCAGTTTGAGCAGCGCGCGGTAGCCCTCGAGCGCGGCGCGCTCGGTGTCGAGCGACTCGCGCAGCATCGCCGCGATGTCGGTCTTGTGCGAGTCGAGCAGTCGCCCGATGCCAAGCGAGGGATAGGCGCCAAGCGCGGTGATCCACTCGCCGAGCTGCTGCGCGTGCACCAGCGCTTCGTCGGCCTGGCTGCGCATCCACGACACAATCGGGATGCGGCCGAAGCCGAACACGAGGAACGAGTAATGGGTGTAGCGGATGACCCCGGCAAGCTCGGCTTCCAGCAGCCGGTTCAGTGCGGCGACGACTTCATCCGGGTCTATCTTGGACATCGCGTCCTCCTTTGCCATGCCCTAGCAAATTACGTACGTCGTACGGAATTATTTTGCGGACATCTCCCGCAGCTTGAAGCGCTGCACCTTGCCGGTGGCGGTGCGGGGCAGCGCGTCCATGAAGTGGATGCGCTGTGGGCGCTTGAAGCGCGGGAGCTTCTGGGCCGCGTGTTCCTTTATTTCGCCGGCGAGCGCATCGCTCGCCTGATTTCCCGGCCTCAATGCCACATAGGCGGCCGCAATGGTGGCGCCTTTCTCGTCCGCTTCGGCGACCACGGCTGCTTCGAGCACCGCCGGATGCGTGATGAGCGCCTCCTCGACCTCACCCGGTGACACCCACATGCCGGAGCATTTGAAAAGATCGTCGCTGCGGCCCTCGAACCAGTAGAAGCCCTCTTCGTCCCGGCGATAGATGTCGCCGGTCTTTACCCAGCCATCGTGGATCAGCTCGGCGGTCTTCTCGGGCTTATTGAGGTAGTACGGGATGGCGCTGCGGCCCTTCACGTGCAGGTTGCCCCGGCCGGCGCCGTCCACGATCTTGCCGTCCTGGTCGGTGAGCTTGATCTCGTACCCAGTGAGCGGAATGCCGGAGCTGCCGGGACGATTGCGATCGCGGAAATTGTGGATGAAGGCGTGCAGCAGTTCGGTCGTGCCGATCGTCTCGATGATCTCGACGCCGCTCACTTCCTTCCAGTCGTGCCAGGTCGCGACCGGCAGCACTTCGCCGGCGGACACACAGAACTTGAGGGTGCCCGTCGCGAGCTTGTTCCCCTGCCGCGCGTACTCGACGAGCGCGCGGAACACCGCCGGCACGGCGAAGAACACGGTGGGTTTGTATTTCGCGAAGAGTTCGCCGATGACTGGCGGCGTCGGCCGCTCGCTGCACAGGATCACCGAGCAGCCCGTACCAATGGGAAACGAGAAGCTATTGCCGAGGCCGTAGGCGAAGAAGAGTCGGGAGGAAGAAAAGATGCGGTCGTCCGGCTGCAGGTCGTACACCTGGCGCGGCACGCGCTCGATGGTCTCCGGCAGATGGTCGTGCAGGTGCACCGCGCCTTTCGGCGAGCCGGTGCTGCCGGAGGTATAGAGGATCAGGCACGGCGTTTCACGATCGAACTTGCCGAGCGGCGCCGGCGGCGCCTTGTCCAAGAGCTGGTTGAAGTCCTCCGGCGCCACGACGATGCGCTGCGCTTTCGCGGCCCTGGCGTTCTCCAGGTGTTCGGGCGTGACGATCGCCAGCTTGGCGCCGCTATCGGCGAGCATGTACTCGAGTTCGGCCGGCTTCAGCATGGTGCTGCAGGGGACAACGATCGCGCCAAGCCCCATCACGCCGAGCATGGCGACCATCATCTCGGGACAATCGCTCATCACGAGCGCCACGCGGTCGCCGTGCCGGATGCCGGCTGCGGCGAGCGCGCCGCGGCAGCGCGCCGAGCGCTCCTCGAGCTCGCGGAAACTGATTTGCCGGTCGCGATAGTGCACCACGGTGCGCTCGGGACTCTTGCGCGCGTGCTCGTTGAGGTAATCGATAATGCTGCGCTTGGCGTCCATGGAATAGAGGGGAGCGTCGATGGCCGAGTTTCGCGAACAGTACGAGAAGGCGCAGGAGCTTGGCAAGCTTGCCTTCATCGAGCGCCCCTACTTCGGCTCGCCCGCCGCGCCGGCGCAGGCCGAGAGCAACGCGAGCCAGCTCTGGGGCCACATCAACGCCGGCTACCTCATCGCCTACGAGTACACGCGCTGGTGGAAAGAGTCGCTCGCGCTGCGCCAGCACGCAGTGATCGGCGACTGGAGCTGGCTCAACAAGACGCGCGTGCGCGGCCGCGACGCTGGGCGCTTCATGGACTTAGCGACCGTCAAGGACCTCACGCGGCAAGAGATTGGGCAGATCGTGTACACGCCCATGGTGAGCGAAGATGGCAAGGTCGCGATCGAGGGCCTAACGCTCAAGCTCGCCGAGGACGAGTATCTCTTCACCCAATCGGCGGGACTGAAGTGGCTCGAATTTCTGCGCGAAAAGAGCAGCATCAAGGTGGAGCTGCATGACGTAACGCCCGACTACACGTGCTACGCGCTTCAGGGACCGCAATCGACTGAGGTGCTGGAGGCGCTCACCAAGGAGAGCTGGCGCGATCTGCGCTTCTCGCGTTTTAGAAGAATAGAAATATTGGGGACGGAAACCATCGTCGCCCGCCAGGGCGTGACCGGCGAAGTCGGTTATGAATTCATGATGCGCACCGAAAGCGGCCGCGCGCATGAGCTGTGGCGCAAGATCCGCGAGGTCGGGAAGGACTTCGGGCTGCGCGAGCTAGGCTTCAAGGCGCAGCTCGTCGGCCACACCGAGACCGGCATTGCGACCGTGATCCGCGATTTCATTCCGGCGCGCGGCACACCCGAGCAGCTGCGCCGGATGTTGAGACACTGGATGGCGCCGGAAGAGCTCGCCGCTGCCGATTGGGATGTGGCGGAGCATCTCTGCTCGCCGGCCGAGCTCGGCTGGGCCTATACCATCAATCTCGGTAAGGGCGACTTCCATGGCCGCGGCGCGCTCGCCCGCGAGGCCGACGCCGGCGGCGCCAGGCGGCGGTTGATGGGGCTCGAATGGTCGAGCGAGGACATGGCCGAGCTCTACGCCGCGCAGTTTCGCGATGCACCGGCGGCACCGCCACCGGACCTGCCGTATGGGCAGTTCCGCGTGCTCTTCATGCGCGTGACGCAAGGCGATGCGCACGTCGGCTGGGCTTCGGGCTATGCGTACAGCCCGACGCTGCGCCGCATGATCTCACTCGCGCGCGTCGATCGCGCGCTCGCGCCCGGCGCGCAGGTGCGTGTGCGCTGGGGCGGATTCTCCGATGAGCCGGTCGCGCAGATTCGCGCCGTCGTGCGCGCGCTCCCCTTCATCGCGCAGCAGCGCGCCAAGAATTTGGCATGCTAGACTCGCCCGCCATAGGAGGAGGATAGACATGCGTAGCGCATTCCGTTCGCTGCTCGCGGCCGCGGTTGTCGGTGCTTTTGCGTTCGCCGCTCCCGCCGCCGCACAACAGAAGGTCAAGATCGGCTTCATCAGCACGTTCTCCGGCCCGCAGGGCGTGATGGGCCAGTACATGAAGGAATCGGTCGAGCTCGCGATCGAACATCTCGGCGGCAAGGTCGGCGGCGTGCCGGTCGAAGTGGTCTACGGCGACGACCAGGTGAAGCCTGACGTCGGCGTGCAGGTCGCCGAGCAGATGCTGAAGAAAGACCAGGTCGATTTCGTCTCCGGCATCATCTGGTCGAACGTGATGCTCGCGGTCGTGCCGGTCGTTACCGGCGCCGGCAAGATCATGGTCGGCTCGAACGCCGGCGCGAGCCCGCTTGCGGGCAGTCAGTGCAACAAGCTTTACTTCTCGACTTCCTGGAACAATGACCAGACGCCGGAGGCGATGGGCAAGTTCCTGCAGGATTCCGGCATCAACGACATCTATGTCATCGCGCCGAACTACCAGGCCGGCAAGGACATGGTCGCGGGCCTCAAGCGCTACTACAAGGGCCGCATCGTCGAGGAGAACTACACCAAGCTCGGGCAGCAGGACTACCAGGCCGAGATCACGCAGCTGCGCGCGAAGAATCCGAAGGCGGTGTTCGCCTTCCTGCCCGGCGGCATGGGGATCCAGTTCCTGAAGCAGTACGACCAGGCGGGCCTGCGCGGCCAGCTGCCGCTCTACACCGTCTATACCGTGGACGAAATTTCCATTCCGGCGGTGAAGGACGCGGCCGTCGGCATCTACGAGACGCGTTACTGGAGCCCGGACCTCAAGAATCCGCAGAACCAGAAGTTCGTCGGTGACTACAAGAAGAAGTACGGCAAGCTGCCGGTGTTCTACGGCGCGCAGGCCTACGACAGCATCATGCTGATTGATTCCGGCGTGAAGGCGGTCAAGGGCAACCTCAAGGACGTCGAGGGCATGGTGAAGGCGATGGAGAAGGCGGACTTCCCCTCGCTACGGGGGCACTTCCAGTACAACGTCAACCACCACCCGATCCAGAACTTCTACCTGCTCAAGACCGAGAAGCTCTCGAACGGCGATATCGAGATGCGCATCCAGAAGACCATCTTCGAGAACCACAAGGACTCGTACTACCAAGAATGCAAGATGAAGTAACGGCCCGGTCCTGGCCGCAAGACAAAAGGGCGCGCGAGCGCCCTTTTTGTTCTAGGCCCAAACCGCGCGGGCCGTCTCGACACAAAGCCTGAGTTTCGCGCGCTCGTCGGACTCCGACAGGCGATTGCCGCCGATCGTGCTTGCGAAGCCGCATTGCGGGCTGATCGCGAGGTGCGACGCATCGATGTATTTGGCCGCGTCGTCCACGCGCCGGCGTAGGTCGTCGAGTTTCTCGAGTTCTGGCGTCTTCGAGCTGACCAAGCCGAGCACCACGCCCTTGCCTTTCGGCACGTGACGCAGCGGGGCGAAGCCGCCGGCGCGCGGGGTGTCGAACTCGAGCAGAAAATGATCGACGTTCGTTCGCCCGAAGAAATTCTCGGCCACGGAGTCGTAGCCGCCCTCGGAGAGGTACATGCCCTTGTAATTGCCCCGGCAGACATGCACGCCGATCGTCACACCCGGCGGCCGATTCGCAACCGCCGCGTTGATCGCGCCGATGTAGAGCTCGAGGAGCCGGTCGGCATCCTCGCCCGCGGCCCTCACCTTCTCGCGCGCTGCCGGGTCGCACAGGATGGCGACCGCCACTTCGTCGAGTTGCACGTAACGGCAGCCGGCTGCGCCGAGGTCGCGAATCTCCGCTTGGTAGACCTGGCCGAGCTCGGCGAAGAACTGAATCGGATCTGGATAGACGGCGCGGTCGCCCCAGTCGTTGAAGCGGTAGAAATGCATCGTCGAGGGCGCGGGCATGGTGATCTTGCCGAGCGCCACGCTGTGGTTCTTCACGAAGCGGTACTCGTCGAGCGTGAGCGGCGCGGCGCGGCTCACCTTGCCCTGCGCGTACGGCGCGGTGAATTCGCTTTCGCGGCCCTGCGGGTCGTGGAATTTCAGCGCCGCCGGCTTCACCGTGAGACCGCAGGTGAAGCGCACAAACTTCTCCCAGTACGAGGCGCGCCGGAACTCACCGTCGGTCACGACTTCGAGCCCGCAGTCCTCCTGCAAGCGCAGGACCTCGCAGATCGCCTCGTCCTGGGCAGCACACAGGTCGGCGTCGCCGAGGTTCTGCTGTGAGTGCGCGCGAAATGCCTGCCGCAGCTTCTTCGGGCGCAGCAGGCTGCCAATGTGCTCGGCGCGCGCCGGCGGTTGGCCTTTCACCAGGGTGAATCCTTCGCTACGGGACTATAGCGCGCTACGACGCGGCAATCTCTGGTAAAAGGGCGCCGCTAACCATGACCTTCGCCCTCGTCTTCGAGCAGACGCTGAACGGCCTGCAGCTCGGCGTGATGCTGTTCTTGATGGCCGCCGGACTCACACTGGTGCTCGGCATCATGAACGTCGTCAATCTCGCGCACGGCTCGCTCTACATGGTGGGCGCCTATCTGACGGTCGCCGCCTTCCGCTGGAGCGGCTCCTACCTGCTTGGCGTCGCCCTCGGTCTCACCGGCACGCTGATCGTCGGCATGATCGTCGAGGTCCTGGTGCTGCGCGCGCTCTATCAGCGCGATCACCTCGACCAGGTGCTCGCGACCTTTGGTTTGATCCTGTTCTTCAACGAACTCGTCGCCATGATCTGGGGCCGCGCGGCGCTCTTCGCCTCGGGGCCGTCATGGCTCCAGGGACACATCGAGCTCTTCACCGGCTCGCGTTACCCGTTGTATCGCGCAGCGATCATCGTCGTCGGTCTGATGGTCGCGATCCTGCTGTGGTACGTGGTCACGCGAACGCGGCTCGGTATGCTGATCCGCGCCGGCGCCACCAATCGCACGATGGTGGCGGCGCTTGGCGTCAACATCCGGCTGCTCTACACCGTGGTATTCGGCTTCGGCGCGGCGCTCGCAGGCCTCGCGGGTCTCCTTGCCGGGCCGATCTACAACGTGCAGCCCGGCATGGGCGAGCTGATCCTGATTCAGGTTTTCGTGGTGATCGTCATCGGCGGCATCGGCTCGATCCGCGGCGCACTGGTGGGCGCGGTGATCGTCGGCATCGTCGACACCCTGGGCCGCGCCTTCCTCAAGCCGCTCCTCGGCACGCTGATCTCGGCCCCGGCAGCGGAGTCCGCCGGCCCGGCTCTGGCGTCGATGCTGATCTACCTCCTCATGGCGGCGGTGCTCGCCTTCCGCCCGCAGGGACTCTTCCCGGCGCGAGGCGGATGATGAAGTCGCGACTCATCGGCTGGAGCATCGCCGTCCTCGTCCTCATCGCCGCGCCGCCGCTGCTTCTCGCCATCGGTCAGCCCTTCTACCTCGACCTCGTGCGCAGGATCATGATCCTCGCGATCGCCGCGATCAGCCTCAATTTGATCCTCGGCTATGGCGGCATGGTGTCCTTCGGCCATGCCGCGTACATCGGCATCGGCGCCTACGCCGTCGGCATCCTCGGCTTCTATGGCATGTTCAACGGCTGGCTGCACCTCCTCGTCGCCATCGTCGCCTCGGCGCTCGTCGCGCTCGCCATCGGCGCCGTGTCGATCCGCACGAGCGGCGTCTACTTCATCATGATCACGCTCGCGTTCACGCAGATGCTGTACTACCTCGGCATCTCGGTCGCCGAGTTCGGCGGCGACGACGGCATGCGGCTCAAGCGCCGCAGCCACCTTGGCATCGTCGACCTGAACGACCCCGTGCAGTTCTACTACGTCGCGCTGGTCGTCATGCTGGTCACGGTCTATATCACCCACCGCATCGTCAACTCGCGCTTCGGCCTGGTGCTGCGCGCTACCAAGTCCAACGAGGCGCGTTCGCGCGCGGTCGGGTTTTCGCCCTACCCGTACCGGCTGACTGCTTTCGTCATCGCCGGCGCGATCTGCGGCTTGGCGGGCGCGCTCTACGGCAACCACACCAACTACATCACGCCGGGCCTGATGAGCTGGCAGCAGTCCGGGGACATCATGTTCATGGTGATCCTCGGCGGCATGGCGAGCACTGCCGGCCCGGTGCTCGGCGCCTTCGTCCTGCTCTTGCTGGAGGACCTGCTTTCGAGCTGGACCCAGTACTGGCAGGTGATCCTCGGCCCGCTGCTCGTGCTTTCGGTGCTCTTCTTCCGCCGCGGCCTGGCGGGGATCTTCTACAAACCCGATGCTTGAAGTCCGCCAGCTGGTGAAAAACTTCGGGGCGCTGCGCGCGACCGACGGCATCGACCTCGAGGTGCGCGAGGGCGAGACGCACGCCATCATCGGCCCGAACGGCGCCGGCAAGACGACCTTCATCAGCCAGCTCGCCGGCAACCTGCGGCCCGACGGCGGGCGCATCGTCTTCGGCGGCGAGGACATTACGCAGCTTTCCGCGCCGCGGCGCGCGCGCAAAGGCCTTGCGCGCTCGTTCCAGATCACGAGCATCTATCCGGAGTTCACGGCGGTCGCGAACGTCGCGCTCGCGGTACAGGCACACGCCAGCCACAGCTTCCGCTTCTGGCGCGATGCCCGGCGCGACCCGCAGCTCCTCGCTCCTGCGCGCCGCGTCCTCGAGGACGTCGGCCTCGGCGCGCGCGCCAACGTCCTCGCCGCGAATCTCTCCCACGGCGAGCAACGCCAGCTCGAAGTCGCCATGGCGCTCGCGACGCGGCCGCGCCTGCTACTGCTTGATGAGCCCATGGCTGGCATGGGCATCGAGGAGTCGCAGCGCATGATCGCCTTTCTCGCGACGCTCAAGGGTCGCCATACCATCGTGCTCGTCGAGCACGACGTGGATGCGGTCTTCCGGCTCGCCGACCGCATCTCCGTGCTGGTCTACGGCCGCCTGATTGCCACGGGCGCACCGGAAGCGATCCGCGCCAACCCGGAAGTGCGTGCCGCGTACCTCGGCGAGGACTGATGCTCGAGCTGCGCGACGTCGAGACCGCCTATGGCCGAAGCCAGGTGCTCTTTGGCGTCAGCCTGCGAGTCGGCGCGGCGCAGGTCGTGAGCCTCCTCGGCCGCAACGGCATGGGCAAGACGACCACTGTAAAGTCGATCATGGGCATTACCGCGCCCAAGTCCGGCTCTATTACGTTCGAGGGCAAAGCACTGCGCGGCCTGCCTTCGTACCGGATCGCGCAAGTCGGGCTCGGCCTCGTGCCGGAGGGACGCCAGGTATTTCCCAACCTCACGGTGCGCGAAAACCTGGTCGCGACCGCGAGCCGCCGTGGCCCGTGGACGCTCGAGCGCGTATTTGCCTTTTTCCCGCAGCTCAAGGCGCGTCAGTCGAATTACGGCAACCAGCTCTCGGGCGGCGAGCAGCAGATGCTCGCCATCGGTCGCGCGCTGCTGACCAACCCCAAACTGCTGATCCTCGACGAGGCGACCGAAGGGCTTGCGCCGCTCATCCGCCAGGAGATCTACCGGTCGATCGCGCAGCTGAAGGCCGAAGGCCTCTCGATACTGCTCATCGACAAGGACATTAAGACCATCGCGCGCGTCGCGGACCGGCACTTCGTGCTCGAAAAAGGCCGGGTCGTCTGGAGCGGCACGTCGGGCGAGCTCACTGCCAACCGCGAGCTGCAGAGCCGTTATCTCGGCGTATGAAGAACGACCCATCGTCGCTCTTGGGGGTGGTGGCGGCTAACGTCCTGGCGATCGCAATCGCTTGGTGGCAGCACTGGCCGCTCGTGACGCTCCTCTGGCCTTATTGGCTGCAGAGCGTCGTCATCGGCTGGTACAGCCGCCAGCGCATTCTCGCGCTGGGCGATTTTTCGCTCGCCAACACGAGCGGCTTCGATCAGGGGTCGCCCGAAGCCACCAAGCGCCATACGGCGCGCTTCTTCACGTTGCACTACGGCGCGTTCCACCTCGTCTATGCCGTTTTTCTATGGGTCGCGACCAGTGGCCGCATAGCGCGCGTGCCTGCTTACCATCCGGGTGCCGCGGACCTGCTGTTCACGGCGGTGCTGGCGGTGTCGTTCGTGCTGAGCCACCGCGCTTCGTATCGCCGCATCATGGCATCCGACCAGCAGGGCCGACCGAACATCGGCGGCGTCATGTTCCTGCCGTACCTGCGCATCATCCCGATGCACCTCACCATCATCCTTGGCGTGATGGCGGGATACGCGGGCGGCGTGCTGCTCTTCGGCTGCCTGAAGACGCTCGCCGACGCGCTCATGCACTGGATCGAGCACCGCATCACGACGCGAGCAGTAGAATCGCCCGCATGAAACGCGAGAACATCATCGGCCGCGCGAACGTCGAGGACACGCCCGAGCTGGAAGCGTATTACCGCGAGCTCGAAGGCGAGGCGCTCGGCGCGCTCTGGACCGTGGCGAACGAGATCGAGCCGTGGTATCCGCAGCCGAAATCGGTGCCGACGTTATGGAAATGGCGCAAGATCGAGCGCTTCGTGCGCCGCGCGCCGGACCTCGTCTCCGCCGAGAAGGCGGCGCGGCGTGTCGTGATGCTGGTCAATCCCGGCCGCAAGGAATGGAGCGCGGCCGCCGGCCTTCTCTACACCGGCGTGCAGGTCATGAACCCCGGCGAATTCACCTCCGCGCATCGCCACCAGGCATCCGCGCTTCGCTTCATCATGGAGGGACGCGGCGCCTATACCACCGTCGACGGCGAGCGCATGAACCTCGGCGCGCGCGATCTGGTGCTGACACCGAACGGCACCTGGCACGACCACGGCGTCGACGCGAGCGGCACGCAGTGCATCTGGCAGGACGGTCTTGACATCCCGCTCATGAACTCGCTCGACGCGAATTTCTACGAAGTGCATCCGCAGGTCGTGCAGACTCCCGCGCCGTTATCGCGCGAAAACTGGTCGAGGCCTTACTCGCCCCAATTTCAGTACCGCTGGGATGACGCCTATCGCGCCGTGAAGGAAGCCGCGCACTCGGCATACGACGGGCGCGTGCACGAATACAAAAATCCGCTCACGGGCGGACCGATCATGCCGACGATCGGTGCGCAGCTCCAGCTGCTGGCAAAGGGTGAAACCACGCGCGCCCATCGTCACACTGGCAGCGTGATCTACCAGGTTGCCGAAGGGAGCGGCTGGTCGGAAATCGGCGGCGAGCGCTTCGACTGGGAGGAGAAGGACATCTTTGCGCTGCCTTCCTGGGCGGCGCATCGCCATGGCGCGCATGAAGAGGCAGTGCTCTTCTCGTTCAGCGATATCCCCGCCATGAAGGCGCTCGCGCTCTACCGCGAGTCCGAGAATTGATCAGCGCCGAGCAAAACGAGCTGATGACGCGAGTCGGGCCGGGCACGCCCTGCGGCAAGCTCCTGCGTCGCTACTGGCAGCCGGTCGCCCTCGCCGATGAAATGACCGGCGCGCGGCCGCTGAAGGCGGTGCGCATCTTCGGCGAAGATCTGGTTCTCTTCCGCGACGGCGCGCGCTATGGGTTGATCGAGCGTCACTGCGCGCACCGCGGCGCGGATCTCGCCTACGGGCGCCTCGAGAGCGGCGGGCTGCGCTGCTCGTTCCACGGCTGGCTGTTCGCGCCCGACGGGCGCTGCCTCGAGACACCGGCCGAGCCACAGACGAGCCGCCTCTGCGAGCACATTCGCCTGCGCGCCTATCCGGTGGTCGAGAAAAGCGGCATCGTCTTCGCGTACCTCGGCGAGGGCGAGGCGCCGGCGTTCCCGCACTTCGACGCGTTCATTGCGCCTTCCGAGTACACGTTCGCCTTCAAAGGCTACTGGGACTGCAATTGGCTGCAGGCCTTGGAGGTCGGCATCGATCCGGCGCACGCATCATGGCTGCACAAGTTCTTCGAGGACGAAGATCCGGCGGCGAACTACGGACGCCAGTTCCGCGGCCTGCCGAGCGATGCGCAAATTCCGATCTCCAAGGTGCTGCGCGAATTCGACCGGCCGGAAATCCGCGTCGAGCGCACGGACTACGGCATGCGGCTGCAGACGCTGCGCCGCATTTCGGAGGCGCAGACGCACATCCGCGTCACGAACGTGCTCTTCCCGCAGGCGTTCGTCATCCCGATGAATGCCGAGATGACCATCTCGCAGTGGCATGTGCCGGTCGATGACACGGGCTGCTACTGGTATTCGATCTTCACGAGCTTCGGCGCGCCGGTCGACAAGGAGACGATGCGCAGCCAGCGCCTGAAGACCTATCCCGCGCCGGACTACAAGCCGATCTTCCATCGCGCCAACCATTGGGGCTTCGACGCCGAGCAGCAGCAGAAGCAGACCTTCACGGGCATGGGCTTCGACATCAATATTCATGACCAATGGGCCTGCGAGTCGCAGGGACGCATCGCCGACCGCACGCGGGAGAACCTCGGCACCACCGACAAGGGCATCGTGCTCTACCGCCGGCTCCTCCTCGACGCCATCCGCAAGAACGAGGCAGGCGAGCGCCCGATGATGGTGCTGGAGTCCGCCAAGGCGAGCGAGCTCACCGGACCGCCCGCCATCGACGGCATCGGGCCCACTGCGGCGATGGACGACTACTGGAAAAACGCGGACGCCAAGCGGCGAAGCCAGGCTGCCTGGGCGGCGTGAACGTCCTCAAGGAGATCGAAGCGCGCGGCCTGAAAGCCGTGCGCTTTTCCTTCGCCGACCAGCATGGCGTGCTGCGCGGCAAGACGCTGGCGGCAGCGGAAGTGCGCGGCGCGCTCGAGCGCGGCGTTACTGTGACGAGCACGCTCCTCCTCAAGGACACCTCGCATCGCACGGTGTTTGCGGCGTTCACGCCGGGCGGCGGCGTGGGGATGCCCGAACTCGAAGGCGCCGCCGACATCCTGATGATGCCGGACGCCTCCACCTTCCGCGTGCTGCCGTGGGCAGCTGACACCGGCTGGGTGCTGTGCGATCTCCAGCTTCAGGACGGCCGGCCAGTGCCGTACGACTCGCGAGCCGTACTGCGAAGCGCGCTCGAGCGGCTCGGCGAAGACGAATTCATCGCCGGGCTCGAAGTCGAGTTCCACGTCTTTCGCGTCACCAACGCCAACCTGCGGCCGTCGGACGCCGGCCAGCCGGGCACGCCGCCCGACGTCGAGCTCCTGACGGGCGGCTACCAGTACCTTACCGAGCAGCGCTACGATCTCATCGACCCCGTGGTGCAATTGCTGCGCGAGGGCCTCGAGAGCCTCGGCCTGCCGCTGCGCTCGTTCGAGGTGGAATTCGGCCCGAGCCAGTTCGAGTTCACGCTGGCGCCGCTCGCCGGCCTCGCCGGCGCCGATGCCATGGTGCTGCTGCGAAGCGCGGTGAAGCAGATCGCGCGGCGCCATGGCTACCACGCGACCTTCATGTGCCGGCCGAAGCTGCCGAACGTCATGTCGAGCGGCTGGCATCTGCACCAGTCACTCGCGAAAGGCGGGCGCAACGCGTTCGCATCGGAGCGCGAGGATCTGTCGGAGCTCGGGAAACAGTATCTCGCGGGCCTACTTGCCCATGCACGCGCTGCTTGCGCCTTCAGCACGCCGACCATCAACGGTTACAAGCGCTACCGCCCGTATTCGCTCGCGCCGGACCGGTTGATCTGGGGGAAGGAAAACCGTGGCGCGCTGCTGCGCGTGATCGGCGCGCCCGGCTCGAGCGCGACGCGCATCGAGAACCGCATCGGCGAGCCCGCGGCCAATCCGTATCTCTACTTCGCCTCCCAGATCTATTCCGGCCTGGACGGAATGGCGACGCGCGCGAGCCTGCCGGCGGCGGCAGACACGCCGTACGAAGCGAAGGCCGAGATGCTGCCGCGCACCCTCGCCGAGGCGCTCGCCGCGCTGCGCAGCGATAAGGTGCTGCGCCAGGGCATCGGAGAGACGTTCGTCGACTACTACTGTCGCCTGAAGGAGGCGGAGATCGCTCGCTACAACCTCGAAGTGAGTGAGTGGGAGCACCGGGAGTACTTCGACCTCTTTTGAAACGCTCGCTCGCGACCTGCGCGCTCCGCGCAATAATCGCGCTCTACCCCTGTTTTCGCGCCTGAGGAGTCTCCATGGAAATGCGCACGCTCGGCAATAGCGGCATCAAGGTTTCGGCGATCGGCCTGGGCCTCATGTCGATGTCCGGCATCTATGGGAACGCGAACGACGAGGAGTCGATTCGCGTCATCCACTATGCGCTCGACAAGGGCATCAACTTGCTCGACTCGGCCGACATGTATGGCTGGGGCCATAACGAAGAGCTGCTCGGCAAAGCGCTGCGCGGCCGGCGCGAAGGCGTGGTGGTGGCGACGAAGTTTGGGCAGGTGAAAGGCGCCGATGGCAAGCAGGATGTGGACGGCAGCCCGCAGTACGTGATGCGCGCTTGCGAGGCGAGCCTGAAGCGCTTGGGCATCGAAGTGATCGACCTCTTTTACCAGCATCGCGTCGATTCAAAGGTACCGATCGAGGAAACCGTCGGCGCGATGAAGCGCCTGGTCGAGGCGGGCAAGGTGCGCGCCATCGGCCTCTCGGAAGCGCGGCCGGAGACGATTCGTCGCGCGCACAAGATCCATCCGATCACGGCGGTGCAGAACGAGTATTCGCTCCTCTACCGCCAGGAGGGCGAGGAGACGCTGGCGGCGACGCGCGAGCTCGGCATTTCGCTCGTCGCGTATGCGCCGCTCGGCCGCAGCATGCTGACGGGCTCGGTGAAGGGCAAAGCCGATCTCCCGGAGGGCGACCGGCGCCTTGCGCATCCGCGCTTCCAGGGCGAGTACCTCGACCGCAATGTCAGGATCGTGAAGCGCTTGGAGGAGATCGCGGTCGAGAAGAAGTGCACGCCGGCGCAGCTCGTGCTCGCGTGGCTGCTGGCGCGGGGCAAGGACATCGTGCCGATCCCCGGGACGAAGCGGAAGCAGCGCGTCGACGAGAACCTCGCCGCGCTCGAGGTCCGCCTCTCCTCGCACGATGTGCAGCGCATCTCCGAGATCGCCCCGCCCGGCGCCGGTGCCGGGCCGCGCTATCCGACCGATGCGCTGAAGCGCGTCTACCTCTAGCCGCTTGACGTCGTCGGCCACGGCGCGGTGGCTGTTGCTCGCCGCCTTGTGGTCGCTGCAGCACATCTTTGCGCGCCTCGCCGTGCCGGTGCTGGGCGCAGCCATGGTTGCCGAGCTGCGCGCGCTCTTCGCGGTCGCGTTCCTCGTGCCATGGGTCGTTTTCGTAATGCGCGATGCCCTTCGCCTTCGCGAGCACTGGCGCGACCAGCTCGCCGTCTGCATGGTGAACAACGCACTGCCCTTCGTCTGCTTTGCGTACGCTGTTACGGAATTGCCGGCGAGCTACCTTGCCGTGATGAACGGCATGGTGCCGCTTTGGAGCGCGGTCATCTCGGTACCGGTGCTGAAGGAGCCGCTCGACGCACGGCGCATCGCCGGCTTCGCTCTCGGCATCGCCGGCGTAGCGCTGATCGTCAAGCTCGGACCGATCGAGCTCACGCCGCGCGCTGCGCTTGCCGCCGTCGTCGGCATGGTTGGTGCCGCATTCTGGGGCTGGGCCGGCGTTGTCATCCGCCAGCGCACCGAGCGCGTGGCGCCGATCAGCCTGGCGGTGGGCTCCATTCTCTTTGCCGCCCTGCTGCTCTCGCCGGCGTGGCTAGTTGCGCCGCCGCTCGCTCATTGGACGCCGGGCGCCACGGCAGCCATCATCGCCCTCGGCGTGCTGGTGAGCGGCGTCGCCTATCTGCCCTTCTTCACCCTCGTGCGCGACATCGGACCGACGCGCACCCTCACCGTCGGCCTCGCGGTGCCCCTGCTCGGCCTCTTCTGGGGCTGGCTGCTCCTCGGCGAGACGATCACCCTCAGCATGGTCGCCGGCGCGGGGCTCGTGCTGGTGGCGCTGCTGCTGGTGATGAAGCGCTGACCGGCGGCGGCGCAGGTCGCCGCCGGGTATGGTGCCCTCTAATGGAACAGATCCTGCGGGACGTTGGCCGCGCTGAAAATGAAGTCGCGCGAAGCCTCAAGCTGGCGGCGCAGGTTCGCGAGATCCACGCCGAGCAGGCCGCCTTTCCACTTGCGGATCTTGCCCGCAACGATCACCGTCTCGACGTTGGTGCGTTCCATCAGCGACACCACCGCTCCCGGCACATTGTTGAGCGGCGCGACGTTGAGCGCCGTGGCATCGAGGATGATGATGTCGGCCTCCTTACCGGGTGTGAGCGAGCCGGTCTTGCCCTCGAGCCTCAGCGCCTTCGCGCCGTTGATGGTCGCGTAGCGCAGCACGTCGCGCGTTGACAGCGGGGCCGGTACGCCGGCGGGCGGCGTGGGCCAATAAGGGAAAAAGCCCGGCACTGTCACCGCCGTCTGGGGGAGCTCCCAATTTCGCGGATCGGGCAGATTCTGATTGCCGTTCGGACTGTCGAGGATCATCTGGTTCACAACGGCGCGCTGCAGGTTCATGGCAACGCGCATCTGAGTGAAGAAGTCCGCCGTCATGGTCACCTCGACGTCCGTGCTGAGCGACGGCTCCATGCCCATGCTTTGCATCCTGACGATGGGCGGCATGCCATGGCGCATGTTCATCTCGATCGGGAAAGCGATCGAAACTTGGGCGCCTTTTTCCTTAACCTTGTCCCACGCAAAATCCGACATCCCGGTCATGTGGATGAACAGATTGTCCGGCCCGATGCCGATGTTGTGTTCGCTGCCGCCTTCGCCCCGGGCGAGAGCGTCCATGATCGGCCGAATGCCGAACGGAGACAGGATGTGCGCCGCGATCTGCAGACCGAGCTGACGCCCGATCGTCCAGGACTGCTGCGTCGTCGCATCCCCGAGATAGACCTCGCCGCCCATGATCATGTGGACGAGCTGGTCGCTCGACGAGAACCACTGCTTCTTGATGCGCGCCGCGTCCTGCGGATACTGATTGCCGGGATTGGTGCCCAGGATGTTGGCACCTGCGCTCTCGAAATATCCGAAAGCGGCGCGGCGCCCAGTGTCGAACAGCGCCTGAATGGCGGCGTCCGAATGCTCGGGCGAATGGTGAATCTGCGAGACGTCATGCACGCTCGTTACGCCGCCGTCAAGCTGCGCGAGGCCGCCGAAGAGCTCGCTGATGTAGACGTCTTCCGGCCGGTAAACGGGCGCGAATGTGAGCAGGATGTACTCGAAGTACGTGCGATCCGAGGCGCGCGAGCCGGACTGATCGTTGATCAGGATGCCGTCGGCTAGGAAGTTGCGCAGCGCCGTCTCGAACTGGTGGTGGTGCGTGTCAATGAACCCCGGCATGACGATGCGTCCGGTCGCGTCGATCACATCGGCGCCGCCAGCGCTCAAGTTCGGACCGATCGCCTGGATTTTCTTGCCATTGACGAGCACATCGGCTTTGGCGAAGTCGCCGACCCTCGGATCGAGCGACAGCACCGAGCCGCCGCGGATGATGTAGCGCCGGCCGGGCCGGCCGCTGTCGGCGGGCGGCTCACCCGTCGCCGCCGCGGCGGGACGCGGCGTAAAGAGATTGAGCGCGCCGGCCGCGACACCGGCCGCCGCCGCACCCTTCAGGAAATCACGCCTGCCATACCGGGAATTGCCATGGAACTGCGGCTTGCCGCTGTCGCACAACCAACACATGTTTTCCCCTCCTCTTAGGTGAGTCGCCTCTGGTGGCGACTGCGCGGGCTCATTCTGGACCGCGGCCCTCGCGCTGTAAAACTAATTCAGCGCCGGCCCATCGTTGCGCTGTGGGATGACAGTGGGCGAGCTCCGCTAAGCGAGCGCGAAGGCGAAAAGAATCCAGAGCGCGAGCAGCACGGCATTGCTCGCCGCGAAAGCCGTCAGGCGGTGGAAAACGTTGTTGTAGGTCAGATGGATAACGCTATGCGCGCCGCGCAGCGCGACGTAGGTCCACGCGAGTACCACGGCGGACGCATCGACAGCACCGGTGACGTAGAACGCTAGGCAGCCGACGTAGAAGAGCACGGGCAGCTCGAGCAGGTTCATAAGGTTGCGATTGGGCAGGCTCACTTCGCCGGGCACATTCGTCGATTCGCCGTAGCGGAAATCACCAACGGTCACCTGTCCGCGCCCGGCGGCGCGAAAGCGCGCATACGGAATGAGCAGCAGCACGACGAACGTGAGAGCGACCAGCGCGAGCATCGGGTAGAGGATGCGCGCCTGCTCCATTGCGTTCAGCCCTCGACGGGCAGGACCTCGATGCGGTACGCGTGGCTGAGCTTATGGCGGCGCACCGGGTCCTCGAGCTCCATGCGGAAAAGCTTGGCCGGGCGAATGCCGCCCTTCGCCGCGAGCGTGCCGCAGAACATGGCCCAGCCGGGCTTGAGCGCATAGCGGCCGAGCAGGTCTTCGGGCGAGCGCATGGCGGTGACCGAGCCTTCCTGGTAGAGCTCGCCGTCCGACCATGAGCGCAGCACGAGGCGCTCCCAGTGGTCTTTCACTTCGGCATAGCGCCACGCTTCCTTGGCCATAGGCTTGGCGCACAGCTGTTTGGAGAGCGAGACGCCGATCGTTTCCGCCTTGCGGTCGGTGTGATCGGAGCCCACGGTGACCCAGAGGCCATCGGGCTTCTGCAGCAGCACGAATTCCACTTCGCCGCTCGTATCGGGGCCCGACACCTGGATCTCACTCGCGGTGGTGAGTAATTCCGCGGCGACGCGATAGAAGATCGGCGTCGTCTTCGGCGGCTTGACGCCGATCTCTTCGAGCTCGCGAATGTGCTTTCGCAGCGCCGCCTCGTCGCGCCCGGTCCAGCCGGCGATGACCAGCTGCTCGACGCCGGTCATTTGGCGAGCGCCGCAAGCGGCGCAGGCTCGGGCTGAGCCTCGCGCGGCGACGGCACGTCGTAGCTCGCCATCAGCTCATCGACCACGCGGTGGAAGTCGTTCCAGGGCGCTTCGCGGAAGCTGTGGTTGCGAACGATGAACGAGGCGCCAGCGTAGAACTTCTCGTACTGCAGATGCCGGCCGGCGAACTCGGAGCCGATGAGGTCCCAGACCAGCTTGTAGAGCTTCATGCGCTCGAGCGCCGCGAGCTGCGGCGTCTGCCAGTACTTCTCGAACAGCTCGCGCAGGTGGCCGTCCTGCATCACGCTGACGTCGGCGGGCATCTGGAAGACGCCGCCGCCGACCAGCTCGCGCAATGCGTCGATGATCGACGAGTGGCTCTCGGTGCACCAGTTGAGCGCGGCGTACATGTAGCGGCGGTTGAAGGTCTTCCAACCAGCCGGCCAGTCCTCGGCATCCTGGAGCTGCCCGGCGATCATGCCACCGAGCGCCGCCTCGAGCGCCGCGAAGCGCCCCAGCACTTCGCGCACCGCCGGCACTTCGTTGGCGCCCGAAGCGTGCGCAATCTTGCTCGCCAGGCCGACGATCAGCTTCAGCTTCTCGTGGAAGCGGACGTTGGACTGGTGGTTGCCGTAACAGTGGCCAGGCGTCTTGATGTAGATCTCGCGCGCGAGGATCGCGTCCATGTGCACGAACACGCGCTCCCACGGCACCTTGACCTCCTCGCACATCACCATCGAGTCGGTCTCGTCGTAGCGCCAGGTGAGCGGGTTCTCGAACTCGCAGCTCGCGTGGCGCTCGAACGGCTTCCTCGACCACAGCGTCACGCCGGGCGCGTTCACCGGGACGGCGCAGGTGACCGACTCGGCGAGCTGCGTCGGCGCAAGCGGCAGCAGATTGCCGATCCAGATCTCGTTGGCGAACACGGCGCCGGTGGCGAGCATCTTCATGCCCGTGACCACCAGGCCATCATCGTCCTCGCGCACGACGCGCAGCGACGGCACCGGCAGGTTCTGCTTTTGGTAGAAGTCCGGATTGCGCGCCGCCTGCGGCGGCAGCACGGCATATACGCCGTAGATGTCATCGCGGCGCATGTGCTGGTAGTAGCGCACGAGGTTGTCGCCGTACTGGCCGAACACGGAAGGGTTCATCGCCATGCCGGTGACGAAGCTCGAGACATGGTCGGGCGAGCGGCCGAGGAGCCCATAACTGGTCGCCGCGATCGCGCGGTGCAGATCGGTGCGCTGCTGCAGGTCCTCGCGCGTCTTGGCGCGCAGGAAGTAAGCGCTGTAGCGCTCGCCGCCCTCCTCGAAGCTGTAGCGCCGGTCGGCGCGCTTCAGGTCATAGATCGCCGCCATCGAGCGCGCGGCGTTGCGGAACGCCGGATGCGTGGTCACATCATCGACGCGCTCGGAGCCGATGTAGACGACGCGGCCGTCTCTTAGCGTTTCGAGGTGCTCATTTCCGGTCTTGAGCATGGCCGCCTGCCTTCCCGGAGGTCTCGTAGTAGTGCGTCTCGTACATGATGCAACCGCCCTTCGAAGTGAATGGACCATGCTTCACGCCCGGCGGCCGGCAGGCGTAAGTGGGCGCGACGCATTGCTCGCCCCCGTGGCCCTGGGCGTCGTTGCCGACGATCAGGTCGCCTTGCACGACGTAGACCTCCTCCCAGTGGTCGTGCACGAACGGCTCGGTCGAATAGGCGCCCGGCTCGATCTTGAGGAGGCGCGTGCGGCTACCGCGCTTGTTCGTCTCGTCGAGATCGGTGGCGAGAATCTTCTGATAGAAGCCGGGCGGGTACCCGGGCGGCCGCTCCCAACCGGTTTTCAGATCGACGCGGACGAACTCCAAATGCTGTTTCGGTTTCATGCGGACCTCCTCCATGCTTCGCTGCTCGACATCGCCTGGTGCGTCACCGTGCCGGTGAACGGGGGAAAACGCCTGAAGTCCTCGCGCGCCTCGGCGCGCTCGGCGGATTTGAACGCTCGCTCCATCGCCTCGCGCGATTCGAACTCGAGCTGCGCCAGAAGCACCGCACGTCCCCGGTTCACCGGATACGGATCGCTCCAGTCGAGCGGCGTGTGTAGCACGACGCGCTTCATCCCCGGCCAGCGCGCGAGGATGGGCACGTGCTGCTCCCGGTAATGCGCGACGAACGCGTCACGATCGGCGAGCTCGATGTCGTAGCGCACGAAGTACGAGACGCTCATGCCGCTCGCGCCTCGTGCAGCATGAAATCGAGCATGGCGACCGCGCGGTCGCCCGAGGCGACCAGATCGCGCGCCAGGAGCCGCAGCTGCCGAAAGCGCTTGGCATCGAGCCGCTCGAACAGGACATCGTTGACGCGCCGCTGGAACGGCGCCATGCGCTCGAGGAGTTCGCGTGCCGCCGCCGTGCACTTGACGAGCACGCGGCGACCGTCCGCCGGATCGGAGGCCTTCTCGAGGATACCGCGCGCGACCAGCTTGTTCGCCTCGAGGGTGATAAAGGCACCCGAGCGGTGCAGCCGCGTCGCCACCTCGCCGATCGAGAGGCCGGCGGCGCGCGAGAGCAGCATTACGATCTCGTATTGCACGCCGGAGATGCCGGCGATGGCGGCAAAGGCGTCGCGGCAGGCGTCGAGGCGGTGGCCGTAGGCGATGAGGTCATGGATCAGGTCGCGGAACTCGGCGTCAGAGCCGTCCACCAGCAGCGCCGAGCGCGACACCGTGGCCGGGGGAGCGCCTTTTCTTCGCGAGCGGGCCATTGACCGCGGCATTCTCCCGCCGGAGAATTAGCTTTGTCAATTAGCTTTCCCATCAAGCCATGCAGGTCCTGATCGCCGGCGCCGGGCCCGTCGGCCTTTCCGCGGCGAACGTGCTGGCCGACGCCGGCATCGAAGTGCTGGTGCTCGAGGCGGAGCCCGGCTTGCCCGAGAACCTGCGCGCCTCCACCTTCCAGCCGCCGACGCTCGATCTCCTCGCGCGCTTTGGCGCCACCGCGAAACTGATCGACATCGGGCGCGTCGCGCCGAAGGTCCAGTACCGCGACCGTGCCGGCTGGGTGGCGGAGCTCGATTTCGGCGTGCTGCGCGGCGAGACCGGGCATCCCTACCGGGTGCAGTGCGAGCAATACAAGCTGAACCAGGTGCTCGCCGCGCGCCTGGGACGCGTGCGCTATGGCGCCCAGGTTACTTGCGTCGAGCAGGACGAGGACGGCGTCACGGTGATGGAGAATGGCGAGGAGCAGCTGCGGGCCTCGTATCTGATTGGCGCCGACGGCGGCAGGAGCCGCGTACGCGAGGCGCTCGGCATCAAGCTCGAAGGCTTCACCTGGCCCGAACGCTTTCTCGTCGCCAGCACGCCGTTCGATTTTGCCGAAGTAATGCCCGGGCTTGCCGATGTCAGCTATTTCGCCGATCCGGAGGAATGGTTTTTTCTGCTGCGGGTGCGCGACGTCTGGCGCGCCATGTTCCCGACGCGCGCCGAGGAGAGCGAGGCGCAGATCCTTTCCGACGTCGGCATCGAGCGGCGGCTGCAGCGCGTCTATGCCAAGAGCGGGCGCTACGAGGTCGCGCATCGCACGCTCTACTCGGTGCACCAGCGCGTCGCCGAGACTTATCGCCGCGGTCGTGTTTTCCTCGCTGGCGACGCCGCGCATCTCAACAATCCACTCGGCGGCATGGGCATGAACGGCGGCATTCACGATGGGTTTAACCTCGCCGAGAAGTTGGCGGCGGTGATCCGCCGGGAGAAACCCGAGGTGGAACTTGAGCGCTACGAGCGGCAGCGCCGGCCGGTGGCGCTCGAGTACGTCAACACGATTACCATCGCCAACAAGCGCAATCTCGAGATGCGCGACGCCGAGGAGCAACGCCGGTGGCGCGCGGAGCTCGAGCGCGCGATGCGCGACCCCGCCGCCGGGCGCGAGCTGATGCTGAAAATCTCCATGATTGCCAGTCTGAGGAAATACGAATGCGCCTAGCCTGTGCCTTGCTGCTTGCGCTCGCCTCGCTCGCCGCCAAAGCGCAGGGCTTTCCATCGCGGCAGATCACCATCCTCGTGCCCTACTCGCCCGGCAGCACCTCGGATCTCCTGCCCCGCGCCATCGCGCCGCATCTAACCCATACGCTCGACGTGCCGGTGATTGTCGAGAACCGGCCGGGCGCAGGCGGCAACCTGGGCGCGGCGCTGGTGGCGAAGGGCGACGCGAGCGGTCATACCGTACTGATGGCGCCGTCGGCAGTCCTCGCGACCAATCAATGGCTGTACAAGCAGCCGGGCTACGATCCGCAGAAGGATCTCGCCCCCGTGATCAACGCCGCGACCACGCCCAACATGTGGGTGGCGCATCCGAGCTTGCCGGTGAAGACCATCGCCGACGTCATCGCCATGGCGAAGGCGAAGCCCGGATCGCTCAGCTTCGCCTCCGGCGGCAACGGCACGACTAGCCATCTCTGCGGCGAGCTGCTGAAGACCACCGCGCATGTGGATCTGGTGCATGTGCCTTACAAAGGGCCGGCGCCGGCGCTGCAGGATGTGCTCGCCGGCCGCGTGCCGCTGATGTGCGACAACTTTTCGAACGTCATCTCTCACGTGAGAAGCGGCAAGCTCCGGCCCATCGCCCTAACCGCGCTCAAGCGCCATCCGCAGGCGCCGGAGGTGCCGACCGCGGACGAGTCCGGCTTGCCCGGGTTCGAGATCAACGTCTGGTACGGTTTTGCCGTGCCGGCGGCGACGCCGAAGCCCGTGGTGCAAAAGCTCAATGCCGAGATTGCGGCTGCGCTGCGCTTGCCGGCGGTGGCCGAGCGCTTGCAGAGCCTCGGGCTCACGATCGTCGCCGACAAGCCGGAGGACTTCGCGCGCTTTGTCGCTGCCGAATCGGAGAAGATGCGCCGCATCGTGCAGGCGTCGGGCGCGAAGGTGGATTAGCGATGATCAAGCTCTATGCGTGGCATACGCCCAACGGGCGCAAGGTATCGGTGATGCTTGAGGAATGCGGCCTGCCGTACGAGATTGTGAAGGTCAATCTCGGCAAGGGCGAGCAATTCACGCCGCAGTTCACCGCGCTCAACCCGAACCAGAAGATCCCGGCGATCGTCGACGGTGAGGTGCAGCTCGCCGAATCCGGCGCCATCCTCGTGTACTTGGCGGAGAAAGCCGGCCGGCTGCTCGAGCCCCGCTACCCGGTGATGCAGTGGCTGATGTTCCAGATGGCGCATGTTGGGCCGATGCTCGGGCAGGCGCATCACTTCCGCCTGCAGGCGAAGGAGAAGCTGCCTTATGCGATCGAGCGCTATGAGAAGGAGGCGACGCGCATCTACGGCGTGCTCGAGCGCGAGCTCACGAGGCGCGAGTATCTGGCGGGCGAGTACTCGATCGCCGATATCGCGACTTATCCGTGGATCATGCGCTATTTCAACTTCGGCGTCGCGCTCGAGGACTATCCGGCGCTAAAACGCTGGGCCGATATCATCGGCGCGCGGCCCGCGGTACAGCGCGGCATGGACGTTCTCAAACCGGTCAACTGAGGAGGAGTTGCACGATGCTGAAGCTCTATGGCCAATACCGCTCGCGCGCGTTCCGCGTTGCCTGGCTGTGCAAGGAGTCCAACATTGCGTATGAGCATGTCAATGTGACGATCAACGTCGAGGGCGCTACGTGCAAGAACCCGGACTACGTGCAGCTCAATCCCAACGCGCGCGTGCCGACCATCGAGGACGAGGGCTTCGTGATGTGGGAGTCTGCGGCCATCAATCTTTACCTCGCGGAAAAATATCAAAGCCCGCTCTGGCCAACCGACATCAAGGCCAAGGGCCGCATGCTGCAGTGGGCTTTCTTCATCGCGAACGACGTCGAGCCGAACATGATCACCGTGATGCAGCACCGGGTGATGTTTCCGCTGGAGAAGCGCAATGGCGCGCTCGCGGACGAAGCCGATGCCAAGCTCGAGCCGCGGCTCAAGGTGCTGGATGAGCACCTGGCGAAGAACCGCTATTTCGGCGGCGACAAGTGGGACATGGGGGACTTCATGGTGGCGAGCGTCTGCTACTCGTTCTTTGCGATGAAGTACGACCTGTCACGGTACCCGAGCTTCCAAAAATGGCTGATGGCAAGCCTCGAGCGGCCGAAGGCGAAGGAGGCGCGCGCATTGCGAGAGTAGAGCGCCGCGCCGCGCGTCAGTTCGGCGCCGCGTGCGTCTCGAGCAGCTGCCATTTGCCGTCCTTCACTTCCTGCACATAGACGGGCTTAAGGGCGTCGTTGTCTTCGCCGAACGAGATCGAGCCTTCGAGCGCCGGGAAGTTACGCAGGCGCTTCAGCGCGTCCCGGATCGCGGTGCGTTCCTCCGCCAGGCGCTTCGGGTCGCCGGTCACTTTGCCTTCCTTCATCGCCCACGCGTAATACTGGACGATGTCATAGGTCGCGGCGTCGAACTGGCCGGCGATGGTGCGCTCCATATTGGCGCTCTTTGCGCGCTTGCTGAATTCTGTAGCGAACTTGCGCGTGCGGTCGTTGAGATCGGCGAAGAAGGCCGATGGCACCAAGCTGCCATTTCCGGCGGCGCCCATGCGCTCGGGGAGGTCCGGATCGTTGATGGTCGAGCCGGCGACCAGGCGCCCGTTGTGTCCCTGTCGGCGCATTTCCTGCACGAGCTTGATCGCCGCCTCGGGCGGCGCGCCGACGCCGACCAAGTCGGTCGGGTTCGCCTTGAGCTGCGCCACCTGCGCCGAGAAGTCGAACGCGCCGAGCTTGAAGTCGACCGAGCCCTTGAGCTGCACGCCGTTTTTCTGCATCAGCGCGGGGAGCACCTTCTCCCCCATGACGCGCGAGATGGTGTCGTCGTTCGCGTACGCGACGGCGCCGGTCCCCATCGGATAGCCCTTGTTCTTGAGGGTACGCATCACCCGGTCGAACATGTAGCCTTCGTCCGACGTATTGCGGAACGCGTATTTGAAGTTGGCGACGAGTTTCGGCGCCGACGAGGCCATGGCCATGATCACGACGCCCGCGCGATCGGCCGCGGGCGCCGCCACCTGCACCTGGCCGGAGCTGAATGGCCCGATGATCGCCAGCACCTTGTCGTCCTCGGCGAGCTTGCGCAGGCCCACCACCGTCTGGCCGGGATTGCCGGCGGTATCGAAGGCGATGTAGCGCAGCTTCTTGCCATTCACGCCACCCGCGGCGTTGATCTCGTCCACGGCGACGCGCGCCGCGACCTCGTTGGTGCGCGAGAGGCTCACGAACGGTCCGGTCTCTGCGGTGAGGAAGCCCAACACCATCTCGCTTTGCGCGAACGCGGGCGCCGCGATAACCCCAGCCGCCGCCAACAACCATTTGCCCTTCATCACTTTCCTCCTCCTAGATATGCGGCGACGAGGCGCTCGTCCTCGAGCAGCGCCTGCGGCCGGTCCTGCATCACGATAGCACCCAGTTCCATCACATAAGCGCGGCGGCAAAGCCGTAGCGCCTGCCGCGTGTTCTGCTCGACGAGCAAGAGCGCGAGTCCCTCGCCGTTCAACTCGCGTAGCAGCGAAAAAAGCTGCTGCACGAGGAGCGGGCTCAGCCCGAGCGAGGGCTCGTCGAGGAGCATGAGTTTCGGCCGTGCGAGCACGCCGCGGGCGATGGCGAGCATCTGCTGCTCGCCGCCCGAGAGCACCGACGCCGGCAGGCCGCGACGCGCGGCGAGGTTTGCGAAGCGCTCGTAGAGCGCCTTCATCTCCATGCGCACGGCATGCCCATCGCGGCGCAGATAGGCGCCCATCAGCAGATTCTCTTCCACCGTCAGGCTCATGACGATGCGCCGGCCTTCGGGGACCAGCACCATGCCGGCCGCGATGCGCTCACTTGGACTCGCGCGCGCGAGATCCGTGCTCCGGAGAACGACGCGCCCGTCGGCAGGCACGAGTCCCATCATGCCCTTCAGCAGCGACGACTTGCCGGCGCCGTTCGCGCCGAGGACGGCCACCACCTCGCCCTCGTCGACGCGCACGCTCACGCCGTGTACCGCCGGCACGCGCCCGTAGCGCACGGAAAGCGCCTCTACACTAAGCAGCGAGCTCATCGGCCCCCAGATACGCTTCGCGCACTCGGCGGTCAGCCTGGATCTCGGCCACCCGGCATTCGGCGATCTTCGAGCCGAAGTTCAGCACCACGACGCGTTCGCAGAGCCGCCCTACGAACTGCATGTCGTGCTCCACCACGACGAGGGTGACGCCACGACGCGCGATCGCGTCGAGCGCCAGGTGCAGCGCCTCGCTCTCCGTCGGATTCAGGCCCGCGGCCGGCTCATCGAGCAGTAGCACGCGCGGCGCGGCGGCGAGCGCACGCACGAGCTCGATCCTCTTCTGCACGCCGTAGGGCAGGCCGCGGGCCGGCTGGTCGGCGTAGCGCTCGAGGCCCGCTGCGGCGAGCGCGGCGCGCGCTTCGCCGCGCCAGCGATTGCCGCGGCCGAAGCCGAGCGGCTGCAGCAGCGATGCGATGCCCGGCGCGCGCGCGTACTGCGCGATCATCACGTTCTCGAGCACGGTGAGATGCGCCATCAGCCGGATGTTCTGGAACGTGCGCGCGAGGCCGCGCCGGATGCGAAAGCGCGAGGGTAAGGCGCTGATGTCGCGGCCTTCGAGCGAAATCGAGCCGGCATCGGGCGCGTAGACGCCCGTGATGAGATTGAAGACCGTGGTCTTGCCGGCGCCATTCGGGCCGATGAGGGCGAGGCGCTCGCCGCGCGCGACGCTGAACGACAGATCGTCGATCACCTTCAGGCCGCCGAAGCTCTTCGAGAGATTTCTTACCTCGAGAACCATGACTTCCTCAGCAGCACGCCCTGCGGGCGCAGGGACATGATGGCGATGATCAGGCAGGCGAAGATCACGTAGCGCCATGCGGCACTGCCACGCAGTAGCTCCGGGAGCAGCGTGAATACGGCCGCGCCGAGCAGCGGTCCGTAGACCGTCTGCGTGCCGCCGAGGAGCACGTAGAGCACGACGTAAATCGAGAACAGCACGCCGTAGTTCTGCGCCTCGATGTAGTTGAAGTGATGCGCGTACAGCGCGCCGCCGAGGCCGGCCAGCGCCGCTCCCATGGCGAACGCGGCCGTCTGCAGGCCGCGCACCGAAAGGCCCATCAGATCCGCGACGCCCTCGTCGTCGCTCACCGCGGTGACGCTGATGCCGAAGCGCGTATGAAAGAGCGCCACGATCGCAACCACGACCGCCAGCGAAAAGGCGGCGACGACCGGAAAGCCGATGTGCGCCGGCACCGGATAGCCGGAGGCGCCCCCGACGACGTTGAGGTTGAGGATCGCGCCCTGCACCACCTGGTTCAGCGCGAACGTGGCGAGCGCGAGATAGATGCCGCGCGTGCGCAGGATTGGGAATGCGACCAGCCAGCCGATCAGGCCAGCGACGAGCAGGGCGGCGAGCGCGGCTAGCACCGGAGGCAGGTTGTACGTCTGCGAAAGATAGCCGCCGCTATAGGCACCGATCGCCACGAACGCCGCGACGCCGAGATTCAACTGGCCGGCGACCATGGGCAGGAAGGCGCCGTACGCAAGCACGGTGTTGATGCAAAGGAGCACGAGCACGCTCTCGAGATAGCCGCTCATGTCACATACGCTGCTGGCGCACGACACCGCCGAGAATACCGGTCGGTCGCACGAACAGGATGGCGAGGAGCAGGCCGTAGACCGCGATGTCGACGGCGCGCGCGCCGAACCAGGTGATGGAGAAGGTCTCGACGACGCCGATGAGCAGCCCGCCGACGATCGCGCCCCAGACGTTGCCCATGCCGCCGACCACCATCGCCGAAATCCCCTTCAGCGCAATCTCCTCGCCCATGAACGGGCTCGCCTGCTGATAGTTGAGCGCGAAGAGGAAGCCGCCGAGCGCGCTAAAGAGTCCCCCGACGATGAAGACGATCGGCACGACGCGCCCGATCGGCACGCCAAGGAGCGCAGCGGTCTGCGGATCCTCGGCGATGGTGCGGATACCGCGGCCGACGCGGGTGCGCTTGAGCACCTGGTCGAGGCACGCGACTGCCGCCAAGGCGCACGCGAGACCGATCATCTGCGGCACGGCGATCACCGTTGGGCCGAGGTGCCAGCTCACGTCGGCAAACGGCAGCGGCACCCGCTGCTGGTCCGAGCCCCAGGCGATCAGCACGAGGTTCTCCAACAGGATGAGGACCGCCATGGAGGTGACGAGCGGCACGAAGTGCGCCGAGCGCGCCATCAGCCGATAGGTGAAGCGCTCGACCACGAGCCCGAGCAGCGCGCCCGAGCCAATGGCGAGCACCGCGGCAATCGGCCACGCGATATGCGCGCGCAGGAGATACCAGGTCAGCATGCCCGCGACCATGAAGAGGCCCGGCAGGCTGAAATTGAGGAAGTTGAGAACGCCGATCGCGAGCGTGAACGCGACGGCGATCAGCGCATAGACGCTGCCCACCATCACGCCGTTTACGATCTGCTGCTCAAGCATGCCGGGCGATGCGCGCCATTACCTGCTCGGAGCCGGCGAGCAGCTGCTCGAGGAACTGCCGCGCGTTCGCGAACGAACGCGCGGTGACATGGCCGAAGAATGCGTTGTTGATGCGCCGCAACTCCGGCACCAGGCGCTCGATGCGCCGGCGCCCGGCGCCGGTGACGCTGAGGAGCGCGCTGCGCGAATCGTGCGGGTTGGTGCGTTTCGCGAGCAGGCCGCGCTCGATCAGGCGGCTCGACTCGGCGGTGATGAAGGCGCTCGTCACGCGCAGGTTCTTCGCGAGCGATTGCACCGTGATGCCGGTCGCGCCCTGCAGATAGGCGACCGTAATAAGCATCGTGTATTGCGGCCCGCTCAGGCCGGCAAGATGGCCGAGGTGGTCACGGGCCCGGCGCAACCGCTCCTCCACCAGCAAGAGGCGATAGATCAGCCGGCGGAACTCGACGTCACTGCCGCTCTCGAGCAGCGCCCGCCGCGTAACCGTCAGCGGCGGGTGGTAGGAATTCGGGGACGGAGCCCGAACTCTCTCCGAATTGCGATTCAAACGTCCACGTAACGCGTGTCGTTGAGCAGATGCTCCTCTACCGGGATGTGCAGGGAATCGTGCACCGTGTTGTAGAACTTCCAGAAGCCCACGACGCAGGCGAGTTCGACGATCTGCGGCGGCGTCAGGTGCTTCCTCAGCCGCTCGAGCATTTCCATCGGCACCTGGTCGGGGGTCGCGGACGCTGTGCGCACATAGTCGAAGCAGGCGCGCTCCATCTCGTTTTCCGGCCGGTAATCGTCGTCGAGGATCTTGACCAGTTCATCCTGCGAGACACCCCAGCCTTCGGCATTGCCCTTCTCGCGCATGAGCATGTTGCAGCTATGCGCGGTGCAATAGGCGCAGCCGTTCGTCTTGCAGGCGACCGCAGCGAGCTTGCGCTTCAGGAACTGATCGAGCGTGGAGCTCGGGTCGCGCATGATGTTGCTGTTCAGCCGGAAGAGCGTCTCGGCGATCTCCGGCCGATACGCATAGAGCTTGAGGGCGTTCGGCAGGAAGCCCATGCGCTTCATGTAGGGCTCGACCACGGGGCGCAGGCGCTCAACCACCTTCTCGTCCGGCACGTAGGGAATGAACGGCTCTTCGGGTTTGCTAAAGCGCGGCGGCGGCAGCTGCTCAGACTTGCCCATGGTCTCTCCTCAGAGGAAATCCTTGATGTTCACTTTGCCGAAATGCTTCGGGTAGCTGCGGATGAAATCTCTTGCGTCGTGGCGGCTCTTGATGGTGGCGTCGATGCCGATCTTGCCGACCGTGCGCCAGAAGGGCTCTTTCGCGAGCGGCGTGGCGGACGGATCGTACGGCGAGCCGCGCGTGTGCGGCACGACGATCATGTCGCACGCCGGGTCGCAGCGCGTGGCGATGTGGTAATAGACGTCGCCGGCGCTGTCGAGATCGCAGTCAGGACTCACGGCGACCACCATCTTGGTGTTCAACCACGGCGCGCCCATCGCCGTCATCAGCGCGTCGTTGACCACCCCTTCTCGCGGATAGTCGAACTGCAGGATGCACGAGAGCGCCGCGCCCCAGGTGGGGAAGCGCACGTCCTTCACGCTAAGGCCGATCTCCGTCAGCCGGTTGTAGAGCATCGCCTCATGGCATAGCCGCGGCAGCGGCTGGTGATCGGTGTCGGGACACGTCTGGTGGTTGCGCACGATCGGCCGATCGGCGCGCATGGTCATCGCCGTCAGCGTGAGTTCCGGCAGCTTGCTCGATTTCGGCAGGTAGTAGCCCGACGGGCCCACCGATACGCCGACCTCGCGCATGCCGGAGAGGTCGACAGTGCCCTCGACGACGATCTCGGCATGCGCTGGCACGCGCATCTCGAGCGTCTCGCAGGGCACCATCTCGATGTCCTGGTCCATGATCGTGCCGACCATCTCGAGCTCACCCCACATGTCCATGTGCAGGCCGGAGAAGTTGGCCATGACCTCGTAGGCCGGAGGCAGGCCGAAGACGATCACGAACGGCATGCTTGCGTGTCCGAGCTCGCGGTACTTGCGCATGATGACGTGCGTATGCGGCGTCACGAAGCTCGGAAGCCCAGTGCGCGGACCAGTGATGATCGTGCCAGCGTGGGAGGTGTTGTGAAAGCCGGTCTCAGGATCGACGACGATGTTCATCGCCGTCACGTAAGGCTGCGTCTCCTGCTCGCTGTGAATGGGAATCGGCAGCTTGGTCCAGTCGAGCCTCTCGCCAGTCAGCTTCACTTCCTTCACCGGACCGTCCTTGACATCGACGAAGCCGCGGGGCGGCCGACGCAGCCGGTAAGCGAGCGTGCGCAGGTAGTCGTCCCGAGTCACACCGAGCGCGCGCGCCTGCAGCTCGCGATGCTTCACCAGAATGTCGCAGAGGCGGAAGTCCGGTCTTTCGACGATGTTCTCGAAGAGGATCGGCTGGTTCGCCTGCGCGGACAAGGCCGGGATGTACTCGAGGCTCACGGGCTTGGTCACCCGCGTCACAATGTCCGCGTTGGTCTTAAGGTAGCCACGGAGGTCCTTGTCGAGCGCTCGCGCGGGGGTGTACGGCGGCGCAGCGTGGCTGACGGAGAGGCGGGCGCTTTTCATCACGGCTCCCGGAACGGGACGAGCGTTACACTTTAATTAACTAACTTAAGTAAGGTCAAGGTGCTCAAGAACGGCGCTCAATACCTCGAATCGATCCGCGACGGCCGGGTGATCTACCTCGCCGATGAGCGGGTCGAGGACCAGACGCGGCATCCGGCCTTCCGTCACGGCGCGCGCACCTACGCGGCGCTCTACGACCTGAAGTCCAGCGCCGAGCTGCGCGACACCATGAGCTACGAGGAGGCAGGCGAGCGCTATAGCATGTACTTCCTGCGCCCGCGCTCGCGGGAGGATCTCGTCCGGCGCACGAATGCGCATGCCGTGATCGCCGATTTCGGCTGCGGCGTCCTCGGCCGCTCGCCCGATGCCGGCGCGGGCTCGGTCACCGGCATGACCATGAAGCCCGAGATCCTCGATCGCCCGGGCGGCAACAAGGAACATCTGCTGCAGATCTGGCAGCAACTGCGGCACGAGGACGAGTTCGTGGTCTATGCCATCCTGCCGCCGCAGGGCGGACGAGACCCGAAGTTCTACGAAGGGTCCGGTCGCCAGGTCCCGGCGCTCCGCGTTACAAAAGAGACGGATGCCGGCGTCGTGTTGAACGGCATGAAGATGCTCGCGACCGGTGCCGCATTCGCGAACCAGATCATGATCGGCAACATCCTGCCGCTCGCGCCCGATCAGCTGAAGGAATCGGTCACCGCGATCATCCCGCCGAATCTGAAGGGCCTGTCGCTCTGGGCTCGCAAATCTTTCGAGCGCGAAGTCACGCACGAGTTCGACTATCCCTTCACCGCGCGCTACGACGAATCGGACTGCATGCTCGTCTTCCAGGATGTGTTCGTGCCGTGGGAGCGCGTGTTCGTGCACGACAATCCGGAGCTCGCGCGCGCCGTGCTCGTGCAGACGCCGGCGCACACCATCGCGAACCACCAGTCGAACGTGCGCTTCCGCTCGAAGCTGCGCTTCCTCCTCGGCCTGGCGAGCCTCATTACCCATTCGACCGGAGCGCGCGACGTGCCGGTGGTGCGTGAGACGCTCGGAAAATTCGCCGCCGCCGAGGCCGGCTTCAGCGCCATGATCGACGCGCAGCACATGGCCTGCGAGGAGATCGACAACGGCTACATGCTGTACAACCGCCGCTACATGTACGCGGCGCTGCACTGGGCGATGGAGAACCATTCGCTCCTGTGCGACCAGGTCCGCGAATTGATGGGTGGCGGCATGTTCCAGATGCCGGCGAGCGTAAGCGTGCTAAAGGACGAGGAGCTACGGCGCCTTTTCGAACAATACTGGACCACGCCGAAGGAGAGCGCGCTCGATCGTCTGAAGCTCTTCAAGCTGGCGTGGGATCTCATCGGCTCGGAATGGGCGAGCCGCGCGATGTCCTACGAGAAATTCTTCATCGGACCGGCGTTTTCGGTGCGCAACTACAACTTCGTCCACTGCCCGTGGGAGCGCTACCAGGACATCGTGCGCGACTTCATGAAGGGATACTGAGATGAGCGAGAAAGGCGTCGCACTTTACGTCGGCCCCGAGGAGGGCGAGTCCTACTGGCAACCGAAGCCCTCGACCGGCTACGTCACGGTGAAGATCAGCCCGTATAACTCGCCGAACGATCTCGTCTCGGCCGGTGTGCAGGTGCTCGACCCCGGCGCCTCAGTGCGCCGCCACGCGCACGAGCGCGCGAACGAGATCCTGTTCGTCTTCGAAGGCGAAGGCAAGGCCGAGATCGACGGCGAGTGGCACCGTGTGAGCCCCGGCTCAACGCTGATGCTTGGGCGCTATGTCCAGCACTACGTCGAGAACGACGGTGCCGTGCCGCTCAAGCTCTTCTGGGCGATCATGCCTTCGGGGCTCGAGGACTGGTTCAAGGCCATCGGCCGGCCGCGCAATCCCGGCGAGCCGGCCCCTGCCCCCTTCGAGCGGCCGCAGAATGTGGGCGACATTCAGAAGCAGATGAGGTTTGTCTGACCGCTCAGGCCGCGTTTTCGTCGAGGGCGCGCGCCAGCGCGCTGGTTTCTGCACTTGCCGAAGCTTCGGGCGGAAAGGGCCGCTTCGCCTGCCCGTACCAGTAGCGCGCGTTGGCCAGATCGCCTTCCATGAGGTGCACGATGCCGTGAGCCCAGCAGGCCAGTGGCGACGCCTCATCCTGCTGCACGATTTCATGCGCGGCCTGCCAGTCGCCCGCCTGCAGATGCCTGACGGCCGTCTCCAGTTCGGCGCGGTTCACCGCGCAATTTTAGGACTTGGCGACCTTGCGGCGCCGGCGCAGACCTGCGACGCCGCCAAAGCGCGCGAGCATCAGCGCGCTGAATTCCTCGGCCGACATGGGGCGCGCGAAGAGGAAGCCCTGCGCCTGCTCGCAGCCAAGCGCGCGCAGGAACGCGGCCTGCGAGTCGCGCTCGACGCCCTCGGCGATGACGGTGAAGCCGAGCGTGTGCGCCATCTCTACGATAGTGCGCACGATGGTGGCGTCGGCCTCGTCGTCGAGCACATCGGCGACGAATGAGCGGTCGATCTTGAGCGAAGCAAGCGGAAAGCGCGTCAGGTAGGAGAGGCTCGAATAGCCGGTGCCGAAGTCATCGACCGCGATCCTCACGCCCGACTCGCCGAGGGCGCGCAGCACGCGGATGGCGTGATCCGGATCGTGCATCAGCTGGCTTTCGGTGATCTCGAGCTCGATCAGCGACGGTGTCACGCCCGCGCCGGCGACGATCGTGCGGATGCGCTGCTCGAGGTCATGCTGGCGGAACTGGCGCGCCGAGAGGTTGACGGCGACCGGCATCGCTGGCGCGCCGAGGCGCTGCCAGTTCTTCAGGTCTTCGCAGGCGCGGCGCAGCACCCATTCGCCGACCGGCACGATGAGGCCGGTTTCCTCGAGCACCGGGATGAAGTCGACCGGCGCGATGCGCCCGCGCTCGGGATGGTCCCAGCGCAATAGCGCCTCGGCGCCGCAGGGCTCGCCGCTCGTGAGATCGATCTTCGGCTGATAGGCGAGCGTGAACTCCTTGCGCTCGAGCGCGCGGCGAAGCTCGAGGCCCATCTGCGCCCGCGCGCGCGTGCGCTGGTTGATGTCGGCGGTAAAGAACTGGAAGGCGTTGCGGCCCGACTGCTTGGCGCGATACATGGCCGCGTCGGCGGCGCCGAGCAGGGTCTCGGCGTTGTCGCCGTCGGCCGGGAAGGTGGCGATGCCGATGCTCGCCGTGACCACCGCCTCCTGGCCACCGATATCGACCGGCGAGGCGAGCCGGTCGATGATCTTCTGCGCGACGATCGCCGCGTCGTCCGGCTTCGCCAGGTCGGAGAGGATGACGGCGAACTCGTCGCCGCTGATGCGCGCCACGGTGTCGCCCTCGCGAACTGTTGACTGCAGGCGCCGAGCGGTTTCCTTCAGGAGCTCGTCACCGGCCGCATGGCCCTGCGTGTCGTTCACCAGCTTGAACTCGTCCAGATCGATGAATAGGACGCCCAGCGATGCGCCGCGGCGGCGCGCCTGCACGATCATCATCGAGAAACGATCGGCGAGCAGCGCCCGGTTGGGGAGCGCGGTCAGCGGATCGAACTGCGCGAGGTAGGCAAGCCGCGCTTCGCTGTCGAGGCGGTGCAGCGCCGCCGAGACCATGCTCGCCGCGGCGGCGAGAAAGCGGGTCTCTTCCGGACCGAAGGCACCCGGCGCGTCGGCGAAGGCGCACACGAAGCCGCGGGGGCCGCCGTCCGCCGGCACCGGCACGGCGGCGAGCGCGCCGTAGCCGCGCAGCCACTCGAAGGGCAGCGGCAGCGATTCGGTCCAAGGCCCGTTCAGGACGAGCGCGTCGCGCGAATCCCAGAGCGCCGAAAGCGGGCTCGCGGCGTCGATGCGCGCGAGCGTGGCGTCCTCGGGAGCCGCGGCGAGTCCGGCGACGCGCCGAAGGACGAGCTCGCCTTCCTTGCCGGAACGCTCGAGGTAAGCGACCGGTCCGAGCGCCAGGCCTTCGAGCACGCTCTGCACGGCCTTGGCGATAAGCTCTGCGGGATTGCGCTTCGAGAGCGCCGCCTGGCCAAGGCGGGCGATCTTCTTCTGATAACGCGCCTGCGCCGCGCGGCGCCTTTCGGCGCTCATACGCTCGGAGAGGTCGCGCGAGTTCACCACCAGCACCCGGCCCTGCGGCGTATCGAGAAGGCTGCGGTGGCTTTCCACCGGGAAAGTGCTGCCGTCTTTGCGCCGGTACTCGACCGCGACGGTACTGCTGCGCATGCCTGTACGGAGGAGCTGAGCGGTCTCCGCGCGCAGGCTCTCCGCGGTGACGTTGGCGCGAATATCCCACGCCTGAAGCCGCAGCAGCTCCTCGCGCGAATAGCCAAGGAGCGTGCACGCCGTCTGGTTGAAGTCGAGCAGGCCGCCATTCGAGAGATCGAAAAGCAGGACCATATCCGCCGACGAGTCGAGCGCCGTGCGAAAGCGCTGCAGCGCGCCCTCGCGCTCCTTGCGCTCCGTGATGTCCTCCATCACGGCAATCTCGTGCTGCGGCTGGCCCTGCGCGTTGCGCGCAAGCGCCACCGTCAGGTTGACCCAGAGCAGCGAGCCGTCCTTGCGCAGATAGCGTTTTTCGAACTGCACCGACCCCACGTGCCCGGCATGCATCAGGGCGCGCTTCTCGTCCGTGGTGTCGCGATCTTCAGGATGCGAGATGTCCTTCACCGAGCGACCGGTCAGCTCCGCCTCGCGGTAGCCGAGCATCTCGCACAGCTTGCGGTTGACGAGCTGAAAGCGCCCGGCGAGGTCGACGTGCGCGATGCCCGAGGCGGCGATCTCGAAGGTCTGGCGAAAGCGCACCTCGCTTTCCTCGAGCGCGAGCTCGGCGCGCTTTCTCCAGAGGAACTGGCCGATCTGCGCGCCGAGGACGCGCATCGTGCCAAGCAGGCGCTCATCAGGGGGGCGCACGCTCGCGCTCGAGATGGAAAGCACGCCTACGACGCGGTTCTCGAAGGTCACCGGAAAGATAAGTGCGCCATGCACCCCCGCCTCGCGCACGCGGGCCAAGGGTGCGGTGCGCGCGTCCTGGCTCACGTCGGCGCACCACATCGGCTCGGCCGCTTGCCAGACACGGCCGACGAGTCCTCGGCCCGGCGCGAGCGCCACGCCACGCGACTGCTCGGCGAAGATGGCGAGCGGACCGACGCCCGTACTCCACACCTCTTCGCAGCGAATGACGTTCGCCGCCTCATCGACCCGGAAGTAGCGCCCGCAATCCCAGTTTCCGGTCTGGCAGATCTCGCGCATCACGCCGCGCAACGCCGCGCCGACATCGCTCGCGTCGGCGAGGCGCCGGGCGACAACGTGCTCGAGTGCGACCAGCCGCTCGTCGCGCCGCCGCTGGGTAATGTCGCGTCCCACCCCGCGATAGCCGAGGAACTCGCCCGCCGGTCCGAACATCGGCTCGCCGCTGATCGAGAGAAAGCGCTGCTCGCCGTCGGGATCGATGCGGCCGATCTCGAAATCGCGGAAGGGCTCTCGCGCATCGAGGGTCGCGCGATGCGCGGCCCAGCCGGCGCCGTCCGGGTGAAGCGAGGGCAGCTCCCAGCGCGTCTTGCCGAGCACGGGCTCGCTCGCCGGACGATGTTTCTCGGCATGCGTGGTGCGGGTGATGCGGTGCTCGCTGTCGGTCTCCCAGTAAAAGTCGGAGGAAAGCTCGACCAGGCTGCGAAAACGCGCCTCGCTCTCCCGCAGCGCGTGCTCGGC